>Ga0105049_10004059_pt1 | contig 17223 bp, 13 predicted proteins | sample MAT06_FD_78087 | JGI IMG/M metagenome (GOLD analysis project Ga0105049, IMG submission 78087) | Freshwater microbial communities from Lake Fryxell liftoff mats and glacier meltwater in Antarctica - MAT-06 | ecosystem: Environmental > Aquatic > Freshwater > Ice > Liftoff microbial mat | place... | reverse complement strand
TACCCCGCCCCAATGAATTCCTTACCGGTCAACACGACATTCGCCGTCTTCACCATCGCGTCCGCCGCTTCAATCGCGCCGATGAGACCCTTGGTCTCAATCATGCCCAGTGCTTCCATGCTGACTAACCTAGCACATACCCCCGCACCAAATCCCTCCAACCTCGCCACCACCCCTCTAAACCAGCGCAGTTTTGAATGAGCGACAACTGGAACATGTCATTAGCGGTCACACGCGATCCTGAGACGATGCACGGCGCAGCCGTGTTTCGTGGCACGCGCGTACCCGTCAAGACCTTGTTCGAATACTTGGAAAACGGGGAATCGCTCGACGACTTCCTGGAAGGTTTCCCCACCGTCAGCCGCGAACTCGCCATCCAGGTCCTGGAAGAGTCGAAGGAACTTCGCCTGGCGCAGGTTTGATGAGGGTTTTGATCGATGAGTGCGTTGACCAACGGCTTGGCCTGCTCTTCAATGGGCACGACTGTCAAATCGCCTCCTTATGCCGGATTCGCCGGTCTGAAGAACGGCCTCTTATTGGCCGCCGCCGAAGCAGCAGGCTTCGACATCATGGTTACGACCGATCAGGAGATTCCGTTTAAACAAACGCATTTGCCGTAAGCTTTCCATCCCCGATCCACCCGGCTAGCAACCGGGATTGGGATGCGCAGGCCCTGGGGCTAGAAGTGCCAGACACTTTTTCGTTGACCGGTTCTTCTCGTGATCAAGAAAATACTTCAGATCCTCCGAAGCAGGTTCCGCGCCACAAGCAGCACGAGGTGAAGGCGGAAGGTCGAATCGTCTTCATCCGACAGGCCGGGATGCGGGCCGGAGGGGTGCAATCTTCTAAAAAACGCCTCTATGAATCCCTTGCCCTGCCCGTCCCATTCGTTCAAGGTATAAAGGAAAAACGCGGGGCTGCGGTTCGCTAGCCATTGACGTCGTTGATTACCCGCCGGTACCGTCGCAGCGCCAAGATGTTCCGCGATGGCATCGAAAAGGTTTTCGATGAAGGGGCGGAATTGGCCATTTGCTGCTGCCCAATCTCCGCGATCGTGCGCAGCGATCCCTTGGTCTAAATGCCCCTTGGCGATCATGAAACCGTAACGATCGAGCAGGGAATGGACTTCATCATCGGCCGCGGGAAGATCGAGCTCTGGCGGCAGCGCCCTCCGCAACTGACCGTCTTCGACTGTGAAAGCGTCCCTCTCAAGTCGTCGATGCAGCGCCGGAAACTGCTCTCGAAAAGCATCGAAGCTGAACGCTCGCGGAGACCCATCGAATGAGCTTTGGAGCGCTTCCTCCACAAGCTCAGCCACGATTGTATCCGTCAGGTTGACACCGTCTTCGTTCTGAGCATCGGGATTATTAATCAAGTGCTTGGCCAGCGCCATAGCCTTATTAGCCTTAGAGCCGCCGCTGACGATCTCGTCAAGGCCGTGTTCCAAAGCAAAGCGGTCAATCTTCGTGTGACCCCAATTCACCATAAGGTCGGTGGCCGCGAGGATAGTTTTTCTGGGAAATTGCGCCATAGGGCTTGAGCTCCTTAGTCTACCGTCTTGCCAATTGACGCGAGGGCCGATCCTGCCTCGTCGCCACGATCTCCGCTTCGATTTCAGCCGAAGTTATCTGATCCAGCCCTTGCCGCCGCGATTCTTCCGCGACCTCCTTCAACCAGTCCGGGGCCGGAGCCAACGTCTCCACAAAATCGGCGACACTCAGAATCATCGCCGCTGGCTCGCCGTTGCGCTCCACCAGGAAGCGCTCGCCCCGATCCACAACGCTATCCATGATTTCGGAAAACTGGCTCTGGGCAGTATCGACGCTGATCATAAACGGCCTCCTCTCAAGCCCAATCGCCATCCACGCTAGAATCAAACTCTGATGACCGACTGGTCCCCCCTCTGGCTCAGCCTGCGCGTCGCCACCATCGCCACCTTCCTCGCCCTCGTCTTCGGACTCTGGTGCGCCCACGCCCTCGCCAACCGCCACTTCCGCGGCAAAGAATTCCTCGATTCCCTCGTTACCCTCCCCCTCGTCCTGCCCCCCACCGTCCTCGGTTATTACCTGCTCGTCGTCTTAGGCCGCGAAAGTACCTTCGGCCGTCTGTACGAAAACCTCACCGGCGGGCCGCTAGTCTTCACCTGGCAAGCCGCCGTCGTCGCCGCCTTCGTCCACTCTGCGCCATTGCTCATCAAGTCCTCCCGCGCCGCCCTCGAAAGCGTCGATAGCACCTACGAATGGGCCGCCCGCAATCTGGGCGCCCCCGAATGGCGGGTATTCTGGCAGATCACCCTGCCCCTCGCCCGCCGTCCCATCGCTGCCGCCACGGCGCTGGCCTTCGCCCGCGCCATGGGCGACTTCGGCGTCACCATCATGATCGCCGGCAACATCCCCGGCCGCACCCAAACCGTCGCCACCGCCATCTACGACGCCGTCGAAAGCGGCCAAGGCGAACTCGCCCGCACCCTGGTCATCGCCGTCTCGCTTACCGCCGTCGTCATCCTCACCCTGGCCAACCGCCTCAATCAAAAAACCTTATGATCGAAGCCACCCTCCACAAAGGCTTCCGTGGCCACCCCGAATCCGCCGCCTTCCACCTTGATCTGGAGCTTAAGGCCGAATCCGGCGCCACCGTCCTCTTCGGACCCTCCGGCGCCGGCAAAACCCTCACCTTGGATTGCATCGCCGGCTTCACCCATCCTGACCAAGGCCGCATCGTCCTCGATGGCGAAGTGCTTTACGACACCAAAGCCCGCGTCAACCTGCCCGCCCGCGCCCGCCGCACCGGCTACGTCTTCCAGAATTACGCCCTTTTCCCCCACATGACCTTGCGCGAAAACCTGGATTTCGCCGCCCAGCAACGCCCCCACGGCACCCCCGTCGACCGCCTCCTCGACCGCTTCCGCCTCACTCCCGTCGCCGGACGTCGCCCCAGCCAGCTCTCCGGCGGCCAAAAGCAGCGCGGCTCCATCGCCCGCGCCCTCGTCGGCCAACCTCGCCTGCTTTTACTGGACGAACCCACCCGCGGCCTCGACGCCCCCCTCCGGCAGGAGCTCTACACCCTCCTCGCCGAAGTGGAAACGCCCGTCCTCCTCGTCACCCACGACCTTGACGAAGCCTACGCCCTCGGCACCCACATGCTGGTGATGCGCGAAGGCCACGTCATCCAAACCGGCCCGCCCGCGGAAGTCGCCGTAGCCCCTGCCACCGCCGAAGTTGCCCGCCTCCTCGGCACCTACAACGTCCTCCCCGCCTCGGATGGCAAATGGCGATGCATCCAATACACCCACGTCGAAGCCCGCCCCTTCGATAGTCCCCTCAAAGAGGGCGAATTCGCCGCCACCCTCGAGCACGCCTACCAACACCCCACCGGCCCCCGCCTCCAATTCACCGGCGGCCTCCTCGTCGACCTCCCCGGCCAGTCCGCCCCCTCCACCCAACAATGGGCCCTCCATTTTCCCGCCCCGCACCTCCGCCTCCTCCCCTAGTCACGACGATCCAAAAACAATTCCCTCATTGCTTAGGATTCACCAGGAGCAAACTGCCTCGATACATACCCATCCCGCAAGTGAATCGAAGTTCCCCCGCAGGCCGGGCCGGCAAGGGCAACAACACGGTGACACCGAGGGGAATCTCCCGCTCCAAGCCGAGGTCCGGGAAGACGACTTTGCGGCCGCAGTTGGGTGCGGCGGAGCGAGTGATGGCCAGGGTAACGGCCTGGTTCGCGGGCCAGGAGAGTCGCGCCGGGGCGAAACCATCGGGGCCGATCTGCAGGCGAATGGCTCCGGGTGGGATGGCATTGGTGACGGCGCGGGCGGTTCGCGCACTGGCTACCTGCAGGTCGAAGGGAATCACCCTCACGCTGCCCGCCACTTGCACTTGAAGCCACAGCCGATAGCGTCCGGCGCGCGGAAAGATGGCGGCGATCCGGACTTGGGCGGGTGCGGGACCCAGCGACTCAGCCGTATGAAAATGCGCTTCGCTCTGCACCGCGCCAGCCTTCTCCAAGGGGTGCGCATGAAGAAAGCTCGAAAGGCCCTCGCCCACGATAACGACGTGCGCCCAGGCTCCGAGGTAGGGCTCCAGTCCAGAAAGGGGGGGCGAGAGATCGAACTGTAACTCGAGGTCCTCGCCGGCCTGGAGGGGCACGGTGCGGTCCAACTTCACCAGCGCGCTGGGCAGTGGAGGACGGGAGGGCGTCGGAATCCCGGCCACGGTGAGGTCGAAATTCGTCACTTGTTGAGGGCCTCCGGGCAGCGTGAACTCGGCGTAGAGACGATAGCGGCCGGCGCGGGGAAACACGTGGGTCGCTTCCCAAGTGCCCTGGGCATTCACTTCGGGATGAAGATGGGCAAAGTCGCCCAGGTCAAGTGACACGATGAGTAAGTGCAGCGGCCGCTCGTGCACATGTTCCAAATGGCGGATCGGCCGACCCGCGGCATCCCGTATCTGAAAGCGCAGTGGCACGGGGCGGCCAGTGGCGGCAGACGGTGCCTGAAAGGCTACCCTTTTTTCAGAGGCAGACGGAAAGAACGGCTTCGCTTCGGAATACTCGCCATAGAATTCGTGCGCGAGCAAATAGGGAAACGCCAGCCGACCGTCCGGCGCGGTGGATAGATAATAAGCGTAGGTACCTTGCGGATACTCGGGAGTTACGGCGAAACGGCCGTTGTATCGGTCTAAGTCGCCGGAGCCAGCAACGTATTCATAGTCCTCGCCAAAGGTACCGAGCGGATAGGCGAAAGTAACCGGGGGGCCGCTTTGCCCGGGGGCGAGCAAAGTTCGATCGGGCCAGCGGTCCCGGACGACGATCGCGCGCAACCGATAGCTAGACTTTTGTCGGCCGGCCGCGGAACAAGGCCCGTAGACCGGGTAGCCATCCAGGGCAAAGCCGATGAGAGGGGAGTGTTTCCCGGTGCAGGCCGCGAGTCGTTCGAGTAAGCCTGGCTGGCTAGGATGAGTAAGTTCCGGGCGGACAAATCCGGCCACGGTGGACTGGCCATTATCATTGCGCGCGACTAAGTCGTAATGCCATAAATTCTGGCCGCGATAAGAGGCCGCCTCCAAGTGATTGTAAATGGGAACGCCATTTACGAATACCCCGGTATAGTCGGCCGGCACATGCGCATGGGCGCCGGAAGCGGGCCGCGGCACCAGCGGTATCCGGAAAGTAAACTCCGTCACCGGCCGCGATGAGGGAGGCGCGGCGAGCAAGCCCAGGTTCGCCAGCGAGAATCCGGCTGAGCGAACCACGGTCGCATCCGGCCCCACTTCGACCGAATGCACGTCGGGCCGGGTGCGGTTGAAGATCGCTAACTCTGACGGCGGCTGTTGGCTGCGTATCCAGACGGACTGCACCGGTTGCGCAGCTAACGGCCCAGTCAGCAGGATCAGAGTCAGCGTAGCGATCATCGGACTACAAGATTCACCGGGTTCGAACGCTTGCCGCCCGCGGTAATTACAATGTCCACTTGGCCGCGCCCGGCGAGCGTGGCGGGAAGCGGTAAGTTGATTTGGTCGAGCCCGGAGTAAGTGCCTTGCGGGCCGGCGTAGGCTACCGGCACCGTTATTCCGCCGATGGAAGCCGTAACGTCTTTCGCGCCATTGAAGCCGGTGCCGTAAAGCACCAGCGTGGCCTGCTCCGAAGGCGAGCCTAAACTAATGGGACCGGCAATGCTCTCGTAAGTCACTTGTCCGTTGACGACTTTGGCGAGTTGCGCGGCGGCGCGGCCTTCGAGATTGGTCTTGAATAAACCCGGATAAGTCGCGACGATATTCACGGCTCCGGTTACCGTAACTCCGCCGGCGGCAATACGCACCGTGGCCAGGCCCGGAGCGGTATTCTCCGGTAGACGATAGTTGAGCTGCAAGGGCGAGGCGTAGCTGATGGTGGCCGGCAAACTGGCGCCGGAAGAATCTACCACCGTCACCGTGGCGCCGCCCAAAGTCACTGGCCAAGCCGCGCTCGCGGCTTGCTGCGTGGATGTGGCGAGCCGGGCCTCAAACTGGGCAAAGGCGGTAACTAAGGCGCCCGGAGTGAGGGGGCCACCTTCCAGGGAAGCTGAGGACCAATGGATCGCGTTCGGCTGGACGATGCCGCCGCCGGCGTCGTCGTTACTGGCGTTGCGATAAGAAGCGCCGTCCGCGCCATTAAACACCACCACGCCGTTTACCCAGATGCCGATCGCACCCAGACCGGTATTGGTCTTGGTCGTCGCGGAAGAAGGTAAACGGGGCACTTCGGCCAGCACATTAATCGAAGCGGCAAAGTTCATAAATACCCCGCCGTTCATGCCGCCGACAAACCAGGGCCCGATAACGTAACTAGGCAAGTTATTCGAATTGATATAAATATTCGTGCTCGTCGTACGGATGCGCTGGACATCGGCATTCGCGGGGGTCGTTACTCCGCCGCCCGGCGCGCGCGCTCCCGCGGGCTGGGTGCCGGGCCAAGTGGTTTGCGGACCGGCCGCAGGGTCCCAACCGACAATCGCCCGGGCCAAGGATTGGGAGTTTTGCGTCAGCCAGGACCGCAAGAGGACATCGCCGGCCGGAGGCATCGCCGCAGCCTGACCGCTGGTGAAATAATCTTGGGCGTCGGCCGGCACCATGGCTTGGCCACGGGCAACGGTGCCGTAATACTGCAATCCAATAATGTAAGGGAAAGCGGGCGAGCCGTCGTCATTCAGAGTAATAAAATAGGCGTAAGTACCGTTAGGATATTCGGGCGTCACGGCAGTGCGGCCATTGTATTGATCCAAGTCGCCGAGGCCGGCAATATACTCGTTGTCCTCAATATAGCGGCCGACGGGAAATCGGTCATTCACCGGCGGACCTTGTTGTGCGGCAGGTAACTGCTGTGGCACGCCCGGATGGTAGAGCACGGCCCAATCCGGTAGCGATTCCCGGCGGGTAAGATTGCGACGGCGGTAGCCCGATTTCATGCGCTTGATCGCGCTGGCCGGATTGCGCACGTCGGTAAATCCATAGGGGCCATAGATCGGGAACCCGTCGGCCGCCCAACCGAGGATCGGCGAGTGCTTCCAGCCCGCGCTCTTTTCGCGATAGATGGCACCGGTGCGGCCATTGCCGACTGATTCCAGGTTGTCGTCCAGTTGCGCGCGCAGGCAGACCGGCTGCACGTGGTTATGATATTGCCCTTGCCCAGGCTGGTGAGCCAGGCAGGCGTCGAAGGTGTCGCGCTCGCCGAAGAGCGCGTCACGGAGCCAAACCCCGTCACCGGTCTGCATCGGAGGTTGGGCCGGCAACTGGGCGAGCGCGGCGCTGAAACTGAGAATGGCAAAAATGAAACGCTTCATGCCTTTATCGAATCATATGAGTGTAAAGGTTTTGTGTGGGCAACGAACCGGCTAAGCTGGAAGAGGAGTTATTTACAATTGATTACCAAAGGCATTCTTTCGATTGCCGCTGGGCTAGCGTTGCTGGCCGGCGGCGTAGCGGCTGCCGAGCCGATGACCGTCTATAAGACCAAGACCTGCGGCTGCTGCGCCAAATGGGTAGACCATCTGCGGGCCAACGGCTTCACCGTCGTGGTGAAGGAAGTGGAAGGTACGGCCGAGATCCGCAAGCAGTTTGGCGTTCCGGAGAACCTGGCCTCCTGCCACACGGGCGTCATTGGCGGCTACGCGATTGAGGGCCATGTGCCGGCCGCCGAGGTGCAGCGACTCCTGAAGGAGAAGCCGAAGGCCAAGGGGATTTCAGTGCCGGGGATGCCGCTAGGGTCGCCGGGCATGGAACAGGGCCCGCGGAAGGACACCTATTGGGTGTATCTCTTTGACGACAAGGGCGGGGCGAAAGAATATCAAAAGTATCCGCTGCCTTAGGGCGTAGTTTACTTTTTCGGGCGCGTCGATCCCGTATACTGCTGGTTTGATGCGCCTGTTAACACTCCTGCTCACGATCCTTCCTGTAAATCTGCTCGCCCAGACTTACGCGCCTCCTTACTATTCGATTTCCACTCTGGCGGGCTCGAGGCCCACGGGAGACGGAGGCCTGGCGACTGATGCTCTGCTGCTGAACCCGGAGTTCATGCTGAGCGACGCCAATGGCAACCACTACCTCACTGATAGCGGGCAGCATCGTATCAGGCGCTTTTCTACCGGCGGCACCATCACCACCATCGCCGGCAATGGTACCTCGGGCTATTCGGGAGACAACGGCCCCGGCGCCGCCGCCCAGTTGAACCACCCCACGACGCTGGCGCTCGATGCCGCGGCGGGGGTTCTCTACGTGGTCGACTCCGGCAACCACGCTATCCGGGCCGTGACGCTCAGCACGGGAGTGATCCGGACGGTGGCCGGCGGCACGGCGGGCTTTGCCGATGGCGCGGTGGGGCAGGCACGATTCAGTTCGCCTTACGGCATAGCGCTCGACGCGGCGAACAACCTGGTGGTAACCGATAGCGGCAATCACCGACTGCGGCGCATCGCGGGCGGACAGGTGACGACGATTGCTGGTAACGGCTCCCCGGGTTTCTTCGGAGACGACACCAGTGCCTTGGTGGCGCGGATGACCCAGCCGAAAGCAATCGCGTTGGGCATCGACAACGCGCTTTATTTCACCGATAGCGGCAATCGGCTGATTCGGCGCATTCTGCCCAACGGCACCATCCAGACCTATGCCGGGAAGGGTGCCGAGGTGAACGTCGGCAATGGCGACGGCGGCCCGGCTTTAACCGCGTTGGTGGACGCGGTCGGCTTGACGGCGGACCCAGCCGGCGACCTGCTGATCGCCGACGGCGAAGGGAATCGCCTGCGACGCATCGCCTCGCGCACCGGGCTGATTTCGACGATCGTGGGCAGCGGCGAAGTGGGCTTCTCCGGAGACGGCCAGGCTTCGGTTCTGGCGCGGCTGCAATCGCCATCATCGATCGTGATCGATGCGCGGAACAACCTGAACTTTGTCGATCGCGCCAATCATCGCATTCGCCGCGTAATCAATAGCTCCGACGCCACCGCCGGGCGAGTGGAAACCATCGCCGGTAAGGGCCATGCCGCCGGCGATGGCGGACCGGCCACGGCGGCGCAGTTGCTCTTTCCGGAATCGGCCATCGCGGGGCCGGGCAATGCCATCTTCATTGCCGATACCGGCAACCACTGCGTGCGCCGCGTGGGGCCGGACGGGGTGATCGGTACCTACGCCGGGCGCTGCGGGTGGCCCGGCAATACCGGCGACAACGGCGCGGCGACGGAGGCGCGCTTGAACCAACCGGCGGGCTTGGCCTTCGACAACGAGGGCAGTCTGTTCATCGCCGACCGCGGCAACGACCGCATTCGGCGGGTGCAAGCCAACGGCATCATCGGCACGCTGGTGGGCGCGAATAACAACGTCCGGCGGCCGCAAGGGATGGCGTTGGACCCTACTTTGCCGCGCTACATCTACTTCACCAATGAGTTCGGAGGCACGCGCATCTCGCGGCTCGATACCGTCCGGCAGGACGTGGCAACCGTAGCCGGCGGGGCGAACAACCAAGCGGGCTTCGCGGGCGATGGCGGGCCGGCTAACGTGGCGTTGCTGAATGGCCCTAGCGATGTGGCCACCGACGCGCGGGGCAACATCTTCCTGGTGGACCGCGGCAACGGCCGGGTGCGCCGAGTGGACGCACAAACCGGGCTGATCAGCACGGTGCAGACCCTGGTGGCTCCGACTCGTCTCGCGGTCGATGGCGCAGGCACGCTGTATGTCACCGATGGCAATCGGCTGCGGCGAGGCGGTGAGACCTTGGCCGGCGGGGCCAGTGGCGGGTTTAGCGGCGATGGCTTCTTTAGCGGCAGCGCGCTGCTCGATTCGCCGGCCGGGGTGAGTGCCCTGCCCGATGGCCGGCTGCTGGTGGCGGATTCGTTGAATCAGCGCGTGCGGGTGTTGACGCCGCGGGCGTTGCAGGCGGTGGAGCGGCAATCGGGCAATAACCAGACGGCGGCGCCGGGGTCGCGTTTGGCCGAACCTTTGACGGTGCGGGTGCTACTGGCGGGCAGTATTCCAGCGCCGGGGGTCGCGGTGAACTTCCTGGTGCTCACCGGCAGCGCGACGCTCTCGTCGACGGCGGTGGTAACCGATGCCAATGGCTTGGCGAGCGCGCAGTTGACGCTGGGTCCGGTGGCGGGCGCGGTGGTGGTGACCGCATCGGTAACCGGCTTGACGCCGGTGCGATTTACGCTGACGGCGAGCGGCGTGGCTGGCACGACGCGGCCGCGCATCAACCCGGGCGGCGTCGCCGGCGTGGGCTTGAGCATTCCGCGCGTGACGGCCGTGAGCCCGAACGCGTTGGTGAGCATCTTTGGGTCAAGCTTTCTGCAAAGCGGTACGGGGCGGCGCGTGAATGCCGATGAACTGGTAGGCGGCCGATTGCCCGGCGAGTTGCTGGGCGTATGCGTCACCTTTGACGGCGTCCGCGCCGCGATGCTGGACGTCTTCCCGACACAGTTGAGCGTGCAGGTGCCGCCGCTGGTAACCTTGGCGGCGACGACGGTGGTGCGGGTATTGACCTCCTGCGGGACGGCGAATGAGCTGACCTCCGATGGCGAGACGGTGCCCTTCGCGCAGGCGTCGCCCGAGTTCTTGTTCTTCATCACGAATGCGAATGGAGTGAACCCGGTGGCGGCCGTGGAAGCGACCACGGGCGCCTTGGTAGGCCCGTCGGACTTACTCGGCGGCGCGTTAACCCCGGTGCGGCCGGGCGACGTGGTGACGATTTACATGACCGGTTTGGGACCCACGAACCCGGCCTTATCGACGGGCGAAATCCCGCGCGGCGCCGCGCCGGTGACGAGCCCGGTGAGCGTTCAGTTGGGCGAGCTGACCCTGGCGCCGGGCGAAATCCTATACGCGGGCGCGGCCCCCTTGCAGGTGATTTACCAGATCAACATCCGGGTGCCGGCCTTGGCTCCGGCGGGCAACCTGCCGATCTCGGTAAGCGTTGGCTCAGTGAGAACGCCGCCGGGAGGATACTTGGCGGTGAGGAGATAGTAAGTTACCTCTCTTGATAGAGAGCGCAGATGGCTCCGGCGGGATCCTGAATCACCGCATAGTGGCCGCCGCTCGAACTGCGGGTTTGCGAAAGCACTTGCCCGCCGCGATTGACGACTTCGTCGAGGCTCGCGTCGATGTCGGCCACGGTGACATAAACGAGCCAGACGGGCGGCAGTTCCGCGTTGGGTCCGCGCCGGTGACAGATGCCGGCCACGGGCTGATTGGGATTCTTGCTGGTGCGCGGCGGCGCCATACAGAAATCGGCATAATCGCCCATGCTGATTTCTTGCGGCTCCCAGCCGACGACAGCGGCGTAAAAGTCACGCACGGAGTCGGCGTCTTCGACCGTTAAATCCATCCAACCAATGGTTCCTGGTTTGTTAGGCACTGTCACGATCATAAACCGGGCCGGGTGGCCGCTTCAAGTTGAGCAATTCTAATAAACGCTTCGGCGTCGGTGTCGCCGCACATTTCGCGGCTGGGCCGGAGCGTTTGGCACACCGAGGGTCGAGAGGGCAAGCCGAACAGAATGCAGCGATTGTCCATCGTGAGTTGGACGCAGCGCACGCCGGCAGGCTTCCCATGGGGCAGACCCGGAATAGGCGAGGAGATGGAAGGGGCGATGCAACAGGCGCCACAGCCGATGCGGCAGGTCATTTTGCGCTCGTTAAGCGGGATTCGAGGGAGATGAGGGCGAGCAGCAGGAAGACCATCAGGGTGCCCAGCAACGGCAGCAGCATGACGGCGCTGATGCCGAGCCAATCGGTGACGTAGCCCACCGAAAAGGGGGCGAGTACGGCGCCGGCGTTGGCGAAGGAGAAGATGCCGTTGTAGAAGCCTGGGTGGTAGTAGTGAAAGCGATTGCCGATCTTCTCGGTGACCAGCGGGTAGATCATGGCGAACCCGGAACCGACAAAGCAGACGGCCATCACGGCTCCGAAGACACTTACGGTGGTGGCGAGAATCAGGCAGCCGACGGTAGCGGCCAGCACGCTGCCCACCAGCAACTTGGGATGGCTGACGCGCGGCAGCAGGGCTTGCGCCACGCCGCGGCCGACGACGAGAAAGAACCAATACTCGGCCAGGATCCAGAGCGCCGTGGAGGGGCTGACACCAAGCCGCTGGACGAGGAGCAGAGGCAGCCAGCCGGCGAGCGCGCCTTCGTTGCCGAATTGGAAGAAGAGCAAGAGTCCGAAGAGCACGGCACCGGGCGATTGGAAGTCGCGGGCGACGCTTTTGAGCGACCGGCGCTCGCGAGGGCCCAGGGTTTCGACGGCCGGCGTTTTGGGAAACTTGCCGCGCCGGAAGTAGATGCCGAGGAGCAAGGCAATGGCGGCGATCCAGTAGAGGATGCTGCCGGGCGTGTAGACGTAGTAGGTGGCGGCGACCAGTAGCGAGCAGAGCAGGCAGCCGGCGCCGTAGAGCATGCCGGAGAGGTTGAGGGTGCCGGCGGGGTCCTGCCGGTAGACCGGGGTGATGGCGTGGAAGACCGTGGCGCTTAAGAGGCCCGCTGAGGTGCCGACCATCACCAATCCACCGATGCGCCACCACATGATACTGGGCGGGGGGTAGAGGCCGAGCACGATGAGGCCGGCAGCGGCGCCAAAGCTGCCGAGGATGAGGATCGATTGGACGCTTAGGCGGCTGAGCAAAAGGCGGGAGATGCGGGAGGCGAGCAGTTGCCCGGCGCCTAAGGCGAGGAAGTAGTAACCGACCAGTTTGAACTGGCTGAGCAGGTGATAGCCCCAGGCGGGGAGGATCATGCCGAGGAAGGAAAGCAGGACGCCGCAGAGGAAAAAACCAGAGAGCGAGCGGCGGCCAGCGGAGGTGTGAAGGATCTCCAGTTCGACTGCGTGCGAAGACGCGGGGGGGCTCGAAGTCGCGGGCGCGGGTTGCGGACTCACCCTTTGAGTTTAGTCCTTTCTGGGGCAAGAAAAAGTTAGTTGACATTCTGGTTTTCCAGTCTTAGGATCAAATTATCACTGAAGAAGGAGGTGGTTCAAAAAGAATGAGTACCGATAGTAAACGTTCCAATCAACCTATGCGTGAGGTGGTCGACTGTTGAAGTTGACCCTCTAACGTTCAGGTCTCGTCAGTGCCGGGACCGCTATTCCTGTGGACCGGCCACCTCACGCGAGACGAACTTGGGCGCAAGCCTGAGTTCCGGTGACGGATCGTAAAAACAAATACCCCTGGTGTTCGCCCTGTCATGGGCGGATCCAGGGGTATTTTCATTTTGACGAAACGAACCCGGGAGTTGTTGATTTTAAAGCAAAACCCCCACTCGGCTGATCGGCCGAATGGGGGTTTTGTGCGAGGTAGATAGGCTTTAGAAGTGGTACTTCAGGCCGAACTGGATATTGCGCGGATTCTGCACTTGAGCGCCGATGGCGCCGAAGCCAGCGGGGCTGGAGATGTTCAGGCCGGGAGGTGCCCAGCTGACATGGTTGAGCATGTTAAACATTTCAACACGGAAGTCAATGTACTGGCGCTCCGTAATGTTGAACTTCTTACCGATCGAGGTATCGAGGTTAAAGAAGCTGGGGCCGCGTTCGGTACCGATACCGGAATTACCGAAGGAGCCGTCAGCCGGTTGGCCATAAGCGCAAGTTCCGTTGTCGACACCAGCCGCGCACCAGACGTTGGCACGAACGAGCGGATTGGCGGGGTCAGACGGAAGCCCGAACCAGTTATCGATAGAGCGAGCGCTCTCGTTGTACTGAAGGTCACGGTAATAGTTCGCGCGGACATTGCCACGAACCGCTTGACCGGTACGATCGGCAGCGCGAACCGTCAACGGAAGGCCCGTGCGGGCCGCAAGAGAATAGTTCAAGCTCCAACCGCCGAAGATCGCGTCCAGGGCGCGCGGGGCGCTGGAACCGAACTTCATGCCCTTGCCGTACGGGGTGGCCCAATTGCCACCGATGGTGAAATTGTGACGGATGTCAAAGAAGGCCGGCCCGCGGTTGGAGCGGCGATCATAGGCGTTCTGCCAGTAGGCGCCTTCACCCGAGGTGAAGCCGGAGCCGTAGTAGCCGAGATTGTCGGTGAGCGTTTTGCCCATGGTGTAGGCCGCGAGGAACTCAAGGCCAGCGGCGAAACGGCGACGGCCGGAGACCTGCAACGAGTGGTAGTCCATCGTGGCGGAGCCTTCGGTGCGAGCAACGTTGCCAAGGTTTGGCAGGATGTTGATGAGCGGACGGCGCGAGTTAATGGGCGTCCAGTTGGCGAAAGCACCCGTGCCCGGAAGGGGTTGGTTGGCTTCGACGGGCGCGACCAGGTGGGTACCCTTTTGGCCGACATAGCCGGCGGAGAAGGAGGTGGCCTTGTCGAGTTGATATTCGAGGGTGAAATTCATCTGGGAGTTGGTCTGCGGACGCAGGTTGAGGTCCCAGGCGCGGCCCTGAAGCTGGGGCACGGTGACGCCAGCCGGGCGAGGCATATCCAGGCGGACATTGGCGGTGGCCACATCCGAGAAACCGGTGCGAATGCTGCCCGGGGTGCGGGGATCGTAGGTGAAGTCAGTTTCGACGAAGAACGGCGGGTTGAGGGTGGTACGCAGGTTAGCGCCCGTGCCTTCCATAAAGCTTTGGTAAGCGTAACCGGCGCGAACGACCATCTTGCGGCGGAATATTTCGGGCGTCCAGGCGAACCCGATGCGCGGCATGTATTGGTTGGGATAACCCTTATAGGTGGCGCGGCCAAACTCGCCGGAGCCCGGCGAGATGAGCGCTCCGGTAAAGGTATTGATATTGATCTGGCGATCAGCGACTTCGTAGATCGGCTGCATGTATTCCCAACGCAGGCCCAAGTTCAAGGTGAAGTTCGAGGAGACCTTGAAGTCATCCTGGAAGAAGAGGGCGGAGCGCCAGAAGCGGTGGCCCCAAGTACCGGTGGCCGCGCCACGGCCTTTGCCGCTCAGTTGGTCAAGGAGGAAGTCAGAAAGGTCAAGACCGGTGTAAGTGGGGGTATAGCGGAAAACGCCTAATGCACCGTTGTTTCCGGCGTAGTAACGATTTTGCTGATAGCGCATGAACTGCGCGCCCATCTTGATGAGATGCTTACCCTTTTGCCAAGTAAGGTTGTCGTAGAAGATGTATTTGTTGTCGGCGGTGTTCGAGAGATTGCCAGTGGAACCGATGCCGGTAAGCCCGCCGCCAATCGTCACCGCGCTGAGGCCGGCAATGGGCTGGCCGCCGGGAATACCGAACTTCTGGTTGCCATCGAGGCCCAACTGGCCGCTCCAATCGATGGTGGTATCGAGGATCACGATGCGAGAGAAGGAAACGCGCGCTTCGTTCACTATCGACGTGGAGAGGGTGCGGTTCCAATTGATCACGGCCGATTGGGTGGGCCCGCTCTGACCGGAGGTCATCTGAGTGGGGAGCGTCGCCGCGCTACCGATGGTCTCATAGCGGCCAATGGACCAACGGCCCATCAGGTTGTCTTTATCGGAGAGGCGATAGTCGATTTTCACGTCCGCCTGATGATTCTCCAGCCTGGAAGCCGAGGACCCGCCGAAATTACCGCCAATGCCCTGGGCCCCGGCGCCGGCTTGATTCGGCAGGGGATAGAGCGCGGGGTTGGAGAACAAGAAGCGAGCTACCGGGCTGAAGCGAGATACCGGAATCTGCTTCCCCGGAAAGGGCTGACCGGTGGTGGGGTCGGTAATGATGTTGGTGAAGGAACTGAGGTCGCCGTTGCGAAACGACTGCGGGGCTACCGTGGCGCTGGACGGGCCACTGGAGCGCTGCTTCGTGCCTTCGTAGTCCATAAAGAAGAACATCTTGTTGCGCTTGATCGGCCCACCCAGCGTGCCGCCAAAGATGTTGCGCTTAAAGGCCGTACGGGTCGCGGTGGACAGGTTGCGGTTGCGGAAGAAGCCATTGGCATCCAGCTTTTCGTTGCGTAGGAAGTTAAAAGCGTTGCCGTGGAATTGATTCGTGCCGCTCTTGATGGAGAGCATCACGGTTGCGCCGCCCGAATTGCCAAACTCGGCGGCGGCGTTGCCGGTGATCACTTTCACTTCTTCGAGCGCATCGACGTTGGGCGAATAGCCGACACGGTTGTCGATCGAGTCATTGACGTCGACGCCATCGAGCAAGAAATTGTTGGTCTGCTCGCGATTGCCATTCACGTAAGGGCGGGCACCAAAGCGCGAATTCATGCCGGAGGGGTTCGGACTCACCGCGCCGGGGATCAGCAAAGTGAGACTGACGAAATTGCGGCCGTTGAGGGGCAGCGAAGTGAGCTTGGTGGAGCCCAAGCTCTCACCCGTCTGGGTGGACTCGGTCTGCAGCGTCGGAGCGACGTCGCGCACATCGACCGTCTCGGTGGGAGCGCCGACTTCGAGTTTTATCTCGACGCGAGCGATTTGATTCGTCTCAATCTTGAACGGGCCTACCGAGGACTTCTTGAACCCAGGGCTCTCGACCAGGACGCTGTAGTTGCCAACCGGCAGGAAGGGGAAGGTGTAGAGGCCTTCGCCGTTGGTCGTCGTGTTGAAGCTTACATTGGTGCCGACGTTGGTCGCGGTGACCTTCACGGCAGGAATCACGGCGCCGGAAGGGTCAGTGACCGTCCCGGTGATCGACGCGGTGATGGTCTGGCCGGGTAGGCTCAGAGCGAACGACAGGATGAGCAATAGAGCCACTGCTAAGCGTGCAGGCAAACGATTCATTCGGATCTCCATAATTGATGACTGATTTTTTCGACTAGTTTGGCGCCTGGGAGGCTGCACTCTAGTGAAAATTTGTTCACTTTCGGACGGGTTTTGGAACCGTCAACAGACTTAGGTGCAACTGGAGGGCCACTCTAGGGAATCTTTATTATGAATCACTTACGGGTGGGGCCGTTTGGAGAAAGCTACGGTTTCGTGAATTGTAATCCGGGAATTGGGATTCGTGGATAGCTGGGTCGTGGGTGACTGGGTGAAACGCCACTGACTTGACTAGGAAAAAATTGCCCAGGACTGAATTCATGACTTCCCCTCCCTGACGGTCGGGGTTCGGTTTTTGGCTAAGTGTTTGAAAACAGGGCTGCGAAAGGAGCGGGGCGCGGCAGGTCCAACTACTCGGGGGGTTCGCGTTCGAGGATGAACTTTTGGCGGACGGGGCCGCCGTTCATTTCCTGGTGGCGGGTGACGGTGAGTTGGCGACAGTTTGGGGAGAGGGTCCAGCGGTCGGTGAGGATGCGGGGGTTGCCGTTGTGGTCCCAGGAGGTTTCGACGAGG
>Ga0105049_10004058_pt1 | contig 17224 bp, 14 predicted proteins | sample MAT06_FD_78087 | JGI IMG/M metagenome (GOLD analysis project Ga0105049, IMG submission 78087) | Freshwater microbial communities from Lake Fryxell liftoff mats and glacier meltwater in Antarctica - MAT-06 | ecosystem: Environmental > Aquatic > Freshwater > Ice > Liftoff microbial mat | place... | reverse complement strand
GATGATGATGCGCGGGTTGAGCACTTCGATGGCTTGGCGGGCTTCTTCCGCATTGTAGGCTTTGGGGCCACCACCCACAGGGATTAACAACACATCTGGGCGATCAATCAAAATTTGCTGCTCTACCTCGATGGGAGCGGCGACTCCGCCCAAATGGGTAATGTTGAGACCGGCCATTTCCCAACGCCAAATCACATTAAACCCAAAGCGCCGCCCACCTACGCGATCATGGGCAATGCGAATGCCCTGCACCCGAAACCCTTGGATGTCGTAGGCTCCAGATTGCGCTAGCAAACGCGGATCGCCAGGTAGCCCTTCGAGGGAGCCTTCATCAAATAGACGGCTGCTGATCATCACATAGTCGGCAGATACACGGGGCGCACGATAGCCAGCGGTGCAGCCGACGGGGCGAAATGGGTTGACCAAAACACGACGACCCTGCCCAGTAAAGAGGAAGCAGGTGTGCCCTAGATATTGGATGCTCACCCCTGCGCTTTGAGCCTCGGCTCCTTGGCTCAGCAAGCCGACACCTAGGGCAGAAATAAGTCCTGCACTGGCATAGGGAATAAACTGACGTCGCTTCATAGGTACCTCATCGGAAATGGCGCAGAAAGCCTTGGGGAAGTTCTGCAAGGGAACAAGTTGGAGATGTCAAATTGGGGCAGAAAGTTCCGGGTTAGCCTGACGGAGCAACGAACGTGCCCGATGCCAAGCGTTAGCGGGTGGATGCTACTTCAGTGAACGATCCTAACTAGATAAACCAGTAGATTTGGATACGCCCATTCAGCAAAACAAATATTAGTTTACATGATGGGGCGATCGCCCCTCTCTGCTTATGACAACCTAATCAATGCTTTTAGATGCTTTTTGCGCTCATCTCAGCCATCGGTTCTGGCTTGACCCCCAGAAGGTCGAGCGTCAAGAAGCCGTAATCATACCGTAATCATACGGAGACCTATTCGGCTATCCCGGCTTCTAGGATGCGGCTAACCGCCCCCACCAATGGAGATGCCGTTGATAGGATGAGGAAGTCGTTAGGCGTTGGGTTTGATGCTGTTATCAGCTGTTATCAGAAGATATGAGCATTGGATGTGATGACCTGACCGGTTAAACTGCCGCAACAAATCGGCAAGGAGGCACGTATGTCAGGTTCCGTACAAGAAAAAGTTTCCGAAGATTTACGGAAGGCGCGGGAAGAAGGCGGTTTACGAGCCGAGCGAATTAAAACAATTGTGAAGGCGGCTGTGTCGCAGGCGATCGCCGAACTCAAGGAAGGCTCTGGTGAAATTAGCGCGATCGCCCGTGATGCCATCACAGCGGCCTCCGAAGAAGCCAAAGGTAAGAGCCAAGAAGCGGCAGACAATCTACGGGCTTCCATTGAAGGGGCGGTAGAGGGCATTAGTGAAAAGCGCCGAATGGCGATCGCCCAAAACCAGGCTAAAATCCAAACCCTCGAAGCTGAGGTCGTTGAGCAAGAACGCCTGCTACAAAACGATATTGAAGGTGCGTTGATGGAAATTGAAACCTCCGGAGAACCGCAGTCTGAAGCCGATCTAAAGTCGGTGTTAGATACCGTGATGGCTAGCATCCGTGATAGCGAAGCTGTCGCAGCCATGCAAGAGCAATATGCCAGACTCAGAGCCAAATTAGCGGTGCTTGATGCTAACTTGGCAGGGCGTTATGGCGATCGCTATGACGAGGTAAAACAGCACCTTGATTCTGCGAAAAAGTGGTACGAGAATACCAAGACCAATACCGAAGCTGGTAGCCCTAATGGGGTACAACAAAAACATGCAGAGTTTGAGCAAAAGCTAGGTGAATTGGGAACAGCCCTGGCTCATAAAGAAAAGCAAATCAAAGAGCAATTGAAAGAGCTTTGGCAAACAACCACTCATTGGTAAGTGCCTTCAGGATGACGATGGCATGGGGCAGATTTTCTAACAGAGGCTTGATTCAAATTTTGAGTCTATTAGATTGAGCCTACTAGCTTGAATTGAAATAGCTTGAATTGAAACGGTTGAGTTAGAAAATTGAGCGTTCGGAAATTGATAGTTTCTAGACGTGGTGCTAAAACTGTTGCTAAAACTACAGAGTGCCCCCAGGGTTAACGGTTGAAGTTACATCATTGAACTGATACCGCTAAACCTACACCGATAGAGTTACACGACATTTGATGTTTATTAGCGAGGAGATCGCATGAAACTTGTACGCTACGCATTTGGAATTTTGGTTCCCCCCATTGGGATCTTGCTAACCTACGGGCTGAGCACAACTTTGATGATTAATATTCTGCTCACCGTTTTAGGCTATATCCCTGGCGTTATCCACGCGGTATGGGCCATTACGAAGTATGAAGAGAGACTTGAAAGCGTATAGGGTCTGTCCTGACGCGAGGCCTTCTCATTCAATAACAGGCTTATCAAATAACGGATTTATCAATTTATTTGGAGGATGATTAGAATGCTCGGCTTTTTTCTCACAACATTAGCGACGGCGCTGAGCTTGCTCATTGTAGATTTGGTGGTGCCTGGTGTAGCCCTAGCTAGTTTTCCGGCAGCGCTTATTGCGGCAGTTTCTATTGGTTTTGTGAATGCATTTGTGAGGCCAATTCTATCGGTTCTGTCGTTGCCAGTGACGATTATTACCCTAGGTTTGTTTTCGCTGATTGTGAACGGCATTTGCTTCTCACTAGCTGCCTTTTTCGTACCTGGGTTTGCCGTCCAAGGGTTTTGGGCTTTTATCTTAGGCCCCATCGTGCTGTCATTTGCTAGCACCTTGCTCAACCGTTACTTTGTAGCGAAGCAAGACCCTGTATTGACCTCTGAAAGCAACGGTTAGGGCGATCGCCCATTCCACTTTCACGCACTTGTGGTTATTCCCTTGACCCTGTGAACTCAACCCCCCAGAATCTGTTAGATTCTGGGGGGTTTCATTGGGGCAGATGACCTAGAGTAGAAAAACAGAATGCAGCGGAAAGGATTGGCATGACAGCAGAGTTTGATGCCCTGTTTAGGCAGATTGAAGCGTTGGTGATGTGCCACTCGCCCAGTGGTGTGGAGGGGGAGGTCGATGCGTGGTTGATGCAGGCGTTGCAAGGGTTGGGGGTAGACTGTTGGCAGGATGATGCCGAGAATGTGATTGCCAAAATTCCGGGGCGAGATCGGAGTCGGGCGATCGCCATTACTGCTCACAAAGACGAGATTGGGGGTTTGGTCAAAGACATTCAGCCAAATGGCCGGGTGCAGGTGCGGCGGCTGGGCGGAGCCTATCCTTGGGTCTATGGCGAGGGCGTCGTAGATTTGTTGGGCGATCGCACCACCATCAGCGGCATTCTAAGCTTTGGGTCGCGCCATGTTTCCCATGAATCGCCGCAAAAGGTGCAGCAAGAGAATCGGGCAGTGCGCTGGGAAGACGCATGGATCGAAACCAAAGCGTCGTTAGCAGAACTGACGGCGGCGGGGGTGCGCCCCGGCACGCGCATGGTGGTGGGCAAGCATCGCAAACGCCCCTTTCGCCTAAAAGACTACATTGCGAGCTACACCCTCGATAACAAAGCCTCGATCGCCATCTTGCTGGCCTTAGCCGAGCGGTTGCTGTCGCCTGACCATACGCCCACCTTCGATACCTACCTCGTCGCCTCTGCCAAGGAAGAAGTGGGGGCGATCGGGGCGCTGCATTTCACCCTCCGCACCCAAATGAGCGCCCTCATTGCCCTTGAAATTTGCCCGCTCTCCTCGGAATACCCCATTGCCGATGGCGATGCTCCGGTGTTGCTTTCCCAAGATAGCTATGGTCTCTATGATGAGGGCTTGAATCGGGCGATCGCCCAAGCCGCTGACAGTGCCAACATTCCCATCCAGTTTGCCGCCATCAGCGGGTTTGGGAGCGATGCCTCGATTGCCATGAAAATGGGCCATGTCGCCCGCGCCGCCTGCCTCGGCTTCCCGACCCAAAACACCCACGGCTACGAGATTGCCCACCTAGGGGCGATCGCCCACTGCATCGACATCCTCACCCACTACTGCACCCTTTAGACTCCGCCCTTCCGAGACACCCGGTGTCTTTAAAGACACCGGGTGTCTCTCCGCTGGCTGGCAAATGGGGACTTGAATTACAAACTCGGTTCCTTTCCCAGGAGTTGGGGTGCAGTCTAGCTGTCCTCCGTGCTTTTCGTGGATGAGTTGGTAGCTGATGGCTAGCCCCTTGCCCTTGCCCGTGCCAACCGTCTTCGTGCGTATCGAGAATACCGTAACCAATTAATTTAGAAATCCGTTGCTCTTCATTCGCCGGAAGGGATGCGCTCATGGATGAAGTCCTACGTCCTTCTGATTGCAGCGGCTAGCAGATTGTGCCTGTTCAGTTGCATGCCACCGGGCTGAATCCGGTCTGGCCTACAAGGTCTACAGCATGGCTCATGAGCCTAGGTGCTGGGTCGAGCCAGCCATCGATCGGCTACAGCAAACCCCATAATCATGACGGTGCTTTTTTAATAGGACTCGGTACTTATAACCCAGATAATTCAAGGAATTGGCCGATGCAGCCGGATGTAAATCGCTCTGCCTGTCATCGATATGAAAATTTTAGAAAAACTAATATAGGGTAGATACAGCGATAGGTAGAAAAACAGGGGGGCGATCGCCCAACCTAACATAACTAAATCAATTAGAAATCCAGAATTACCCTACTGCTGGAGCAGAACAGAGCGATAAAAGGGCTAGAAAGGGGCGATCGCCTATTAAATTCAATATTCCCAGGGATAGCACCGAGCTAACAACCTAAAAATCCTTTTTTTGTGCAGAATTTATCCGCCAAATAGCGCATAGCCTTCATTTCAAATATAGAGGCTATGTTCAATCAAATATCTAAGCTTCTATTAAGAGTTTGTGAATATGTAGATGTCTAACACTCTTTTTAGAGTGCTTTATTTTTCTCCCGATCTCACCGTTTTAGCAGGGTCAAAACCTACCCACAACCTTCCGGTTGGGCATGGTTTTTCCGAGAGTTTTTCTAAGGCTGGCTGCTTTCACCTCCGCTCCGATGTTCTGCCCATACTGACCCAGGGGCGATTCTAAAGCTCCGTGACCCTTTTCCTGGCATCCCTCTAGTGGCTGTTTGCGTAGATTCTAAAAACGTTGTCGCAAATATTATACCGATGGGAACTCTAAGCAATAAGGCTAATGTAGCCAAGGCATCATCAAAGGAGACACTGTAGTTACGCAGCAACATCGGATCGGCGGATATCGGGTTGGGGTGCGGCCTGACAATACAAAATTTCATAACATTGGGCGTTTTAAAAAAGATCAGATACCGCCCAAAGTCGATCTCCGCAGACATATGACCGAGGTTGAAGAACAGCGGGGCAAGACACCGGGTGTTTGAAAAACACCCGGTGTCTTGCCCCGCTGTCTTTTTGATTAGAACCGCTCTACATTAGGAAAGGAGTCTTGGGCTTGCGCGCGGGCGGCTTCGCCACAGGTGCGGGGAGTCGGAAAGATTTTGTCGGGGTTGGCAATGCGTTTGGGGTCAAACACATCTCGTACCCAGAGCATTGTTTCTAGGTCAGTTTCGCTAAAGAGGCTTGGCATATAGCAGCGCTTATCGGCTCCGATGCCATGCTCCCCAGAGATAGTGCCGCCCATCTTCACACAGAGCTTGAGGATTTCGCCCCCCACTTCTTCTACCTTTTCCAATTCCCCAGGCACCGCATTGTTGTAGAGGATCAGTGGATGCAAGTTGCCATCCCCGGCATGGAATACGTTGGCGATGCGGTAGCCAGAGCGGGTGCTGAGGGCATCAATCTCTCGCAGAATGGCTGGTAACTGGCTGCGGGGCACCACACCATCTTGCACATAGTAGTCGGGGCTAATTCTGCCAACTGCTGCAAATGCTGCTTTGCGTCCTTTCCAGAGGGTCAGCCGATCCTCTAGCTCAGTGGCTACCTGCACATGGCGGGCCCCATTTTGAGCACAAATAGCTTTGACGCGATCGCTGTTAGCTTCTACTTCCACCGCTAGCCCGTCTAGCTCAATCAGCAAAATAGCCGTGGCATCGCGGGGGTAACACTGGGTTGCCACCACATCTTCCACGGCGTTGATGCTGAAGTTATCCATAATTTCCATCCCACCGGGGATGATGCCCGCGCTGATAATGTCGGATACCGTCTGCCCCGCCGCTTCTACGCTCGTAAAGTCGGCCAATAGCACATGGATGACATCAGGCGTTTTGACAATTCGTAGGGTAATTTCGGTGACTAGCCCCAAGGTTCCTTCTGAGCCGACAAATACCCCCGTCAGGTCGTAGCCTGGCATCTCTGGCACCCAACCGCCGATGTCTACGATAGAGCCATTGGGGGTGACAATCTTGAGACCCAAGACATGATTGGTGGTGACGCCATACTTAAGGCAATGAACCCCGCCAGAGTTTTCGGCTACGTTTCCTCCAACCGAGCAGATGATCTGGCTGGATGGATCAGGTGCATAGAAAAAGCCGCCACCGCTCACCGCTTGGGTCACCCAGTTATTGATCACGCCGGGTTGCACCACCACCCGCTGGTTTTCTAAATCGACCTCTAAAATTTGCTTCATCATCGAGGTGACGATTAGCACCGAGTTTTCGAGGGGAAGTGCCCCGCCCGAGAGGCCTGTGCCAGAACCCCGCGCAACAAAGGGGATGTTGTGGCGATCGCACACCTGAATGGCCGCCGCTACTTCCTCTGTCGTTTGGGGCAACACCACGATGGCCGGACGTTGCTTGTAGCTGGTTAGCCCATCACATTCGTAAACCAGCAGTTCTTCTTTGCGCCGGATGACGTTTTTGGGGGCGATCGCCACCTCTAACTCCTGAATCACAGGTTGCCAATTTCGCCCTGTTTGCACCGCTACCATGCCCCGAAACCTCTGCAAATTTTAGATTATGGATTTTAGATTATGGATTTTAGATCTTAGACTTTGGCTTGAGCGACTAAAACTTCAGGATAAGGCTTGGAACGGGAGATAAACCAGTCGGCACCCCAGTTCAGGATCACACTTTGGCCAGAGGGGTTCCGGTCAGGCAAGTATCGGTGAGATTGGTGCCGTTAAAGTTCGCACCGTCTACATTGGCACAGAGCAAATTAGCGCGGCTGAGGTTAGCCCCTGCCAAGTTGGCATAGGACAGATCCACTTCTTCTAAATTGGCCTCACTCAGCACCGCCCCTTGCAAATTAGCATTTGACAGGTTGGCTCCTTGGAGCTTGGCGCTGTTGAGGTTGCTGCCCCGCAGGTCAGCTCCTCGTAAGTCGGCTCCTTGCAAGTTGGCTCCTGTGAGGTTAGCACCACTCAGAAACGCCCCCGCTAGGGTCGCCCGCACGAGGGTGATTTGCATCAAATTGGCTCCGCGCAAGTTGGCTCCGCGCAGGTCGCTTTCTGTGAGATCGGCTTGCATGAGGTTGCAACCCAACAGATAGCCGCGCAGGTCAGCCCCGGCCAATTGGCAACCTGTGAGATTAGCTCCATCTAGCCGCGCCCCATTGAGAGAAGATCGGCGCAGATCTGCCCCAGCCAGATTTGCGCCAGCCAAGTTAATGCCTTGGAGTTGGCTTTGGGCCAGGTCTTCGTCTTCTAAGGAGGCTCCGGCCAAATGCTTGAGGCGGCCAGCGCGAACGGCGTCAACATCCATGGGAAACAGCTAAATAAAGGTACAACGTCAAAACTGAAAAAACTCTAGATTTTAAGGTTAGTGGATTGGCAGGATCAACTGAACAATGGCGTTTGTGGAACCCCTGCGGTGTTTCTGATGCCGCTTCAGGACGGTGCCGCTTCAGGACGGTGCCGGACTGCTGAGGGCGCAGGCATACAGGTCTTCTTCGGAGTTAGAGTCGGGCAGCCACAGCCCAGATGCCACTTGGGGCATAGCAACGGACAGGCTTAACCCCTGCTGCAGCCCACCGACTAGCAGCGACAGCGCTTCGACCATTTTGGGATCCCAGCGATCGCTGGCTTCGGCTTGGCAGATGGCGAGGGCTTCGGCGAGGGCTTCGGGAGGAGCGTTGTCTAACGCGCCATTGGCGATGCCTCCGGTGCATTCTTCGCCTTGGCGGAGGGCCGCGAGACGTTGTTGGAAGCAGACCACCAACCCTAGCAACCGTGATTCTAATGGAATGGCATCACCTGATAGGCTGGCCGGAACCCCAGACCCATCCCAGGCTTCGGTGGTGTGGGTGAGAATTGTGGCGATCGCCCGCATCCGGTTCATGCGTCGCAACACCTGCGCCCCCGGCAATAACGGACAAAAAGGCGGGTTCTCTGTCCCTGTCACATCAACCTCTCCTAGGGAGAGCGCGGGTTGAATGGCTGGTATTGCAGAAATCCGGTGAAGCAACCCAGCTAGGCGCAGACGATGCAGTTGCCAAGCAGGGATATCCAGCAATTGCCCCAGGCTTTCGGCCAAGGTCGCCACTTCTGCGGCAGCCATCGGGTTGCTGAGATCGGTCTGATCAATCAACTGGGCAATCCGTAGGAAGGCCTGGAGTTCACTGGAAACCAGGTTTTTATCGAGAGGGAAGGGGTAGGCGTCAAAGCCCAGAGAATCATGCTGAAACAGGTCTTGCTGGCTAGTTTGCATATAACTGATGACCCGTCCCACGATGTCGCCTAAGTTATCGGTGCTTGACAGGGTGGCCTGGGTATCCACAGCCTCGGTTTGGGTGATGATGTCAGCCAATTGCTGATCTAGCTGGGCAGCAAGGCTGGGGTTGTAGCCTTGGATATGGGCGATCGCCAACCCCGCTGTTTCTTGCACCAACCTCGGTTCAAACGTCCACATGCCATAAAACTTTCGCTCTAGGTCATGCTTGGGCACCCCAGCGGCTCCATAGTCTTCTACCGTCAGCTCTTGGCAAAGCACCATCGCCGTATAGCGGGGCGATACGATCATCAAATGCCACTCTTGGCCAACGGGGTCATCGGCTCCTAGGCTAATCAACGAGACATTGGGACGCTGCCCCGTCGGATGGTCTTGAAACCCAGCTTCAGGAGCCGCCATAATCGCAATGTGGCGCGATCGCTCGGCCAACTCTGCGTAGCGATCGGCTTCTTGCAAGTACCACTGACCCCGCTGAAATGCGGTAATCACTAGCGGCTGATAGTCGTTTTCAAGCAGCGCATCTTCTAGGGCATGGCACAACGCCACTAACGTGTTTTTGTAATACACCCCGAAGCTGAGCGATCGACCACCTAAGTGCCCCAAAGCATGGTTATCTCGGAGTTTTCGTAAAATCGAGCCAGCTAACATGCGGGTACGTTCAGTAAATGATTGATAATCTTCTCTAATGCTATCTATATTTGCAGAGGATAGGAAGAAGCGCGTAAAAAAATCAGCATATTCACCAATCATTTCACGCACAAGCGCGTATTCATTCAGCGCTTCAGGATGAAATAAAACGGCGTTGCTGAATGGAACTATGATTTTGCCAGACTTGCGAAGAGTGCCGTAAGGCTTTCAGAACCCGTTTCATAGCCAGATTTAGCAACTTTATCACCTTTATAAGACAAGGACTGCCTGGCGCCCTTTCTCCTTTTTTTGGGGATCTTGATTTTGGGGAGAAGGGGGTGGGGGATGTAGCGCTATGCTCTTGCTGGAGGGTGGGCTATTTGGCACAACGAGGGCGGATTCTTTGCCTAGTTCTTCGCCTCAGCGGGGTGACTCCGCCATCATTCTTCCCTCCAGTGAAATGTATTTCGCTTGGCATAGACGCTTTTCATGGGTTTTTTGACAGTATCGACGGTGATGTGTCGCTGACTGGCGATCGCCCTATACGTGCAGGTTGCCCGCCGCAATAACCAAACCTCAGCTTCACGGGGGGTAAGGCTCACTTTTTTCCGTTCTGCTTGCATCTGCCGCTCGGCTGTCAAAAAGGTATCTTCGAGGGTCACCAGCAGCCGAGTTTTGGCTCCATCGCCTAACGCCCATTGCACCCGCACCCGGATGCAGCCAGCGGTTTCTAAGGCCATTGGTCGTCGATCATGATGGCTGGATCCTCTAACTCGGCGCGGTTTTGGATCATGACCTCGATCCCCGTAGACCCTTCGCCACTGGCACTCGTCACCGCATACCTGGGTGGCGAACACAATCAGTCGAAGCCAAGTGTGGAAAAAGATTGAGATTTAGAACATTTTGGAGAACGCTGACAGGTTCGTTTGAGGAACGTTGAGGAACTCAGCGGTGCCAAGAGTGCTGCCAGTTGGTGAACTGGTTGTTGCCGACTAGGGCTACGGTGCCGAAGAAAGACCCAGGGAAATGGTAAATTCGGGCAGATGTCTGGGTGGAAGGCTAGAAAAATTGGTTTCGATTTGTTGTGGAACAACCACATTTCCGGGTATCCGGGCGGTGTTTTTTGACAAAGATGGGACATTGGCTGATGTCGAGCCATACCTACGAGCCTTGGCGGAAGGGCGATCGCGCGCCCTCGATCAGCGGGTTCCGGGGGTGGGTGAGGCGATGCAGCGAGCCTTTGGGGTTAGGGGCGATCGCCTCGACCCTGCGGGTTTGATGGCGGTGGGCACCCGCCTCGAAAATGAAATTGCCGCCGCCACCTATCTTGCCGCCCAAGGTATTCCTTGGTTTGAAGCCTTGGCTCAGGTCGCCCAGGTGTTTCAGGAGGCCGATCGCCAACTGCCCTCCCGAGCGCCCCAAACACCGCCACTCCCCGGCATCCTGCCGTTGCTAGAACACCTCACTCGCCATGGGGTGCTGCTGGGCGTGATCTCTGCTGATAGCCCTAGCAATATCCAGTCGTTTTTCGATACCTACGGCCTCGATCCCTATTTTCAAGGCTATGTAGGCGCTGAACCCGGTCAGCCGACCAAGCCTGACCCGCGCTTGGTCTATCGCCTCTGCGACCAGTTGGGGGTGGCTCCGGCGGAGGTGCTGGTGGTGGGCGATGGCCAGGGAGATATGGAGATGGCGATCGCCGCTCACACCGCAGGGGCGATCGCGGCTCTTTGGGCTTGGTTGGCCGATCCTCCTGCCCTCACGGCCAGTGTGCAGTTGCATGATCCCAGCCAAATCACGGTGATTCCTTACCCCTAAAGTGAGCGCGCTGGTTTTTGGGGGCGCAAGTGTCAGTCCGAAACTCTACAATCGAAACAGCTATTTTTGCCTTGGGCATTTTGTTAGAATTCCCCATAGCCCGGTCAAGAAGGTGGCCTTTCACATCACCAATCCGATCCCGATTTGTGATAAATTCCCTAAATTATCCTTAATAAATAAGCAACGTCCACCCTCGTTGAAGCAGAGGTCATTCCCTTGTCTCGTCGTTACCTATTTACGTCCGAATCGGTTACAGAAGGTCATCCAGATAAGATTTGCGACCAAATCTCCGACACTATTTTGGATGCATTGCTGACCCAAGACCCTCGCAGCCGTGTGGCGGCTGAGGTGGTAGTCAACACCGGATTAGTGTTGCTCACCGGCGAAATCACATCGGCAGCCACTGTTAACTATGTTGAGTTGGTGCGCCAGAAAATTGCTGAAATTGGCTATACCGACGCGAGCAATGGGTTTTCTGCCGACAGTTGCGCGGTGCTGGTCGCGCTCGATGCCCAATCTCCTGACATTGCCCAAGGGGTTGACCAAGCCCATGAGCAGCGCGCCCAATCGAGTGAAGAGGTGCTTGACTCGATCGGAGCCGGAGATCAGGGGTTGATGTTTGGCTATGCCTGCAACGAAACCCCCGAGTTGATGCCCTTGCCCATCAGCTTGGCTCACCGCATCTCGCGCCAACTATCCATCGTGCGCAAGAACAAACAACTGACATACTTGGCTCCAGACGGCAAAACCCAAGTCACCATTGCCTATGAAGATGGCATTCCGGTGGGCATCGACACCATTTTGATCTCCACCCAGCACACCGCGACCATTGGCAGCCTCACCGATGCCAATGCGATTCAAGCCAAAATTAAAGAAGACCTCTGGGATGCGGTGGTCACTCCGGTGTTTGCTGACATTGCCATCAAACCCGATGCCAATACCCGGTTTTTGGTCAACCCCACAGGCAAGTTTGTGATTGGGGGCCCCCAAGGAGACGCGGGGTTAACTGGGCGCAAAATTATTGTGGATACCTACGGTGGCTACTCGCGCCACGGGGGCGGTGCTTTTTCAGGTAAAGATCCTACAAAGGTCGATCGCAGCGCTGCCTATGTAGCGCGTTATGTGGCCAAAAATATTGTGGCGGCAGGGCTAGCCGATAAGTGCGAAGTGCAGTTGAGCTATGCCATTGGCGTTGCTCGTCCGGTGAGTATTTTGGTAGATACCTTTGGCACCGGCAAGGTCGATGATGATCGCTTGCTAGCGCTTGTTCAAGAGAATTTTGAGATGCGCCCAGCGGGGATCATGCAAACCTTTGGGCTAGATCGCTTGCCCGCCGAACGCAACGGGCGCTTTTATCAAGATGTGGCAGCCTATGGCCACTTTGGGCGACCTGATCTTGATCTGCCATGGGAAAAAACCGACAAAGCCGCAGTGCTCCGAGACGCTATCAGCTCCATGCTATCTGGAGCCACAAAATAAACGCTGACGGAGATCAACGGCGGCAAAGGGAATGGGCGATCGCCCATTCCCTTTGCCCCATCCCTGTCACAACAAGCCGATCAGACAAGCGGAATGAGCCAAGCCTGCCATCCCTGCCGATGGCAGGCTTTTTTGGGAGGGGATCGTTCAGGGATCTCTCTCACTAGAACTTCTTTCGTTGGAGGAGGTTTGGGCGGCGATCCAGGCGAGGTAAGTCGGCGCTCCGGCCTGCAAGGGAAGGGCGATGATTTCGGGCACCTCATAGGAATGGAGGGCTTGCACCCTGGCCGCAAGGGTATCAAACAGAGCAAGCTGGGTTTTGATCACCAGTTGCCATTCAGCGTCTTGGTGCGGCTCACCTTGCCAGTTGTAAACCGATTGGATGGGGTAAAAGTTGACGCAGGCCGCCAGTTGTTCTTGCACGAGGGTGTGGGCGATCGCCCGAGCTTCGTCTTCTGTCCCTGTGGTCACATACACCACGCTATACCGCGCCGCACCATCGCTCATCTCATCACGCTCCTGTTGATTCACGCGCCTGTCTAGTCGCGCTCCTGGCTATCGCTGGTTCTCAGTCACGCACCCCATTTTCCCCTAAAGCTCCCCTAAAACGCAGGGTGGGAACTTAACCCGGTCAATATGCGACACAATTATTTTAGTTGAGAGTAGAGGCAAGGAGCTTAAGCCCCTTGTTCCCTTGTTCCAAAAGCCAAAGACCTATCAACAACCGTCAGAGGTCGCTCAGGTATTTTCTCAACAGGTCATTCAACCTAGGTGAACCAGGGTTTGAGCCAAAAATTAGCAAATGTATGGGGTTGACCTGTGCCAAAATCATCAAGGTTGAGTTTAATAGTTTAAGTTTAGAGCTGATGGCGATCGCCCCTAGGCTCAAGTCCAGGGTTAAAACAAGGGTTAAAACAAAGGTTAAAACATCTGATGCGCAACCGACAAAAGCTTGGAAAACGGCCTGAAAGCCAGACCATGAACCCCTGCGATATGCCTTTAACTCCTTCCGTTGCCCCTTCCGTCGCTCCTCTAAAAAGAACGGCGTTGCTTGAGCTACAGCCCTCCCGCACCACTTCCCCTCGCCCCCTGTGGCAGGGTTTGCTCTTGGCGGCAGGGTGTCTGCTAGGAGCCGCCCCAGAGGCGATCGCCCAAACCACCCCCGCCAACCCAACGCTACAAATTGGGATCGTGCAGCGCTTTGGCGATGAACGGGGCGATCGCCTCACCCTGACTCCGCCCCCTGGGAGCCAGCTTTCCCTCCAGCTAAAGACCGATCAAGGCTCCCAAACCTACACCACCCGCGACCCGGTGCAAGTGGAGGTGGTGCCGCAACCGTTGCCAACTCCCCAGGTGACAGAGCGGGTTGTGCTCAGCACCCACCGCAGCTTTGAGAGCGCCGAAGACAGTGCCAATTATTGGCGCTCCCAGGGGTTAGAAATTGAAATTGCTCAACCCCAGCAGTGGCAAGTTTGGGCTAAGCGCGATACCTATCGCACCCCGTTATTGCGCCGCTTGGCACTCCGCAATGTTCAGGCCCAAGGCGGCAGAACGGTCTTTTTAGATAGCCAGGTGCAGCGCGAAATCCCTCAGGCGGGATTTGTGATCAATGGCAGCCGCATGGTGTCGGAGGAGGTCAATATCACCTCTAGCACCGGGACGTTGTATGTCAACGAAACGCCCCAGGCTGATCAGCGGCGCTTGTTTGCTGGGAGCTTTCGGCTGCAGCCCAACGCCTACGGCACCTATACCCTCGTGAACAACGTTCCGACCGAAACCTATCTGCGAGGGGTTGTGCCCTTTGAAATTGGCCCTGGGGCACCCCCGCCCACCATCGAAGCCCAGGCCATTTTGGCGCGCACCTATGCCCTGCGCAATCTCCGCCGCTTTGCCATCGACAACTATCAACTGTGTGCCGACACCCAGTGCCAGGTGTATCGGGGGTTGAGCGGTGCGGCCAATTCAACCGATCGGGCGATCGCCGTCACCCAAAGCCAAGTGCTGACCTATCAAAATGAACTGGTCGATGCGCTTTACTCCTCTACCACCGGAGGCGTCACCGCCGCCTTCTCCGATGTGTGGAATGGCCCCGATCGCCCCTATCTCCGCCCCCGCATCGACTCTGTACAAAATTTGTGGGATCTCCAAGCCCGCCCTCTGTCAGAGGAGGCCAATTTCCGTGCCTTCATTCGCCTAGAGCAAGGCTTTAACGAAGTGGGCTGGGAGCCGTTCCGCTGGGACGAAACCAGCACCCTAGCCGACCTCACCACAGATATCAAAGCCTATCTCCGCAGCCGCCAACATCCCCTCGCCAATTTTCAGCGGGTCGAATCACTCTCGGTGTCTGAGCGGTCTGCCGGGGGGCGGGTTCAAAAGCTCGTGGTGATGACAGATCTGGGTCAAGTCGTTTTAGAAAAAGATGAGGTGCTGCGCGCCCTCACCCCACCCCGCAGCACCCTGTTTTACATTGACCCCACCTATGAAATGCGCCCGGCTCCTAGTCCGGTTCCTAGTCCGGCAGCAGAGCTAGCTCCTAGCCCCAGCGGTGATCCGGCGGTTCCTTCAGAGGCGGCATCCGTGCCAACCCCTCCCACACCATCAGCAGTTCCCAGCCCCCCAGCCATGGTGCAGGTGCTGACGGGGTATCGCTTTGTCGGCGGCGGCTGGGGTCATGCCGTAGGGCTAAGCCAAACCGGAGCCATGAACCTTGGAGAACTGAACTGGTCTGCCCCGCGCATTCTGTCCTTCTACTTCCCTGGTGCCTCCGTGGTGCCCTTGACCGATCGCATTACCTACTGGCGCGACCCGGCCTCGACCCAAGAGATCCGCTAGCCGTGGGGTCAAGGGAGGGGCGATCGCCCCTCCCTTAACAAACTATCAATGTCCTAAAAAAACGCCCATTCCCGCTCTAGAGTCTGCCATCCCTTCCACGAATGCAATCATTTATAAAAGGGATGCATTAATCAATAAAGAGACGCTTGGCGGCGCGGGTGACGGCAACATAGAGGAGTTGATTACGCTCTCGGAGGTTTCGATTAATCAGGGCATTGGGCACATCCACAAACACATTTTGGAAGGTGGAACCTTGGGACTTGTGGATGGTGAGGCAGTAGGCATAATTGACCTCAGCAAATAGGCTTTTGAGATCCCAAAATTCACGCCAGCGTTTTTCTTTGGCATAGAGCGTGAGCAAGCGCTGAAACTCGCCCGTGCTGCTTTCGTGTAACACATGGAGGTTACGGCGTTTGCTGTCGTCGGTCAGCACTTGCAGATCCCACACTTGCCACATCCCTTGCTGGGCGGTGCCCACCTTCAGCACCTCACATTCGCTAGAGGTTTGAAGAATGATAGTGTCATTCCAGAGATAGGGGCTGTTGGCAACGAGGCGCTCACCTTCCACAAAACGCGGGGTTTTGGCTCCATAGATGGCCACCCGAATTTTGCGATTGAGGGCATCGACGCAGCGGTTTGTGTAAGCCAGAGCGCGCACATGGTCAGCATCGCGCTTATAGGCATCACTTTGAAAGGCGCGAATCAGCAGTTTTTCCCAGGCAGGTCGTTGGCAGACAATGACGCCCTCGGTGCGATCGCCATTGGTATCGGTCACAAACGGCGGTAACTCTGATTGGGTTAGGTTGTTGCGGATAGACTCGGCGAGGAGGGCGATCGCCCCTCCATAGCGCACCACCTCCGCCAGATCTGCTCGGTTAGAAATTTCTTTAAAGACCGGAGATTCAGCTTCACCCACCGGCGGCAACTGCGCCACATCTCCGACAAATAGCAATTGCGTTTTAGAGAGCAAATCCATCACTGCCATCATCAGCAGATCCCACATTTCGGCATTGATCATCGAGGCTTCATCCACCACCACCAGTTGGTAGGTGCCAATCAGATTTTCGCTACCGCGATCGGCCTTAAACACCTGTTTGCCGCTGCTGGTGTCAATGTCAGGCCGTAGCCCTAACAATTTGCAACAGGTCATGCAATCAATATCTAGCTCCCACGACTGTGCCATGCGTTCTAAGACCTTTGTAGCCTTGTTGCTAAAAGCCGTGAACACAATTTTGCGGCGATCGCCCTGATCCCGCATTCGCTTCAGTAACGCCTGGAGCAATGTCGTTTTCCCCGTGCCAGCATAACCCGTCAGCAAAAATAATTTATCTCGGCTACAGGTAAATTTTTCTAGGCTCTTTAACGCCTGACGCTGTTGCCGATTCAGCCGGATACCAGGCAACACATCGGCTCTACTCGAACGAGATTGTAAGTCAGTTACCTTAGAATCCACAGGAAAAGCCACAAAGAAAGCCACAAAACGGGTTGCGGAAGGGCAAAACAGGCAGAGGGCGGGGCGCTAGAACCTGAGAGAACCGCTGGGGGTGCGGGGTGCGTCACGAGCCATCCCCCCAGACCTGACACTCACCCAGATATTACACTCATCAAAGCACATCCATTTCCCAACGTTGAATCAGTCGATCTGAATCCTGATCTATAGCCATAGTCACAAAATTTAGGACATATCAGCGTCATTCCTGTGGAAACGGGAATCCATGGGTTGCACGACCTTAAAGATGGATTCCCGCCTACGCGGGAATGACAGATATAGCAGTTTTCATAGATATGGAATACACTAAGATGCCTGAAGCCTTTATCTGGCAAAGGTTATCAGTGCTCTCATAAT
>Ga0105049_10004056_pt1 | contig 17231 bp, 6 predicted proteins | sample MAT06_FD_78087 | JGI IMG/M metagenome (GOLD analysis project Ga0105049, IMG submission 78087) | Freshwater microbial communities from Lake Fryxell liftoff mats and glacier meltwater in Antarctica - MAT-06 | ecosystem: Environmental > Aquatic > Freshwater > Ice > Liftoff microbial mat | place... | reverse complement strand
TGACTTGTCAATAATTGTCAAATATAAGAGATAGAAAACTAATAGAATAATCTTTAGTCAGATATTTATTAACAGTCCATCGTGGGTGGCAAAATTTAGCTCTTTTGGTTTTGCCGAAGGGTTGGCTTTTGTGTGTGTGGGCAAGACACATAGCATGTATCAAATAACTAATACACTTCCAAAATCAAAACACAAAAAAACAAAGCTTCTAAAAATGGATGAGCAGCAGGCTGAATTACACCAAATTATAGAATAAAAATTCTAGGGTGTCCCAACTCTGAAAACAGGAAAAGCCATTGGAATTGCAAAAACTATTTATACTTTTAAAGCTATAAAACCAACTTCAAAACAACTTTTTGAAAGAGTACTATTACACAATGAAGAACAAAACAATCTACACAAATTATTTTATCCATAAAAAGTATGTGTCCTGGTTCGGAAGACAGGTGGGCGATAAATTTCCTTCGATTGCCGTTACTCACTGTGATGTTTTTATCCGCATGCCATTTCAAGATTTTCCTACCTTTTACCATAACAACCATTAGACTAATTCAGTTATTTCTTTAATCGAAAGTGAAAGGTCTGTCAGTGTTATTAAAGGTGTGGTATTATCTGATGCTGAATAAATAATGAGTTTAAAGGTGAACTGTCCATTTTGCCTATTTGGGTTCACCTCATTGAACCAACCAAGAAGTGTATTGCTTGCCATACAGATAAAAGATGCGGGTATTGCGGTACAGTAGGGCGGTCCATTGCCAATATTCAAGTCTGTTGACAGGTTGAGTACGAAAGGAAGTACTAGGAAAACAGGCAGATCAATCTGGTTCCATAATGCTATCCCATTGAGGTTATACGAATACAGCACCTCCAGACGTATGGTGGGATTCCCCATTGTATAAGTTCCAAAAATAGCTTTGAACAGATTTTGTAATTGAACGGCCAGGTAATTCACTTCAGGTTGACCATTTGTATTGATCGCAGAAATATCAATCATTGCATTGGCTGTAAGTAATGGGGCAAGCGGAGTATAAAAACGAACCAACGGTGTTTGGTAAAGAAACTTTGAATTTGTCTGGAACTCTGGCACAAGGTTTAAATTTCTTGTGATTTGTAAACCCGCCCATCCTTCTTGGTATTGCATCAGATTAAGAGTATCAAGTTCAAAACTGCGGGTATTTACTTTTTGCCTCTCTGCATAACTGAGATAGTTTCCTTTCGCATCCTTGAATTGGTACGCCACCACATTGTTTTCTCCTTTAAATAAAACTGTTGTGTAGCCTTGAATGGAAATCATGGGGGTTGACATTCCTGCATAGTTTCCACTATTGCCAGTTACCGTCAGTGTCACTGGAGATGTGGGGTCACCTACTGTGCTCTCTGTTTCGGCAATAGTATAATTGAATGCTGCACTACTGTTTTCGCTGGAAGTCAACTGTTGTTGGTATTCCTGCCAAGTGCTCCAACCCGTTGCCAGTAATCCTGCCAGAGTGCCAAGGGATGTTATGGCCGATTTTGCATTCTGGGCCTTTGCGTTATTGGCAATAACATCTGCAGGTGTTACCAATGCCACATAATTGATGAAATCACTGGTAATCTCAGGAAGTAACGTGATAAACTGGGCAAGTGCATCTGGCAATGAAATCGTTGTTGTCCCAGCCATGCTGCGTAAATTATTCTTTTTAATGGATGTGTTAAAAGTCACCTGTGCATCTATGATATCCTGTGTCGCTTCCTGCTGACTATATGCAAATGTAAAACCCCATTGTAAAGCCGTTTCAATAGTTGTGGATTTCCCATTGATATTTTCCTGGTCATAATCAGCAGTCTGTGATGTTACGCTCGGTGGAACAGGATAAGCACGAAGCGGAACTGGTATGTCTACCGTGCCACCCGAATTGAAGGTGTCACTTGCCAACGGAATGACGAATGCGAGCCAGGTACTGGCCTGATAACCTTCCACGTTTGGAACATTTTCTATCTGGTGTTCGATATTTGATAACACAAAATTTATCTGGCTGAACTGGAAGCTTTCTACCTGTGCTGCATCTTTCACATACAAGCAATAGTTAATCCATGATGTACCATTACCCAATGGAATTTTGGAATTGGTAAATGAATACTGATTTGAAAGCGTTTCAGAATCTGCACCGATACTGCCAACGGGTTTAGGATCTATACCATACATGGAACAATACAGACGTGGATTAACCGGTTCTGTATTACATGGCGCCACATTGGAACCGGTGTACATAGATTCTACAGTTAGCGGGTGCTGTATAATTGTGCTGATATTATATGCATTACTCAGGCTAATCAGTAACTGTTGGTTGAATACATCGACCGCATTGGCAATCTGTGCTTCTGTCAATGGCTGGTTCAGAATATTGGTTACCGAATTACTGATAAAAGTTGCCAGGTTCTTCTTCGCATCCAGCACAGCCTGCAAGCTTTCCCCATTGTCTACCAGAAAAGCTGGTACTGAGAATTGAGGTGAAAGGAAATTGTCAATGGCCTGCAAACTTACCAGTGCCCATTGGTCCATATCAACTGCTGAGAAGTTTTTCTCGGGTGATATTGGATTGTACTGGAAAGGCTGTCCCGTTTCATAAGGAGATAACGGAACATTGTTGAGTGTGAGTAAACTTGTGCTCAATGGTGCCGGACTATAGTAGTAGACCAGAGGTTCACCTTCCTGCTGGTTAAATGCAACATTTATTCCACATTTACCTGTCTCATCAAACCTTACTACCCACACCTTCTGGTTATTACCACTTGTTGAAACATTACCACTGTCTACTCCGGATGCAATTTTCATATATGATCCGGGAACCGGTGTGCCTGCAAATGTTGTTTCAAAGCCTATCGCAAAGTAAGTAAGCGCAGCACTTGTTGATGAGTCGCTGGTACAACTTACCTGTGTGATTGGCTGTATGATCGATGTAACGGATGTTACAGCAGGCACATTAGCAAAATCAGGACTGGTATGTGCTGTTCGCAGGATGGTAAACTCCGTAACCAGCTCATAAATATTGGTCATATTCGATGCATCCACTACGGTATTGATTGACCATGGAACCGGAATGGTAACCGTTTGAACAGTGCCATTGGCTATGTTGGTTAGGTAGGCATAGATTGTTCCTGTAAAATCAGACAGACTGAGATTTGGAGTTAAGGGAATACCCTGCGGGTATTGTGCATTGGTGTACAATGTTGTGCGGTATGTTACTTTGACATCAGGCTGGATGAGTTGATAATAAATACTTGCGTAAGTACCCATATCTGCCAATGCAAGGTCTTTTGGTGTAACTGTGCTGTCGGGATTTGAATTGGTATATCGCAAAGTATCAAAGCAAAAATCTACTTGGATATTGGGAGACCCGCCAATCACAGGAAACGAATACCTCGGTGTGATACCCGGCCATTGCGATAGTGCGATGAGGTTATCTGTATACTCTATCGCAGCCGTAACTAGTCCGCCAGGCCCAGATATATTTGAGCTGATTGGGTTACCAAAGAGATCAACTAGCGAAAGCTCGATCTGCACAGTGTTGCCGGTACCACTGTAAGGATCACCAGATGCAGGCGGATATAATGGATTGGATGGCTGGATCTTAGTGCTTGCAAACGTATAAACCGGTAAAGTGCCTGAGTAAGGCCAGTTATCAGATGGTGCTTTTTTCTCTGTATCACCGGGGCTAGTACTGTTTAATGGCCCAACAGGCATCAGGCTTTCAGGCGATTGAATGAAGGCACTGTTAGCCAGCAACTGGTAGCCTATAAGGTTGAACTGGTTCTGAAGGAAAAGCATGTCACTTGCTTGGCTTTGGATATCGGCTGGGATCGGGTAGGGAACAATAGGTGTATAAGCACCTGGGTTATCAATTGTTAACTGGAAGCCCGTAGTGCCGGGAGGCATGATCGCATTGCGTGTCATCAGGGTCTCTGATTGTACAAATAAAACAGATGTATCCGCATTGATCGAATCACCAACTGCCACTGCATTCAGATAATCACCGGAAGGTGCACTCTGGTAAGTGATAAGCAGGTAAAGGCTCGCCATAGGATTGTCGCTAAATAATGAGGCAGGCAATCCGCCGCCACCATTTTTTTGGTAAAAATACAGGTAGAACCCGCCGCTGCGAACAATGCTGCATTCCCATATATAGGATAGGAAATCTATATAGGAATTTAAAGTATTTAGTAGAGGTGGTGTATAGGTTTCTGTTTCAGCCAAGGCCATTAAGCGGGCAGAAGATTCAGGGTTGGTTTCGGTTGACAGGTTAATTTTTACCACTCCAATTTCATAAGCTCCGTCGGCAATACATTGTACCCCGTCTGTAGATGCATTACCGGAAGGATTTGGGTCGTAGAGAATCCTTATCTGGTCAATCAAGGGGCCAGTGCCACTGTTCAAAGCTGCAACGATTCGTTCTAGGTAAACTATATCGCCACCAGTAGCACCAGATAAATTATAGGTGTTTGCAAATACTGGTGCCTGCTCATTTGTATCAGTAACCTGCGCTACGCCTATGTTTACAAGTGTCGCCCATCCATAATTCTGAATGCTACTTTGTGTATAGGTTTGCCCATCTGAATTGAGTGTCTGCACAAGCAGTTCCAGGTTCAGGTTTGTTGTAGCATTCTGCAGGGCTCTAGAAAGTGAATCTGGGAAATACCATAAGGATTGGGTGCCCACCACCTGTGCGGGTGGTGTACCTAAAGGCAAAATCAGTGTTCCAGGGTATTGCCATGGGATCTCTGATTTGAGTGTAAAGGCAAGGTTGGAGTCCATGTACATGGCAAGTGGTGAAGGTGGCTGCGTACTGGTGCTTTGCGTAAGCGTCAGGGAAAGCAAGTCATTGATTCGGCTGATCTCATGATTATCTACATTAAGCGAAAGTGGATTGGACACCAAGTTGATCCAGCCTCCAAGTGTGCCTGGTGTAAGTTGAAGGTTATATTTATCATCCTGTTTAAGCGTTGGTACGGCAAGTTGCTGACCAGTAAGTACATAAAGCGGTTTCACTTCTGCGGTGTTCGACGGATCCGGCAGGTTAAGTCCATGCAGAAGGAATCGGGCGGTCATGCTCGAATATGAATTGATATTCGACAGGATAATCACCTGGTCGATCACATCCTTAACAAAAAGGGTTGTAATACCGGGAACAATAAGTGATTTGGCATTAAAAGTTACTTGTGGGTTTGATTCTGCAAGTATATCTGTGGTAAGACCAAAAGTTGCTGAGATTGACTCGAAATTATCCGACCCGGCGGTTGAATAAATCAATGTTGGAATTTCAATCACGCATAAAGTTGCAAGGACTGGCTGGTTTGCCACCGAGTTGATCACATCGGCAACAGTTGCTGGATTGCTGTCAATGGTTGGGACAAGTGCCGCTGCTATACTTTTTAATGTACTTGAAGCGATGACCGTGAATGGTTTGAAACCACTTACTGTTACAATAGTTCCTTGAACAATCAGCCCATTGATCAATACATTATTTAATGTGCCCAGTTGTTCTGGAATGATTTGGTTGGCTGCTGAAAGGTACGCATTGTAAGTTGCAACAATACTCTTGAAAGTATTTCCGGCAGCTATGGGATAAGACATTCCCACCAGATTAAATGACTGTCCGGAATTTAGGCCAACAGAAGCATTTGAGGTAATGATTCCTGATGCCGTTACTGTATTATTAAGTGAGGTGGCAGAGAAATGCGTTACTACATCACCCAATTTAACCTCAAGTGTAATGGGATAAATAAAACTATTAAATGCATCGATAGCATCTTGGATCACATTCTTCACAATCATTTCAAAATAATCCTGGATGATGAAAGTGGCAAATGAAACAGCTGGCGGCGAAGTGGGCAATGAAGTATCCGTTACTGTCGGACAATCAGAAGGATCATTATTTGCCGATTCTGAAGATGACTGGTACTGGACAGCCAGTTGTTGTAGCTGTTCCTGTACTTCATCAAGGTAGGAGAAAGCTTGTGGATTTGCATTGAAATCAACCAGTGTTTCCACAATACCGTTCAGGTTATCATTCAGTACCAGGTCAGGTATCATCGGGAAAACAGTTGCATTGTTTCCATCCTGGTCATCTACATTATTCGCCTGGATATTTATGGTGAAATACTCTTCGAGGAAAGCGCGAATATCATATTCGCTTCCTTTCCATGTATTGTTGTACATGATCGGAAAAAAGTTTTCCGACTCATAAGTGAGGTAACAGAATATCGCCTGAAGCTCGTCAAGTGTAACGGGCTGTGTCATCAGGTTATTCACTGTTGTGTTTGAGGCGTTACTGTTTACAATAGCATTGATTGCCCACTGAAGTACCGCTGTGGTGAGCATTGTAAAACCGGAATCAATGCTTCCCGTATCAGAGGTGGGATCCGGCGCATCAATGAACAGCAGGTTAATGAATTGTGCCTGGTTACTACCTTTAGCATTGGAAAGTGAGATCAATGGCAGGTACATTAGCGTCAACACAGGCTTGGTGCCTTCTTGAATAAGTGGCTGCCAAAGAATATTGTAGCTTGATGATTCTACAGAATTTAGTGAAGAACGCATCGTAAGTGCGTGGGGTATATCACCAGATTTCAGTGCCTGGTTCCAAGGCGCATTTATTGTATTATTGGTTCCAATAGTGAAAGATGCGGAGATCGTTGCAGAGAATCTCATTGTAATGTGGATCTTGAAGATGCCAAGGTTTACCGTTACAGTAAGGGAAACGCTTACTCCTGCTGTAAAGCTTATATCTATCAGGTTAAAAGATTCAATGCTGATGGTGATATAGGCATAAGCTGTGATATCGAAACTCGCCGATATGATCGCAAAATTTACCGAACCATAAATGCGTCCTGTTAATCCGAAAGTACCTGTTGCTTTGAAATAATAATCCCCGTTACCCCAATACAAGCTCGTATCATTCACGTTGAAACGTGCAATAACTCCCTGAAACACACCAACAGCCATCAGGCTCAGACCCGCGCTCATGATACCTTCATCAACATTTTTTCCAACACCCAAAGAAAGGCCTACCCCTAGTTCAATAACCGGGCTGAAACTTCCCACCTGCGATTTAGGTACATTGCTTGAAGTAGCACTACTGAGTACTCCGAAATAAAAACCACCCTGCCCTATAAAAGGGAATACCTGAATAGTAAAGGAACGGGAGAAATCATTGTTCCACGGGAACCCGAGATCTACCATAAAGTTACCGTTGGTATAAATCTGGATCGATGCCGAAGGGAGGGTAATGGACACTTCGCCCAGTTCGAGTGTACGCATAGCTGTTGGCAGCTGCAGATCAAGTTGGTACATCCCAATTGAATCGTTGACCTTTTTGTAAAGAATCTCGAAATCGAGTCCTTCGAAAATACCCGCACTTTTTCCTGACAATGAAACAGCCAAACCATATAGGTTCGGATCATTGAAGACGACACCAAGATTAACCGTGTTCATAATGGTACATTGTAAACCGATCAGCCAGTTACTGTTTCCATCGAAGATCAAAATTGAATCTTTAGGTGCTGAATTGGGTTTAGGCGGAATCGGAATTACTGCTAATTGTCCCTGCATCTGTGGAGGCGGATTGGTGAAAACATTTTTCAATGCATCCACAGCAGCTGTAACGGTACTCAGATTTTTGGTTGGATATAATCCAACATGTTGCCCGAGTCCGAAATACTTCAGGTCGAAAATATTGCCACCCAGACCCGGAACCGCAGGCATCTTGCTTACATCGGAGCCTTTAGCTAATTGGGCAGCATCCGGATTTTGGCTGTTAGTGTTAATTTCGAAGCCCAGGAAACTGCCCTCGAATGAAAGGCAGGTTGTTGCAGCGGTTCCTGAACCTGTGCGAGTTAATGTAGCTGATTTAATATCAATGAACCCTAGGTTAAGGTTAACCGGCATTGAAACTACAAGGCTGTTCTTATTTTGATCGGCTGTTGCGACATATTGCATACACTCAACCGAAAGCCCGTCAAGATTGATATCATTGAGCAGGTTCCATGGTGGTGTTAATGTAAAGCCAGAGATAATATCACTCATCACCGAAGTAATCAGGCTGCCTAATGAAAGATTACTTACGGTAAGTGAATATTGGCTATACTCTGAGTTGTACAAATAATCAGCAGTAATGCCGTTCCATGTAAGAAACACCTCCTGGCTTTTCGTTTGATCGCCGCTGGCAAATTTGTAACCTATCAGAAAGTCAAGTCCAAACAATGTAGTGGTAACTGTTATTGATCCTGACAAGTCCGGATCTTTGTAATTTACTGCTACAACAGCTGTCATTTCCGGAAGGCTGAAAGCGCCGACCACCATTTGCCATACCACTGTACCGCTGACGAGGTATTCGTTGGCTGGTGTTGATTGCCCTGAAGGAGGTGTTTTAACGATTAGTTGAAACGCGGTAATTTCCAACGTAGTTCCCACCCAACCAGGTACACTGCTATTGTTTCCGAAAAACTGGTTAAGTAGGTCGATGATATTGATTGTAGCACCAGGGGCAAGTGCTGCACTGAAAATCCAACCTGTTTCTTTTGCAAGTGATGCCTCCATCTCAAGAAAGGGTGCATTGGTTAAAGTAACCACTCCGCCTACGGTACCTGAATAGTTATTGTTTGAAGAACTTAATGGATTGGTTAATGCCAGTGAGAAATACGGATCTGCAACTCCGATGATACCGGGTATAATATCGAATTGAAGAACTGAATTAACAGAAAGATCCACTTCGCTAAGTGTATTGCTTGTTGGGTTATAAGAAATGTTCAGGTAATTCAATATGATCTTTTCCAACTCGAAATTATTGGGGGCGGGTGGTGGCCCATACTTCATCATCCCTGGTGTGGATGCAACCAAGGTTTTGTAATTCACGTTGTCAATTTCACCGGTGATATTAAAGAACCAATCCGAGTTACCCAATGGTAGTGTAGCTGAGGCATTCAGTGTAGCAACCGGCGCATTAGTAGGTCCAACATAGAACAGCCCTGAGATAAAGAGGGTAGTACTCATGTTGTTACCTGAAAAAGGGTTGGCAACCTGCACACCGAAATTGGTATTCTGAATAGTAAACTGTTCTGGAATTACCTCCCATGGGGAGGCACCAATATTGATCGCGATCTGGTAAACGGTGGGGGTGGGGGATGACGGATCGAACTGAACATAGAAATAAGTCAGGGTAAACCCACCAAGCAAACTTGTGAGATTTGAAGGGAATTCCTGGTACACATTAACGCCACCCAGGTTTTGGACAAGGTTGCCAATACTGAGTCCTGTTGAGCCCAGTTTTGAGGTAAAAGTTAGTGACCAGATATTCGATTGTGAAAAATTGCTGACAGGAAGTATAATCGTAATCTCAACATCAATAGATCCAATACTCACTCCTCCGCTAAGGCTGAAAGCATATTGAATACTTCCCGTTTTATCCATCGTATCAACAATCACAAAACCAAGTGTTTCCATGTAAAGCCCCAGTGATTTAATCAGTGCCCAGGAAGGATCAATAGGAATGGCATCAAGTCCGAAATTGAGCGTACAGTTTGGAAGTGTACTCGCAGAAGTGGATATAACTGATAAAGGAACATTGGTAAGTGCATAGTCAGGAAGTAACTCAACGGCTACAGAATCCGATGGGATAAGTCCCGAACCTGAAATAAGCTGAATATTGAAACTGGCATACTTTGCAGCAATTGATGTATTAGCATAAGTAACTGTATTATCTGTATCACCACTTGAAAGCTCAATAGTATAAACTGTGGGATCCCATCCCGTAAAGGCAGTACAATTTCCGGTAATGGTTAACGTTTCGTTTGTGCTATTGTAAATGATTCCCGTTGTGGGATCAGGTATTTGCAGAACAAGGGAAGCTAATCCCATTGTTTGAAGCGACCAGTTAAAAGTAGCTGCCGGAACCGTGGTACTGTTAAGTATCAAACTCCCAACTGATACGGAATTGGTGAGTTGACTAGCAAGTTCTTGGAGTGTGGTTGTTGAGCTCATATTTTTTTTCTTGATGGGAATTGCATGAACGTTGTTTACTACTTACCAGTTATGTCCCTTCGAACAGTTGATGGTTTGGGGATTGTTTGTCCAATAGGCCACCGGTGTAAAAGTTCCGTCACCATTTTTTTGTTTAGCCTGCTGTGTCACTGAGAACTGAAGACTCTGATTCTTGCTTGGATTTATAATGGTAAGCGTCACATCATTATAATATCGCAGATTGCCTCCGGTTGCGTATGGGTCTGGAATGGTCGTGCTGGCAGGAATAAATGTGTAGTTTATCAAAGCCCTCCCGGTTAAAAGATTATTTATCACCTGCTGTTGAGGTAATACTGTTCCTTGGTAGCTGGTTAGATCTGAAGGAATAACTGCAAGCGTTGGACGGTTAGAAGTAACAAAAGGCATATCAGTACTGCACAAACTTCCATGATGATTTATCTTTAAAGCGCACAGATGATAATCAGCATTAAAGAATTTAGTTTTGAGGTATTTGGTTACAGCGGTTTCACCATCTGCATATCTATTTGTGCAAACACTTCCTCCAAGGTCACCCATGGTCAGGTAATGAAAACCCTGAAAACTTAGCAAAAATCCAAATGAAAGATCATTTTCGTTTATATTTTCATAACACCCTTTTGAATTACTTAAAGGGATAAAGTATTTATAGGATGTAGGTGAAGTGATCGGTGTTGCAATTGTAACCCCGTTGGCTGCCACACATTCCATTGAAAAATTAGGGAAATTGGTTATTGATAATATGTTCATTGGTGGAATGACAGCATACTGTATAACCGGGGTAGTTGGGTGAGCAGCATTATATCCAGAAACAGCATGACCGAAATTTGTTAATGTTGTTGTATTTGTGGCTGGTTTGGGGCATGTTTGGGGGATGGCAAGGACACTCCGGGTAATTAAACCCGTTGTTGTCCATTTATCATCGGTAATACCCTGCATTACCTGTGTTAAACCGCCAATATGATCAGTATGCAGGTGAGAGGCTATGATAAAATCAATGGTGTCCCTTCCGGCAAAATTTGAATTTGCCGCGATAGCAGCTTTTATGGAGCGCCAAACTTCTGTACCCTGTGTTCCTGAGTATTGGCCATCTATTAAAATGGCGCATTTAGTTTGTACCTTTTGGGTACCACCAATACTTGCAACAGTTACAATATCACTAATCAGGAAAAGGGAAGCATCTCCCTTTCCTGCCGCAATATGACAAATCTGAAGACTGGGCTGAGCCACAACTGGTATATACCCGTAAAAAAATACGAGGATCAGGAGGCGCGAAAAAATTCTTTTTTTCATAATCGATTGAATTGTCTTGGTTATTGAATTACCAGTCATGGCCTTTGGTACATTTATAAGTTTTCACGCTAACTCCTCCTGGGAGATAAGCATAATTAGAACTGTTCTTAATTGCCTTTACTACAGTGATAGGTAATGGATCACCTGACTCTGGATATCCTGTTGCTGATATCTTCAGTATAATATCGGCCAGGTATTGCAGGTTATCGAATGTCCACCAGCTTGCAAGCGTACTTGGATTATTGGGAATAAACGTATAAAGCACAGTGGTCCCATTGGGATTAGCTTGCAGGTTAGTTATAGCGGTTTGGGTAGGCAACGGATTAGTAGACCTGCCATAAGCCCTTAGGCTTGCCGGAATGACTGCCAGGAATGGATTGTTAAGTCTCGCAAATTCTTCAGTAGTACTTTCTGCACTACCATGATGGCTTACTTTGTAAGAACAAAGATGATAATCGACTGCATTATAATAACCATCAAGGTATTTGGTTACAAAACTTTCGCCATCAACATAGTTAGATCCGTTTACTCCTGCCAAGTCGCCCATCGTTACATAGTGAAATCCCTGGAAAGCAACTAGGAATCCGTAAGAAAGATCATTCTCGTTTTTGGCTTTATATAAACCTGATCCCTGGTAGGTTTCCGGCAGAAATATTGTTACTCCGCCTGAATTATTCAGGGCTGCCCCAACTGAAACAATACAACGAATGGAAATAGTCCTGCCTTGATATAAGTAAGCGCCAGCAGTAATTGCCGGCTGATTAATATTATTATCCCTCACTGTTTTAAAGAAGGTATTGACTTTGGTGGAATTAGGGTTTATTACTGTGATATCGGAGTAACAACTGTCTATCACATTATTAGGATCTGCGAGTTGGGAAATAACAGCAGCTCGTGTGATTACTTTATTAATTTTCCAGTTCTGCGCAATAGCATTGGTGATGAGGTTGATTAATCCACCGTAATGATCAATATGCAGATGTGAAACAATGATGGCGTCAATTACCAGCCTGTTAGGAAAATAGTATCTGACGGTATCATTCACATACCGCCAAACCTCTTTGCCTCCACCTTCCCTTTGGCCATCAATTAAGATAGTACAGGTATCCCAAATAGGTGCATTCGTAAATAAATTGGTTCCAACAGAATCCACCAAAAGGATCAGTGTGGCATCACCATCACCAGCACCTATGTGATGGATTTGAAGATGAGGTATCTGTGAATAAACAGAACTGTATCCTGAAAAAAGGATAAGTGAGAAAATGATTTGTACGAATATTTTTTTCATAGCCTTAGATTTTTTTATTAAGATTAGTTGGTTTTTACTTGTTGAATGCAGTTAAGGGCTTGCTTGGTATCCCAAATACCAGCCAAGGCTAGAGGGCTGGGTGTGTGCATCCGGATCTCCAAATAAATAAAAGTTCACTGCTCCAGAGGGCGGGAAACTAAATGAAAGGAATTTGAGGGTAATCTGGTTCAGTGACATCATATAAGCTATCTCCGCACCACCTTCCTGGTTTTGAGCTGCTTGTAACTGTAGGTTACCAATATTTAGGTTTAATACACTTTGCAGGCTTAATGATTTGGATTGTGAACTTAAGCCTGGTAATTGTATCATCGCCCCCATTTGACCGCTGGCACCCGTTGTCCATAACATTAACAGGGTACTGTTAAATCCAAGGCTATTAGTAAGGTCACCCATCGTGCCCATATTGAGGTTAAATACCAGCCCATACCAGGTGCCTGCCCAGGAACTGCCACCCGTCATTTCAGGTATGGGTAATGGAATATATCCCTGGGACGAGGGCTGACTGGAACTGTCGCCGGTTAAAATCCCGGTTAACTGTAAAGGGAAATGACCATACAGACTGGCATTGCGCCAGTTACTTTGCCCCAGGTCAAATGCCATCTGGGTCACATCGAATGTAAAAATCTGTACAGAAGAAGTATCCAGTGCAAAGCTCATATTAATAGCCATATTTGAATAGGAAAGGCCATTGCTACTGATGAATTGATTCTTACCCTTATTGTCCAACGGACTTCCAAAAGAATAAAGGTCAAAATCTTGATTCATAAAATTCATGAAACCCCAAAAAGAGAACTTAACAGCCACCATGGAAGCATCTAGGTTATTCTGCGGTTGTTCAGTGACAAAACTTGCTTTTACAATTTCAATACCGTTCAGCACATTACTTGAGAGTGGCAAGAGGTTGTTGCCGATTTCATTGAAGATGTAATTGGGTTCACCATTTTGGTCTTCATAGGTTCCGGTAAAAATGATAAGGTTGGTATTATTCTGAATATTAGTTACCATGCACCCAAATAAACTGTTGATGGCCAATTGAACATAGCTATTGAAATTTAGGATGTATGAATTACCAAACAGCACTTTTAAAGAGAGTACTTTGTAATTGTAATCGCCAAGTGGATCAGAAACATTCGCAAGGTACTCATTGATATTATCGTTATACTGGTCAAACAGCGGGTCAGTATAATCAATCAGCGCAAAGAGGGAACTCACAGGGCTCATTGCCAGTGATCCATTTGCGTCTACAGCAATATGGTTTACGTTAATCCCAAAATGGTGGCCGCAAAAACGTGACAAGTCAATACCTGCCAACAGTCCCTGCAGTTCCGGTGGAAAATCCTGTACACTAATATCACATTGCAATAATAGTATCCCATTCCAGTTAGGGTCCTGCACTATGGAGGAAAAATAATAATAGTTGGTATCTCCTGCTTTTGATTTACTAATGGCGTTCGTGCAGTAGTTGAGCAACCATGACTGTAATTGTGCGAGGTTGCTATTTGATGTGCTGTTAAACAATTCCGGACTTGTCCAAGTACTTGAGTCGTTAATACGGTCCATCAATGCACCATCGCAGAATTTGAAAATAAATACATTTTTGAAAACTCCATTCGGATCACTGGTTGGTACCTTAGCAGTAAAAGGCCAGCCTTCGATCATCATTTCATTTAAAAAATCACCAGGCATTTTATCTGTGCCATACAATACATAATCAGATCCGCCTGAAGAGGTAGGTTTGTTCCACGACATCACAAGGAATTGCTGATTGGTTTGAAAGGCTGATTGTAGTGTTGGCGTCAGGTTCCTAAATTCCATTGTTATCGCAGGATCACCCTCTTTATTGATATTACTATTGCTGGAGAGTACCAGTTGTGTCCATTGATTGCTGTCAGTATCTACCTGCACCAACAGGCCTTGCGGAGAAGTAGAGTAGACAAGAGTATCCGAATTATCAACAAAAGCATTGGAAGATTTTTTAAGTCGGGTTGCATCCTGTTTTTTTATTGCCATGGTTTGTATGGTGGGTTCCAGTACAGTCTTTCGTTTGGTAGATAATACCTTCTGTTCAAAATCGCTATAATCTGTTTCCTGTCCTGTGGATGAAAGATCAATCAGGCGATAGGGCACCATTGGAATTGGAATCGGTGTCGCATCATATTCAAGTGTACAGGCAACTGGCTCAAAAAAACCAAGTAGCGCAGGTGATTCCTTGCTGACACCATATCCAGATGCATACAAAGAAGCCCCTGTGGGTTGTGAATGGTAAGTATTGCCAGAATTCATACCGGTCCCATTAGCAAGACTGATCCATGAGGTAGTATAACTGCTATCAAGTATTGCTGCACCTGTCTTGTTTGCACCTTCAGATGGTGGAATATAAGCCGATGCATATGCCGCATTGCCCGGCCAGAAGTAAAGCACATCACCCGTGTAACTCTCAGTAGCAGGCTGGAAACTAAAAGTTTCAATACCTGACAATCCCCCCAATAAATTAAGCACGGTACCCGCTGCAGGAGGAGCTTCTTTCCAAAGGCTGGTACTGTATTGTCCCTGCGGTGTAAGGTCGTAATCAATACCTATAATACCTTTCCCTTGGTTGTTTACATAAACAAATAACCCCGTGTTTGCAGTCGGCATTAAGATGAGGGTGGTACCTGGATAAGGCTGCAGGTTTAATACAGATTTCAGTCCAACCTGTAATCCGGAGTCAGTAGAAAAACCAGAAGCCAGTAAGGTAGGGGTGGGTGAAACTGACATTATCATGGGAACCATAAATGTTCTCAGAAGACCATTACTGTTAAGTTGATTATTCGGATCAAGGCTAATGAAATAATCACCTGCGGTTTGCGTTTGGCCTGCATCAAACATTGGGTATGTATATTCGCCCGGAGCAGTTCCTGTACCTAAATAAAAATAAGTGAGTTCGGCAAGGTTTGCAGGAAAATTGTAATTGCTTGACGGTACCTGCAATGAGTAAACAAGACAGCCAGTCAATGGCCCATTGGCTGGTATATAAATATCCTGAACGGGGTTGCTGTACACTTTTTCATCAATCTGCGTATTTATAAAAAGTGTTGGCGAACCAGGGGTTGTGTTAAAGAAATGAAACAAGTCTCCGGTAAGTGCACAAGGAGAGTTTGTTTGTATGGCCAGTTCGATATTACTGCTGGGATTATAGGATAATGGGGAAACAACGCCAAAAAAAGTAGTATAAGATGATAATGTAATTGCTTTTACGGTACCGTCATTAATTGATGCCGGATCCTGCAACCAAACAAAAGTATAATTGGTAAAAGTTCCGCCTGAACCGTATTTGCTGGCTAGATAAGAAACAACCTCGTTAGCAAAATTGTTAGCAGAAGTGGTATTCGTAACCGCTGGTTCTGTGGTGCAAAAAATAAAAATGCCATAAGGGAAACTAGAAGAAAATAATGTATCAAGTGTTTCCTCCGCCGGGGGGGACTGAACACCTGATGCAGGATTCAATATGTAACCGAACCAACCAATATCGCCACTTTGCGGTTCTGTTTGATACAGGATGGAATTGTGTAACTGCGTGAATGTAGTCATAGCAAAAGTATTAAGCATATTTTTGAACCATCACAAATTCCAGAAAGCTACTAGTGCGTTGATACTAGTAGGGGGTATATTCAGTGAACTATAAGTAGCTTTCATCTGGATGGAACCCTGTTGCAGCGAACTAGGGATCTGCAGTGTTAGCTGCATGCCCTGAATTATTTTTACATCGCCCAGTATAATATCAGCCTGTGATGTAACAAATGGGGATGCCTGTGTAAGCGTAACGGTATACACCATCACCGATCCACTATAAATGGTAACACTTGCATTATTTTTTGCAGTGCCAATGGGTTTGATCACAACACTCAAAACAGGTGTCAGCATATATATGATAGAATCCGCCGGAGGCGAATTATCCGTTTTCTGCGCAAGCCATGCTGCAAGCAAAACCGTGTAATTCTGCGCCGTGTCTTGTTGTGATAAAGCATTGACATGAATCCTGGTTGCAAGTTGTATGACTTCCGATAGTGTGTCCGGAAACTTTATTATGAGCAGACATGTCCCAACCTTTTGTTGATTATTGTCAAAACTAAATATTGCCGATGTATTGGATTTATCCAGATGCACCAGACCTGCCAGTGAATCTTTCCACAGAAAACTGCAAGAAACGCCTGCACCGGTTGAATCGATACGATACTGAAACCTTGCTCCTCCTACATTACGTGTGAGTGACACACCCTTAACAGAAAGTTGTCCATTCGAAAAAAAACAAACCAGCCACAAAGAAACGGTGATCAGGAAATGTTTAAAGTTTCGGCTTATCAGGTAGAATCTGTACATAGCAATATAACAGGCGTTTTTCCGGGGTTCTAAGCATGTGTTCCCCGGAAAAATGCCGTTCAAATTATTGATTCAGGTTCCAGGATGCAACAACAGCATTCATTGGTTGAGGCGTTGGAATGTTCAAATCAGTGTATGTACAGTTTAACGTTACAGTTCCTCCTTGAATATTACTCGGTATTTGTAAAGTGAGTGATCCGGCAATTATCTTAAAGCTACCTATCTGCAGATTGAGTGGGA
>Ga0105049_10004054_pt1 | contig 17233 bp, 15 predicted proteins | sample MAT06_FD_78087 | JGI IMG/M metagenome (GOLD analysis project Ga0105049, IMG submission 78087) | Freshwater microbial communities from Lake Fryxell liftoff mats and glacier meltwater in Antarctica - MAT-06 | ecosystem: Environmental > Aquatic > Freshwater > Ice > Liftoff microbial mat | place... | reverse complement strand
GACATCGCGCAACTGGAGCCGGGGCTGAGGATCATTGATGACGGGGCCGAGCGGTATGTGACCTCGGGCTTTATCGACATATTGTGCAAGGACGCTGAGGGGCGCGTTGTGGTGGTGGAGTTGAAGGCAGGCAAGGCGGACCCGCGCGTGATCGGTCAAACCCTTGGTTACATGGGCGATCTGACGGAAGATGACCCGGCGCAATCGGTGCGCGGCATCATCGTGGCGCATGAGTTTGACCCGCGCACAAGATCGGCGGCGCGGGCGGTGGCCAGCCTGATGCTTTACACCTATGCTGTCGCCTTTACATTTCAGCCAGTGTAGTGGCCTTGTGGGGAAACCTGTCCCCCCAAAGCCTGCTTTCTTTATTGTCACGCTGGCAGACGACCATGAACCCCGAGCCAATCAACCATTCCCGGATCAGCCCCTGAGCCATGGCCCTTCTGCGCCCCGAACTCCAGACCCTGCTGACCCGCTGGCATGAGGTGCTTCTGTCGGCAGCCCTTGCGCTTGCCGGGCTGTGGGTCACCACCTGGGGCGGCTGGTTCTTTGCGGCGCTGGGCGGGCTGGTGGCGGCGCTTGGGCTGGCGCTGGCCCTGATCGGCTGGCGCAGGCTGCGGTTTCGCGGTGACGGCCTTGGCCCGGGAATGGTGCGGGTGGTCGAGGGGCAGCTGGCCTATCTTGGCCCCCATGGTGGCGGCTTTGTCGGCATGGCCGATCTGGTGGAACTGGGGCTGATCGCCGACAACGCCGGGGTGCGCTGCTGGCGGTTGACGCCGCACTATGGCGCGCCGGTGCTGGTGCCGGTGGCGGCGCTGGGGGCGGATCAGCTTTATGACACATTCGCCAGCCTTCCGGGGCTGGACATGGCGGCGCTTCTGGCAGCGCTGGACCGCCCGCATCTGTCTGACGCTGTGGTCTGGCGTCGGCCCGCGCGCCTGCGGTAACGGGTTCGGGATCAGCCCTCATCCGCCCCCCATCCCCTTGACTTGGCCGCGCCGACAAGACAGGTCTGGCGCCGCAACAGATCGGAGCCTGCCCCATGTCCATCCCCCAATCCGGCGGCGGCCCGATCAAACGATTCGAACAACTGGCCGAATTCCTCGCCTCGGGCTGCAAACCGAAATCCGAATGGCGCATCGGCACCGAGCATGAAAAATTCGGCTTTCTGACCGACAGCCATCTGCCCTTGCCCTATGACGGCCCGCGCTCGATCAAGGCGCTGATGGAGGGGCTGCGCGACCGGTTCGGCTGGCGCGAAGTGCTGGAACAGGGCCGCATCATCGGCCTGACCCGCGGCGGTGCCAGTGTGTCGCTGGAACCCGGTGGGCAGTTCGAGCTTTCGGGCGCAATGATGGACAGCATCCACCAGACCGATGCCGAGACCCGCGCCCATCTGGCCGAAGTGGCAGAGGTGGCGGGGCCGATGGGGGTGGGCTTCATGGGGCTGGGGGCTGCGCCGGTCTGGAGCCACGAGCAGATGCCGATGATGCCCAAGGGGCGCTACCGGCTGATGACCGACTATATGGGGCGCGTTGGCACCCACGGCACCCAGATGATGTATCGCACCTGTACCGTGCAGGTGAACCTCGACTTTGTCTCCGAATCCGACATGGTGCAGAAAATGCGGGTAGCGCTGGCGTTGCAGCCGGTGGCAACCGCGCTGTTTGCATCGTCGCCGTTTTTCGAGGGCCGGGTGAATGGCCACAAAAGCTGGCGGTCACGGATCTGGCGCGGGCTGGATGATGCCCGCACCGGCATGCTGCCCTGGGTGTTCGAGCCCGGCTTCGGGTTTGAGGCGTGGGCCAACTATGTGCTTGATGTACCTATGTATTTTGTCTACCGCGACGGGCGTTACATCAACGCGCTGGGTCAGTCGTTCCGCGATTTCCTCAAGGGCGAACTGTCGGCGCTGCCCGGGCAAACCCCGACGCTGAGCGACTGGGCCGACCATCTGACCACGGTGTTCCCCGAGGTGCGGATGAAACGCTATATCGAAATGCGCGGTGCCGATTGCGGCGATGTCGCCCATCTGGCGGCGCTGCCCGCATTCTGGGTCGGGCTGATCTATGACCAGTCTGCGCTGGATGCGGCATGGGATCTGGCAAAGGGCTGGGACGCTGAAACCCGCGAGGCGCTGCGGGTTGGTGCCTCAGTCGCTGCCTTGCAGGCCACGGTCGGCAAGATCAGGATGCGCGAACTGGCGGGCGAGGTGTTGGCGATTTCCGAGGCGGGTCTCAAGGTGCGGGCGCGGGCAGGCAACGGCATGACCTCGGAAGCGCCCTATCTGGATGTGCTGAAAGACCATGTCGCAACAGGCCGGGTGCAGGCCGATGACATGCTGGCCAGCTATCACGGCGACTGGGGCGGCGATCTGGACCGGATCTTCGCCGACCGCAGCTTCTGAGAGCCCGACCCGTGCGCCAAGACCGTATCAGCCTTTCGCGCCAAACCTGGGCTCGGTCCCGGCGCGCAGGCGGGTGATGTTGGCGCTGTGGCGCTGATAGACCAGCAACGTCAGGACGACCACCAGCAGGAACATCTGGCCCTGGCCAAACAGGAACAGCCACAGGCTTGACAAGGCCGCCGCCGTCAGTGCCGACAGCGAAGATATCCGGGTGACGGCCGCGGTGACAGCCCAGGTGGCGCAGGCTGCCAGCCCGACCGGCCAGGCCAGCGCCAGCAAAATCCCCAGAAAGGTGGCAACCCCCTTGCCGCCGCGAAACCCCAGCCAGACCGGATAGAGATGGCCGAGAAAGGCGCAAAGCCCCGCCAGTTGCGCCGCTTCTTCGCCAAAGGCCACGCGTGCCACCAGCACCGGAACCGCACCTTTTGCGGCATCCAGCACCAGCGTTGCCGCCGCTGCCCCCCGGTTGCCGGTGCGCAACACATTGGTGGCCCCGATATTGCCCGACCCGATGGCCCGCAGATCGCCCAGCCCCATGGCGCGGGTGATCAGGATGCCAAACGGCACTGATCCCAGCAGATAGGCCAGCACGGCAACCAGCCCCAGAAGCGGCAACCATGTGTTGATGTCGGGCATATGCGGGTCCTGATCCGGTAAAGGTGAGCAAACCTTACAACCGGCGGCGCATTTGTCCAGAATTGCCCGATCAGGCCGACATCAGCTTGGGCGGATATTTCGGCGCATGCAGCCCCAGCCGCCGCGCGTGCGCAATATCGGCCAAAAGATCACGGCTGGCAGCGGCAAACAGGTCGTCCAGCGTGGGAATGATGAAATAGACCGGCTGCGGAATGTCGATCCGGTAGGAGGTGCGCAGGATGTCGATGACATCAAAGGGGCGGCGCTCAGGTGCCGGGTCGCTGACCGCCCAGCGCAGTTCGGCGGGGGAAGAGGCGATGCCGGAGCCAAGCGCCTTGACCTCACCCCCCTCGATCATCAGGCCGAATTCGATCGAAAACCAGTAGAGCCGGATCAGCCAGGGATAATCCGCCTTGTCGGCGCGCAACCCGGTTTCGCCGATGGCCTGCGAAAAGGCGGCAAAGCGCGGGTCGGTCAACAGCGGGGTATGGCCGAAGATTTCGTGAAAGATATCGGGCTCTTCGATATAATCGAAATCCCGCCGCGACCGGATGAAGGATGCGGCGGGAAAGATCCGCTGTGAGAGCAACGAAAAGAACCGGCCAAACGGGATCAGGGCGGGAACCGGCGTGACCTGCCAGCCGGTCAGACGCTGCAGGGTTGCCGAGACCTCGGTGCATTGCGGCACCCGGTCGGCAGGCAGCGCCAAGCGGTCGATGCCATCAAGGAAAGCCGATGCGGCATGGCGGCGGACATTGGGGATCTGGCGGGCGTATAGCTCACCCCAAACGGCGTCATCCTCGGCGCTGTAGGCGATCTGTCCGCTGGCGTCGGGCAGCTTCGCCGCATAGGTGGTGGATTTCGGCATGAGGCACCCGTTGTCTGGACAGATCAAGTGTAGCGCCGATGCCGGAAATATCTTTTCGATCTTTGCGATATTTGGCTAAGATCGGGTAGAATTTTCCCAGAATGGGTCAAATGAGGACATGTCATGCCCCAACCTGCTGCCATCACGCTTGACGATTTTGACCGGCACATCCTGAAGCTGGTGCAGCTCGATGCCACAATCAGCACGCAAGGTCTGGCGGACCGGGTCGGTCTGTCGGCATCGCCGTGCTGGCGGCGGCTGAAGCGGATGCAGGAGGCGGGGCTGATCGTGGGGCAGGTGGCGATGCTGTCGCCCCGCGCCCTGGGGCTGCGCGCCGTGGCGTACCTCAGCATCACGCTGATCGACCATTCCGAGGCGACGATTGCCCGGTTCGATGCCTTTGTTCAGCGCCACGATCAGGTGGTCGAATGCGCCACCATCACCGGATCGGCGGATTATCTGTTGAAGGTGTTTGCCGCTGACCCCGAAGCGCTGGAACAATTCATCATGCGCGAGTTGCTGGCCCTGGGGGTGGTGCGCGCCACCAACACCGCGCTGGTGCTGCGCCAGACCAAATATACCACCGCCTTGCCGGTGTAGCGGGTTTCGTGGGGCGCTGTCCTTGGCCTGCCCACGGGTCAGGCGCTCTTCGCTGAAACTCCCCACTGGGGAGTTTCCGGGCGCTCATCGCCCCGGGATACCTGGGCCAACAAGAAACCCAAGGCTGGAAATGGTCATGCCGGAGTGGGGTGCGCCGCGCCGTGGACCTGAACCCCGCCGACAAAGGTGGCCAGCACCTTTCCCTCCATCCGTTGCCCGTCGAACGGGGTGTTCTTCGATTTGGATTGCAGGGTGAAGCGGTCCAGAAGGAACGGCGCGTCGGGGTCGAACAGCACCAGATCAGCGGGGGCACCGGGGCTCAGGCGTCCGGTCGGCAGGCCGAGCCGGGTCGAGGGGTTCAGCGCCAGGGCGCGGAACAGTTGCGGCAGGGTCAGTGCGTCGGCATGGTAAAGCCGCATCGCGGCGGGCAGGATTGTTTCCAGCGCCACCGCGCCCGAGGCGGCTTCTTCATAGGGCAGGCGTTTGCTTTCCTCATCCTGCGGGGTGTGCATCGAGGAGATCACGTCGATCAGGCCATTGGCCACCGCCTCGACCATCGCCACCCGGTCATCTTCGGAGCGGAGCGGCGGCTTCAGTTTGAAGAAGGTGCGGTAGTCGCCGACATCCAGTTCGTTCAGCGTCAGGTGGTGGATGCTGGTTCCGGCGGTGACATCCAGCCCGTTGCGCTTGGCGCGGGCCAGTGCGGGCAGGGTGCGGGCAGAGGTGATCTGGTCGGCGTGGTACCTGACGCCGGTCATTTCGACCAAGGCCATGTCGCGGTCGAACCCCATCCGTTCGGCCATGGCTGACACCCCGGGCAGGCCACGGAGCGAGGCGAATTTGCCGGTGGTGACGGCGGCACCCTGGCTGAGCCCCGGGTCCTGCGGGTGGCCGAGGATCAGCGCGCCCAGCCCCTTGGCATAGGTCATGCAGCGGGCCAGCACCTTGGTGTTCGTGGTGACCTGGTCGCAATCGGTGAAGGCCACGGCCCCGGCATCGAGGAGAAAGGCTATCTCCACCATCTCGCGCCCTTGTCGCCCTTTGGTCAGGGCGGCCATGTGATAGATGCGGACGGGCGAGGCCTCGGCGGCACGGCGGCTGGCGAATTCGAGGGTTTCGGGGGTGTCGATGGCGGGGTTGGTGTCAGGCCTTGTGATGATGGTGGTGACACCGCCGGCGGCAGCGGCGAGGCCGGCGGATTTGAAGCTCTCCTTGTGGCGTTCACCGGGTTCGCCGACCTTGACGCCGATGTCGACGATGCCGGGGGCGAGGCATTTGCCCAAGCAGTCGATGAGGGTGGCGTTGGGGGGGGCGGGGTGGTTGATTGCGGTGATGAGGCCATCGAGGATGGTGAGCGAACCCAGGGCGTCGGTGAGGGTCTCGGGGTCTATGAGGCGGGCGTTGTGGAGGTGGAGGGTCATATCGGGGCTCGGTTTTGCGTAGATCGGGGAATACCCCGACTCGTGCGGGCGGGAGTCGGGGTGTACCCCGACCTACGGTGCAAGACGGCCATGCGGAACACCGGATGAACGGCACAGGGCGGGCCATGCCCTGACGATGGCGGGCCAGAGTCGGGGCGTGCCCCGACCTACGGGGGGCATATTCACACCATCACCCCCGCCGCCACCCGGCCTCGCTCCGCCTTCAGATTGCGCGCCAAGAGGTCCATGCAGGCCATCCGCACCGCGACGCCCATTTCCACCTGCTCCTGGATCACCGACCGGCGGATGTCGTCGGCCAGTGAGCCGTCGATCTCCACCCCGCGGTTCATCGGGCCGGGGTGCATCACGATGGCATCCGGCGCGGCAAAGGCCAGCTTTTCGGCATCGAGCCCGTAGCGGTGGTAGTATTCCCGCTCTGAGGGGATGAACGCGCCATCCATCCGCTCGCGTTGCAGGCGCAGCATCATCACCACGTCGCAGCCCGCCAGCCCTTCGCGCATATCCGAAAACACCTCGCAGCCGAATTCGTTCACCCCGGCGGGCATCAGGGTCGGCGGACCGATCAGGCGGATGCGGTTTTCCATCTTGCCGAGCAGGATCAGGTTCGACCGCGCCACCCGGGAATGGGCGATATCGCCGCAGATCGCCACGGTCAGCCGCTGGATGCGGCCCTTGGCGCGGCGGATGGTCAGGGCATCCAGCAAGGCCTGCGTCGGGTGTTCATGTTGCCCGTCACCGGCATTCAGCACCGCGCAATTCACCTTTTCCGCCAGCAGGTTGACCGCGCCGGATGAGGGGTGGCGCACCACCAGCAGGTCGGGGTGCATGGCGTTCAGCGTCAGCGCGGTGTCGATCAGGGTTTCGCCCTTTTTCACCGATGACAAAGCCACCGCCATCGTCATCACATCCGCGCCAAGCCGCTTGCCCGCCAGTTCGAACGAGGCCTGGGTGCGGGTGGAAGCCTCGAAGAACATGTTGATCTGGGTCATTCCGGCCAGCACGCTTGCCGACTTGGTGCGGCGGTTCAGGTCGACATATCTGTCGGCCAGATCAAGCACCGTAACGATCTCTGCCGGGGCCAGATGTTCGATCCCCAGCAGGTGGCGGGCGCGGAATGTCATGGCAGCCTCCGGTTCGGTTGGCTCTCTATAGAAAGGAGGGGGCGGGGGGACAAGCAGGTTTACCTCGGGCGGGAAGGGGCATAGTTTTGCGCAATGGACTGTCCCGATGATTTTCACACGCTGCGCGCGATGCTGGAGTGGCAGCATGACCTTGGGGTGACCGAGGCGGTGGGCGACGTGGCGATCAACCGGTATGAGGTGGTCGGGGTTCGGCAGATCGGGGCCGCTGATGTGGCTCGTGCTGCGGACAGGGTGCCGGGGGCACAGGCACTGCCTCAGGCGGTTCCGCAAGGGGTGGCAGCGGGGCCGGATCCGGTTGCCCAAGCCACAGCACTTGCCGCAGGGGCCGGTGATCTGGCGGCGCTTCGGGCGGCGATTGCGGGGTTTGACCGCTGCGATCTGAAGCAGGGGGCACGGTCGCTGGTGTTTGCCGATGGCAACCCACTGGCGCGGGTGATGGTGCTGGGCGAAGCGCCGGGGCGCGAGGAGGATCAGCAGGGCCTGCCTTTTATCGGCCCTGCCGGGCAGATGCTCGACCGGATGTTTGCCGCAATCGGTCTGTCGCGGCGGTCGGCTGAGCCGGAAAGGGCGCTCTATATCACCAATATCGTGCCGTGGCGGCCACCGCAGAACCGCGACCCTTCGCCCGCGGAAATCGCGATGTTCATGCCGTTTGTCGCGCGCCATGTGGCGCTGATCGACCCGGCGGTGCTGGTGCTGATGGGCAATATTCCCTGCTTTGGCGTGCTGGGGCAGCGCGGCATCACACGGCTGCGCGGGCAGTGGGCTGAGGCGCTGGGCCGCCCGGTGCTGCCGATGTTTCACCCGGCCTATCTGTTGCGCAATCCGGCCGCCAAGCGCGAGGCCTGGGCCGATCTGCTGGCGCTGAAGGCGCGGCTGGGATGACCCGCATCCTCGCTTTTTCCGATCTGCATGGCATTCGGTCAGCGGCAACCCGGCTGGTTGCAGCGGCAGAAACGGCAGATCTGGTGATCGGGGCCGGGGATTTCTGTACGATGCGGCAGGGGTTGGCTGACGCCATGGCGCTGCTGTCCGCCATGGCCGGGAAAGCGGTTTATGTGCCCGGCAATGCCGAAACTGCTGACGAACTCCGCGCCACCACCACGGCCCGGGTGCTGCATGGCGATGGGGCGACCTTGGCGGGGGTCACCCTTTTCGGCCTTGGCTATGCCGTGCCGGAAACCCCGTTTGGCAAGTGGTCCTGTGACCTGACCGAACCGGCGGCGTCGGACCTGCTGGCCGGGCTGGCTCGGGTGGATATCCTTGTCACCCATTCCCCACCCAAAGGCGTTGCCGACCGCGCCTCCGGCGGCCACTCGCTCGGATCCACCGCCATCCGCGATGCCATCACCCGAACCCAGCCGCGCTATTGCCTGTGCGGCCATATCCATGACAGTTGGGGCCAGCGCGGCAGGGTCGGCCTGACCGAGGTCATCAATCTTGGCCCCCAACCGGTCTGGATCGATCTGTAATGGCAAAGGAGAACATGCCATGACCACGCCGGAACCCCGGTCCTTTGTCCCCGTCCGCATTGCGGTGCTGACGATCTCAGACACCCGCACCCCGGCCAATGACAAATCCGGCGATACGCTGGTGGAGCGGCTGACCGGGGCGGGCCATGTGCTGGCCGCGCGCGCCATCGAACGCGATGACCGCCCCACGATTGCCGCCCATCTGCGGCGCTGGTGCGCCGATCCGGCGATTGATGTGGTGCTGACCACCGGCGGCACCGGCCTGACCGGGCGCGATGTCAGCATCGAGGCGCACCGCGATGTGTATGAAAAAGAGATCGAGGCCTTTGGTACCCTGTTTGCCGTGGTGTCTCTGGGCAAGATCGGCACCTCGGCGATCCAGAGCCGTGCAACTGGCGGGGTGGCAGGCGGCACCTATCTGTTTGCCCTTCCCGGCTCGCCCGGTGCCTGCCGTGATGCCTGGGACGAGATCCTGCGCCATCAACTCGACTATCGCCACAAGCCCTGCAATCTGGTGGAGATCATGCCCCGGCTGGAGGAGCACAAGCGGCGGGGCTAGCGGCACAGCCCTCAGCCGATGCAGCGACGGAAGTGCGTCGCTGCCCGTTGTACCTGCGCCGCATTCGGATTGGCCCCCCGGATTGGCCCCCCGGAACAGGTCGCAGGGAATTGACTTGGTGGCAGGCGTGGCGGGACTTAGCCTTGCGCGAGGATGACTGGAGCGTGAGTGCCGGATCAGCGCCATTGGCCGGGAGAACCGGCAACCAAAGGTTCAGGTGCACGCCGACATGGCGCAGAAAGGTGGCGAGTGGATGCGGCAAACGGCAGATCAGGGCGCGGCGGCATGAGGTTTCTGCGGCGGGCGATGAGCGGGCTGTTCCTGCTGGCGCTGACGCTGGGGCTGCTTGCTTTGGGCGGGCGGGCGGTCTGGCTGGCGGTGGCAGAGGCGATGGCACCTGCCGATGTCGGCATTGCCGCGCAGGAACGCCGGTTTTCCGCCAATGTCATACCGGTCGTTGCGCAAACCCTTGCACCCGAACTGATCGCTTACGGCGATGTGCGCAGCATGCGGACGCTGGAGTTGCGGGCCCCGGAATCGGGGCGGATTGCTGAACTGGCCCCGGGATTTGCCGATGGTGCCGAGGTGGCGGCGGGGCAGGTGCTGGTGCGGCTCGATCCCGCCGACCGGCAAGCGGCGCGCGACGTGGCGGCAAGTGATCTGGCCACGGCACAGGCCGAACTGCGTGCGTTCACCCAGGCCATTCCCCTGACACAAGACGAGCTGGCGGGGGCCGCCATCACGGCGTCGCTGCGCCAGCATGCGCTGGAGCGACAGCGCAACCTGGTGGCCCGGGGTGCCGGGACCGAGGCTTTGGTGCAGGAGGCCGAACTGGCGCAGAACAGCGCCGCGCAATCGGTTCTTTCAGCCCGCGCCGCCGTGGCGCAAGCCACCTCGCGCCGCGATCTGGCTGCAGCGGCGCTGGACCGGGCGCGGATCGCGGCTGCCGAGGCCGACCGGGCGCTGGCCGATACCACGCTGCGCGCCGCCTTCAGCGGGGTACTGGCAGGCGTAGCGGTGGTGGAAGGCGGGCAGGTGTCGGCCAATGAAAAGCTGGCGCAGATCATTGATCCCGCCGCGCTGGAGGTCAGCTTCAGGCTATCAACGGCACAATATGCCCGGTTGCTGGATGCAAATGGTGCGCTTGCGCCGCTGTCGCTGACGGTCGCGCTTGAGGTCGAGGGCAATCAGGTTGCCACCACCGGCTCTCTGTCGCGGGTCGGGGCCGAGGTTGGCGAAGGTCAGACCGGGCGGTTGGTCTATGCCCGGCTGGCTGCGGCGCGCGGGTTCCGCCCCGGCGATTTCGTGACGGTGCGGCTGGTCGAACCGGCACTGACCGAGGTGGCGTTGCTGCCGGCCGCCGCAGTTGGTGCCGACGGAATGGTGCTGGTGCTTGGGCCGGACGACCGGCTGGAAGCCGTGGCAGCCGTGGTGCTGCGCAGGCAGGGCGATGCGGTGATCGTGGCGGCTGCCGGGTTGACCGGGCGCGACGTGGTGGCAGAGCGTACACCCCTTCTGGGCCGCGGGGTCAGGGTCACGCCGATCCGGGCAGGTGCGGGCGCGGAAAAGGCCGGCGTCGTAGCCGCAACAGATGCCGCTACCGCCGAGGATCTGGTGGCGTTGACCCCAGAGCGCCGGGCCGAACTGGTCGCTATGGTCGAGGCCAACAGCCGCATTCCGGCAGAGGCCAGGGCTGCGCTGCTGGCAGAGCTGCAGCAAGACCGGGTGCCCGCCGCCACCATTGCGCGGCTGACCGCGCACCGGGGCGGCTGAATGTCGCGCCCTGCCCAAACGCCACCCGACCCCCAGGAACCGCCCTTGCCCGCTGCGGCGCGGTTGCTGGGCTATTTCGCCCGCCATGGCACCGCTGCCAATCTGGTGATGCTGCTGATGGTGGTGGCGGGGTTGGTCACGGTGCCGCAGATGCGCAGCCAGTTCTATCCCGATGTGGTGATCGAGGATGTGACGGTGACGGTGGTCTGGCCCGGTGCCGGGGCCGAGGATGTCGACAGCGGCATTGTCGATGTGCTGATGCCGCGGTTGCTGGCGGTGGAAGGCGTCGCCGCTTCCGGGGGGCGGGCCTATGAGGGGCGCGCCGCGATCAATCTGGAGTTCGAGCCGAACTGGAACATGAGCCGCGCCGCCGAAGATGTGCAGACCGCCGTGGCGGGCGCAGGCAACCTGCCGGATGGGGCCGAAGTGCCAAAGATCAGCCGGGGTGCCTGGCGTGACCGGGTGACCGATGTGGTGATCACCGGCCCGGTTTCGGTCGATCAACTCGGTCGCTATGCCGATGAGCTGGTGCAGGCGCTCTATGCCCAAGGGGTCAGCCGGACCACCATTCAGGGCATCGCGGCACCGCAGGTGCTGGTGGAAGTGCCGACGGCGGCGCTGATCCGCCACGGCCTGACCATGGCAGAGATTGCCCGCGCCATCGCCGCCGAAGCCGCCGCCGACCCCGCCGGGGAAATCAGCGGTGGTGCCGCGCGGCTGCGCACCGGCACCGCGCGCCACAGCGCCGAACAGATCGCCGCCATCGCGCTGCGCAGCGATGCCGGCGGGGCCAAGCTGACCATCGGCGATCTGGCCAGCGTGGCGAGCGGCGGGGCAGATCGCAACCGCGCCGCCTTTGTCGGCGACAATCCGGCGATCACGGTGCGGATCGACCGCAACGATCAGGGCGATGCCATCGGCATTCAGGCCACGGTGGCGCAGGTGGTGGCGCAGTTGCAGCCGACCCTGCCACAGGGGGTGACGCTGGATCTGATCCGCAGCCGCGCCGAAGATATCTCGGCCCGGCTGACGCTGCTGATCGACAATGAACTGACCGGCCTTGGGCTGGTGGTGGCGCTGTTGTTCCTGTTTCTCAATGCCCGCACCGCCTTTTGGGTCGCTGCCGGGATACCGGTGTCGCTGCTGGCGGCACTGGCGGCGATGCATCTCTTGGGTGTCACCATCAACATGATCTCGATCTTTGCCCTTATCATCACCGTGGGGATCGTGGTCGATGATGCCATCGTGGTGGGTGAACATGCCGATTACCGGGTGCGGGTGCTGGGTGAAGCCCCGGCGCTGGCAGCCGAACGTGCGGCGGTGCGGATGGCGGGGCCGGTACTGTCTGCCACGCTGACAACGATCATCGCCTTTCTGGGGTTGATGGCGCTGTCGGGCAATTTCGGCGGGTTGATCCAGGAAATTCCGCTGACGGTGCTGGCGGTGCTGACCGCCAGCATGGTGGAAAGCTTCGTCATCATGCCCAACCACATGGCCCATGCGCTGGAAGACTGCGCCAAGGCCCGCTGGTATGACGCGCCATCGCGGCTGACCAACCGGCTGCTTGATCAGTTCCGGGTCCGGGTCTGGCGTCCGGTGATGCGCGCCGTGGTCTGGGGCCGTTATCCGGTGGTGGCGGGGGCTGTGGCGCTGTGGTGCATCGCCGCTGCCGCCTTTATCCGGGGCGATGTGCAATGGCGGTTCTTCTCCGCGCCGGAAGAGGGGTCGGTGTCGGGCAATTTCTCGATGCTGCCGGGGGCAGACCGCAGCGACACTTTGGCGATGATGCGCGAGGTGCAGCGCGCCGTGGCCGAGGTCGGGGCGGGTTATGCGGCGGAGTTTGGCACCAACCCGGTGGCCTATGCCATTGCCGAGGTCGGCGGCGCATCGGGCCGTGGCCTTGCCGGTGCCGATACCAAGGATGCGTCGCTGCTGGGCTCGATCTCGATCGAACTGATCGACCCTGACCTGCGGCCCTATTCGTCGTCGCAGTTCGTCACGGCGCTGCAGGCAGCCGTGCAACCGACCCCGCTGATGGAAGAGCTGAGCTTTCGCGGCTTTCGTGCCGGGCCGGGGGGTGACAGCCTGTCGGTCGATCTGTCCGGCGCGCCGATTGCCACCCTGAAACAGGCGGCGGTGGCGCTGAAGACCGCTCTGTCAGCCTTTCCCGAAGCCACCGGGCTGGAGGACAGCCTGGCCTATGACAAGGACGAACTGATCCTGAACCTGACCCCGGAAGGCGAGGCGCTGGGCTTTACCATCGACGCGCTGGGCGGCGACCTGCGCAACCGGCTGAACGGCATCGAAGCCGCCACCTATCCCGATGGTGCCCGCACCGGCTCGATCCGGGTGGAATTGCCCGCCGATGAGCGCCGCGCCGATTTTCTGGACGGGGCGCTGATGCAATCACCCACCGGGGCCTGGGTGCCGCTGGCCGATATCGTCACCGTCGCCAGCCGCACCGGCTTTTCCAGCATTGCCCGCGAAAACGGCATCCGGCTGGTCACGGTATCGGGTGAACTGGCCGAAGATGATCCTGACCGCGCCGCCTACATAGCGCAGCAGATCGCCGAGGTGATCCTGCCGAAGATTGAGAGCGATTTCGGGGTGACAACCCGGCAATCGGGCCTGTCGGAACAGGAGGATACCTTTCTGCGCGATGCGCTGGTGGGGTTTGTGCTCAGCCTTTTTGGCATCTATCTGGTGCTGGCCTGGATGTTTGCCAGTTGGGCGCGGCCACTGGTGGTGATGTCGGTCATTCCGTTCGGCATGGTGGGCGTGGTCGGCGGCCACTGGCTGTTGGGGGTGCCGCTGTCGATGTTCACCATCGTGGCGCTGATCGGGATGAGCGGCATCATCATCAACGATTCCATCGTGCTGGTATCGACCATCGACGAGTATTCCCGCACCCGCGCCCTTGGCACCGCCATCGTCGATGCCGCATCCGACCGGCTGCGCCCGATCCTGCTGACCACGCTGACCACCGTGCTGGGGATTGCGCCGTTGCTGTTCGAAAAAAGCTCGCAAGCCGCGTTTCTGAAGCCATCGGTGATCACGCTGGTTTACGGCCTGAGCTTCGGCATGCTGGTGGTGCTGATGGTCGTACCGGCGGTGATGGCGATACAGGCCGATGTGCTGCGCCGTTATGCGTCAGCGCGGCGGGCGTTGGTCGGCGGCACGGCACGGGGCAAAAGCCGGGCGCTGCGCCGACTGGTGGCACCGGTGGCGGCTGCGATGCTGGCGCTGTTTGGCGCAACCGTGGGCTGGGTGATGGCGACCGGCAGCCTGTGGCTGGCGCTGCCTGCGGTGCTGCCGCCGATGGCACTGGCATTCGCGCTGTTTGCCGCCGGGGCGCTGATGCTTGCCATTGGCGGCTATGCCGCCGGGGTGATGGCGTTGCGGAAAGGCCGCCAGACTTCGCCGCAGTGAGTCACCCAGGTGGCGTGCCCAGCGCCGCCACCCGCCGCGCCGCCCGGTCGCGCAGTGCCGCGCGCCACAGGGCAAAGATGCCCGCCCCCACCACCAGCGCCGCCCCGGCCGCCACATTGGGCCGCAGCACTTCGCCAAACCATGTCAGCCCCAGCGCAGTGATGAACAGCAGTTGCAGATAGGCAAAGGGCTGCACCGCCGAAGCCTCTGCCACCTCGTAGCATCGGATCAGCAGATAATGCCCAAGGGAAGCGGTGATGCACAGCATCAGCATCATTGCGGCGTCCGGTACCGTCATCCATTGCCAGTGCCACAGGCCAACCGGTGTCATCACCAAAGCCGCCACCGTGCCGGTCCAGAAAAAGCTGACATTGGTCGGGTCTTGGCGGGCAACATAGCGGGTCAACAGGCTGTAAAGGGCGAAACCGAACGCGGCCAGCAGCGGGATCAGCGCATTGGGCGAAAACACCGCGTAACCCGGCTGCAGGATGATGAGGATGCCGGCAAAGCCCACGGCAATCGCAACCCAACGCCGCCAGCCGACCTGTTCACCCAGCAAAGGGCCAGACAGTGCCGCAACCAGCAGCGGATAGCAGGCAAAGACCGCATGGCTTTCCACCAGCCCCAGCCGGATGAAGGCCACCACCAACACGCAGACCTCTGCCGCCAGCACCAGCGCGCGCAGCGCCTGCACCAGCGGTTGGCGCGTGCGCGATGCCGCCCGCAGCCCGCCCTTTTGCCGCGCCGCCAGTGCCACCACAAAGGCGCCAAAGAACCAGAACCGGATCATCACCACCAGATAGGTGTTGTATTCCGCCGCCAGATGGCGGGAAAAGCCGTCCTGCAGCGCGAATACAGCCGTTGTCGCCACCATCAGCAGAATGCCAAGGCGGGTATTTTGCCGGGCAGGCAGGTGCGCAGACGAGGGTTGGCTCATTGCGGCATCGCCCTGCGTGCGCTGTGCCACAGCGCCACCAACCCCACCGCCACCACAACCCCGGCACCGGTCATTGCATTCATCGGCAACTGTTCCCCGAAGAACCAGACCCCCGGCACCAAGGCAAACCCCATCAGCACGTTGTATTCCCCCGCCAATGCCGCGACAGACCGCCCTGCAGCGAAAACACCGCAACCGAGGCGATCATCAGCCCAATGCCTGCACGGGTGTTCTGCGCCGCCATGCTGGGTCAACCTTCCGCTGCGGTTTCAGGCTCAGGGCCCCTCAGCCAGCCTTGGGTCATATGGCGCTTGCGGCCAAAGCCCGGCGTCCGCTCTACCTGAAACCCCGCTGCCTGCAACCCGCGCCGCACGTGGCCCGCCGCACTATAGGTGGCGAAGCTGCCGCCCGGCGCGGTATGGGCCGCCACCTGAGCCAACAGTTCGCCCGACCAGAGCTCAGGGTTGCGGGCCGGGGAAAAGCCGTCGAGAAACCAGGCGTCGGCCCGGCCTTGCCAGCCCGGCAGCAGGTGATTGGCATCGCCGATCATCAGTGCAACATCGGCCGCGCCGATGGCAAAGCGGTTTTGCCCGCCTTCAAGCGCCGCGACCAGTTCGGCAGCCAGCGGAGCCAACCGAGCAAAAGAGGCCAGCGCTGCGCCGGTTTGGCGCGCTGTCAGCGGGAACGCCTCGAAACTGGTGAAGCGAAAGCGGCCCGCCGTGCCGCTTTCCTGCCAAAGGGCAAGTGACGCCAAGAGGTTCAACCCGGTACCGAACCCCAGTTCGGCGATGTGAAAGCCGGGGCAAAATCGACGCGGCAAGCCGTTGCCCGCGTGAAACACATGCCCGGTTTCCGCCAGCCCGCCATCCAGCGAGTAATAGGGATCGCCAAAGCGCAGCGCCACCGGCACCGCCCCCTGCGGGGTTTGCTGCCAGGCAATCACGGGGGTCTGGTCTTGGTCAGCCATATCGCCTAACTCGCTGATAGGCGCAGCCGCTGCAAGGGAATGCACCGATGGATGTGACGATACGCGGCGGCGGGGTGTTCGGGCTGGTAATCGGCTGGGAATGTGCGCGGCGCGGTGCCAGGGTGCGGCTGATCGAACGGCACGCCATCGCTGCCGGTGCCAGCGGCGGCGTGGTCGGTGCCCTGGCTCCGCATGTGCCGGAGCTTTGGAATACGAAAAAGGCCTTTCAGCTCGACAGCCTGCTGATGGCTGCGGAGTTCTGGCGCGGGGTCGAGGCGGCGAGCGGCCTGACCAGCGGTTTTGCCCGCACCGGGCGGTTGCAACCGGTGCCGTTGGGCGGTGAGGCGCTGGCGCGGTCGCGTCGCCCTTGCGCTGAAACCTTGTGGCAGGGCAAGGCGCAGTGGCAGGTGGTCGAGGCCGCTGGCGACTGGGCCCCTGCCAGCCCCTCGGGCCTGCTGGTTCACGATACGCTGTCAGCCCTGATCCACCCAAGCCGCGCCTGCGCCGCGCTGGCAGCGGCGTTTCGCGCCGTTGGCGGCGATCTGGTGATCGGCGAAGCAGCGGACAGCGGCGCGGTGATCTGGGCCACCGGTGCCCAAGGACTGGCCGACCTGTCCGCCGCATTTGGCCACCCGGTCGGCAGCGGCCAAAAGGGGCAGGCGCTGGCGCTGGCCTTTGACGCCGCCGGTTTGCCGCAGTTGCAGGCCGACGGCCTGCATATCGTGCCGCATGGCGATGGCACCGTTGCCGTCGGCTCTACCAGCGAGCGCAGTTATGCCGATCCCCGCACCACCGACCATCTGCTGGACCGGCTGCATGACCGCGCCGTGGCGCTGGTGCCGGTGCTGGCGGGTGCGCCGGTGGTGGCCCGCTGGGCCGGAATACGCCCCAGAGCGGCCACCCGCGCCCCGCTGCTGGGGCCATGGCCGGGCAGACCGGGCCATTTCATCGCCAACGGCGGCTTCAAGATCGGCTTCGGCATGGCGCCAAAGGTTGCGCAG
>Ga0105049_10004052_pt1 | contig 17235 bp, 11 predicted proteins | sample MAT06_FD_78087 | JGI IMG/M metagenome (GOLD analysis project Ga0105049, IMG submission 78087) | Freshwater microbial communities from Lake Fryxell liftoff mats and glacier meltwater in Antarctica - MAT-06 | ecosystem: Environmental > Aquatic > Freshwater > Ice > Liftoff microbial mat | place... | reverse complement strand
CTTACAGTAGCTTTGCCAGGCGTTGACTTTGTCGCCTTTCCATTCTTTCTCCATGCGGGAGATGAAGGTGAGGCCTTGGTCAATTTCCTGGCTGGAAGGTTGGCGGCTGAGGGCACGCTCGTAAGCTTCGCGGATGCGGGTTTGGTCGTCGAGCGTAGTTTGGTTTAATAGGCTCTCGGCCATTTTCTTACTGTGGGTGAGGATGACCGAGCTATTCATCATGAAGAGGGCTTGGGGGGCGACGACGGTGGAGTCGCGGTCGCCGTTGGAGGTGGTGGGGTCGGGCAGATCGAAGGCTTGGAAGACTTCGTACATGGAGCTGCGGAGTACTGGGATGTAAGTGGCACGGATGGGACGGTCGTAGTCGACGGAGCTGCCTTTGGAGGTATTGGCGACATACTGGCGGTCTTTGTAAGTCAGAATCGTTCCACCACCGTTGAACTTGAGTTCGCCGGAGGCGCTCATGATGCCGTCGCGAATGGCTTCGGCTTCGAGGCGGCGGCGGTTGGAGCGCCAGAGGTACGTATTTTCGGGATCGATTTCGGTGGAGTGGTTATCGAGATCCGCACTTAATTGGTAGACGTTTGAGAGCATGATCTGCCGGTGCATGGCTTTGATGGACCAGTTTTGTTTGACGAATTCGACGGCCAGCCAATCGAGCAAGGGTTGGTTAGTGGGTTGTTCGCCGAGGCGGCCGAAGTTATCGACGCTGGGGACGATGCCTTTGCCGAAGTGCCAGCGCCAGATGCGGTTGGCCATGACGCGGGCGGTGAGTGGGTGGTCCGGTTGGGTCATCCATTGGGCGAGTTGGAGGCGGCCACTTTCCTGGGGGCCGACGGGGGTTTGTTGGTCGCCAGAGATGACGCGGAGAAAGCGGCGGGGGACTTCAGCGCCCAGGGTCCAATGGCTGCCGCGATTGTGAATCTTGAGGTCGGCGATTTGGCCCTCGGTGACGCCCATGGCTTTGGGGTAGTCAGGGGTAGCGGCTTCGAACTTCTTGAGTTCATCGCCCATGGCGGTGAGTTGGGTGCGGAGGGATGCGGGGTAGTAGCGGCGGGCGTTATCGGGGGCGCGGAAGGGGCCGAATTTCTCGGTGAGAAATTCATAGAGAGCTTTGATGCCAGGGTCCTTGGCGTCTTTGCCTTCTTTGACGGCTTGTTGGAAAAGGGCCTCGTACTTAGCGGCGATGGCATCGGCACCGGTGACGCCTTCGAGTAAGTTGGCGACGGGCGAGACCCAGGCGGAGCGGGGGGCATCAGTACCGTTGGTTTCCCAGGCATAGAGGACGGAGGCGACGGCGCCGCTGCTGCGCTGGAGGTGGTCAACTAACTGGTCGAGGAAGCTGGGGTTGACGTTATACTTACTGGCAATTTGGACATCGGTAAGTGGAAAGGTCGCGAGGGTATTTGGCGAGACGAGTAACTTCTCGAAATAAGGGAAGCGCGAGGCGTGCTCCAGACGCAGGACGTTGTCGCCTTTTTTGAAGGGGACGATGGCCAGGTAAGTCCAGCCGCCGGCTTCGGGTGAGGCTTCGCGGTTTTGGACGGGATCTTTGCCGCGTTTGGTCCAGACGCCATTGATCCAGAGGTCGGCGGTGCCGGCACCTTTTTCTTCGTCGAAGATATCGACTTGGTAATTGCCGTCGTTGGGGACAGTGACCATATATTCAGCGAAGTGGGGGCCTTTGGCGTCTTTTTCGGTGTTCGTTTTCTTCTTTTCGAGTTGGCGGGGAACGTTGCCTTGGGTGAAGGAGTTAGCAACGAGGGCAAGGCCGCCGTTTTCGACGGGAGCGACTTGGATTTGTTCGTCGCGGAGGACGTGGGCGGCGGCTTTCAAGTAAGACTCGACTTGATTCATGGCGATACCGGCGAGCTGGTCATTTTCAGCCTTGGTGAGTTTGCCGATTTCCTTGCGCTTGGCTTCGAGGGAGGCTTCGTGGGCGGCGAGTTTGTCGCGGTCTGCTTTGGGGGCCAGGACATACTCATTCCACTTAGCGACGACTTTGAAGTGCTCCATGGTTTTGGAGCTCTTGAAGATACCGGCGAGAGAGTAATAGTCGGCGGTAGGAATCGGGTCGAACTTATGGTCGTGGCAACGGGCGCAGCCGACGGTGAGTCCGTTGAAGGCGCGCATGGTGGTGTCGAGTTGCTCGTCAACGATGTCCATTTCCATTTTCTTGGGGTCGTCCTCGGCGAGCATTTTGGCGCCGAGGGTGAGGAAGCCGGTGGCGGTCCAGCGCTCGTAGGTAGTTTCGAGGTTGGTGGACTCAGGGAGTAAGTCGCCGGCGAGTTGCTCGGTGAGGAATTGGTTGTAGGGTTTGTCTTTATTGAAGGCGGCGATGACGTAATCACGATAGCGATGGGCGTTTTTGTAGACTAAGTTCTCGTCGAGGCCGTTGGAGTCGGCATAGCGGGCAACATCGAGCCAGTGGCGGCCCCAGCGTTCGCCGTAGCGGGGTGAGGCGAGTAAGCGGTCAATCACTTTGGCGTAGGCGCCGGAGGAGTTGTCTTGGAGAAAACTCTGAATTTCCAACGGCGTGGGGGGCAGGCCGGTGAGGTCGTAAGTGGCGCGGCGGATTAAGGTGCGTTTGTCGGCGGGTTTGACGGGAGCTAGTTTTTTCGCTTCGAGGTTGTTGAGGATAAAGGCGTCGATGGGGGAGCGGACCCAGGCCTGGTTTTTAACTGCAGGGATGGCGGGAGCGGTGGGGGGAACGAAGGCCCAGTATTTCTTAGCGGCTGAAGCTTGGCTGATGGTCGTGCCGCTGCCCCAGGGGGCACCCATTTGGACCCATTGGGTAAGGATTACGACGTCGGCGTCTTTCATTTTGGGGCCGGGGGGCATTTTGAGAGCGCCGGCGGTGTGGCGGACGACTTTGAGGAGGAGGCTATTGGCGGGGTCGCCGGGGACTAACGACGGCCCGCGGGTGCCGCCTTTGAGGGCGAGTGCGCGGTCGTCAAGGCGGAGGCCGCCCATGATGGGTTGGCTGGTGGCGGAATGGCAGCCGAGGCATTGCTGGACGAAGAGGGGGCGGATGTTTTTTTCGAAGAATTGCGGGCCGTCTTCCTGGGCCAGGAGCGGCAGGGCGGCCAGCAGGAGCAGAAATGAACGCAAGGCGGGCATGATGAGGATTTTATCAAATCTGGAGGCCGGAGGGAATGGTGGGGATTTCGATTTCGTACTGTACGAAACGAACCCGGGAGTGATTGATTCTATTGGGTCGGGTTGATTTGGAGAGGCGTCGCGATGAGAGGGGAGGTAGTGAAGACAGGCCAAGAGGCCTGTCCTGCTCTTTGTTTCGGGCGTCATCTTCAATGATAGCAGGCGAGTGGGAGCTATTCTCTGTAAAGTGCTGAAAAAGAAAGAGAAAACGGCTGTAACCGTTGGCCGGTAAGGCCCGGAACGGGTGGCGAAGATAGAAGTGTTGTTAAGTCTATTATAATTAAAAGGTTAGAGCGAAACCCAGGCATGCGCGTGGATGCCCCCGTTCTGGGGTAAGCGCTGTAGATACAATAATATAGAAGAACAGAACGTTTGGCGCGAATGCAGCCCGCCGAGGGCCGGAGTTAGTGTGGGCCTCCTGCTGAAGTTGGCGAATGAAGCCTTCATAGATTCCAACGGCAATTTTATCAAGAGAGGGGGAGGCGGCAGATGACGCCTTCGTCGTCGCAGTAGTAGAGGTGGCGTTGCCAGATGGACATGCCGTGGGGGAGCGGATCAGTGTCGGCGAGTTGGATTTTCTCGTGAGGTTTGCCGGTCTTGGGATCGAGTTTGTAGAAGGCGTTGTCGTTGGTATCGGTAAGCCAGAGGGAGTCGCCTTGCCAGCCGAGGCCGTGGGGACGGTCGCCCATGGTGGGGAATTGGCGTTCGATCTGCCAGGTGCTGGGGTTCAGGCGGTAGAGGGTTTTGGCGGGCGGGACGGCGACCCAGAGGCGGCCTTGTTTCCATTCGAGACCGTGGGCGCCGGTGGGTTTGCGGGGGGCGGCATCGGCCTGAGCGGCGGGGGGCGCGGGCTTGGCGAGGGGGCTGCGGCGGGTATGGGTCCAGTTGACGGGTCCGGCGCCGGGGGTGGGGTGGCGTTCGAGCGTCTTGCCCGAGTGGGGATCGGTGCGGAGGATCTCGCAACTGTAGGTGGAGGCGATCCAGAGGGCTTGGCCGTCGAAAGTGATGCCACTGCCGGCGACGGAATCGGTCTTCAAGTCGCGGAGGACTTTGCCAGTGGCGTAGTCGATGAGGCAGGCGTGGTTGTCGCCTTGGTCGAGCACCCAGAGGCCATCGGGCGTGGCTTGCAGGCCGTTGGGGTGGGGCCCTGGCGAGCGGTAGAGCGTTTCGACCTTGGCTTGGCGGGTGGGCAGCGTGGCGGCTGCGGCCGCTGATATGAAGGTACGCCGGGTGAGTTGCATGGCGGTACTGTATGCCGGTAAGCGCCCGAGGTCAAGCGGGTTAGTTGAAGGGCAAGAGCACGGACGGGTTGTTTTGGTCGAAGTAGATGAGCGCGTCGCGACGGCGAGGGCGCCGATTTCGCGGAACTACGAGCTTCGGAGAAGCCAGGCGCCGGTAGTATCCAGTGATGGGGCGAGAGGGCGGTTTTTGAATCACACTGGCGCGCGTGATATAGTTTCGTCGCAACACTGAGAGGTACCGATGATTAACCGCCGACACTTTGGAAACTTCGCCCTGGGGGCCATGGCCGCAGTTCGCTCCGCGCGAGGCGTGGTCCATCCTGAAAAGCCGGGGATTAAGCTGTGCGTCCAGTCGACACCCACGCCCTCCGCGGAGCAGTTGCTGTTCCTGAAACAACTGGGCGCGGAATATGTAAGCGTCGGTTCGACGCCCGAGCTCCGCACCGCCGAGGCTTTTAAGCAGATCAAAAAAACTTACGCCGATGCGGGGATCACAGTGTGGAATATCGGCAATACCAGCGTGCATAACATGCCCGAGGTGACGCTGAACTTACCCGGCCGCGACGAGAAGGTGGCCGAGTATCAGCAGTATCTGCGGAACTTAGGCGCAGCGGGCATACGCTACACCACTTACGCCCACATGGGGAACGGCATTTGGACCAGTGGGCGCACCGACGTCCGCGGCGCCAGCGCCCGGGAGTTTGACCAGCATAGCCCTAACGCGCAAGGCGTTTGGGCCGGTAAGGTATTTAAGGGACCGCTCTCCCATGGCCGCGAATTTACGAAAGAAGAGATCTGGGAGAATTTCACTTACTTTATTAAGAAGGTGGCGCCGGTGGCGGAGGAGAATGGCGTGCGCATCGGAATTCATCCGGACGACCCGCCGGTGCCGGTGTTGGCCGGCGTGCCGCGCTGTATCTTTAGTAACTTCGCAGGCTATCAGCGAGCGCTGGAAATTGCCAATAGTCCCAATGTGGGAATCTGCCTTTGTTGCGGCACGTGGCTTGAAGGCGGAAAACAACTGACGGGGAAGGATCCGGAAGAGATGATCCGGTACTTCGGCGCCAAGAAAATCTGGAAGATCCACTTCCGCAATGTCACGGCGCCGTTGCCGCATTTCGTCGAGACCTTTATGGACAATGGATATTACGATATGTGGAAGATTATGAAGGGACTGCGCGACGTGAATTACGACGGCATTGTCATTCTTGACCATAGTCCGACGATGGTGGGCGGCAATTTCACGCAGACGGCGTATGGCTTCGGCTATATGCGGGCGCTGATGAACCGCGCTAATGCGGAAGCGAAAAAGGGCTGACGCGACGGGCTAAGCGAGTTGGGTGGTCTTGGTTTCGAGGGAGGAGGAAGACGATGAAGGTTTGAATACCTGCCATATCCTGCTTGTTGTTCTGCGTTTGGGCGCCGAGCAACGCGCAACCCACGTCCAATCTTAAAAGCTTCCTTGAGAAGCGTCTATCGGACAGAGCCGACGCAACGCCCCCAACCTATGAAGCGCTCTTAGCCGTGATCGATTCAGTTGGAAAGAGCAGTCAAGCCGACATCCGATCCTCGTTGCCTTTACTTAGCTTGGCAATGAAAAGTAAGACTTCCAATCTTCCGATTGAGGCACTGTTTGCCTACTTCGCGATCTCACGTCGCCCAGATGGGGGAACGATACTGCGAAGTGACGTTCCAGCGATCGCGAGCTTAATGGCGAGCCTCGATGATCGTCTAAGCGGCGGATCCGTGACGATCATGCAGAACTTGACGCGAACGATTCCTGACATTACAGTGCCGCTGCTGATGTCGGAACTTCAGAGGAACGGTGTACCCAATCCGGTAAAGTCCACCGTCATGTGGACTTTACTGGAGTCGCCGAAGCGAGGAGATCCTGAGGCAGTGAAACTGGTGGTGGCGTATCTCGCCAAAGACTCGGAGGTCAAGGTACGGTTGGCAAATCTCCAGGCCATCGCGACGACTCGGACAGAAACACCCGTCATTGCGGCCCACGTCATCAGTGGCCTCACCGCGAAGAATAAGGACGTACAACTGGCCGCAATCCGAGCGGTATACGCGCTCAGCACTGCCGTGCAGGAAAAGGCCCGGCAGATCATCACCAAGCTTGCGGGCGATGCAAGCATCGATCCCCAGGTACGATGGACAGCAGAAAAAGCGCTGCAAAACAGGCTGGGTGAGAGCTACAAATTTCCGGAGCCGCCAGCGCCCCCGAAATTGCGGGGGATCGGGTAAGTTGGAAGGATCGTTATCCGGGCGTAGAGTGCGTCGGCGGAAGAGTTGACGAAGGCGTTTGATGCGACGCTTTAATGCGTTTTCTCGCTTTTTTTTGGGCATGTAGTCACGGGCGAAGTCTCAAAAAGCGGGAAACTCGGAAGCTTTGGGTTTTCGAGATCGGCTAAATGCTTTTGGTTCATGTGCATACAGGGAAACTCAGGCATGCGCGTGGACGGCCCCGAATGGGCTCCGGCCCCGAATGGGCTCCCAAGCAACTAGGTGAGGTGGGTGTTTTTGGTTTCGGGGATAAAAAAGATGATGATGGCTTCCAGCAGGAAGTCTGGGTCAATGAAGGAACAGCGTCATGCTGCCGTAGGAGGCAAGGGTATCGTTGACCGTCAGCAGCTTCAGGTTGGCCGTCATAGCCTGAGCTACTAACATTCTGTCGAACGGATCCCGATGAATCCAGGGCAGCGAGGCCACGGCTTTGGTATGCGCCGCGGCCAGGGGCAACGATTCAAATTGCTCTTTCGCCAAGCGCTCTTCAAAATCCACCGGTAGGGTGAGTTTCCCGATGCTGTGCTTCAGCCAGATCTCCCACAACGTAACCGCGCTCAAGAAAACGGCGTGGTTCGGATCGGCGATTAACTGACGCCCCAGTGGCGGCAGCGCCGGATCGTTGGCCAGCCACCAGAGCAGGATATGGGTGTCGAGCAAAAGCTTCATGGCTGCCCGGCGGTGACTCCGAAGGCTTCGGCCATGTCGTCGGGCAAACAATCAAAATCGGGTGCGATCCAGATTTCCCCCGCCATCGAGCCGGGGCGGCGCGGCGATGCGGCGCCGGAATAGGGCACGATCCGGGCCACGGGTTTCCCTGCTTTGGCAAGGATCACTTCATTTCCTTTGGCCACTTCTTCGATCAGAGAGGATAGTTGAGCCTTGGCTTCGGATATATTGCGGATGACCATACCCATAGGCTAGCAGATTAGTCTGGTCTGGTCTGGTTCTCTTGAGCAGCCAGTTATCTCTCGCGAACTGATCCGCGCAGAACGGGCATCCGGCATTAGGCGAGCTGGGTGTTTTCGGTTTCTGGGAGCCAGAAGATGGTGATGGCTCCCAGCAAGAAGAAACCCGCGGTGAGGGCGCGCTCGACTCCCATTTTTGGGGGGGCTGCGGGCGCGGGCGAAGTCTCAAAAAGCCGGAAACTCGCGAGTTTCCGGCTTTCGAGATCGGCTAAATGATTTTGGATCATACGCGTACAGGGAAACCCAGGCATGCGCGTGGACGGCCCCGAATGGCCCCCGAATGGCCCCCGAATGGCGGCCCCGAATGGCCCGCCGTTGCCGCATTTCGTCGAGACCTTTACGGACAAGGGATATTCCGCTAAGTGAGTTGGGTGTTTTTGGTTTCGGGGAGCCAGAAAATGATGATGGCTCCCAGCAGAAAAAAGCCAGCGTTCAGGGCGAGGGCAACGCCGAGGCCTTGGGAGTCGGCGATGGCGCCGACGAGGAATGGGGCCATGGCACTCAAACCCCGACCGAAGTTGTAGGCGAAGCCTTGGCCGGTGCCCCGGATGCGGGTGGGGTAGAGTTCGGCGAGCATGCTTCCGAAGAGCGAGAAAAACCCGGTGCCGAAGAAGCCGATGAAGGGGCCCAGAATCAGCAGGACCGTGGGGGCGTTCGCGCCGGCCCATTGGGGGGCGGTGCCATACAAGAAAGAGAGAATTCCGGCCATCGTGACGTAGCCGGCGAAGGAAGGTCTTCTGCCGAAACGGTCGCTCATCCAGCCGAAAGTCAGATACCCGGCGAAGGCGCCGCATTGGATGGCGATCACCCAGGTGCTTGATTTTAGAAGGCTTAGGCCAGCGCCGCCTTGCGCGACCGGCGTAGCGAGGAAGTTGGGGAGCCAAGTGTTGAGACCCCAATAGCCGAACAGGACGGTGGTAGCGAGGGCGGTGGCGATGAGGGTGCGGCGGGCGAGAATGGGGTCTCGGAATAGGTCGCCGAGGGTACCGTGGCCGATGGCTTTTTGGTCGAGGTAGATTTGGGGTTCGGTGACGCCGACGCGGACGAAGATGGTGAGCAGGGCGGGGATAGTGCCCATCAAAAAGAGGGGACGCCAGCCCCAGGTGGGCAGGATTTGGGCAGAAAGGAGGGCGGCGAGCATGTAGCCGATGGCCCAGCCGGATTGCATGAGGGCGATGGCCTTGCCGCGGTGCTCGGCGGGCCAGCTTTCGGAGACCAGCGTCGCGCCGGCGCTCCATTCGCCGCCGAGGCCGAGGCCGACGAGGGCGCGCCAGAAGATGAGGCTCCAGAGTCCGGTGGAGAAGGCGGTGCCGCCGGAGGCGAGGGAGTAGGCGAGGATGGTGAGAATGAGGGTTTGGCGGCGCCCGATGCGGTCACAGAGGATACCCGCGGCGATGCCCCCGAATGCGGAAGCGATGAGGGTGGCGGAACTGACGAGGCCGGCTTCGCGGTTCGAAAGGCCGAACTCGGCCTGGATGGCGCGCATGGCGAAGACATAGAGAAGAACGTCCATGGCGTCCAGCATGTAGCCGACCATGGCGGCCCAAAGAGCGCGCCAGCGGGGTTCTTTCCAGTAAATTGACAAAGTTGATGGTCAGAATAGCATGCTAACTGTAACGAAATGTTCGTCGCGCGCGCCTTTCCCTGTGGATTTCTCCGTTTCCGGACGGTAGACTGAACAGATAGAATCTTGAGCCCGAGGCGATTTCACCGATGTCGGCCCTACTAAACCCCCTTCCACAAGCGCCGGTTCCCCAGCATCCGGGTCCGCAGATTGCGCCCCTTGAACCGAAAAAGTCGTCCCGCGGATGGCTGATCGGGTTGCTGTTGGTGGCGGTGGCAAGTTTGCTGGGCTGGCGCTGGATGGAGTCGCGGAAGGCGGAAGAACAGGCCGCCGGGCAACCGATTTTTAAGACCGCCAAGGTGATCTCTGGTCCGTTTGAGATCCGAATGCGCGTTTCCGGGCAGACCTCGGCGCGGAACTACGTGAACGTCACCGTGCCGCGCATGACGGGTCCGGAAGCGAACCGGCCGCTGATGCTGACGAAACTGGCGGCAGCGGGCGTGTTGGTGCGCCCGGGGACGCGGGTGGCGGAGATTGACGCGCAGGCGATGCTTGACCATATCGACGACGTGCACTCGACCGTTCTGCAGGCGCAAAGCGATGTGACGAAGCGGCGCGCGGAACAGGGCATTGAATGGGAGAATCTGCAGCAGTCGTTGCGGGTCGCCAAGTCGTCGCTCGAGAAGGCGAAGCTCGACGCGGCTTCGGGCGAAGTGCGCACCACGATCGACCAGGAACTGATGAAGCTGGCCGTCGACGAAGCGCAGGCCGCCTTCGACGAGTTGAAGACCGACTTGAATTTTAAGGAAGCGTCGCAGAAGGCGGAACTCGCGGTGCTCAGCTATACGCTGGAGCGCCATGTGCGCCATCGCGATCGCCACAAGAAGGACGCGGAGCGCTTTAAGGTGGATACGCCGCTTTCGGGCCTGGTCGTGATGCAATCGGTGTATATGGGGTCCGAGCCGCGCCAGATTCAGGAAGGCGACCAGGTCTATTCCGGGCAGAGCATCATGAAGGTGGTGGCGCCGAATAGCATGCAGGTGGAGGGCAATATCAGCCAGGCGGATAGCCAGCAGTTCCGGGTGGGCCAAGTGGCCGAGATTGCCTTGGACGCTTTTCCGGGCGTGAAGCTGAAGGGCAAGATCTACTCGCTGGGGGCGATTGCGGCGGCGGGCTTCCGACAGACGAACTATATCCGGAACGTTCCGGTGCGCGTGGAGATTATCGGCAGCGATCCGCGCTTGATTCCCGACCTTTCGGCATCGGCCGATGTACTGCTCGATAAGCAACCGGAGGCCATTCTGGTGCCGCGAGCGGCGGTGGTGACCGAGGAGGGCAAGCATTTCGTGTATGTGCGCAAGGGTAGCCAGTTTGAGAAGCGGGCGGTGGAACTGGGTCCGCGTAATTATGTGCAGCAAGTGGTGAAGTCGGGCGTGGCGCAGGGCGAGGAAGTCGCTTTGAATTACACGGCGCCGGTGATGGCGAAGGCTTCCGCACAGTAGAATCGGTTTCATTTCGAGAAGAGGGGCATGCCGGCGGGCAAGCCCCTTTTTTGCGTTTGGACGAAAGTGCGGTCACAACGATTTTTCGGCAAATAAGTCCCTAATTGGTCAATCACTTAGTCAAAAAACTGGCTTCGGACTCTTCGTGGCGCCAGCTACTTTATTGATCAGGAAGGGAAACCCGTGCTCAATCGCATTTTCAAACTCCAACCCAATCGTCTTCTGCACCTGCGTGGCTTTGACAGCCTGGGCGCCGCCGCTGCGCTCCACTCCGCGACGGAAACCAGCTTTGAGGTGAGCGGCGTTTTCCGCGACCCGGCCGATTTCGCCGTGCTGATCCTGCACGACATGGATAATTTCTACGAGCATCCGCGGCTGAAGCACCTGCCGGATTCGGACTTCGACGGCCTGACGCTCGCCTTCGACGTGCGCTATGAGGGGCTGATGACGCTCGACTCGCCGAAGTTCGAGACCATCGCCTGGCCGTACCTGTCGATCATTCTGGATGATGCGGCGAGCACGCCCTTGCAGATCCGGTTGAGCGAGCCGACGCGGTTTACGCAGGTGGGGGGGACGCAGACGGCGGCGTCAGCGTCATTTACGATCGAGAACAACGGCCTGAAGCAGTTCGACCGGCTAACGCTGTGGTACCTGAATCTGAACTTCGACTATCTGGTGGATCGGCCGGTAGAGTGTCTGTATGCATTTACGGGCGGCGGCGCGGGGACGGTGCACCGGGTGACCGTAGGTGGGACAGACTATACCTACACCGAGACCGGGACGGACACCAATACCAGCATCGCGCTGGCGATGATTGCGGCGCTCGCGGGAAATGGCCAGGTGACGGCTACGCAGGATACGGGGGCGCCGAATCAGGTGCTGATCCGGGCTGCGCTCGACGACAATGCGGGGGTGACGGTGACGTCGACGGCGGGGGCGTCGCATACGCTCAATGGCATCGGCGCGGGGACGGTGGCGGCGAGTCTGGCGGCGCAGATCAACGCGGTGAATTGGACGGATGTGTTGATGCCGCTGACGGCGACGGCGACGGGCGCAACGCTGACGATTACCTCGCAGCGGACGGGCGTGGATGGGAACATGCTGACTTTGTATGCGGTAGCCAAGAATACGCGTTTGCGGACGGCGCAGGCGCAGGTGCAATTGGCGGGCGCGGTGTCCGATGCCATGTGGCGGGTGACGTTCGACTTTGGGGCCGTGATTCGCGCGACCGGGCATGAGCCGAAGATCCGGCAGATGTGGTTTACGTATGCGCCGGCTTTGGCGAATGGAGCGCGCCTGGAATCGACGGAGTGGCGGGCGATTTACTCGAATTGGACGCTGACAGGTCCAGAGGCCAAGCAGGAACTGCTGGTGGCGGGCGTCGATAGCGTGCGCGTGGAGCACAACGATGTTTGGTGCACTTATACGGGCACCTGGGTGGACGAGTTGGGTTTCTTCTCGAATGGCTATGCGCGGGTGGCAAATGCGGTGGGGGCAAAGGTGACGGTGAAGTACGCGTGCTCGACGACGCATGATCTTTACCTGGGGACGTCGATCTATAGTGACCGGGCGAAGGTGAACGTGACGCTGGATGGCGGCACGGCGACGGAATTTGACTGCTACTTGGCCAATTTGACATCGGTGAATACGCGGCGGCGGATGCGGACGAACGTGCCGGCGGGCGAACATATGGTGACGTTTGAGGTGGCGACGCCCGGGGTCTTCTACTTCGATTTCCTGGAGGCCGCCGTACCTAGTCGAGTACCCGATCCGCCGCCGGCGCGGCCAGAGTTATCGCCGGCGCTCGACTATTCGACGGATCACACTTACAAACTATCGCCGGCACGCCTCATGTGGATATTCGATCAGCTGGGTTTTGCCGGGCCGATGAACGAGTATATCGGCGTATTCTGGTGGAACCAACGGAAGCGAGTGGGCGCGACGCTGCCGCAAGTGACGGTGACGTGCGCGGGTACTTTTGTGACGGGTGATTCTTTGTTCTTGAATGTTGGGGGATTGTCGATCGGCAAGAGTGTGTTTCCGAACGAATCGAATGCGCTGTTTGCAAGACACTTTGCTTATACGATCAATGCGACTTACGTGGGGGTGTGGGCGCAGGCGGTGGGGGACACGGTGGTGATTGAGTCCCGGTCGCCGGCGCTGGCTTATGCGTTTTCGTTTGCGGCTTCGACGGTATTGGTTTCGGGTTCTACGGGCACGTTGACTTACACGGGCGCGCTCAATAATGGCGTGGCGGGCGAATGGCAGGTGGACCCGGATCAGTCCCCGGCATTGAATCGCGGCGCCCGCGACTGGCACCGCGACTTATACCGCGAGTGCCAAGCCCGGTCGCGGCCGATCGTGACCGCTTGTTCGATGGAGTTAGTGAATCCGCCCATGGACTTTGTGGCGCGCTTTCCGGACAACGCGCCGGTAATTACTTCGGTAGGCTTTGGCAGCTTGAGTTCGGCGCACTGTTCTTTCGTCACTCCGATGCGAAATTACCAGAAAGCGGCATTTCTCTCAATTGCGAATCTGATGGCAGAGGCTGGGTTGACGCCGCGGCTGCAACTGGGCGAGTTTCTGTGGTGGTTCTTTTCGAATCAATCGTCATCGGGCGGCGGGATGGCGTTTTACGATGACGAGACGAAGACCCTGGCGGAGGCAGCGCTGGGCCGGCCTTTGCATACGTTTTTGCAGCCCACTGACGATCCGAGCGTGAATGGCGGAGCCGATGCGGTGTTTCTGCGGAATCGCCTGCGGGATTATGCGGCGGCTTTGATTGTGCACGTGAAGGCGACGCATCCCACGGCGGAGTTTGAGTTGTTGTTTCCCTACGACGTCAATCATCCTACGCCGGTGGGAATTTTTAACCTAGGGGGCGCGCTGAACCGGTTTGTCAACTTACCCGCCGAATGGGAGACGAAGCCGGGCAGCGGGTTCGACACGCTCAAGATGGAGGCATTGGATTTCGGGGCTTGGTCGCGGGATTTGAATCTGGCGCGGACGGCGATCCGACTGCCGATGGAGTTGGGATGGCCGCGGGAGAGTGTGCGTTACCTGGTGCCCGTGTTTCGCCCGTATAGCGCCTGGGAGCAGGAATACTTACTAGCCGTAAGTGAAGGTATTCCCTTTATCAATCTCTGGGCATTTGACCATGTGTGTTTGTATAACTTACGGGTCCAGCGTCCGGTGCAGATGGCCCGGTCGCTGGCCTTGGACTAAGTATTCCTGGGAGTATTCGCAAAAATCGCGAAACGTCTGACTCACGAAACAGTACTAGTGGCCGATAACTAGGAATGTCGAGCTCGCCAGGAAAGTGAAAAGGCGCGGCGCGAATCGAGGAGTAAGTGCGATGTCAACAACCACGATGGAAAGACCAGGAGTAACGGCTGCCACGGGTGCCGCTGGCGATGTGCGCGCGGGTAAGTACTTGACCTTTATGCTGGGGCGCGAGGAATTTGCCATTCGCGTCGTAAAGGTGCGGGAGATCATGAAAATTCAGGACATCACGGCCGTGCCGCAGACGCCGGGCTATGTCAAAGGGGTGATTAACCTCCGGGGCAAGGTGATTCCGGTGGTGGACTTACGGTTGAAGTTCGGGTTACCGGAACTCGCGTATACGGCGCGGACGTGCATCATTGTGGTGCAGGTGCAGGGCGAGGGCGTGGCGGTGCAGACGGGCGTAGTGGTAGACGAGGTGTCCGAGGTGTTGAACCTGGCGGCCGGCGACATCGAGAATACGCCGAACTTTGGCGATGGGGCGGGTGCGGCCTACTTGTTGGGCATGGCGAAGGTGAAGGGCAAGGTGAAGATCCTGCTGGACATCGATCAGGTGTTGAGCGGGCACGAACTGGGCGGCCTCGACGCGATGATGGGGCAGGCGCAATGACCGCGATGACGGTGGGGCGAAAGATGGCGCTGCTCGCGGCCACGCTCTGCGGGTTGCTGGGGTTGCTCGGAGGGATCATGCAGTTTCATCTGGCCGCGATTGACGGCAAGCTAACGACGATCCAGGCCGATGCGATGCCGGGCTTGCGACAGATCGGTGAGATCTCGGCGCAGAGCTATTTGTTCCGCGGCGATGCCTGGAAGCACATCGCCATCGCCGATCCCGCCGGGTTGAACGGCATCGACCAGCGGATGAGCGAGGAGCGGCGCGGGGGCGAAGAGGGATTGGCCGGCTATGAGCGGGCGATCACGCAGCCGGAGGATCGGGCGTCGTTTGTGCGGCTGCGGGCCGCGGCGGAACGGTACTTTTCAGCTTGGACGGGGGTGGCGGAAGTGAGCCGGCAGGGCCAGAAGGCGGACGCCGCGCGGAAGTATATGGCCGAAGTGGATCCGTCTTTTCAGGAATTGAGACTGTTACTCGAGAAAATGCGCCGCTGGAATGACGCTTACGCAGCAAACGCGGCAGTGGCCCCCGACGAGTCGGTGGCGATGGCGCGCCGGTGGGTGTGGATCATGATGGCGTGCTCGTTAGCGGTGGGCGGCGGGATGTCCTGGTGGCTCATCCGGGGGATCAATCGGTCACTGCGGCAGACGGTTACCGGGTTGAGTGAGACGGCGGCGCAAGTGGCTAGCGCGGCAGCGGAGCTTTCTTCGGCGAGCCAAGGTTTGGCGCAGGGTGCGAGCGAGCAGGCGGCATCGCTGGAGGAGACTTCGGCGTCGAGCGAAGAGATCAACTCGATGGCGCGGAGAAACTCACAAAACTCGCAAGGCGCGGCGGGATTGGTGATCGCTTCGGAGGAGAAGTTTGCCGTGGCGAACCAGTCGCTGGCGCAGATGGTGGGGGCGATGAACGACATCGGCGCATCGAGCAACAAAGTGGGGAAGACGTTGAAGGTGATTGACGATATCGCTTTCCAGACGAACATCCTGGCGCTGAATGCGGCGGTGGAAGCGGCGCGGGCGGGCGAGGCCGGGATGGGCTTTGCGGTGGTGGCCGACGAGGTGAGGAACCTGGCGCAGCGCTGCGCCCAAGCGGCGAAGGAGACGGCGGCATTGATCGAAGAGTCGATCGCCGCCTCGCAGGGCGGCAAGCACAAAGTGGACCAAGTGGCGCAGTCGATCCGGGAGCTCACCGAGACGTCCGGCCGGGTGAAGACGCTGGTGGAAGAAGTGAGCCTGGGCAGCGCGGAACAGACGCGGGGGATCGAGCAGATCGCTCAGGCTTTGGCGCAGATGGAGCGCGTGACGCAGCAATCGGCGGCGGGCGCGGAGCAAAGCGCCGCGGCGGCCGAGGAACTGACGGCGCAGTCCTCGGCCTTGCTTCATTTGGTGGGCGGGCTGGCGGCGATGGTGGAAGGCGGCCGGGCGGTAGGCCGCATAAAGGTGGCCGAGTTTGCGTAGGGAGTTGGCATGTTGCAAGAAGTAGACCAGGACGATTTGTTACGGCAGCGCGTGGAAGATCTGGCCACGCGACTGATGCTGGGTGAAACGGACGTGACGCTGTGGTCGACCCTGCTGGGCAACGTCCGCCAGCAGGCCGAGGACACGGGCCGGGCGGCGGTGGCGAAGTTGGCGGCGCAGGCCCTGCTGAAGCTGCCGCGAGCGGCGACGGGCGCGGCCGACTTCGAAGTGCTGTTTTCGGCCGATGTGCTGGCGCTGCAGAAGGCGGTAATGGAAACCCAGTCGGCGCCGGCGGCGAAACCGGCTCCGGTGCCTTTGGGCGAGGACCCGGAGATGATCGGCGATTTCATATTGGAGTCGCGCGAGCATTTGACGCAGGTCGAAATCCAGATGATGACGCTTGAGAAGGACCCGGACGATGGCGAGGCCATCAATACGGTCTTCCGGGGCTTTCACACCATCAAGGGGCTGGCGGGCTTTCTGGACTTTGGGGACGTGCGCGAAGTGGCGCACGAGACGGAGACGCTGCTCGACTTGGCGCGCGATCAGCAACTGCGGATTACGCCGCGGGAGGTGGATTTGGTGCTGGCGGCGGCCGATTTTCTGAAGGTGTGGATGACCCGGCTGGAGACGCAACTCGCCGGTGGAGATCTGGGGGCACCGCCGGAGACCGGGAGCCTACTCGAGCGGTTGCGGCAAGGCGCGACGGTGAACAAAGCGATGCCGGAACCGGAGGCGCCGGTAATGCCGGAATTGGCATTGCCCGAGCCGGTAGATGCACTGCCGGAATTGGCATTGCCCGAGCCGGTAGCTGCGCTGCCGATAGCTGCACTGCCGGTAGAGGCACTGCCTGAAGCTCCCCAGCCTGTAGCTCCACCGGCGGCAGTTCGACTGGCGGTAGTTGCCGCTCCGGTAGCGACTCCCTCGCCGGCACCGAGGGCCGAGGCGCCGGAGATCGCAGTCTCCGCCGCTGGAACTCCGGCTGCTGGGACTCCGGCTGCGGGGACGAGCTCCGTGAAGGTGGATACCGGGAAGCTGGACGCCCTGGTGGACATGGCGGGCGAGATGGTGATCGCGCAGGCCATGGTGCGACATCATCCCGAGTTGGCGGCTTTGCAGAGCCCAGCGTTGTTGCGCAGCTTGGCGCAGTTGGCGCGCAT
>Ga0105049_10004051_pt1 | contig 17236 bp, 12 predicted proteins | sample MAT06_FD_78087 | JGI IMG/M metagenome (GOLD analysis project Ga0105049, IMG submission 78087) | Freshwater microbial communities from Lake Fryxell liftoff mats and glacier meltwater in Antarctica - MAT-06 | ecosystem: Environmental > Aquatic > Freshwater > Ice > Liftoff microbial mat | place... | reverse complement strand
TGAGGAGGTTGATCATGCCGATGATGCGATTCGGGCTGCGCAGGACAAAGATGCGCCCGCGGGAAGGTTCTTCGAGCAGCAGCCGCAGGCCGCGCATCTGCTTGTCACGATCCGGCACAAAATCCACCTCCTGCGAAAAAAGCTCGAAGAGCATTTCCGTCAGTTCAGGCAAATCGTCCAGGGTGGCGGGTTCTATGCGCAGGCCGTCTATCACGACGGGGAGTCTTTCAGAGTGAGGCGGACGTGGCAATGGTGGGAAGCCTATCCCTCGAAAAATCAGGCCCGCCCAAACTTTCGATCCAGTTCCGCGAAGGAAAATTGAATCATGGTGGGCCGGCCCGAAGGGCTGGCATAGGGGAGTTCGCAGCGCAATAACTCGCGAACCAGACGGCGGGCGCGCGCGTCGTCACCGCAAAATTTTTCCGCCACCGCCAGCCGGGCGACCGAGCGTGCGAGGGCCTCGCGCACGCCGCGTCCGCGGGGAAGCTTTCCCGAGGCCCGGACGGCGGAGACGATTTCATGGATGAGCCGGCCGGGTTCCCGGCCGGCGGCGGAGGCGGGAAGGCCCTCGATTTTCAACGTGGTTCCGCCGAAAGGATCCACCAAAAATCCCGCCGCCCGCAGGTCGTCGAGATGATCGGCCACCCAGGCATGCTCGACGGCGGGAAGTTCGATGACCTCGGAAATGAGAAGGTGTTGACTGGGCACCTCGCCCTGCTCGATCTGCCGCATGAGGGTTTCAAAAAGGATGCGTTCCGTCGCCGCCCGCGTATCCAGCAGCACCAGCCCTTCCGCTCCCTCCAGCACGAGGTAACTCCCGCCCGCCATGCCCAGCAGGCGAAAGTCGTCGGCCGGATCCGGCTCGGGCAATGAGGCAACCGCTTCGGCAGATGGCGGCACCGGCGTTTTTTCCAAAGGCAGGATTTGCTGGGGTTTCTCCTGATGAAAAACCGGAGCCGGTGTGGACGGCGGCGGAGACGCCAGCACGGGACGCACCAACTCCTGCCTGGCCCGGGCGATCACCGCCTTGGCTGCGTCATAAATGGCCCGGCGCAGGACATCCGGCTGCCGCAGACGCACTTCACGTTTGGCCGGATGCACATTGCAATCCACCCAGGCCGGATCCATCTCGATCAGCAGCACGCAGAGCGGATGCATCCCCCGCTCCAGGGCTTCCGCATAAGCCTCGCGCAAAGGTTGCTGCACCGCCGGGCAATGAATCGGGCGTCCGTTGAGAATGACAAATTGCTGCAGCCGGTCGCGCCGCCCCTGGCCGGGTCGCGCCAGGAAACCGCCGAGGCGAAAGCCCTCTCCCTCCACCGCCTCGATCTCGAGCAGACGGGCCAGATGCTCCGGGCCAAATAAATCCCGGATGCGCACGGCCAGACTTTCCGCCCGCGGCAGCGAGAGCACCGTCCGTCCGTCGCGGCGGCATTCCAAGGCCACGCCTGGACTGGCCAGCGCCATGCCCTCCAATCCATGCAGGATGTGGGCGGATTCCGTTTCCTCACTGCGCAAAAATTTCCGGCGGGCCGGAAGATTGTAAAAAAGTTCCTTCACCTCGACCTGCGTTCCCGGCGGCACGCCGGTCTCCTGCACGCTCAGGACTTTCCCGCCGGCCACGACCACCTCGGTGCCCGCATCGGCCTCCGGTTGTCTGGTCACCAGCCGGAACCGCGAGACACTCGCAATACTGGGCAGCGCCTCGCCGCGGAAGCCCATCGTGCGCACGCGCTCAAGATCGGTTCCGACGCGGATCTTGCTGGTGGCGTGGCGTTCCAGACAAAGCAGCGCATCCTCCCGATCCATTCCGCTGCCATCATCCCGCACGGAAACCAGCCGCGAACCGCCCCGCGCATATTCGATCCAGATGCGGGACGCACCGGCGTCCAGACTGTTCTCGACCAGCTCTTTCACCAGCGAGGCGGGACGCTCCACCACTTCGCCCGCCGCCACCTGGCTGGCTGTCTCATCGGATAGAACGCGGATTTTTCCCATGTCGGAAGCTTTGGAGCCATTTGACTTCGCATGGATTCCTCCATAAGAAAAGGATGTGATCGAACTTACCGCCACCGCCGCCTCGCAGCTCCATGTCCTCATTCGGGAAAAGAGCCTCGACACCGCCACCACCGGCCTCCGCCTCGCGGTGGAAAAAGGCGGCTGTGCGGGCCTGCAATATGCCATGAACATCGGAGCCCCGCAGACGGACGATCTCACCATCGAACGCGACGGGGCCAGGCTCTACATCGAAGCGGGCAGCGTGGCGCAATTAGATGGCTGCGAGATTGATTACGAAGAGGGCTTGTCTGGCGCGGGATTTCGGGTAATCAACCCGCACGCAGCGAGAAGTTGCGGTTGTGGCACATCCTTCGAGCCCGCCGGAAACGCCCGCACGTAACCCGCATTCACCATCTATGGCCGGCAAACCGACAGAAAGAAAACTTGAGGCCCGCACGCACGCCTCCCTCCACGGGGACGACGGCAGGCCGGGCAAGGGCGGCAATCTTTTTCTCTGGACCGTTGCCATCCTCCTTCTCAGCGCGTTCGCCATCGGCTGCTGGATTTTCAGTTTCTACATTTTCGGCCATCCCGAAAAGGCCCTCAGCTACAGCATCCTTTCCAAACTCAAAAAACTCGACCCGCCCAAGCGCTTTGAATTGACCGGGGCACCCCGGGGCGACTTCCTCGACCCCGCCGGGCTTTGGGACCGCTACAACAAAATGTCCAACCTCGAGTTGGAGCGGGCCAGTGAAATCCTGCTGCGCAATTATCTGCGCAATTACAAACTGACCCAGGACCATGTTCCTTATGTCGTCGGCAGCTACAACATTCTCGATTCCTACGAATTGACCGACACGAATTTCTTCCCCTCCGGCGTCGTGGCGCTGGCTCAATCCACCGAAATCCCCCAGGTGCTCCTTGAGCAGGTTTTCACCGCCGACAAACGCGTGGTTCCCGTCCTGCAACGCATGCTGCTTACCGGGCTCGATCTGCGTCTGCAGAGAAATGTGGATCTCTCCGCGCTCGTCCATATCCGCCGCCTCGACGACGGACGCCTCCAATTCACCGCCGTGCCCCTCCTCTATGGCAACTACGCCGCCAGCACGGGGCCAGGCACCTTTTCCCTCGAGCCTCCCACCCGCCTCAACGTCGCTGCGGGCCTGCCGGTTTTGCCAGTCTCCGCCGTCGCCGGGGCGGAAGAAAAACTCACCGCCTACCACCTGCGCGCCGGGCTCAGGACAGCCAGTGGCGAAACCCTCCCCAAAAAACCACAGCAGCAACTCGTCCGGGTCGAGCGCCCCAAGCCGGTTGGCGGTGGCGCGGCCCCGCCCGTGCCCGTCTCCACTCCGCTGCCGCCCGAGGCAACCGCCCTGCCTGCGGAACCCGTCAATCCCGAACCCGCGCCCGTGGCGGAAGCCTCCCCTCCCCCTCCCCTCCAGCCCTTCGTTTCACCCAGCCCCGACCCCGGTTCCATCGCCACAACCGCCGGAGGAAACTGGCCGACCTTCACCCCGGGTCAGATGCCGCGCGGACGCCTGCTCAATATCCCCGACATGACCGAAATCGCCGGACGCGGTGTCTCCGGCGAACGCATTTATTTGCAGGGAAACTTTGTCGTCACCGCCTCCGGTCAAAACCGCGCCGTGCTGCGCTCCCAAGGTGCCATCGCGGAAAATCTCGGCATTGGCGGCAAGACCGGCACCACCCGCGTGATCGTGGAATTTCCCTCCGGAAACCGTCCTCCCACCGAGGGCTCCACCTTCTCCCGCGACTCCCGCCGCCCGTTTCTCATCACCGACGTTCGCAAGGGGGCCGACGGCCAGGTGAACGTTTATGTGCGCGAAGTCACCAAGTCTGAGTGACCTCATCGCCGCGGAAATCGCGGCCACCGGACCACTCCCCTTCGCGCGGTTCATGGACCTCGCGCTCTATCACCCGCACTTCGGTTACTACGCTTCCGGCCGGGCCACCATCGGACGTTCCGGGGACTTCTACACCAACGTCAGCGTCGGGCCGGTTTTTGGCCGCATCCTCGCCGGACAGTTCCGCGAGATGTGGCACCACCTGGGCAAGCCGGCGGAGTTTTGCCTCGTTGAACAAGGCGCGAACGACGGCCAGTTCGCCGGGGATGTCCTGGCGGCCCTCCCCGACCTTCCGCTCCAATACTGGATCGTCGAGCCATCCGCTCCCCTCCGCGAACGGCAACGGGAAACACTGCGCGCCCGCGACGGCATCGTTCATTGGGCCGACAGCCTCGATTCCCTCCCGGCTTTCAACGGCGTGCATTTTTCCAACGAACTGGTGGACGCAATCCCCTTTCATCTTGTCCAATCAAACGGCGAAACCTGGGAGGAACTTTTCGTCGCATCCCGCGCAGGAAAGTTCGCCTTTGTTCCCTCCTCCCCGACTGCGGAAATCCAAAACGATCTGCGGAATTTTCCCGCACGGTCCGCCGGCACCATCGCGGAAGTCCGGCCCGCCGCGCGCCGCTGGCTGGGCGAGCTTTCCGGAAAAATGCGCGCCGGTTTTGTCCTGATCGTGGACTATGGTTTTCCGCGGGAGGCCCTGCTGGCCCCGCACCGCCGCGAAGGCACATTCTCCTGTTACCGCGCCCATCGCCGCGATGCCCTGCCCTTGCTGAATCCCGGGGAGAAGGACATCACCGCGCATGTGGATTTCACCGCGCTGGCGCAAGCCGCGTCAGAGGCTGGCTTTCGCGTCGAAGGCTTCACCGATCAGCACCACTTCCTGATGGGAGCCTCCGAAAGCCTGTTGCGAACCCTCGACGGACCGCCCGATGCCGGAACCCAAAAAACCCTGCGCTCCCTGCAAAGCCTCCTGCATCCCGAAAGCATGGGCACGCAATTTCATTATCTCGCGCTGGCCAAAAACATCCGGGAAGGCGGCGCGCTTTCCGGATTTCGTCACGCCCGGCCGCTGGAAAAAACGCTCGGCGGATAACTCACCCTTCCGATTTTTTCTCCGGCCACCATGAGACTTTGCCTTTGGTCTTGGGCTTGGGAGTGTCCTTCGCGACCTCGAAGCCATTTTGTTGCAAGTAGGCGGCCAGCGCCGCAGTGATTTCCCGCGCGGTGCGGCGGCAATCCGTGGTAACTCCCGCCACGATCCCCTGACCTCCCTGCAGGATCATGATCCAATTGACCACGCCCAGGATCGCCCCCGGCATGGCGTTCGACCCCCCCGTGGTCTGGACCATCACCAGCGGCCGCGGCCCGGTTTCCGAGAGTTCGGAGATGGTAATGCTGACATCCATTTTCGTTCCGCCGGACCCGAACCCGAACGCGCTGCGCAGGAAACGGCTGCCCTGGTTCACGCGCGTGAAGCGACCGGTCATCAGCCAGTTCTGGCCGGGGGGAAGTCCGGCGAAAACAGGCAGTGATTCGGCGGGCGCGATGGATTTGGTCAAACGCACGACCAGATTTTTCATCATCTCCTGCTGGAGCGTGGCTTTAAACTCCTCGAGTTTGCTGCCTTCGCGATCCACCCGCACGGTGCCTTCGTCGAATTCAAAAGGATGGATGTAGATTTTTTGCGGTTTAAAGGCGGGAGGGGTTTGGGAGGGCTCCACGACATTCTGCACGCTCACCGAGGCGCAGGAACACAGCGTGCCACACAGAACGGCGAGCAGGAGCGGCTTCAACATGCCGACATGAAAGCCCGATGGACAGGATTTGTCAGCACGGGAGTGCGGGTCTCTTGACCGGCGGCGGACCCGCCGCCATATTCCCGCCAATCGCAGCCGCGCACAAAATGGAATCTTCCGACGCAACATCCATCGTCAGGGAAGAGAATTCACCGGGGGTGGAAACTCTGATCGTGGACGGCATCTGGGGCTGGCACCCACGCTGGAACCGGCTGCGGGCGCGGGTCGAGCATGAGGTCGGACCCTGCCGCATCTGGCACTACGACAACATGGGCGGCCGCACGATCGAGGAACTCGCCGCGAGACTGGCTGCGGAATTGCAACGCATGGACCGGCCCTTCAACCTGATCGGTTACAGCATGGGCAGCCTCATCATCCGCGAGGCCATGCGGCAGGCCCCCGAGCTGCTTTTGCGGCGGGCGGTCTTCCTCCACTCCCCTCATGCCGGTTCGCTGGCGGCCTGGCTGCTGCCGCTTCCCGCCTGCCGGGAAATGATGCCTGGCAGCGGATTTCTGCGCCGGCTCAATGCCGCTCCCTGGGCGGTTCCCACTCTCGTGACCTGGTGCCCGTGGGATTTGATGGTTTTCCCGGGAAACTCAGCCCGCTGGTCCGGCGCAACCCTGACCCTGTGCTGTCATGTTCCCGCCCATGTCTGGCCGGTTGTTTCTCCCGGAATCCACAAAGCGGTTATCGTCTTTCTGACCCCGAACGCCCCCTAGCCCGCCTCCGGCGGATTTTTCCTTCTCCGCGTTGGACATTCCGGCGGCTCTCGGCGAAAAAAGGCGGCGCAATGCACCACATCACTTTCCTGCAAGACCTGGCTGTCGTCATGGTCGTGGCAGCGCTGACCACGGTGCTTTTCCGCGTGCTCAAGCAGCCGGTGGTGCTCGGCTACATCCTGGCCGGGCTCATTATCGGACCGCATACACCGCCCTTTGAGCTGATCCACGACGAGGCCACCATAAAGACCCTGGCGGAATTGGGGGTGATTTTTCTGATGTTTGCCCTCGGCTTGGAATTCAGTTTCAAAAAACTGCAAAAGGTCGGGGCGACCGCTTTCATCGCGGCCACGCTGGAGATTTTGATCATGCTCCTGGCCGGCTACGAGCTGGGCCGGTTGTTCGGATGGACCCAGATGGACAGCATTTTCCTCGGAGCGATTCTTTCGATCTCCTCGACCACCATCATCATCAAAGCCCTGGAGGGGTTGGGCAAAAAAAACGAGCCGTTCGCCTCCATCATCATCGGCATTCTCATCGTCGAGGACATTCTCGCCATCATCATGCTGGCGTTGCTTTCCGGCTTCGCCACGACCGGTTCCTTCGGCGCGCAGGACATCGGGATGACGCTCCTTAATCTGGGTTCCTTTCTTGGCATCCTCCTGGTGGCCGGCTTGATCATTGTCCCCCGGCTGGTCAATTATGTCGCGCGCTTCAAGAGCGACGAGATGTTGCTCGTCACGGTGATCGGACTGTGTTTCGGCGTTTCCCTCATCACCGTGCAGCTCGGCTACAGCGTCGCGCTGGGGGCGTTTCTCATCGGGGCCATCATTGCGGAATCCCGTCCGATCCTGAAAATCGAATCGCTCATGCTGCCGGTGCGCGATCTGTTCAGCGCGGTCTTCTTTGTTTCCATCGGCCTGTTGATTGATCCGGCGCTGATCATTAAATACGCCGGCCCGATTCTCGCCATCACCGCCGTGGTCATTGTGGGCAAGGTTTTCGCCTGCTCGCTGGGCTGTTTTATTTCCGGCAATGACATGCGCACCTCGATGAAAGTGGGTATGGGCCTGGCGCAGATCGGCGAGTTTTCCTTCATCATCGCCTCCCTGGGCGTGACGTTAAAAAACGCCCAAGGCGACTCGATCACAAGCAGTTTCATCTATCCTATCACGGTGGCTGTTTCCGCCCTCACCACCCTTTCCACGCCGTATCTCATCACCATGTCCGACGGCGTGGTCGGGTGGTTTGATCGCGCGGCACCGCGTCCGCTCGTGAACGTGATGGAAACCTACAGCAAATGGGTGGGCGGGCTGATGAAGGAAAACAGCTCGCATCTCGAACGCAAAATCATCGGCAAGCTCGGACTGCAAATCGGACTCAATCTGCTCATGGTTACGGGCATTTTCATCGCGGCGGTTTTTTTGCACGGGAAAGCTGTGACCCTCTGGCCGGAATTTCCCGGCGGCAAGGAAGGGGTCAAGGCCGCCGCGTGGCTGGCGGCTCTGCTGTGCAGCTTTCCGCTCCTCGTGGCGGTGTGGCGCAAAATGGAAGTGGTGGCCATGCTCATCTCCGAAATGAGCGTGAGTGTGGCGCAGGCGGGACCACGGACCCCGGCTCTGCAGGCCATCATTTCGAGCACGATCACCGTCGTGGGCACGGGCGTGCTGGTACTGGTGGTGTTGGTACTCAGTTCGGCCATCCTGCCCTCGCGGAACATTCTGCTTCTCGTCCTGCTCATCCTGTTGGTCTCCGGCTTTCTCCTCTATCGCGGATCGGTCAAGCTCTATGCGCGCGCCCAATCCGCCTTGCACGACACCCTGGCCGATCCGGCCGATCCGGCCGAACCCGGCCATCATCACCAGGCGGAAGTCACCGCCCTGCCGACCCTGCTCCGGGACGCAAAACTCGAGACCATTCACGTGCAAGCCGGAACCCTCGCGGTCGGAAAAATGATTTCCGAATTAAAGCTCCGCACCGTGACCGGAGCCAGCGTGGTGGGCATTGACCGCGGCGGCAAAAGCATCGTCAACCCTGATCCCAACGAGGAACTCACCAGCGGCGATCAGGTCCTGCTCATCGGACGCACCGAACAACTCGAGGCGGCCAAAATCCTGCTGTCCACGCCGCAACCAGCGGCCTGATTCGGCGATTGGAAAAGGGCGGGCGGTCTGCGGGCCCTCGCAACCCACTCTCCCCACCAGGGCGCCGAGTCAACCCGCCGTCAGCAGCGGAGGCGGCGGCAACTCACGGCGATTTTTGATTTTCCAACGTCCGTCGCCCACACTCAAAACCTCCACCCGCACCGGAGCCAGACCGGCGCGGTAAACGCCGAGATCCTTCGCCACCGGCCCGGTCACGTCCAACACGCGCCCGGCGATGAAGGGTCCGCGATCGTTCAGACGGATCACGACCGACCGGTTGTTGCGCAGATTGGTCACCCGCACCCGACAGGGCAGCGGCAGGGTTTTGTGGGCGCCACCGCGGCTCCACGGCCAGAGTTTTTCCCCCAACGCGGTTTTCCCGGGAAAAATCAGCCAACCCTCCCTGTAATGCGAGGCCACTCCCTCCTCGACCGCTCCCGGCGCCTGATCCGGCGCGATTGGTTCGTAACGCACTCCCCGCACCGTGTAGGGTTTGTATTTGTATCCCGAATAATCCCCCCCGGCACATCCGGTCAGCGCGAACGCAATAATCAAAAGCCAGGACGTGCGGGACATTCCCCAAAAAAACAGCGATCCTGCGTCCTCCTGTCGAGCTCGAAAGCGCGAGTAGTGCCATTCGGATCAGTGTGCAAACTCTGACAAAAGACTTTCACGGGTCACTCCGAGTCGTCTCTATGGGCGTGGCCTCCCGCCTCACAGATGATCCTTTCAGGTGGAGGAATCTGCCCCGTCCGGTCCGTATAATCCAAACCCAAGGGGACGGCCAACCCCTCTTCCAAGGAGCACACGCGTTCCGCATGTCGCGGTTGGCATCCCGCCAATCCCATTTTCCGGCGGGACGCCGGAAACCACACGCGGGACGGGTGAGCTTGTTTTCAACAGCGCGTTGCCGTGTCCTGGCCGGGAGGGACCGTTATTCCCCTCACGGCTCCAAGCCGGTAAGTTTCTTGCCGTCGTCGAAGACAGGGATGCGGTCGGTCTTTTTGGTGTTTTGGTTGCCAGCCACCAAGCCCGCATAGGAGTGGTCGTTGGCGGGGTTCCATGGGGCGGTGACGCCGGTTCTTAGGGTGAGGCGGAATTGGGTTTCTTTCCTATAGGTATTACTGCTGCCGGGGGCGAGACGCACTCCGGCATAACTGACCTCGGTGTAGTAGATTTTGCGCGCGGCGTTGTGGACTCTGAGCGGTGTGGCGCTGCCGCCCTGGGTGTAGTTTGTCGTGACGCTGATGCTGGTCTCGTTGAAACCGGCGGCGAAGAGTTCGCTCAGGTCCACATAATAGCGGAAGGAGAGCTTGTCGGTGGCGCGGGCGGGGTAGGAGGAGCGGTTATTGAGCAGAGCGCGGATCTCGGTGAAATTGGTGCCTTGCTGGTTGATGGAGGCCTCAACGAAATATTCGTTTTCGGGGGTTTCGGCGATGGGGAAGTTACTCACCGGGGTGCCGCCGTATTCGGAAGTCATGCGGGCGAGGGCTCCGGTGAAGGCGGCGTTGTAGTCGAGGGCGACTTCATTGGTGACGTAGTTGGAGCGGTCGTCGGTGTAGGCGTTGTCATCAGCGGAGGAGGGGCCGCCGACTAATGCGCCGTGGAGGGTGTGGCGGTTGTTTACGGGGTTGCTGATGTTATTACTCCACGAGCCATGAGCGGCGCGGTGGTGGGGATTGATGGGCGGATTGTTGCCAAAGCCGACGACGTAACTGCGGGCGTTAGGATTTTCGCCGAGCATGTAGTTGATCTGGCCGCGGGCGAAGTCGCGGTAGCGGGTGCCGTTGTCGCCAACTTTGTCGGCGTAAATGAAGGCAAGGAGGGCGGTATTCGCGGAGTAGCGGAGGGAGCCCCATCGGTCGAGCCAGGCGAGGCCGCCGGCGGTGTATTTGATACGGTTGCCGTTGAGACCGACGCTCCAGTAATCGAGCCATTTGTTGGCGGCGGTTTTGTAGATGTCCTTGCCGGTGACCTGGGCGAGGAGGACGATGGCGCCGTAGAGTTTGCCGTCCCAGGAGTGGGTCCAGCGGAGGGCGTCGTTGGCGAAGTATTGGTTGTAGAGGGACTCGGCTTTTTGCAGATAGGCGGGCTCGCCGGTGGCGCGGTAGAGCCAGGCGGCGGCCCAGACGAGTTCGTCGTAGAAGCCGGAGTACGAGTTGTAGTAACCGGCGGCGTCGGGGATGGCGGTGGTGTAGGTGCCGCGGTAGGTGTCCGCAAAGGTGAAGAGGGTGCGGGCGTGCTGGAGGAGCTTGGCGGAGTAGGCGGCGTCCTCGTTTTTGAAAAGGATGGAGGCGGCAGCCAAAGCGGCGGCGGATTCTCCCGCGATCTCGGTGCCGGGTTTGGTGGTGTCCGCCTTGTAAGCGGGCCGGGCCATGGTCATGACTTCGGGCGGACCCCAGAAGGAGTGGTCGGCGGAACCATTGCCAACCTGGCCATAGAGAACGTTGTCGCTGGGATGGGCTTTGATGATCCAATCGGTGCCCCAGCGAATGGCGTCGAGGAGGAAGGCTCTTTGCGCGGCGCTCTGGTAGGCAGCGGCATACTCGATGCCTCCCCAGGCCAGGAGGGTCATGGAGCCGGCCATGGGGAGACCGAATTTCACGTGGTCACCGGCGTCGTAGTAACCGCCGGTGAGATCGAGGCCAACGTCGGAGCCGTCCTGAAGGGCGGAGTCGCCGCGCCATGTCACGCGATTGTTCGCGGGCAGGTCGCCGGAGCGCTGGGCATCGAAGAAGAAGAGGGATTTCTGCAAGACCTCGGCGTAGTTGAACTTGGCGGTGCCGGTGGTTTTCTCGCGGATGGTAACGGTGCCGATGGCGCGGACGATTTCTCCTCCGGTGGCGGCGGTGAGTTCCACGGTGAAGGTTTCGAGGCCTTCAGTGCCGGCGTTGCTGAGGATGCTGACGGGGATGGTTTTCTTCGTCACACCAGGCTCAAAGAGGACGGTGCCATTGACGGCGGTGTAGTCGCTGCCGGCTTTGGCGGAGCCATCCTTAGTCTGATAGAGCACGCCGACAACGCCGTTGGTGGCGGGGGCGACGTTGACGGTCACCTGCACGATAGTGGAACCGGTGACCGGCTCCTCAACGGTCGCGTCCTCGATGGAGAAACGCGGGCCGGCCGGTGTGGGTGCAGGGGTTGGCGAAGGCGTGGGGGCTGGAGTCGGAAGCGGGGTCGGCGACGGCATAGGTGTGGGCGGCGGCGTGGCGGTGGGGGACGGCGTCGGAGCGGGTGTTGTTCTGCCGCCGGTTGGGCTGAAGGCGAAATTGGTCGGCGGTTGTTTATGAGCACCCGGACTTCCAATGAAACCGAAGGAGACTCTGCCACGAGCGGGGATGTCCTTGTTCCAAATAAAGGCTTGGGCATCGAACGTGTGACGATTGCCGGACTTCGTGACGATGCGGGCACTCCAGATGGTCGCGATGACACGATCCAGATCGAAGGAAAGCTTCCAATTCTTGATCACGGCGGTGGTTTTGTTCTCGATGATCACCGAGGACTCAAAGCCGCCGATCCAATCAGTGGTGACCTTATAAGTCACAGTGACGTTCCCGAGGTCCACAGTGGTGTTAGGCGAACCGGGGACCGGTGTCGGAGTTGGGATGGGTATCGGTGTCGGAGCGGGAGTAGGAGCGGGAGTAGGTGTAGCTATAGGTGTAGGAGTAGGAGTAGGAGTGGGTGTCGGCACCGGAGTTGGCGTAGGCGTTCCCGGCGAGGTGCAGGTCATACCGTATTGAAAGAGGAACTCGGTTGGCGGCGTCGAAATGTTGCCGGGCGCGCCGGTGTAACCAAATGACACCTTGCCCTTGGGCGGGAGATCCTTGTTCCAAAGGAAAGGCTGGGCGTCGAAGAGAAACCGGTCTCCGGATTTGGTGACGAGGCGGGCGTTCCACGGAGTCACAGGCTCGTGAGCATAGCGGAAAGCGAGACACCAATCGCGCAGGAGACCGGAGGTTTTATTTTCGATGATCACCTCAGCCTGGTAGCCGCTGATCCAGTCGTTGGTGACCTTGAAGGTGACAATCACGAGGGCGTTCTCATAACGGGTGTTGCCAACGCCCGGAATCGGAGTTCCGCTGGGGGTGGGCCTGGGAGTCGCGCCGGGATTCGGTGTGGGCGCAGGCGTGGGCGTGGGGGTAGCCCCGGGTCCGGGAGTGGGGGTTGGAACGCTGGAGGGGTCGCCTGGAATCGGAGGCGCAGAGCGGGGCGTGGGCGAAGGCGTGCCGTAATCCACACCGCCGAAATCTATGTCGCTGGTGGAAAAGAAGACCTCGCCCACTGGATCAATGCGTTGCCAGATCACATAAAGAATGTGACGGCCGGTGCGCTGGGGGAAGTTCACGTCGAAGAGATAGTTCCTGCCGACGAGGCGGACATTTTCGCCGCCGGGCAAGGGTTCAAGATCGCTCCACTTCAGCGGCTGGCGGGGATCGTAGGTCGCCTTCGTGATGTAGGCTTCGAAGTAACTTGGATCGTGCGGCGTGGCGGCGGCGAAGACGCAACGATAAGGCCCGGCCTGCACCCGCGTGGCCGCCCAGTCGGTCCGCGCCAGGTTCAGCCCTGCGTATTTGTCGCGTCCCGCGCCGGGCAGCTTCCCGTCGGGAATCTGCGTGCGATAGTCGCGGTTGGGAAGCTGGCGGCTCACCTCATGCCAGTCGTAGAAGGCCTGGGTACCGGCCACGGCCACAGCAGCGCGACCGGCATCCGTGGTGGGCCGTTCCGGGTTCTCGAGGAAGACCTCGTAAGAGCGACTTATCGGATCGGCCATGGAACCGTGACCGAAGACGAGGGTGGCGGAAAGGAGGAAGAGGGAAACAACTCGGATGAAGTCGGTGGGTGGGTTCATGTGAGGCACCATGACCGATATTCTTCAGACTTCCTGCCAAAGTCGGCGAAGCGGGCCGGAAACTCGTTGGAGGGGTCTGACAACAGGTTGACCGCGCTCCGCCTGCATCGCAACATGAGGGATGCTGATGGATAGGCCGAACTGGCGAAAACTTTCCCTGTTGCAGATCAATGTCATCATGTGGGGCATTTTTGCGGTGCTGTTTTTTTGCCGCGCACTGCTGCATCTCGAGGTTTTGCCGGCGGTGGGGATTTCGCTTTTTCACCTGGTTTTTTGCGTGGCTTTCACCGGGCTGCTGGTGCTGGGGTATCGCAAGCTGGAGCAAAATTCCGGATTCGGCATCACGACGGCCGCGTGGATCATTGTGCTGAGCTTGCTGGCCACGATCGTTCAGTCCGTCGCCGCGCATATTCTGATTTCGCTTACCGGCTGGAAAACCCTGGCCTTGAGCCCGCTCGATCTGTGGTTGCTGCGCATGATGTTTTTCTGGCTCGTTTACATGACGTGGAGCCTCCTTTATTTCTGGCTGCGGGCCGAGCAGGCCGCCGAGGCGAATGTGCAACGCGCACTGGAGGCGCAGGCGGATGTGCAGCGGATGGAGTTACAGCTTTTGCGCAGCCAGCTTGACCCGCATTTTTTATTCAACGCGCTGAATGGCATCGCGAGCGTGGTGCAGGTGGACTCGCCGGCGGCCTCGTCGATGGTGCGCGAACTGGCGGATTACCTGCGGTATTCGCTCGATCACCGGCACGACACCATAGTTCCACTGGCGGAGGAAATCGGTGCCATGATGGCGTATCTGCGCATCGAGCAGGCGCGTTTCGCGGAGGAACTGCACGTGGAGATCACGACGGACGAGCCGGCCCGCAATCGCGAAGTGCCGTGTTTCATCCTGCTCCCGCTGGTGGAGAATGCGGTCAAGCACAGCTACCAGGCGTGTGAACCACCCTGGCATGTCGCGCTGAGCGCGGAGTCGCAAGGTGGTGCGCTCACGATTGAAGTTCGCAACACCGGCACGCTGGCCTCCAAACCCGCCGAGAGCAGCGGAGTGGGGCTGGAAATTTTGCAGCGGCGGTTGGATTTGCATTATCCGGATCGCCACTGCTTGAGCCTGAGCGAGGCCGACGGCATGGTGTGCGCGAAGCTGGAATTGGAGGGCGAACCATGCTCCGCGTGATTCTGGTGGACGACGAACGCCTGGCGCGCCAGGGCATCCGTCAGCTTCTGGCGGCGCATCCGGAGGTGACGGTCGTGGGTGAAGCCGGCCGCGTGGCCACGGCGGCAGAAATCATCCGCGAGGAAAAACCGGACGCGATTTTTTTGGACATCCAGATGCCGGGGGCAAGCGGATTCGATTTGCTGGGGCGGCTGGATGATGCGCCGAAGGTGGTTTTTGTGACCGCGCATACTGAACATGCCGCGCGGGCGTTTGAGGTGCAGGCGGTGGATTATTTACTCAAACCGGTGCGACCGGAACGGCTGGCGGACGCGGTGAAACGGCTGGCCGGCGTTTGTGCGCAGGCCGAGGAATCCGTGCCTTATCAAGCGGTCGACCGGATCTGCCTGCGCACGCCGCAGCGCACGATGATCACGCGGTTGAGCGATATCGTGGCCATGGAAGCGGAGGGGGATTTCACGCGGTTCCATGTGGCGGGGGAAGCGCCGCTTCTGGTCTGCCGTTCGTTGCGGACGTGCGAGGAGGAATTTCCTCATCCGCCGTTCGCACGGCTTTCCCGTTCCCTCATCGTGAATCTGAGCAAAGTGACTTCGGTGGAACATCCGTCCCGCAATGAGGCCCGGCTGGTGCTGACCGGGACGGAGCGTGTTTTTGCATTGGGAAGACGGGCGCTGGCCCGATTGAAAAAAGATTCCCCGTGACCGCGCAGTTGAAAAGTAAACTCAGTGCGATGCCCCGGCTTCCTTGAGCACGCGTTGCATGTCTTTTTTCGTGCCACGGAAGGCAACGAGAAAACAGATGCCACTCTCTTCACGAATGGCCAGCACGGTTTGATCGGCCTCGGTAATGCGCCAGGATTTTTCCGGGCTGATGGTGATGCCGAAAGGCCCGGCGGCGAAGGAATAGAAATACATCGTGTTTTCAGGCACGGCCGCCTGCGCGACAGGCTCATTCTCGACCTTGAAATTGCGCACGCCAACCACGCCGAAATTTTCAAAGCCGGGCGGCACGCGGAAGTTGTCATATCCCTTGAGCATGAACCAGTCCTGCAACCCGCCGGCCTTCTCCTCGACCGGCTCGAATTGATCCGGGCCCGCTTTGGCGCCAGCTGTGGCAATTTTGATGGCTTCGTCGGGAAACACCCCGGCCTGGCCGAGAAAATGCCAGACGAGAACCGCCACCAGCAGCAAAAATCCGAAAGCCACCGCGAGGGATGCCGGATTGCGCACGGAAAGGTGCGGCCCTTCGTGTTTGCGGGCCATGGTTTCCGCGCCTTCCTCGATTTGCGACCGGGCGGCATCGCTGAGGGGAAGTGAGCGGATTTCCTTCGCAACGGCGGCATCGGCCTGCTTCGCAAGATCCGCGACGAAACGAGGATTGACGCCGAGCATGTGTGCGAGATTTTCCGGCGGAAGCGCGTTGAGGGAGAGAAGCACCAGTGCGCTGCGGTCGGGCTCAAGCAGACTGTGCAGCGGCGCGAGCACGTAAGGAAGTTCGCATCGGGCGGGAAACTTCATGCTGCGCTTGCGCACGATATTTAAAAACAGCGGCCGGGCGCGGTCCGTTTCGTCCGCATCCGGATGGCGCAGCAGTTCCTCCAGAGAATCCTTGAAAACCTTCGAGGCGCCCTCATGACAGCCGGTCAGCACGTGAGCGAAACGCCACGCATTTGTTAAAAAGCTCCCCTCACCACGAACGTCGCTCATAAGGCGTTTGCTTCTTAGCCAGCAGCGAAGTTGTTCACAAGGTTATTCACGACCCCGGCCAGCCGGGGACCGCTGGCGCCGGCCATTGACTTGACGGTCAGTCGACTCCATTTTAGAGGACTCGATTCCGCATGAAAACCGTTCTCTTTGTTTGCACCGGCAACATCTGCCGCAGCCCGATGGCTGAGGGGCTTTTCAAAAAGCTGCTCGGCGGACGCGGCGATATCGTCGTGCAATCGGCCGGAGTGAGTGCCGGGCGCGGATTGCCCGCCAGCGGCGATGCCGTGGACGCAATGGCCCGTGACGGAATCAATCTCTCCGCCTTTCGCAGTCAGCCCGTTTCTGATGAGTTGGTGCAAAAGGCGAGCCACATCTTCGTCATGACCCGCGATCACATGCGCATGCTGGAACTTTTTTATCCGGAAGCCGCCGGAAAAACCCGCCTGATCCGGGAGTTTGAAAACGGCTCACCCGATGTGCCCGACCCCATCGGACTCGGACGCGAAACCTACGAGCATTGCCGCGACACCTTGAAAAAAGTCCTTCCGTCCGTCCTGAAATTTATCGAAAAAACACCCATGACCACCACCGAATCCCACACCACCGCGATCGACGCGGTGGATCCCGCAATCGCCGAAGCCATCCGCCAGGAAGGCCAGCGGCAGTTTGAAAATATCGAACTGATCGCCAGCGAAAATTACACCAGTCAGGCAATAATGGAGGCGCAGGGTTCCTGCCTCACCAACAAGTACGCCGAGGGCTACCCCGGCCGGCGGTGGTATGGCGGTTGCGAATTTGCGGACATCGTGGAGTCACTCGCCATTGAGCGGGCCAAAAAGCTCTTTGGGGCCGAGCACGCCAATGTTCAGGCCCACAGCGGCAGCCAGGCCAACATGGCCGTTTATTTCAGCGTGCTCACACCCGGCGACCGCATTCTTACCATGGATCTGGCCCACGGCGGACACCTCACCCACGG
>Ga0105049_10004044_pt1 | contig 17261 bp, 12 predicted proteins | sample MAT06_FD_78087 | JGI IMG/M metagenome (GOLD analysis project Ga0105049, IMG submission 78087) | Freshwater microbial communities from Lake Fryxell liftoff mats and glacier meltwater in Antarctica - MAT-06 | ecosystem: Environmental > Aquatic > Freshwater > Ice > Liftoff microbial mat | place... | reverse complement strand
TTTCGTGTTGGGAACTTCCAACCTTGCCAAGGGTTCCCTGTGGCTGGAGCGCTATTTTGGCGCAACACTCTCGGCCGTTGGCAAGCATGCCCACATGGGAACGCACAATCGCCTGCTTTCGCTCGGACCCGGTTGCTACCTGGAATTGATCGCCATCGATCCAGAAGGCCAGACACCATTCATTAAGCGCTGGTTTGGATTGGATACGCCAGATGTTCAAGAACGAATTGCGTTACGGCCACGGCTGCTGGGCTGGGTGGCGCGCACCACCGAAATAGACGCGTTGACGGCGCGCACTGGCGGTCTGCTCGGCGGTGTGCACCGGATGGAACGCGGCGATTTCAGTTGGCGAATCACCATTCCCGATGACGGTTATCCAGTCGAAGCGGGTCTTATTCCTTCGCTCATTCAATGGGATTGCCCGGTTCATCCCAGCGAGCGCCTCGCAGACACGGGTTGCCGTTTTGAATGGATGGAAGCCGCGCACCCAAATCCCGGCAAAGTGGCCTATCTGCTGAATGAACTCGATATTAGGGACGCGATGAAGGTGACACCCACTCCACCGTATTCGGGAATGACGATGTGTGCCTACTTTCGTACGCCAGACGGCGTGAAGACACTGATGTCGTAGCGCCGGTTCAGATATCGTTCCTTGATCAGATAGAATCAATCAGATGAAAACCATTCTCAAAAAAACTGCCTGCGCACTCATCGCTTTGATCACCCTCGCCGGTATCGTCGTCGCCATCGAGTACTTCGCCGGACAACCCATGGGACTGTTTCGTGGTTCGCCCCCCGCCAATCTGGGTTTCAACGCAGGAAAATTTGCGCCGCCAAGCGGGAAACCCAATTCTGTTTCCTCTACCGTGGAAAAAAACGACGAAAAACACTACATCGCGCCCCTCACCTACACCGGCGCGGGCGTGGACACCTGGCGCAAGCTGGTGGCCATCATCAAGGGCACTCCACGGGCAGCGGTAATCACCGCAAGCGGAAACTACATTTACGCCGAGTTCAAAAGCGCGGGAATGGGATATGTGGACGACGTGGAATTTGCGCTCGACGAAAAATCCGGGGTAATACAGGTACGGTCAGCATCGCGTCTTGGAATTCGCGACTTCGATGTCAACCGCAAACGAGTCGAAGCAATTCGTGTGCAGCTTGGCAAATAACGCTCTCGCCGGGATCGCGGCGTGGCGACATTGCAAGTGCTGAGACGCGTGACTGGTTGCGCTGCAACATTTCGGTGCAGCAAGGCGCCATCTTTCAGCCGCGTGGCCGCCTCGCTTCCGCCCGAATTTTCAAATATTTCATGTCAATTCACCATTGTTTGCAACTGAGGCGAATGTCTTGCTGGATTCGCGCGCGCGGTCTAACCTACAATAACAGATAAATTAAAATTACAACTGCCTTCAGGGACGGAGCATGGGTATCCATAAGATTGAAGTTGCAAGGGGGATTCAATGGGTAGAGATACCAGCAGCTAACCTTCGCGTATTGTGTGGATGCCCGGCAGATGCGGTGAAGCACCTCATCAAGCGCGGCCTCATTTTGCCGAAGCAATTCAAAGGCGTTGCCTGTGAGACCGGTCCGAACGCGTTGCTGCTTTCGGATTTGTCTGTACAAAACGGTGAGTTTGCCAATCTTGCAGAATTCCCGATACTGCAAATGCTCTATAAGCAGGGCCTGATTCTGCCAGGTCACCCCAATAACGTTGGCAACAAACCGCTGCTTATTGGGTCAGCCGCACAGGTGGAGTCCCAACTTCGCTACATCTATCGCGGTAACTACGGGCTGGTTTCGCGCGAAGAAATTATCGAGGCCGGTGTGCCGGCTGAACAAGCCGATGAAATGATGCGTATCAAACTCAAGTTTGCCTTTGGCAGTATCCGGCCGACCAGCGATTTTGTAGACGCGCGCGTGTTGGGCACCACTGCGGTGGAGATTGCCGATGGCGTTTCGCTGCGCCGTTTGGCGGCAAATGTATTCGAGTTTGCCTATCACGGCGAAACAATTGAAGTTGATCTAAACCTGAAGCCGGGCCAAGTTTACGATTGCGCATATCCATTGGGTTTTCGCCGGTTCGAACCGGAGTACTTCGCCATCATTCACACGGGCGAAGGCGATGGCTGGGACGTCAACCGTCCCTGCATGTCGAGCATCATCACCTATCAGGGGCGGATTTATCTGATCGATGCAGGCCCCAATCTGGCGACCTCGATGGCGGCGATCGGCATTGGCATCGATCAAGTCGATGGCATCTTCCACACACATGCGCATGATGACCATTTTGCCGGGTTGACGACATTAATGCGGGCCGGACGGCGAATCAGTTACTTTGCGACGCCTCTAGTGCGTTCATCCGTCGCCAAGAAGCTTGCGGCATTGATGAGTATCGAAGAGGAACAGTTTGCAGACTACTTCGACATCCGCGACCTCACGGTTGATACCTGGAACAATGTTGACGGGCTGGAAGTCATGCCTGTCTATTCGCCGCACCCGGTAGAGACCAATATTTATATGTTTCGCGCGCTGTGGGGCGACGGCTATCGGAGCTACGGTCATTTCGCCGACATTGTGTCGCTGGACGTGCTTCAGGCGATGGTCACCGACAACAAAGATGTGCCGGGCCTTGATCAGGCAGCATTTGAGCGTACGCGTCAGGCCTATCTGGTGCCGGTCGACCTGAAAAAGGTCGATGTTGGCGGCAACATGATTCATGGCAGCGCCAAGGACTTTCAGGACGACACTTCTAAACGGATACTCCTCGCCCACCGCGCGGGCGACCTGACGCCTGAGGAAAAGGAAATCGGCTCCAGCGCCGCGTTTGGTGCCGTCGATATCCTGGTCGCGGGCCAATCCGAACAGTTGCGCCACCACGCATTCGGCTATTTGGCCACGCATCTGCCTGGGATGCCGCTGCACGAACTACGATTGCTGGTGAATCACCCGATGACGGAAATCAATCCCGGCGCTATTATCTTGAAGGAAGGTGAGACGCCGCAAGATGTGGTGTTGCTGGTCAGTGGACGCGTCGAAAAGATCCGCACTCGGGACAATATTTTCGGCAGCATGTCTGCGGGCTCATTCATTGGCGTCGGCTCGATACTCGACAATCGGCCATCGCACAATACCTACCGGGCAAGCTCGTTCTTGCGCGTCATCCGTCTGCCTGGCGTCGTCTATGCCGAGGTCATCCGCCGCAACGGACTGTTGGACCTGATGCGGCGTACAGCAAAGTTGCGTGCCTTTCTGGACTCCACACCATTGTTTAGCGAGGGTCTACCCGCAACGGCGCTACGGCGCATCGTCGAGACAGTCAAAGAGCGGCATTTTATGCCTGGCGAATCGATCACAGGCGAGGACTTGCAGTCGATAAACATCTTGCGTTCCGGTCTGATCGAGCGTGTGGTCGGCGAAAAAGTGCTCGACTTATTGGCAGAGCATGCCTCTTTTGGTGAAGAGGGCGCGATATTCAAGGTTCCCTACCTTTCCCGCTTGCGGGTACGGGAGGAAACGACCGTATTTCAGATACCGGGCGAAATCTTGCGCCATGTACCGCTTTTGCATTGGAAGCTTCTCGAGAGCTATCAACATCGTGTTGCAAGGGTAGTTTACAGCGACGATCCGGCTAACGTGTTCACCTGGCGCGATACGTTTTCCAGCCGGATCGCTGAAATCGACCTGCGAAATCAGCGCATGATTGAGTTCGCCAACGCCATTCTTGGCAGTCTCGCTGGCAGTGCAGACCGTGCGGCGTTGACAGATTCATTTAGCGCGATGCTCGGTTTCGCACAGGACCATTTCGCAGCTGAAGAAAAATTACTGGCGCTACACAGCTATCCCGAGGCCAAGACCGCAATCAAAAAACATCGTGAACTGATTGGGCAATTAAGTGGCTACCAACAGCAGGTACTGCGAGGCTGCACACCTGACCGGGCCAGCTTTCAGCATTTTTTCGAATCCTGGATGGTCAGGAATATTTTGAATAATGATCGCAAGGTCGATGAGTTTCTGAGCAGCAAGGGTGTTCGCTGAGCTGGACGCCAATGTGTGCGTATGGCGTGTTGGATGTTCGACCAATCTTTGGAGGCAAGCAGTGGGATTATTTTCAGGGTCTCGCCCGGCAAACCTGGGCTATGCATCCGGCAAGTTTGCGCCACCCTCGTGGAAGCCCAACATGGTTTCTTCCACTGTTGAGCAGAGCGACAAACACTATGTCGATCCCTTCCGATTTACCGGGCCTGCCTCGGCCGCATGGAAAAAGCTCCGCGCAAATATCGCGTCATCGAAAGGCGCCTCCATCATTGCCGAGAGCGAAACCTATCTCTATGCAGAGTTCAGCTCCGGGTTGTTCGGTTTCGTCGACGATGTCGAGTTCGCGATTGACGAAAAAGCGGGCGTCATACATGCACGTTCCAGTTCTCGATTGGGTATCGATGACCTCGGCGTGAATCGAAAGCGCATCGAGAGAATTCGCTACGCGCTGCTAATAGGGTAGCAACGCTGCCCTCGCTTGTAAGTTTGGGGGGACGATGCCGTCCCTCATGTCGAAACGAGGAGCTGCGGGTTGCGCCTTAAGGCAGCAACGCCATGCTCACCAATGCCATCGCGACGATCACGGCCTGCCGGTCCGAATTGAAAAACGCTTTCGGCGATGCTTCGGCGTCAATGATGCCGATGACCTTGCCGACAGCATCAAAAATCGGCGCACAAATTTCCGACTGCACAGCATCGTCGCAAACATAGAATCCACCGCCCTCGGCAGTGTAAGCGGCAACATCATCGATCAACCTGGCGTCTCCAGATAAGCCCACCGCACTGTTGGTACTGCCTTTGGCAAATTCAGCGTTCAACGGAAATTCCGCGCGGCTGGGCCGTCCGCGGTAGGCAAGCTTGACCAACACTTCATTACCGACCGGATTGATGCGGCGCTGGTAGATGCCAACCCAGTCAGCACCGGTCAGCATGGTCGCCCGGGTGACCATGATGTTGAGCAGTTTCAGCTTCCGCGTGTTTTCTTCATTCTCACCGCCCAGAATGCGCGAGAGATCATATGGTGCCGGATCCATCTCGTCGATGAGCGAACACGAACCGTCCTCCGAGATCAGGGGTACTTCATACCGATAGAGAGCGGCGTTTGAAACCTCCATCGGCGTACCGAGCTGCGCGATGAAATCATGAATAGCTTTTTCGATCACCAGCGTGTGGTCAGCCAACGTATCAAGTCCACTGGCAAACAGATAGCGCTGAATTTTTTCCGCAGCACTCATGCGCCATGCCCCCGTATCAATGCCTGGTCGAGATCGTCGATCAGGTCATCGACGTTTTCGATGCCTACCGACATTCGCAGCAAGTCAGCTGGCACCGGCGTCCCAGCCCCTTCGACGCTTGCGCGATGCTCGATCAAACTCTCTACCCCTCCCAGTGAGGTGGCGCGCTTCCAGATCTGTACATTCGCCGCTGTCGCAATCGCGGCCGCTTCTCCCGCCTTAACCCGGATCGACAGCATGCCACCGAACCCGCCAACCATCTGTCGCGCCGCGATTTCGTGACCGGCGAATCCCTTCAGTCCGGGATAAAGGACTTCCGACACCAGCGAATGATGGCTGAAAAACTCGGCGATACTCTCCGCCGCCCTGCAAGCCGCATTGACCCGCAGATACAGGGTGCGCATGCCTCGCAACAACAGCCAAGCTTCGAAAGAACCCATGGTGCCGCCCAGTTGCGCGCGCACGCTTTTCACGCGCGCCCAATACTCGGAATCAGCCTTGGCAACAAGTGCACCGGCAATCAGATCAGAATGGCCATTGAGATACTTCGTGGCCGAATGCATGACGATATCGGCGCCTAACGTCAGCGGCTGCGTGAGCACCGGCGATGCGGTGGTCGAATCGACGACCAGCATTGCGCCGCCTGTATGCGTGATTTCCGCCGCCGCTGCGATATCGGTAATGGTCCATAACGGATTGGCCGGTGTTTCAATCCAGACCAGCTTGGTCTTGCCGAAGCGCATGCTGCGCTTTAACTCATCCAGGTTTGACATGTCGATGAATTCGACCTGAAGACCCCACTGCGTCGCAAAGTTCATCAGCCAGTTGCGCAGCGACCAATACATCACCTTCGGCGCGATAACATGGTCGCCAGGCTTCAGCGCGAGAAAAGTCGCCGTTGCTGCCGCCATGCCAGAGGCGAACAATGCTGCGCGCTCGCCCTTTTCCAGTACACACAGGACCGCCTCAGCCTGATCGAAAGCAGGGTTATGGTCACGGGCATACACACGACCATTGCGATATTGATTGTCTTCGTCACGTACATACGTGGTGGACGTATGAATCGGTGGTGAGATTGCCTTGGTCGCATCATCGACCCAGCCCAGCGCCTGCGCAGCGACGGTTTCGGGCATCACCCGTTTTGCATCCATGTCACACCTTTTTGTCGCCAGGGGCGGTTACGTTGATCGGTGGCCGATCAATGAATTTGACTGCAAGACCACGCGATTTCATCCAGTCAGCAACTGCAAAACCGGTCGCGCGTGGCCAGGGACGCAGTTCGTGAGGCTGATAGCGGCGGTAGTCGATCAATTCCGGACTCATGCGGATTTCGCCGGTCGCAACCACGTGATAACAAAGCATGATCTCGTTCTTCCGCTCGAAGATGTAATTGCCGATCAGATTTGTTTCGAGCACGTCGAGGTTGAGCTCTTCTTTGACTTCGCGCGCCACGCCAATTTTCGGATCTTCATTTTTTTCCAGATACCCCGTGACCAGTGCAAACGCACCTTCCGGCCAGCCTGCGCCGCGCGCAAGCACGATGGTTCCCTCGTGCTCGACCAGTGCACCTACTGCCGGGGTCGGATTCTGCCACTGCACGAAGCCACATGCATCACCCGGGCAGGCACGCCGCGTCCGCACACCCCCATCGTCCGCGATCTCGCGGTCGATCAGTTCACTGGTGCAGCGGGGGCAATGTTTGAATATTTCGAACATGGTTAAGTCAAAGCAACAGCAGATTTCTCACCCATGAGGCCGGGTTCGAAATGACAGTTTGGAAGGGAGTACGAGAGCATGTGTCGGTACGGGTAAGCGGTTAGGTGCATGGAATTTTTGATGGCTGCGAAAAGCGGATTTCTCCCTGCGGTTCGAAATGACAGCAGGATGAGTTATCGGTTATGCCCAACACTGTCATTTCGAGCGAAGAGAGAAATCTGTTTCTTCCTTTTACTGTTTCCGTCTTCACTTCCAAGCCTCACTCAAATCATCCCAAGTCGGGTTCATCAATTCAATCAACGCGATTTTCTTCTCTCGCCGCCGCTACTTGATTTCCTTTTCGCGCTCGATGGCAACGCGCACATCGGAAGTAGATTCAAAGAAAACCAGACGGTCGATGTTGTAAGTCTTTGTAAAACCATCAACCAGCTTATGCTTATGCTCGTAAAGACGACGCTCCAAATTGTTGGTCATGCCGACGTAGAGTTTTCGCGATTTGCTGGCCAGCAGGTAAACAAAGTAGGTGTTTTCCAAAAGCAGATTTCTCGCTTTGCTCGAAATGACAGTGTTTTTAGTCGTCGATAACTCTCACCACTGTCATTTCGAACCGCAAGGAGAAATCTGCTTTTCGTAGTCAACGCACGCTGCCTGAATGCACATTCCACCCTACAATCAAAGCAACAGCGCTATTTTGACGCCACCCAATCCCTGACACTCGCCAACGCCGCCGGCAACGCCGCTGCATCGGTACCACCCGCCATCGCCATATCCGGCTTGCCGCCACCTTTGCCGCCCACCTGCAAGGCAACATGGTTGACTAAATCGCCGGCCTTGAATTTTCCAATCAAGTCACTGGTCACACCCGCTGCCAAACTGACTTTGGCGCCGTCGGCAACCGCCAGCACAATCACCGCCGACTTCAGCTTGCCCTTGAGTTGATCCATCGTTTCACGCAGCGTCTTGGCATCGACACCGTCGAGCTTTGCAGAGAGAACTTTCACGCCGTTCACTTCAATGGCTTGATTGACGAGGTCGCCACCCTGCGACGCCGCGAGCTTGGACTTGAACTGCGCAAGCTGCTTCTCCAGCGCTTTGACGTTCTCGACAATCTGCTCGATCTTGGCGGCAACTTCCAGCGGCTGCGATTTCAGCAGCGATGCGGCCTGCGTGAGTTGCTTCTCCATGTTCTGCACATAATCGAATGCGACCGAGCCCGCGACCGCCTCGACACGACGCACACCCGCCGCGACCCCACCTTCAGCAACGATCTTGAACAGGCCAATATCGCCAGTGCGCGCCACGTGGGTACCGCCGCAAAACTCGCGCGACGAGCCAATATCGAGTACGCGCACAACATCGCCATACTTCTCGCCGAACAGCATCGTTGCGCCCGACCTCTGCGCGTCCTCGATAGGCAACACGCGCGACAGCGTTGCCTCGTTTTTCAAAATTTCGGCGTTAACCATGCTCTCAACCCGCGCGACTTCATCGGCCGTCATCGGCGCATTGTGGGCAAAGTCAAAGCGCGTCTTGTCTGCATCGACCAGCGAGCCTTTTTGCTGCACATGAGCCCCCAGCACGTCGTGCAAGGCCTTGTGCATGATGTGCGTTACCGAGTGGTGGCGCATGGTGCGTTGGCGTTGGTGCATGTCCACGTTGGCGGCAACGGTGTCGCCAACGGCGAGCTCGCCGGTGGTCACCGATCCGTAGTGGCCGAATACATCGGCTTGAATCTTCTGCGTGTCCTGCACCTGGAACAGCGTGAGGCAGGTGCCGCCCTTGGTGAGTTCGCCGCTGTCGCCGACCTGGCCACCGGATTCGGCGTAGAAAGGCGTCTTGTCCAACACCACAACGCCCTCTTCCCCTGCTGCCAGGCGATCAACCGCCGCGCCGCCTCGATACAGGGCAACTACCCGCCCCTCTTCGGAAAGCGTGTCGTAGCCACGAAATTGTGTTTTGGCGCCGCTATAGGTCAGCGCTGCGCCCGCCTTGAATTTCGACCCGGCGCGGGAGCGTTCCTGCTGCCCTGCCATGGCCTTTTCAAAACCAGCCATATCCACTTCAAAGCCGCGCTCGCGGCCGATATCTGCTGTGAGATCGATCGGGAAGCCGTAGGTGTCAGAAAGCTTGAACGCCGTGTCGCCATCGAGACGCTTGGCGTCGGCCTTCATGGCGCTCTCAAGTATTTCCATGCCTTTCTCGAGCGTTTCACCGAAGCGCTCTTCCTCCTGTTTCAATACCGCTTTCACGCGGTCCTTAGACTGGGCGATTTCCGGAAACGCGTCGCCCATTACGGTGGCCAATTCATCGACGAGCTTGTAGAAAAACGGTTGCTTCTGACCGAGTTTGTAGCCGTGCCGCATGGCGCGGCGCGCGATGCGGCGCAGCACGTAGCCGCGACCGGCGTTCTCGGGGATCACCCCATCGCAAACCAGAAATGAACATGCGCGAATATGGTCGGCAATCACTCTCAGACTAGGATTGGCCAGATCAGTGATGTTGGTTTCACGCGCCGCCGCCTTGATCAGCGCCTGAAACAAATCGATCTCGTAATTGGCGTGCACGTGTTGCAGCACCGCCGACAAACGCTCCAGCCCCATACCGGTATCGACTGAAGGCTTGGGCAGCGGAATCATCGGGCCATCGGCAACCTCGCGATTGAACTGCATGAACACGAGGTTCCAGATCTCGATAAAGCGATCACCATCTTCATCAGGCGAACCGGGTGGCCCGCCGGGAATATGCGCGCCGTGATCGTAGAAAATCTCGCTACACGGACCGCATGGGCCGGTGTCGCCCATCATCCAGAAATTGTCGGACGCGTACTTGCCGCCCTTGTTGTCGCCGATGCGAACGATGCGATCCGCAGGCACGCCGATTTCCGTGGCCCAGATATCGTAAGCCTCGTTGTCGTCGGCATACACTGTGACGAGCAGCTTTTCCTTGGGCAGCTTGTAAACCTCGGTCAGCAGTTCCCAGGCGTATTTGATCGCGTCGCGTTTGAAGTAGTCGCCGAAGCTGAAATTGCCCAGCATCTCGAAAAAAGTGTGATGGCGCGCCGTATAGCCGACGTTTTCCAGATCGTTATGCTTACCGCCGGCGCGTACGCAGCGTTGCGAGGTCACCGCGCGAACGTAGGCGCGTTTTTCTTTGCCGAGAAAGCAGTCTTTGAACTGGTTCATGCCGGCATTGGTGAACAGCAAGGTTGGGTCGTCGCCGGGAACCAGCGAACTGGACGCCACGTGGGTGTGGCCCTTGGAGACGAAAAAATCAATAAAGGCCTGACGAATGCCTGAGACGGTGGTGAGATTCATGACGTTTTACGAGGGTTTTTTGCGCGCGATGGCGAAGCCTCAATTTTACCTGAGCGAAGCACGCCGCACGAGGGCGAAAGACACCGCGCCGCTGCACCCGACGTAAATCAATACAATTGCCAAATGATCTGGCTACTGACATATGCCTTGACAGGCGCTCTAGTGGGTTTTCTCGCGGGGCTGTTGGGCATTGGCGGCGGGATGACGCTAGTACCGATTCTGGCCGCGCTGTTCACAGCCCAGGCACTAAGCACCGACCACAACGTGCATATGGCGCTGGCCACCGCGATGGCTTCAGCCGCCTTCACCTCAAGCGCCAGCGTGCGCGAGCATCACAAACACGGTGGCGTAGATTGGACGATCGTCAAACTGATGGTGCCCGGCATGGTTACCGGCTCGCTCCTGTCGACGTTTGCCAGCGGTTGGCTGTCGCAGCGTTCTCTCGCCATTGCATTCGCGGTCATCGTCTACGCGGCGGCCACACAGATGCTGCTTGGCAAAAAGCCGCATGCGTCGCGCAGCATGCCGGGACCGATGCCATCGTTCGCGATTGGGCTCTGCATCGGTACGCTATCGGGGCTGGTTTCTGCCGGCGGGACATTTCTGATCATGCCGGTGATGCTCTATTGCGGGGTTGCCATGCACGTTGCCATCGGCACGGGTGCGGCCATCGGCATTCCGGTCACGCTGATCGGTACACTCGGCTATGTCGCCAGCGGCTGGCGAGTGCCTGATCTGCCCGACTATCATCTGGGGTTTGTATACCTGCCTGCATTGGCCGCGTTGGTGGCGGCGAGTGTGTTCACTGCACCGGCCGGCGCGCGGCTGGCGCGGCGACTGCCGGTAATGACGCTGAAGCGTGTTTTTGCGTTGCTGATGTATCTGCTGGCGACGAAAATGGCGGTGTCGTACTGGTAGAGGCGTAAGAGCATGGTTTAAGGGTGAACCACGCAGATCGCCATTCTGCGCGGCTTTCAGGATGAAAGTGTCTGCAAAGCCGCGCCAAATATTGGGTTCATAAATGCGGTGCGCGCGCTACAACCTCAACCCGTCTCGAACCCCAGCGTGTGCTTAACGGTGTGAAACTTGTCCAGCAATTGCTGCTCGGTTTCGCCACCCATGTTCAGCGTTGCGTAGCGATGGCTGCCCAGCCATTTCATTTCCCGCTTCAGTCCCCCGCCGGTCTTGACGAACATCGCCAAAAATGCGTCTGGATCATACTCGCTCAGCCACTCCAGTTCCTCATTGCCGGGCGCTTTTGCCAGCCCCGAGCCGTCAAATTTGCGGAATACAAAACTGGTGGCCACTTTGTATTTGCCCTGACCGGGTCTCAGGTCAGGCGTTTCGCCGGTCGCGATTTCGAGTGCGACGTCGTGCAGGTTGATGCCGTCGACTTTTTCGTACAGATCAGAAAACTGCGCAGCCATGCGCGGATTGACTTCAATCAGCTTGCACTCGCCGGTCTCTTTGCTGATGCGCATCTCGACGTTGAAAAGTCCATGATCCAGGCCCAGCGCCTGCACGATGCGTCTGGCTGTGTCGCGCGCCTTGTTCGCGCGATCTACCGGCAGACGCGTGGGATACTCGAAACGCATGAATTGATCGGTACCGGGATACATCACCGCATCGATGACGCCGAGGATATGAATTTCACCGTCCACTACCACGCCATCTACGTTTATCTGCTGTCCGTCGATCAGCTCCTCGGCGATCATCCAGTGCGCATCGACATCGAAGTCGGTGAGCTTTTTGACAACATCATTGAACGGCCGCACCAGTCGCATGATGATGTATTTTTCCCAGGGGTGAAAGGTCATGTGCTGTTGCAGCTCGGCAAAGCTATCCACGCGACGGGCCAGCACTGAATAGGCTGCTTTCACAGGCTTCACATAAAACGGATACTTGAGCGGTATTTCTGTGGCCGACTGAAACGTGTATGGGAACACGTGAAAGGCAACATTGGCCTCAGGCACCGCCTGCGCCAGGATGCGCCGCGCCACGTACTTGTGCTGCGCGGCGATCAGCGCCTTCGGGTCCGGCCCTGGCAATCCCAGCTTCTTGGCGAGCAATGCGCCCGCGAGCGCGCCGAATTGTTCGTTGGTAGAAACAATGCCAGCGAGCTTCACGCGCCGATATTTTTTGGCGAGCTTGTCGACAAACCGGAAAATATCAAAGGTCAGCAACTGAGCGTTGCTGGGAAAGCTGAAGAGGTCGAAGCCTTCGTAGAAAAATCGGTAGCGGGCGTTTGTGCCGTCTTCGGCGGCTTTGGCGAGCTGTGATTGATCCCAGTCGGCATCAAACAAAACAAGGATGTTCTTCAATGAGAGTTCTTTTTTGTTGTTCGATGTGTGCTGTACGCGTTTGCGCAGCGGTTGGATTGTAGCAGCCCAAACACACATGCTGCACTGCGGCATGGCAGGAAGCGTCTCACCCTGTAATATTCGCCACAAGCATCGGGCAGCTAAGCCGGATCGATAAGGAGAGAGAACATTGAAACCGACTGATATTCGTCAGCCGAACTACTTCCACAAGGTCGTGGATTGTCAATGGGCATGCCCCGCCCACACCCCCGTTCCCGAATACATACGGATGATTGCCGCCGGCCGCTATGGCGACGCCTACATGGTCAATTGGCAATCGAACGTGTTCCCCGGCATTCTTGGTCGCACCTGCGACCGGCCATGCGAGCCGGCCTGCAGGCGCGGACGTGTCGAGGAAAACAATGGAGACAAGCCCGAACCCGTTGCCATCTGTCGGCTCAAGCGCGTCGCAGCCGACTTGAAAGAAGATATACGCGAACGACTGCCCAAGCCGGTAGCAAAGAAAAATGGTCGGCGTGTCGCCTGCATTGGCGCAGGGCCGGCATCGCTCACGGTGGCACGTGACCTTTTGCCCTTGGGCTATGAAGTAATTGTCTATGACGGTGATTCACGTGCCGGTGGCATGATCCGCACGCAGATACCCAAGTTCCGCTTGCCCGAATCAGTGATCGATGAAGAAGTCGGGTACGTGTTAGGCCTTGGCGCAGAGTTCCGCGCGGGCGTTCGCATCGACAGTTTGAAGGCAGTTCTCGCCAAGGATTTTGACGCTATTTTTGTTGGTACCGGCGCGCCGCGCGGCCGGGATCTGGATATCCCCGGACGGCAAGAGGCCGCCGCCAATATCCATATCGGCATCGATTGGCTGTCTTCGGTTTCATTCGGGCACATCGAGAAGATTGGCAAACGCGTCATTGTGCTGGGCGGTGGCAATACCGCCATGGACTGCTGCCGGTCTTCGCGGCGACTGGGTGGCGACGACGTTAAGGTCATCGTGCGCTCAGGGTTCGATGAAATGAAGGCGTCGCCCTGGGAAAAAGAGGACGCCCAGCACGAGGGGATTCCGATCATCAACTTTCACGTCCCCAAGGCGTTCACCACTGAAAACGGCAGGCTCACAGGCGTGACGTTCGAGATCGTGGAAGCCAGGTACGACGATAAGGGCAAGCGGTCGCTGGTGCCTTCCGGTCAGCCCGATGCACATTTGCAATGCGACGATGTGCTCGTCGCCATTGGTCAGGAGAACTCGTTTCCCTGGATCGAGCGTGACATCGGACTGGACTTCGACAAATGGGGCATGCCGGTCGTCGACAAGGTCACCATGCAAGCCAGTCTGCCAAAGGTGTTCTTCGGTGGCGATGCCGCGTTTGGTCCCAAGAATATTATCTGGGCCGTCGCGCATGGCCATGAGGCCGCAATCTCGATTGACAAGTTTTGCCAGTCCGAGGATGTCGACGTTCGCCCACCGCCGATGATGAATCTGCTCAGCCAGAAAATGGGCATTCACGAGTGGAGTTACGACAACGCCATCACCGGCGATCTGCGCTACAAGGTGCCGCTGAAAGATGTGTCAATCGCGCTAAAAAGCATCAGCGTAGAAGTCGAGCTGGGCTTCGACGCCAAGCTGGGCTACAAGGAAGCACAGCGGTGCCTCAATTGCGATGTGCAGACGGTTTTCAATACCGCACAATGCATCGAATGCGATGCGTGCGTCGATATTTGCCCGATGGACTGCATCACGTTTACGGCCGATGGTGAAGAGAGCGAATTGCGCGCGCGTTTGACCGCGCCGGCGCTCAATCTCGCCCAAGACTTGTACGTTTCCAGTCCATTGAAAACTGGCCGCATCATGGCCAAGGATGAGGATGTTTGCCTGCATTGTGGGCTCTGTGCTGAGCGCTGTCCGACCGGCGCCTGGGACATGCAGAAGTCACTGATTGAAATGACGCACGCCGGAAGCAATCGACCGCGGCCACAGTTTGAGAAATTGCCGGAGGCTGCAGAATGAGTAAGTACGCAATCGAAGCGGTCAACGATTTTGTGATCAAGTTTGCCAACGTCAACGGTTCCGGCTCGGCGTCGGCAAACACGCTGTTCGCAAAATCGATCCTGCGAATGGGCGTGCCGGTTTCGCCGCGCAATATTTTTCCGTCCAATATCCAGGGCCTGCCGACCTGGTACGAAGTTCGCGTCACCGAAGACGGCTATCTTGCCCGTCGCGGTGGCTGTGACTTCATGGTGGCGATGAATCCGCAGACCTGGGACAAGGATGTCGCCGAGATTGAATCCGGCGGTTATCTGTTCTACGACTCGACACGGCAAATGCCGCAGTCGAAATTCCGCACTGACGTCCATGTCATCGGCATTCCACTCACCGAAATCGTCAATGCGGCTTACACCGATCCGCGCCAACGCCAACTGTTCAAGAACATCATTTACGTGGGCGCCCTGTCGGCCCTGCTTGATGTGGAAGTCGCGGTGCTTGAGCAGCTGATCGCCGAGCAGTACAAGGGCAAGGAGAAATTACTCGCGCCCAATATTGCCGCGCTGCACATGGGCCGCGACTATGCGATCACGCATCTCAACTGCAATATCGGCCTGAAAGTGAAACGCGCCGACAATGTGGGTGACCGGATATTTGTTGAAGGCAATAGCGCGGCCGCACTCGGCGCTGTTTATGGTGGCGCCACGGTGGCGGCCTGGTATCCGATCACGCCCTCCTCTTCGCTCGCCGAAGCATTCGCCAAACACTGCAAGAAATTCCGTACCGCCGAGGATGGCAAGGCGAAATACGCCATTGTCCAGGCGGAGGATGAACTGGCATCGATCGGCATGGTCATCGGCGCTGCGTGGAACGGGGCGCGGGCGTTTACCGCCACTTCGGGCCCGGGTATTTCACTCATGCAGGAGTTTCTGGGGCTGGCTTACTTCGCGGAAATTCCGTCGGTCATTTTCGACGTTCAGCGCGCTGGCCCATCCACCGGAATGCCCACCCGCACCCAGCAATCAGACGTGCTCAGTTGTGCCTATGCTTCGCACGGCGATACCAAGCATGTGTTGCTGTTCCCGGAAGACCCGTACGAGAGTTTCAAATTTGGCGCTGAAGCATTTAATCTTGCCGACCGCCTGCAAACGCCGATTTTTGTAATGCTGGACCTGGACATCGGCATGAACGAAAGGTTATGCAAGCCTTTTGATTGGGATGACACGCAGCAAATGGATCGCGGCAAGGTGATGACCGCAGAAGATTTGGACGCTGGCAAAGACTTCGGCCGCTATCTTGATGTTGATGGTGATGGTATTCCCTACCGCACTTACCCCGGCACACATCCGACCAAGGGCAGCTACTTCACCCGTGGCACTAGCCGCGACCGCTATGCACGTTACACCGAAGACGGTGATGCCTACGTCGACAATATGCGCCGGCTATTGCGCAAGTTCGAGACCGCCAAGGATATTGTGCCCAAGCCGATCACCACCAAAGCGGCGCATGCCACTCGCTATGGAGTTATTTACTATGGCTCCACCAGCCCTGCCCTGCACGAAGCGCTGGATATCCTGAATGAAGCCGGCTTGCACCTGGACGCCATGCGCGTACGGGCATTTCCGTTTTGCGACGAAGTACTCGAGTTCATCCACGTGCACGACGAAGTTTTCGTGGTGGAACAAAACCGCGACGCGCAACTGAGAACACTGCTGATAAACGAATGCGCGGTCAATCCTGCGGTGGTCACACCGGTGCTGCACTACGACGGTACGCCCATCACCGCGCGCTTTATTGTCAATGAGATATCAGAGCGACTCAAAACGTTGCATATTGCGCCCTTGCACACGGTGCACGCCATCCCCACCAAACGCATCGGCCAGGAAATCAAATGACCTATCTTGCCAAACCAAAACTGCATCACCCGAGTCTTACGCGTAACAAGCTGGGCTATACACGGCGCGACTACGAGGGTGCGATCTCAACGCTCTGTGCCGGCTGCGGGCACGACTCCATCAGCGCCGCGATTATTCAGGCCTGCTACGAACTCGATCTGCCGCCGCACCGCATCGCCAAACTCTCCGGCATCGGCTGCTCATCGAAAACACCGACCTATTTTCTCGGCAATTCGCATGGCTTCAACACCGTGCATGGCCGCATGCCGTCGGTACTGACGGGCGCCAACCTGGCCAATCGCGAACTGATCTATCTGGGCGTTTCCGGTGATGGCGATTCCGCATCCATCGGCCTCGGTCAGTTTGCCCATGTGATGCGGCGCGGCGTGAACATGACCTATATCGTCGAGAACAACGGCGTTTACGGACTGACCAAGGGACAGTTTTCAGCGACCTCTGATCGCGGCTCCAAGAGTAAACGCGGCGCAATCAACGCCGATGAAGCAATCGACCTGGTCGGGCTGGCCATGCAACTGGGGGCGACCTACATCGGGCGCAGTTTTTCTGGTGACAAGGAGCAACTGGTGCCGCTCATCCAGGGCGCCATCCTGCATCAGGGCGCGGCATTTATTGACGTCATTTCCCCTTGTGTAGCCTTCAATAATCATGAGGGCTCCACCAAGAGCTATGACTATGTTCGTGAGCACAACGAAGCAGTGAACAATCTCGATGTGATCAAGTTTCGCGATGAAATCACCACC
>Ga0105049_10004043_pt1 | contig 17263 bp, 21 predicted proteins | sample MAT06_FD_78087 | JGI IMG/M metagenome (GOLD analysis project Ga0105049, IMG submission 78087) | Freshwater microbial communities from Lake Fryxell liftoff mats and glacier meltwater in Antarctica - MAT-06 | ecosystem: Environmental > Aquatic > Freshwater > Ice > Liftoff microbial mat | place... | reverse complement strand
TCGCCGGCGTCGAGGCGTCATGGCCATGGGCGTCAGCGGCCGTTGCCACATGGGCGGTGTGATCTTGCGAACCGTGGGTCACGAGGCCCGGCTGAGCGGCGTGGTCGTCGTGGCCGGGAGTTTCGCCACCGGGCACGGCCGTGAGCTCGTCATGAGCCTGCGCGGCGGGTCCCGCCGGGGCCAGATCGTCCCGAGGACGGGCACCCACGCGGTGGTGGGGATTGTGACCGTGGTGATCCTGCGGCTTGTGCTCGTCGGTCATCGTGACTGTATCCCCTGCCGCTGTTCGCGGTCTTGCGGCAAAATCGGTATATCGTGATTAAGCTATCGGCAAGGCTTCGATCACCACGAAGGCGAGTGCGTACGGGTGCTCGTCGCTGAGGGTCAGATGTATCCGGGCTTCGTGACCGGGCGGTGTCAGCCGGACGAGGTGCTCCACAGCATGTCCGGTCAGGGCCAGGGTCGGCTGGCCGGACCGACGGTTCACCACTCCCATGTCGCGCCAGTAGACGTCGCCCCGCATGCCGGTTCCCAGAGCCTTGGCGCACGCCTCTTTGGCGGCGAACCGCTTGGCGTAGCTCCAGGCCGGCTCGGTCTTGCGGTCCGAACGGGCGCGCTCCAGATCAGTGAAGCAGCGCACCTTGAACCGGTCACCGAACCGCTCCAGCGAGTTCTGGATGCGCCGGATGTCGCACAGGTCAGCACCGACGCCGATGATCATGCCCTCGGGTCCGTGTTGCGGGCATCGTCCATCAGCTCGCGCATGCGAGAGATGGCGGGGCCCAGGCCGACGAAGATCGCCTCGCCGATCAGGAAATGGCCGATATTCAGCTCAATGACCTGCGGAATGGCGGCGACCGCCTGAACCGTCTCATAGTCGATGCCGTGGCCGGCGTGGACCTCCAGACCCAGGGCGTCCGCCAGGATGGCGGCGGCCCGCAGGCTTTCCAGACACGCGTCCGCCACTACGGCGTCCCCGTCACGAACCGCGTCGCAGAAGGCACCGGTGTGCAGCTCGACCACGGCCGCGCCGGTCCGGTGCGCCGCCTCGATCTGGACCGGGTCAGCACCGACGAACAACGAGACCCGCGAGCCCGCCTCGTTCAGCCGGGCCACGAAGGGCGTGATCCAGTTGTGGCCACCGGCGACGTCCAGCCCGCCCTCGGTCGTCCGCTCCTCGCGCCGCTCGGGCACGAGACAGACCGCCGGGGGCCGGTGGCGCAGGGCGATGTCCAGCATCTCCGATGTGACCGCCATTTCGAGGTTCAGCGGACGGCCGCGCTGGCCCAGCATGGCGGACAAGGAATCGATGTCCGCGTCGGCGATGTGGCGGCGATCCTCGCGCAGGTGCGCCGTGATGCCGTCGGCCCCGGCTGCCAGCGCTTCCATCGCCGCCCGCGTCGGGTCCGGATAGAGACCGCCGCGCGCATTCCGGATGGTAGCGACGTGATCGATGTTGACGCCGAGGCGCAGCCGCTGGCCCATCGTCAGCCCTTTGCCGCCAGCCGCCTGCTGCCGGGGTCCTCTACCGGCAGGGCGGCCAGTTCGGGTGGCAGGGCCGCGGCGGCATAGGCCGGCACGTCCAGCGTTGCCAGCGCCACCAGCGGCACGCCGACATCGGCCCGACCGCCCGATCGGTCAACGATACAGGCCGCAGCGACCACTTCGCCCCCCGCTGCCTGGATGGCGGCGATGCATTCGCGAGAACTGAGACCCGTGGTGACGATATCCTCGACCATCACCACTCTCTGGCCTGGCTCGACGTGGAAGCCTCGGCGCAGTTTGAACACCCCGTCCTCGCGTTCGACATACATGGACGGCACGCCCAGCCAGCGTGCGGTCTCATAGCCCGGGATGATGCCGCCGACGGCAGGCGATATGGCTACATCCACCGGCCCGACCGCCGCCGTGATCTTCTCCGCTAACGCCTTGCACAGCCGGGCGCAGCGCTCAGCGTCCATGAAGACGAGATTCTTCTGCAGAAAGACCGGACTGTGCAGTCCCGAGGACAGCACGAAATGGCCTTCGCGCAGGGCACCGGCACCACGGAATTCTTCGAGGACGTCATCTGAGGTCATGCCGGTTGTCATAACGGGCGCAACCATCACCGCAAGGCCTACCCCCGCGACCGTTCGACCGTATCGACCGACGGGTTGGTCCGAAGGGCGGCCATGATCGAGGTGGCGTGTTTGGCGTCCTCGACCTCCAGGTCGATGTCGACGTCGAAGAAGTCCTGCTGGCGATGGCTCATGACCAGATTCAGGATATTGCCGCCGGCCTCGCCGATGGTGGTGGCAACCTGGCCCAGGACGCCGGGCGCATTCTTGATGGTGGCGCGGATGCGGGCGGCGGCGACCGCCCCCTGCTCGGCCTGAGGCGTCCACTGCAGGTCCTGCCAGACGGAATCGTCATCCGCGAAATCAGCCAGGCGCTGGCAGTCGATGGTGTGCACGTTCAAACCCGACTCGGGCTCCATGATCCCGACGATCCGGTCGCCGGGAACCGGCGAGCAGCAGTGGGCGAAATGGATACTGATCCCCGGCGTCAGACCCCCGCCCCGGACAAACAGCCGCCCCTGGTCACCCCCGATTCGCTTGCGGTCCGGTCCGGCCTTCAGCCGGCCCTTCAGCCCGGGGAACAGGGTCTCGCCGACCTTGGCGGCCGACAGTCGGCCCCGACCGATATCTTCGTACAGCTCCTCATCCGAGGCGAACACCAGCGTCTCCAGCGCCGCCTTCAGCGAGACATCGGCCAGGGTCTTGCCCGCCCGGGCCAAGGTTTGTTCGAGGGTCGCGCGACCCAGCTTCTGGAACTCGCCGCGCTCGGACGTGCGAATATGCCGCCGAATCGCCGACCGCGCCCGGCCGGTGACCGTCAACGAGCGCCAGTCGGCCGGGATTTCGCGCTTGGCGCCGCGCACGATCTCGACCACATCGCCATTTTGCAGGGCGGTGCGCATCGGCTTCAGCTCGCCGTTTATCTTGACCCCCACCGCCGTGTCGCCGACCTCGGTGTGGACGGCGTAGGCGAAGTCCAGCGGCATGCCACCGCGTGGCAGGGTGATCAGCGCGCCCTTCGGCGTGAAGACGAACACCTGTTCGAGATACATCTCCAGCTTTGCATGCTCGACCCAGTCCTCGCCGCCTTCGCCGTGCTCGATCACCTGCACCAGATGGCGCAGGTTCTGCAGCGGGTCTCGGCCGCCGTCCTTCTCCATGGCCTCCTTGTCGAAGCCATAGGCCTTGTTCTTGTAGGCCCAGTGCGCCGCCACCCCGTCCTCGGCGACGCGGTCCATGGCTTCGGTGCGGATCTGCATTTCGATCCGCAGACCTGACGGCCCCACGACCGTGGTGTGCAAGGATCTGTAGTTATTCGACTTCGGCGTCGAGATGAAGTCCTTGAAGCGCTCGGGCACCACGGGCCAGGCCCGGTGGATGACGCCCAGGGCGCGGTAGCAGTCATCCTCGGCCTCGACCAGGACGCGGAAGGCGTAGATGTCCGACAGCGACGAAAAGCCGACCGACTTCCGCTGCAGCTTGCGCCAGATCGAATAGGGCGTCTTCTGCCGGCCGAAAACGTGGGCCCGCACCCCCGCCTCGGACAGGACCCGCTCGACCTCGCGCGACACGCCGTCGATCGCGCGGCCGTGTTCCAGCTTCAGCGCCTCCAGCCGTCGTTCGATGGCCGTCCTGGCGGTTGGGTTCAGGTGTTCGAACGCCAGTTCTTCCAGTTCGGAGGCGATCGAGTGGATGCCGATCGACCGGCCCAGCGGCGCGTAGACTTCCAACGTCTCGCGGCTGATCCGCTCGCGCTTCTCTGGCTTGACGTGTTTCAGCGTCCGCATGTTGTGCAGACGGTCGGCCAGCTTGACTAGCAGCACCCGCACATCCTTGGAGATGGCGAGGATGAATTTGCGCAGATTCTCGGCCTGGCGCGTGTGCTCGGCCTGAAGCTCCAGACGCGACAGCTTGGTCACGCCCTCGACCAGCGACGCGACCTCCTCGCCGAAGCGTTCGGCGATGTCGTCGCGGGTGGCAGAGGTGTCCTCGACAACATCGTGCAGCAGGGCGGTGACGATGGTCGCCGTATCGAGGCGATAGTCGGTCAGGATGCCGGCGACCTGGATCGGATGGGCGAAATAGGGATCGCCCGAGGCCCGCAACTGCGAGCCGTGCATTTTCATCGCATAGACATAGGCGCGGTTCAGCAGCGCCTCGTCTGCGGTCGGGTCATAGGCGCGGACCGCCTCTACCAGTTCGAACTGCCGCAGCACCCGGGACCGCGGATGCGGGAGTTCGTCCCCATGCGGACGCGACGCGGCCAGGTTTTTATGGCTGGCGACTTCGAGGGTCGGCGCGGGCGAACGCGCCGGCAGGATGGTGATACCGTTGGCGGGTTCCGCCGTCAGTACCGCTCCTCCTGGCCGCCGTCACGGTCGCTTTGCAGCGCCCGGATCAGCTCGGCTTCGGCCATGTTCATATGCTGGGGCTCGGCCAGCAAAGCCACGACCTCGGCCTCGTCCTCGGCTTCGGTGCGCTCATCGACGCGCTGCAGCGCAACGATCACCGTCTCGCGCAGTTCGTCCGGAACGACGGTGGAATCGGCCAGTTCGCGCAGAGCCACGACCGGGTTCTTGTCATTGTCGCGATCGATGGTCAACGGCGCGCCGTTGGCGATCGCCCGGGCGCGGTTGCCCGCCAGCAGGACCAGGCCGAACCGGTTCGGCACCTTCTCGATACAGTCTTCGACAGTGACGCGAGCCATGAAATTCCTCAAGCGCGGGGGAGAACCGCACAAACTATAGGGTCAGGCCAAATTGTGCAACGCCGCATGGACAGGAATGAGGCCTAAAGGCAGCGGTGTCGCGTCTTTTCCGATCCGGGCACCATCCGCCAGCGCCTGCGCCGTGCCTCCTTCTGGGTGAACCCACCCCGGGGCGATCTCCGCCAACGGGCCCATGACGAACCTGCGATCAGCGGCGCGCGGGTGCGGCAGGATCAAGCCATGGAGTTCGCCGGTTGTGCGCCCGTAGGCGATCAGGTCCAGATCAAGCGTCCTCGGCGCGTTCGCCGCGCCGCGCTGGCGGCCGAATGCCTCCTCGATCCGACCCAGCGCCGCCATCAGGGCGTGAGGGTCATGGTCGGTCCGCACGATAACCACGCCATTGAGGAAGGGCGGATCGTGCGGATCGGGCCATGCCGAGGACCGCCACCACGACGACCGCGCCACGACGTCGATCCCCTCGGACCGGAACCTTGCCAGCACCGCCTCCAGCGCCTCGCGACAGTCGGCCCAGGCCCCCTTGTCATTGCAGCCCAGCGCGACGATGACAGCCGAGTCCAGATCAGGCACGCCGTCTATTTCAACGGAGGCGCGGGCATCGATTTCTCCGGAGTCCTTTTCCATGAAGCCTTATCCAACCGAGCGCATCGCCCTGTTCATCGACGGGGCCAATCTGTATTCCACAGCCAAGGCGCTGAACGCCGATCTCGACTTCAGGAAGCTGGTCGAGATGTATCGCAGCCAGGCCGTTCTGGTTCGGGCATATTATTACACGGCGGTGATCGAGGGCGAAGAGTTCTCGCCGATCAAGCCCTTGGTCGACTGGCTGGACTACAACGGCTTCACCGTGGTGACCAAGCCGGTCAAGCGGTTCACCGATGCCCAGGGCCACACCCGGACCAAGGGCAATATGGACATCGAGATCGCCGTCGACATGCTGGAGTTCGCCCCGCACATCGACCATGCGGTCCTGTTTTCCGGTGACGGCGACTTCCGCCGTCTGGTGCAGGCGGTGCAGGCGAAGGGCGTCCGCGTCACTGTCGTCTCCACGACCAAAAGCCAGCCGCCGCATGTAGCCGACGAACTGCGGCGTCAGGCCGACGCCTTCGTCGAACTGACCGACCTGCTTCCCGATATCGGCCGGCCTCGCGCCGCTACGTCACAAACAACCAGCCGGGTATTCGAGACGGATCACCGCGAATGAGCCTGACGCCCGAACCGCCTCGCGATTGCCCGCTGTGTCCGCGCCTGGTCGAATACCGCGACGAAAACCAGCGTCAGAACCCCGACTGGTTCAACGGTCCCGCACCGTCTTTCGGTGATCCGAACGCCCGGCTTCTGGTGGCGGGACTGGCCCCCGGGCGCACCGGGGCGAACCGAACGGGGCGGCCGTTCACCGGCGACGGGGCGGGTGTGATTCTCTACGAGACGCTGATCAGGACCGGCTTCGCCACCGGCCGCTATGAGGCGCGGCCTGACGACACGCTTAAGCTGGTCGACTGCATGATCACCAATGCCGTGCGCTGCGCCCCGCCCGGCAACAAGCCGCTGCCTGTCGAGGAGACGACCTGCCGACCCTTCCTGACCGCGCGCCTGGCCGCCCTGCCTCGGCTCAAGGTCATCGTCACCCTGGGCGACGTGTCACGGCGCAATGTACTGAAGGCGCTGGGCCTGTCCGGCTCGGCGGCGCCCCCGGGACACGGCGTCGAGGCGACGCTGGGCGGATATGTGATCCTGAACAGCTATCACTGCTCGCGCCTCAACACGAACACCGGCCGGCTGACCCCCGGCATGTTCGAGGCGGTGTTTCGAAGGGCCAGGGAAGTCATCGAGACCTGACCGAACGCCGCTCTCCAATCTGGCGAGTGTGGCTCTCCCGCCACGCGAATCAGCGGGCGACGGGTGTAGGGTCGTCCGCCAGGAACAGTGCTGCGTAGCTTGCGTTTATCGATCAGCTTTGGAGGCTGGGATGCGTAGTGCGGATGGGGTGTTCACCCCTCAGGAACGGAAGACCGCGCTGTGGGCGCTGCTGATGGCGGTCCTCATCGCAAGCATGGGTCTGGTAATCCAGGAATGGGCGCCGCCCTCGGTCGGACCCGGCGGCATGGACGCCTATATGACCGCACCTTCCCCCGGCGTGCTGGACGCCCGGCCGATGGTCGATATCAGCGCGCTGTAGGGCTGAGGCTCAGCCCCGCTCCTTCATCAGCCGGGCCTTGTCGCGCTGCCAGTCGCGCTGGGCCGTGGCTTCGCGCTTGTCGTGCAGTTTCTTGCCCTTGGCCAAGGCGATCTCGATCTTGGCCTTGCCCGCCTCGTTCAGGTACAGTTTGACCGGGATAATGGTCTGGCCGTCGCGCTGGACGGCGCCGATCAGCTTGTCGATCTGCTTGCGATGCAGCAGCAGCTTCCGGTGCCGGCGCGGCTCGTGGTTGAAGCGGTTGGCCTGTTTGTAGGGCGGGATGTCGGCATTCACGAGCACGATCTCGCGCCCCTCCACCGCCGCATAGCTCTCGGCGATATTGGCCCGGCCGTCGCGCAGGGCCTTGATTTCGGTGCCGAGCAGCATGATGCCGGCTTCAATGAAATCCTCGAGAAAATAGTCGAAGCGGGCCCGCCGGTTCTCGGCGATCACCTTCATCTTCGGAGCGGTCGACGCCATCAGCCGACGCCCGCCTCGGCCATGGCGCGTTCGATAGCCGGTTTGACGGCATCGGCGGTGGGAGCCAGCGGCAGACGCACCTCCTCGCTGCACAGCCCCAGCCGCGACAGGGCATATTTGGTCGGCGACGGCGAATTATCGAGGAACAGGCCCTTGTGCAGGGCGATCAGCCGGTCCTGCCAGTCGCGGGCCGTGGCATAGTCTCCCGCGCTCGCCGCCTCGTGCATCGCCACCATGGCTTCGGGCGCGACGTTGGATGTCACCGAGATTACGCCGACGCCGCCGTGGGCGTGATAGCCCAGATAGCTGGGGTCATCGCCCGAGATCAGGTCGAACTGGCCCGCCGCGATATTGGCTCGCATCCAGCTGATCCGGCCCAGCTCGCCGGTCGCGTCCTTGATGCCGACGATGTTCGGATGCGCCGCCAGCCGTGCCGCCGTCTCATTTGCCAAGTCGACGCCGGTGCGTCCGGGGACGTTGTAGAGCAACACGGGCAGTTGAACCGCCTCGGCGATGGCCTCGAAATGCCGCGCCAACCCCTCCTGTGAGGGTCGGTTGTAGTAGGGAGTGACCACCAAGGCCCCGTCGGCACCGACGGTCTTGGCGTGGCGGACCAGATCGATCGCCTTGTCGGTGGCCGAGGCCCCGGCCCCGGCGATGACGCGGATGCGACCCGCAGCGGTTTGAACGCACAGATCGACCACCCGCTTGTGCTCGTCGAGATGCAGCGACGCGCTCTCGCCTGTGGTTCCCATCGGCACGACGCCGTGGACGCCGGCGGCGATCTGGCGTTCCAGCAGGGCGACAAAGGCGGCTTCGTCCACCTTTCCGTCACGAAGTGGTGTGATCAAGGCGGTGATCACGCCCTTGAACAATGGGGCGGTCATTGAGAGAGATGGTCCTGCGTGGAAATCGGGCGATCGTCGCCGGATGCAAGCGCAAGAGGGTAGGTTGCCGGTCGTCGGACCGCAACCACGACGAATGGGGATAGGACAAGCTATGCTCGCTACCAGCCTCGCGGCCGCGCTGGCCCTCTTCGGTCCCGCGCCCGAAACCCTGCTGCCGCAGGAGGTCCCCTATGTCTCCGTGGCGGGCCCCGTCAGCAACGAGGCGCGCACCCTCAACGACCAGGACACTGTTTTTTTCCGCCAAGGTCTGGCCGCCGCCCGAGCCCGGGACATCTCCGGCGCCCGCAACGCGGCCTCGCAGATCGGCGATCCGACCGCCCGAAAACTGGTCGAATGGGCGCTGCTGGACACGACGGCCGAGCAACTGCCTTACAGCGACCTGGCCCTGGCCCAGACATCGTTTGCCGGCTGGCCCCGGAGCGATAGCCGACGCCTGGCCGCCGAACGGGTACTGGACCGGGCCTATGTCGGTCCCGACGCCGCCCTCGCCCTGTTCGCAAACTCGTCCCCGACGACGATCCAGGGCGCGATCTCCCTCGCTGATGCGCTGGAGCAGCGTGGCCGTTCGGATGAGGCGCGCCGCCTGATCGGCGACTGGTGGCGCACCCGGTCGTTCGACGACGCCACACAGACCCGCATTCTGACCCGCTGGGGTTCCAGCCTCACGCAGGCCGACCACGAAGCACGGCTGAACATGCTGCTGCTCGGACCGCACGGGCCGGCGACGCGCGCCATGGTGCCGCTGGTCTCGTCCGACCGGCAGGCCGTCGCCAACGCCGCGATGGCTCTTCGTTCCGCCTACAGCCCCGACGCCATCGTCGCCAACCTGAGCCCGTCGCAAGCCATGGACCCGGCCGTGGTGCTGGAGCGCGTGCGCATTCTCCGGTCGCAGGGCCGGCAGTCAGAGGCCTTCCCGCTTCTGGCCGCTCTGCCCGCCGCTCCTCTGCACACGGAGGGCCAAAACACACTGTGGAGCGAACGTCGCAACTATTTCCTCGACGCGCTGCAGCAGCGCAATTGGCGCGCCGCCTATGACGCCATGGCCGGGCATGCCTTCCCGGCGGGCGAGCGCAAGGTCGATTCGGAATTCTTCGCGGGTTGGGTCGCCCTGACCAAGCTCAACGATCCCGCCCGCGCGACGCAGCATTTCGAGACCCTGCGCCAATCCTCGTCGACCCCGATCACCCAGGGGCGAGCCCTCTACTGGCTGGGGCGCGCCGCCGAGGCCCAGGGCAATACCCCGGCCGCCGTCCAGTACTATCAGGCCGGCTCGCGGCACATCCAGACCTTCTATGGCCAGCTGGCCGCCGAAAAGGCCGGCCTGACCACCCTGACCCTGCCCGCCGACCCTGATCCGACGGCGGCCGACCGCGCCGCCTTCGAGGCCAATGAAGTCGTCCGCGCCATGCGCATTCTCGGCGAGACGGGCGAGACCAGCCTGTTCCGCATCTTCGCCTATCAGCTGGACGACGATCTCGCTGGTGCCGCCCAGTTGGCATTGCTGATGGATATGTCGCGCGGCTATGGCGAAGGCTTTACGGCCATGATGGTCGGGCGCGCCGCCAGCCAGCGTGGTTTGCTGATCCCCGAGCGCCAGTATCCGATCCGCTTGCCGCCACCCGTTGCCGGTGCGGCTCCGCTGGCGTTCACCCTCGCAATCACCCGGCAGGAATCCAGCTTCGATCCGCGTGCTCGCTCGCACGCCAACGCCCGCGGCCTGATGCAATTCCTGCCCGCCACCGGACGTAGCGTCGCCCGCCAACTGGGCCTGCCCTATTCGGATGAGCGGCTCTACGACGGCGACTTCAACATGACTCTGGGCAGCTTCCATCTCGGCGATCTGACCAACGATTTCGGCGGCTCGATGCTGTTGACCACCATCGGCTACAATGCCGGTCCCGCCCGCCCCCCACAGTGGATCGGGCGTTGCGGCGATCCACGCGGCGGGTCGGTCGATCCGATCGACTTCATCGAGTGCGCGCCCTTCACCGAGACCCGCAACTATATGATGCGGGTCATGGAAAACATGCAGATTTACAAGGCTCGTTTGAACGGAGGTTCGGCACCTTTGACCCTGTCGATGGACCTCAGCCGTGGTACAGCCCCCGGGCCCGCGCCTTACGCCGCCTATCCGCCGGTCAGCGATCCGCAGTCGTCCCAGCCCTATCCGGTCGACTGAGACCGGGCCGACGCCAGCAAGGGCCCATTCGGCCCCTCAATCCAGCGCGCCGACAGGCCGAACACCGTGGCCATGATCTCCGGCGTCAAGGCGGCCAAAGGCGCGGCATCAGCGGCGACTCGCCCCTGATCCAGGACCACGATGCGATCCGCGAAGCCTGCCGCCAGCTGGAGGTCATGCAGGCTGGCCAGCACCGCCTGCCCCGCCCGTGCCCGGGCCCTGAGCCGGGCCAGCACCAGCAGTTGGGCGTTGGGGTCCAGCCCGGCGACCGGTTCGTCAACCAGCAAGGCCCGCGCGGGAGCGGCCAGAACCCGGGCCAGCAGCACCCGGGCCCGCTCGCCGCCGGACATCTCGGCCACGCCCCGATCGGAAAGGTGGCCCGCCTCGACCTCGTCCAGCGCCGCCTGCGCGGCGCAGGCGGCATCCATTGTGCCAAGGAACGGTACCCCGAGGGCCGCGACCTCGATCGCGGGCAGGTTCCAGGCGATCCGCCGTTCCTGGGGCAGCCAAGCCGTTCGTTCTGCCCGCTGACGGGCCGAAAGCCCGGCCACATCTGCGCCATCCAGCCGGACCTGCCCCCCAACCAGCGGCAGCAGGCCGGCGAGCGCCCGGATTACGCTGGACTTGCCGGCCCCGTTCGGACCGACGAGGGCCACCAACTCCCCTGCGGCCACCGTCAGGCTGACCTCGTCGAGCACGATCCGACCGTCCAGCATGGCAGTGCCCGATACGAGCTCCAGTGCACTCACAGCCGCCACTCCCGCGCCGCGCGCCAGGCGATCAGAGCGAACATTGGTGCCCCGACCAGGGCGGTGAACACGCCCAGCTTTAACTCCTGATCCGTCGGCGTCATCCGGGCCAGCAGATCGGCGACCACCAGCATCAATCCGCCGGTCAGCGCCGACGGCAGAAGCAGCCGGCCCGGGTCGCCCCGAACGGCGGCGCGGACCAGGTGAGGTGCCGCCAGACCGACGAAGCCGATCACACCGGCCACCGCGACCGCCGCCCCGGTCGCCAACGCCGCCGCCAGCAAAGCCAATAGCCTCAAGCGCGCCATCGGCAGGCCCGACGTCCGCGCGGTCTCCTCGCCCAGACTCAACATCCTCAAGCCCGGTGCCGCCATAGCGGCCAGCACACCCGCGACCAGCACGGCAGGTGTCACCCATGCGACGTCGATCCAGCTGCGGTTCTGCACCGATCCCAGCAACCAGCTCATCACCTCGGCCGTGGCGATCGGCGACGGCGACAGGTTGAAGATCAGGGCTGTCGCGGCTCCGGCGAAACTGGACAGGGCCACGCCGAACAGGATCAGCGCCTCGGGCGACCGGACTCGTGTCGAGAACATTATCAGCAGTCCACCCGCCAGTCCGGCTCCGATCAGGGCAGACAGTTCGACCGCGCCCGGGATGGCCGCCGCACCGAGTACGATCGCCCCCGCCGCGCCGAGGGCCGCAACCGCCGAGACGCCCAGCACGCCGGGATCGGCCAACGGGTTGCGCAACAGCCCCTGCATCACCGCGCCGGCCAGTCCCAGGGCCGCGCCGACCATCAGGGCGGTGGCTGCCCGGGGCGCGCGGACCTGCCACAACACTTCCGCCGGACCCGAGCCGGGGACGGTGAAGGCTTGGCCGAGTTGCGAAGCACTGAACAGGGTTTCACCGAGGACCAGGCCAAGGACCGCGGCGACCGCGATCAGACCCACGAGCACGACCACCAGTCTGCCCTCCGCAGGCGGCAGACTCATCCGCCGGCCTTCAGCATCACGGAGGCATCGGCCGCGAACCAGGCCGGACAGGTCAGGGCGGCGGCGGGCAGGCTGGCGGCGACGCGCCCCTTGGCCGCGTTGTGGACGACCGGATGGCGGCCCGGCCCGCGCCAGTCGGCCCGGCTCTGGTCGAAGAAGCCGAGCACGAAACGCGCGGGTGGAAACAGGGCGATCCGCTCAACGCTGACCGGCGCGAAGGACGGGGTCTCAGCCGCGTTGGTGAAGCCCGCCGCAGAAAGGATAGCGTCGATCAACGTTCCCCGCCCGGCGGTGAACCCCCCGGCCGTCAGGTAGAGGGCCGAGGGCTGACGGGTCCCTGCCTTCGGGCGCGCCGCTCGCAGGGTCTCATCCATCCGCCCGGCGAGGACTTCTCCCCGTCCCGGCACCCGCAGCCCCTCGGCGACACTTCGAATTTCGCTACGCACACCGTTGAAGCTGGTGACGTCCTCAATTGTGATCACCTTGACGCCGGATGCCTCGAGCCGGCGCAACAGTCGGAGGTCCCCGCCCCAATAGCGGACCACCACATCGGGCCGGAAGGCGATGGCGGACTCGAGCGTGGGTCGAACCCGCAACCGTCCCCGCGCCTGCTCCCGAAGCCAGGCGTCCGGATCGTCGGCCCGGGGTGACAGCGCCAGATCTGCGTCGGGAGCCAGTTCCAGCACGTACTGGTCCGCGCACTGGTCAAGCGCCATGACCCGCAATGGCCGGGCCTCCGCCGCGCCTGCCAGAAATCCGAGTGCCCCAGCCACAGCAAACGCCGCACACCTCACGGCTTCAGCAAGCCCGCGAACAGGCCGTCCAGCAGGGTGTTCACCAGGGTCTCGCGATCCACCCAGTCAAAATAGGCCTTGGTGATCATCAGCGCCACGACGCCGTGCCCGCCGGCCCACAAGGCCTGGGCCGTGGCCCGCGCATCACCCCGCAGCCTTCCGACCGCACCGACTTCCTCGACCGACCGTTCGAACGAGCGAAACAGTTCCAGCCCCAGTTCCCGGGCCATCGACTGGCCATCGCGTGGCTCGACCGGCCGGGTCATATACGCCAGCCGGTAGGCGTTCGGATTCTCGAAGCCGAAATCGACATAGGCTTGAAGCATTCGCCTCAGGCGCAACTCCGGGGCCGCAGGCTCGGCCATGAGCACCTGATTGGCGGCCAGCAGCTGTGAAAACGCCCGGCTGCAGATCTCATGCAGGATTTCGCTCTTTTCGGCGAAATGCATGTAAAGCGCCGTCGACGACAGGCCGACCTCGTCTGCGATCTTGCGAATGGTCGCGCCTTCATAGCCGTGCTCGACAAAGATGCGTTCGGCGGCGGCGAGAATTTCGGCACGACGCGCATGCCCCTCGCCCTTCGGCTTCCGCTGCGAGCGCGCGATGGTCGAGGCTGCTGTGTTCACGTGGCGCTCCGGACGTCCGCACACTGAATAGCGGCATTCGGCCCCCGCCGCCAATCGCTTGCCCGCCTTGATCCGGCACGATACTATCTAGGGTGGCAACCGGGTTGATCAAGGATCTTTGCGAGCGTCGGCGGGACGCCGCGCGCTACGGCCCGCCTCTGGACCAGAGCGCGGCCCAGAGGGCCCTGTCGCCCGCCCAATGGGGCATAAGCGCCGGTCTGGCAATCTGCCTTGCGCTGGGTGTGTGGCTGCGTCCGGACGGGCTGGGCTCCGGCCTGGTCGATGCCTTTGCCACCGTTTTTCTGGGCATGGCGTTCTGGCGGATCGCCCTGATCCTGATCAGTATTGCCAAACAGCCGACCCCGCCTGATCCGGCTGAGTGGCCGCGATACACCATCCTTGCGGCCTTGCATGACGAAGGCGAAGTCGTCGGCCAGCTGATCGAACGGCTGTCGCGGATCGCCTATCCCCCGGACCGCCTGCAGGGCCTGCTGGTGCTCGAGGCGCATGATCACGAGACGATCGCTGCGGCCCTCGACACGCCGCGACCGGATTGGCTGAGCGTCTTTGTCGCTCCGCCCGGCGGCCCCCAAACCAAACCCCGTGCGCTGAACTGTGCCCTCGCCCACGCCACTGGTGACCTTCTGACCGTCTATGACGCGGAGGACGAGCCCGATCCCTTTCAGCTGCAGGAGGCCGCGTCGCGGTTCGCCGCCGATGCGACCGGGCGGCTGGCGTGCCTGCAGGCTCCGCTGCGGATCCGGGCCGGACGGACCGGTCGCGATGCGTCTCCCTTCCTCGATCGCCAGTTCGCGGCCGAATACGCTGGCCTGTTTGAAACCGCCCTGCCCGGCATGGCTCGCCTCGGTCTGCCGTTCCCGCTGGGCGGGACCAGCAATCATTTCCGCGTCGACGTGCTGCGCGCCGTCGGCGGCTGGGATGCGTGGAACGTCACCGAGGACGCGGACCTCGGTTTCCGGCTATGGTACCATGGCTGGCGGGTGGGCGTGATTGCACGACCGACGTGGGAGACGCCGCCCGGTGGTCTGGCGGACTGGCTCCCTCAACGGACCCGCTGGCTTAAAGGCTATATGCAGACCTGGGGCGTCCATACGCGCCGGCCATGGCGGCTCGGTTGGCGGGGCGGCCTGTCGCTGGCCCTTACCGTTGGCGCGGGACTGATGTCCGCGGCGATCCATGGCGCGACTGTCGCCTGGGTGACGGCGACCGTTTTAGTGGCCGCCATGGCGGGTCTGTCGCCCGCCACTCCGAAACTGGCTGTCAGCGTCCTCATCATCGGGGCCGCCGCAGCCTGGCTGTCCTGCGCCGTCGGCGCGCTGCGGGCGGGCATACCCTATGGGCCCAGGGACATGATTGCGGCCCCGGCCTATTGGGCCCTGCTCAGCCTGGCCTTCCTGCATGCGGTCTGGCGGCTGGTCCGCGAACCCTTCGCCTGGGACAAGACCCGGCATCGCCGCGACCTCCTCGATGAAGAGCCCGCGTCCGGCGGGGCGGCTGAAACCCCGCTGGACGAGGCGGGGCCGATCCGCCTATCAGCGGGCCATGCCGCCGCGCCTTGACCCGTCGCCCGAAATGCTCGTCACCCGAGGCTGGGCCGACTACGCCCTGCTGGACAGCGGCGAGGGCCGCAAGCTGGAGCGGTATGGCCGCTTCACCGTGGTCCGCCCCGAGCCTCAGTGCCTCTGGTCGCCGCGCGATCCCTCGGCCTTCGACGCCGCCGACGCGGTGTTCGATCCGACTGACGAGGACGAGAGCGGCCGCTGGCGGTTCGCGGGCAGGCCCATCGATACCTTTCCGCTGGCCTGGCGCGATGTGCTCTTCACAGGGCGGTTCACGCCGTTTCGTCACCTCGCCTTCTTCCCTGAGCAGGCCGCGAACTGGGACTGGCTGGCCGGGCGCGTTCGCGCCCTTCGCTCAACCAGCCCGATGGGCGATAACGCCACGAAAAGTGCGCCCCGAATACTCAACCTGTTCGGCTACACCGGCGTCGCCAGCCTGGTCTGCGCGGCCGCCGGGGCCGATGTGACCCATGTCGATGCCTCCAAGAAGTCGGTGGCCTGGGCGCGCGAGAACGCCGAACTGTCCGGCCTGGCCGACCGTCCGATCCGGTGGATCGTCGAGGACGCGCGCAAATACGTCGCCCGCGAGGTCCGCCGCGGCTCCAGATACGATGGCATCATCCTCGATCCGCCGAAATACGGGCGCGGGCCGACGGGCGAGGTCTGGCGGCTGTTCGAGGACATGCCGGCGCTGTTGAAGGATTGCGCCGCCCTGCTGTCGGACGACGCGTCCTTCCTGCTGCTGAATGCCTACGCCGCCCGAATCTCGGGCCTGTCCCTGGCTTATCTGATGGCCGAGGCGACCGCGTCGCGGGCCGGCGTCGTCAACTGGGGTGAGCTGGCGCTGGCCGAGGACGGCCCCGACGGTCGGGCCATCGGCCTCAGCTTCTTCGCGCGTTGGTCGGCCACATGACCGGTGTGACCGACCGACCGATCACCTCCCTGACCAATGACACGGTCAAGGGCGTCCGTGCCTTGCATATGCGAAAGGCGCGGGATGCGACCGGCCAGTTCCTCGCCGAGGGCCTGAAATTCATCGGTGAAGCCCTCGACCAGAAGCGCACCCCGCGCCTGCTTCTGGTCGGCGAGGACGCCCGTCCCCATCCCCTGCTCGACCGGGCCCGGGCCGAGACCCGTGCGGCGGGCGGCGAGGTGGTTTCCGTGACCCACGCCATTCTTGAAAAGATCAGCCGTCGCGACAATCCCCAGACGGTGTTGGCGGTCTTCGACCAGCTCTATACCCCACTGGCGGCCATCGTGCCGGAGTCTGCCCCCTGCTGGGTGGCGTTGGAGCAGGTGCGCGATCCGGGCAATCTGGGCACCATCATCCGGACAGCGGACGCGGCGGGATGCGGCGGTGTCATCATGATCGGTGACTGCGTCGACCCGTTCTCTGTCGAGGCCGTCCGGGCCACGATGGGCTCGGTCTTCGCCGTGGCGATCGTGCGGACCACGGTGGTCGAGTTCACGGCTTGGCGTCAGGGCTGGCCGGGCAGCGTTATCGGCACGCGGCTGGACGCTGCCGTCGGATACCGCGATGCGGCCGTTCAACGTCCCGCGCTGATCCTGATGGGCAATGAACAGGCCGGGCTGACCGACGCTCTCGCCGCCGCCTGCGACGTCAACGTCAAGATCCCGATGCGTGGGCGCGCCGACAGCCTGAACCTGGCCGTGGCCACGGGGATCATGGTCTATTCGGTGACGGATCTCGACTGGAAGCTGATCACCTCGACCCGCTGAATGGCCAAGCTGAATGGTTCGATATCGGTCAGGGTGCGGATGTTGTCGGCCAACATGGGCGTCCCGTCTGGCCGACCCCGCCATCACGCGTCCTCAAGCAGCACCACCCCGGGGGCTGATTTCAGGGCACCGCGCAGCGCGCCGTCCAGACGGTAGCGGCCCGGCAGTTTGACCTCCACCTCGCGGCGGCCCTTCAGGGCGGCGATCAAGGTGACTTCACCGCCCTTGCCGGCGGTCTTGCCGTCCGCCTT
>Ga0105049_10004042_pt1 | contig 17269 bp, 18 predicted proteins | sample MAT06_FD_78087 | JGI IMG/M metagenome (GOLD analysis project Ga0105049, IMG submission 78087) | Freshwater microbial communities from Lake Fryxell liftoff mats and glacier meltwater in Antarctica - MAT-06 | ecosystem: Environmental > Aquatic > Freshwater > Ice > Liftoff microbial mat | place... | reverse complement strand
TGGCGAGATCATGGAGGCCGTTATCGGCCGGCTGAACGTCGGCTCGAGGATGGTTCTCTGTGGCTTGATCTCCGGCTACAACGACACCGAGCCGCCGCCCGGACCGCGCACTTTCGGCAACCTTCTGATCAAGCGGGTCAAGCTTCAGGGCTTCATCATCCTTGACTACTACCCGCGCTTCGGCGAGGCGATCCGCGAGCTGTCCGGCTGGGTCGCCGACGGCAGCCTGCGCTCGGAACAGACCGTCGTCGAGGGTTTCGAAGAGCTCCCGAACGCGCTCAACATGCTTTTCGCGGGCCAGAACACCGGTAAACTGGTCGTCCATATCTCAGACTGACCCGCCGCCCGCAAGGGCACGGTCGGGTCCAAGCGGGAAGGCAGGGATGGAGTACGGCTCAGCGAAGAAACCTCTCAGGATCGGCTTTCTGGCGATCGCGATGGCGGCGGCATCGATCACGCTGGCTGCCTGCAGCGGAGGTGGCGGCCTTTCCGAGGGGAGCGGCTCCGAGGACGCGACGACCGCGACCGGGGGTAAGCCGACCGGCAAGCTCAAGATCTCCAACTGGCCCCTCTACATCGATGAGCAGACGATCCGGGACTTCGAGAAGGAGAGCGGAATCGAGGTCGAGTACGTCGAGGACATGAACGACAACGACGAGTTCTTTGGCAAGGTCCAGCCGCTGTTCAGCCAGGGTGACTCGGGAGGACGCAGCATCATCGTGACGACTGACTGGATGTCGACCAAGATGCACGACCTCGGCTACGTCCAGAATCTCGACAGGACCGAACTCCCGGTCGTCGATGAGAACCTCCTGCCCAGCCTCAGGAATCCTGATTTCGACCCGAGTCGTGATTTCACCGTTCCATGGCAGTCGGGCATGACCGGCCTCGTCGTGCGCAAGGACCTCGCGCCCGACATCAAGTCGATCAACGACCTGTTCGACCCGAAGTACAAAGGCAAAGTCACCGTGCTGCTGGAGATGCGCGACACCATCCCGGTGATGCTGCTGGCCGCGGGCGTCGACCCGGCCGGCGCGACCACCGAAGACTGGATGGAGCAGATTGACCGGCTCCAAAAGAACGTCGAAAACGGTCAGATCCGCCGGTTCACGGGCAACGACTACATCCAGGACCTCGTCAAGGGCAGCGTCGTCGCCGCAATCGGATGGTCAGGAGACGCTATCCAGGCCCAGCTGGACAATGAGAACATCCAGTACGTGCAGCCCGCCGAAGGCTGTTCGCTCTGGTCGGACAACATGATGATCCCGGTCGGCGCGCCAGATACGGCGGCCGCCTACGAGTTCATGAACTACGTCTACCAGCCGAAGAACATGGCCCAGATCGTCGAGTGGGTCAACTACATCAGCCCGGTCCGGGGAGTCCGGGAAATCCTGACGAAGAAGGATCCGGCGCTCGCCGACAACGAGCTGATCTTTCCCACGGAGGAGTTCCTCCGGAACTGCTCGACCACCGACTCCCCTCCCGGTGGTCCGGAGCAGGTCCGCGAAGTCGAAGAAGCTTTCCAGAACGTGCTGGCGGGCTAGCGCCGGCCCGTCAGCCGAAGGGCAGGTCGGCAGAGACCAGCATCGGCTCACGGATGCTGGACCCGGTGTGCCCGGCGATCCAGTCGAGAGTCTCGCCGGGAGCCTCTTCCTGGGGGTGGTGTCCGATGCCTTCCAGGACGTCCGTCTCTGCCTCCGGGAAAATCTTCAGGAACCCCTTCCGGGAGTACTTCGGTGGCACCATGCGGTCGTACTCACCCCAGAGCCCGGCAACAGGCCCTTCGTACGGGATCTCCCCGAGCCGGTTCTCGGACAGTTCGCGCAGCAGGTGCATGCCGTTGCGGATGCCTGGCACCATCGCACTGCGTGACGCAACCAGCCTGCTGATCAGCTCGTCGGACGGATCGTGATGGTGCGAAAAGAGGTTCCGGTAGGTGAGGTTGACCAGCGGGCGAAAGCGCATCGCCCGTGGCGCCGTCTGCCCCAGCAGGAACTCCATCTCCGGCCTGGCCAGGACCTGGGCCAGAGGGATACGACTGAAACCGGCGGGCGCGATCACCAGCAGGGAGCGCACCCTCTCGGGCTGCTTTGCCACGAGGGCGCATGCAAGCGCCCCACCGAGAGAGTGGCCGAGCAGGAAGGCGCTGTCCACTTCGAGCTTCTTCAGCGCCCGGTCAAACAGGCCCTGCCACTTCCAGATGTCGTCGCCGGCCAGCGAACTGTGGCCGAAGCCGGGCAGGTCGAAGGCCAGTGTGGGCCTGGAAAGCGCGCGCGCAAAAGGATCCCAGCTCTCGGCGCAGTCCATCATGCCGTGCAGCATGACCACGGGATGGCCACGCCCCGGCGTCCTTCGGAAAGCCAGACTGGCCTTGCCGACCGACACCTCCTCCTCGAAGATCTTGCTCACGCGGTCACCGACCGAGTCGGCTCGTCGTAACGGTTGCTCACTCTCCCGAGACCCCATACCCGTCAGGACGCAGCCGGTCCGGGACCGAAGGTCTCGACGATTCGCTGGTTGTACTCGACGATCTGCTCGTTCGGGATGAAATAGGTCGGTGCCCCTGGCAAAACCGCGTCGGCAAACACCGCGATCTCCTCGACCTTCGCCCGGACCTTGTCCGGGGTGCCCACGGCGCAGTAATGCTCGACCATCTCGTCGGAGATCGCGGCGGCGACGCCCTCGATGTCACCCTTGCGGAACGCGGCTGCGGCATCGGCGGCGTTCTGACCGAAGTCGTGGTGGTCGAACAGCGGCAGGTAAGTCTTGACCGTCGAGTAAAAGGCCAGGGTGCGGCGGGCCGCATCGAGACCACGCTCGTAATCGTCGTCGATCGCCACACAGATGCTGGGCAGGAAGGTGAAGTCCTTGCGCTCGCGGCCCGAGCGCGAAAGGCCCAGCTCGAAGTTCGGCACGACCACCTCTTCGATCCAGCTCGGCGAACAGATCAGGTGACCGATCAGACCATCCGCGACATCACCGGCCATTCGGCACATGCCACTCTGGACGGCGGCCGTGTATATCGGTATTTCGGCCCGCACCGGCGGGGTCGAGCGGTACCAGCCCTTGATGTCGATGTCGTAATACTCACCCTTGAAGGCCGCCGGTTCGCCGGCGGCGGCGGCGCGGATGATCTCCCGCACCGCCTGGATCGTCTCCCGCAGATGAGGCGCCGGCCGCCCGTAATCCGCGTTGTGCCAGGTCTCGATCAAACGCTTGACCCCGGGGCCGAGCCCGAGCCGGAAGCGACCGCCGGAGATCTCGTCGATGTCCATCGCGCTCATCGCCATGGTCATCGGGCTGCGCACGAACCCCCAGGCGATAGAGGTGCCGATGTCGGCTTTTTCGGTCTGGCTGGCCAGCCAGGTGGTCTGGGTAAAGGCGTTGCGGAAAAGCTCGATCGCCCAGACCGAGTCGAAGCCGGCGTTTTCGGCCTGACGGGCCAGGTCGGCCATCTCCCCCGGGGTATCCCCCATCGCCCCGATCGCCACGCGATCCATTGCGCTCATGGGAGCAGGCTATAGGTCCGGCCGGAGGTCAGGCGCGGTGCAAACTACCCGGCCCGGCCGCGGCTTAACCGCGAAGGCGGGTCAGGTCGTGGCCCGGCCGGACCCTGGCGAACCGGACCCGGAAAGCCTGACCTGCCTGGCCGGTTGACCTGCCGGTCAAGGATCGTATGCGAGGCCAGAATCCGTAGGGTGAAGCCATGGAAGCGAATCCCCATCAGGAACTCGCGGTGGCCGGCAGCGGCGCGATCGCGATCGGGCTGGCAGCGCTGGCCTCGGCCGGCAGCGGGCGGGTCTGGCTGCTGGCGAGAAGCGAAGGCTCGGCCGAAAGGGCCCGCAGCGAACTGAGCTCGGCCTGCCCCCGGGTGGACGGCGGCGACGCCGGACGCGTCCGGGTGACAACCAATGTCTCGGACCTGGCCGGAGCTTCACTCGCGGTCGAAGCGATCATCGAGGACCCCGAAGCCAAGAACGGCCTGCTGACCCGGCTGGCCGAAGCCGCGCCGGACGCAGACCTGGCCACCACCACCTCCTCGCTTTCGGTGAGTGAGCTGGCAGAGGCATGCGGACAGCGGCAGCGGCTGTTCGGACTTCATGTCTTCAACCCCGTACCGGTTATGCGGCTGGTCGAACTGTGCCTGCCGGAGGGGCTCGACCCGGCGGTCGGTGAGCGCGCGGCGCAGTGGTGCCGGAGCGCCGGCAAGACGCCGGTCGAGGTACCGGACACCGCCGGCTTCGTGGTCAACCGGCTGCTCTTCCCCTACCTCTTCGACGCGGTCCGGCTGCAGGAGCGGACCGGCATGCCCTCGGCAGACGTCGACACCTGCATGTCTCTAGGGCTGGCCCACCCGATGGGGCCGCTGGCCCTGCTCGACCTGGTCGGCCTCGACGTCGCCGTGGCGATCAGCGACGCGCTCTACGCCGACTCGGGCAATCCCGAGCATCAGGCTCCCGAATCGGTCCGCAGCAAGCTCGCAGCCGGCGAACTCGGCCAGAAGACCGGCCGCGGCTTCCACGAATACGGCTGAACAGAAGCCCGGGCGGGCCTCAGGCCAGTGCGGAGCTCAGGCCAGGGCGTCTATCTGCGCGGCCAGTTCGAAGTCGGCCGCGGTCAGGCCGCCTTCGGAATGGGTCGAGATAGTGACCGTGACGGTGTTCCAGGAGATCGCGATGTCGGGGTGGTGCCCCATGCGCTCGGCCGGTTCGACCACCGCATTCACGAACTTCACCGACCCGACGAAGTCGTCGAGCTTGAACTCGCGCACGATCTCGTCACCTTTTCGCTGCCAGCCGCCCAGGGCTTCGAGCCTTTTCTCTATTTCCTGATCCTCGATAAGTGCCATGCCAGTGATGCTACGCATTTGCCGGCCCCGGCCTGCGGTGACGCGGCGGTGGCGTGCGCGGGCAACCGCAACGCCCGACCCTCAGAGAGGTAGCAGGCTGACCAGGGCAGGTACGAGCTGGAACTGGGAGACCGGCTCCGAAATCGAGATCGCTGCGAAAAAACCGACGGCGGCGACCGCGGCGAAGCCGCCGTACTCGATCAGCTTGGCGCTGGAGCCGAGCTTTCCGCGCTCGCCGGCGATCACGAGCATTCCGCACAGAACCCCGCCGATCAGCCCGCCCAGGTGACCACCGATACTGATTCCGGGAATGGCGAAGGTGATCAGCAGGTTGATCCCGAGGACCACCCCTATCTCGCGTGCGATCGTATTCATGCCCCGGCCGCGGGCAATGATGAAGGTCGCGCCGAAGATGCCGAAGACCGCGCCCGAGGCCCCGACGGTCACAACGAGGCTGCCAGAGAGCAGAATCGCGCCGAACGAGCCGGCCAGAAGCGACGCAAAGTACACACACAGGAAGCGTGGGGTACCGATTGAGGGCTCGAGGATCCGCCCGAGGAAGTACAGGGCGAACATGTTGAATCCGAGGTGGAGCAGGCCCGCGTGGAGGAACCCACCGGTGATCAGCCGGTACCACTCGCCATCGGCGACGGCCACACCCTGCAGGCCGAAGTTGCTGATCATCGAGTTGACCGAGGTGTTGAGGCCTCCCGATGCCGTGGCGATCTCGACCATGTAGGCACCGACGCACATCACGATCAGGGCAAAGGTCGCAGGAGCCGAGTTGGCCGCGGAAATGGCCGCCGGGCCGCTGGTCACACGGGTGCGCTCGCGGGAGCATTCCGGGCAGCGCATGCCGACCGGGGTCGGAGTCATGCAGTCGGTACAGATCGGCCGGTCACAGCTCGAGCAGGAGACCCGGGTCTCGACATCCGGATGGCGGTAGCAGTAGTCCACAACGAACAACCCTAGATGAAGGGCACCGCGCGCAACCGGGCCAACGTAGAGAATGAGCCGATGGCGAGGACGGCCTACACGCGGCTTTACGCGACCGTGAGCGGGACGCTGCTGATCCTGCTCGGACTGGCCGGAATGCTCGAGAACTCCGAGTTCCCGAAGCCCTCCCTGTGGTCGGAGCTGTTCGGCTTCTACGCGGTGAACGGCTGGGCCAACGCGCTCCACATCGCCCTCGGCATGATCGCGCTGCTTCTGGCCCAGGGGATCTCAAGGCTTTGGGCCCTGATCGCGGCGATCGTCTTCCTCGGACTCGGATTCTGGGGAGTGCTCGCGCCGAACGCAGAGCTGCTCTTCGGGGTGCTGCCGGCGACCTGGCCGGTCAACCTGATCAACCTGCTGCTCGGCGGCTTCGCGCTTGCGGCTCTGGTCGCCAGCCGTTGGCACAGGATCCGGGCCGCGGCGGCGAACCGCGAGGAGCGGCTCAGGAAGCGGCGGATCGAGCGCAAGCGCAAGCGCCAGAAAAAACTTCGCAGGAAACGGGTCGGCGGTTCAAAGACCGGTTCTTGACCGGGTACTGCTGATCAGGCTTTCGATCCTCGAGCGGCGGCGGCGTCCCCGGCGGCGGAACTCGACCAGCACCAGAACTCCGGTCGCCGCACCGCCGGCGGCCACTGCCACCACCGGCCGGACCCAGTTGCGCGGGTCCTTCAGCGAGTCGAGCTCGCTTTCGGTCAGCTCGTCCGCCCATCCGGCGAGGTCATCGGCAGCGGCGTCCCTGATCACCGAGAACGTGTCACGCAGACGGTCCGAGAAGCGCTCCGGCGGCTCGACCGGCTGGAAGACGTCTGCCAGAAGACTCTCGATCTGGAGGTCATCCATCGACATCGTCATCGAGCCTCTCGCGCAGCTGCTTGATCGCCCGATGGAGCAGGACCTTGGTCGCACCGTCTGACTTGCCCATCGCCCTTGCGATCTCGCGGTTGTCCATGCCGAGCGCGAAGCGCATGATCAATGCCTCGCGACGCTCCTCCGGCAGTTCGTCGATCCCGGCAATTACCGCTCTCAACTCGGCCCGTCCTTCGGCCACCGACTCGGTTGTGTGGCGGGCGGCGGGCGGCTCGATGCTGTCGAGCGGGGTCTGCGGGCGCCGCGAGCGGTCGCGGTAGTAGTTGGAGGCCAGGTTGTGGGCGATCCTGATCAGCCAGGGACGCAACGGCCGCCCGTCCGACTCCCGTCTCGCACGCGGGTAGTGGCGATAGGCCTGGAGGAAGGTCTGCTCGGTCAGGTCCTCGGCGTCGTGATGGTCGCCGACCCGGTAGTAGGCGTAGGAGTAGACGTCCCTCAGGTGGTCCCGGTAAAGCTGCTCGAAGCCCCGGTCGGTATCGGCCTTGCTCTCGACCGGAGCCTCCGGTGCGTTCTCTGTCTGTGGCTCGTCCACCGGTCCACCCTACCCAGAGTGCCGATGCCGGACTCACGGATGTGGGCGCGGTGGCCAAGTCCTTCAGGCCGCCCGCCGCGAGTGCCCGACCCGCCGGAGCGCGGCAACCCATTCGTCGGAGCCGATCCGGCCGGTGGCGAGGTCGGCCAGCCCCTGAGTCGCCTCGTAGTCACATCCCGATGCGGCGAGGGTCTGCGCAATCTGGGGAACCGAGTCGAGCGCCTCGGAAGCCTGACCCAGCGTTGCCTTGATTTCCTCGGCGCTGCTGCCCTTGCCGAGAAGCTCTCCGGCCTGGCGGTTGCGGCTGCCGGGCGCCATCACCGTCGCCAGCAGGTCCCCCACTCCGGCCAGCCCGTTGAAGGTATCGAGGTCGGCCCCCTTCAGTACCGCGAAATCCACGCACTCCTTCCAGACCGCCGAGGCGGCGATCCCGGCGGCGTTCAGTCCGTGGGGCTCGGCCGCGGCGGCCGCAAGCACAGCGGCGTTCTTGGCCGCGCCGGCCATCTCCACACCGACCGTGTCACGCGAGCGCTCGCAGATCAGCCCGGCGCGGTCGAATACATCGCCGAGCTGGGCCCGGAGGTCGTCGTCGCCGGTACCGAGGACCAGTGCCGCAGAGCCGGAAACCGCTTCGCGGGCGTGGGCAGGGCCACCAAGGCAGGAGATACCCCTGACTTTTACCCGTTCACCGACGTAGTCGGAGGGAAGCTGGCCTTTCGGGGCGATCAGGCCCTTGGCCAGAAGCAGGACGCCGGCGCGCCGGCCGATCCGGTCGGCGACGGCACCAACTGCTTGCGGGTAGGCGGCCGAAGGCACGGCGAGGCAGAGCAGGTCCACGCCGGCCAGCTCGATCTCACTGGAGGCCCGGACCTCGATCGCGTCGGGCAGCCGGACCCCCGGCAGGTAGCGCTCGTTCTCGCGGGCGGCAGCCATCGCCTCAGCCTGGGAGGCGGTTCGAGTGCCCAGCTGGACTTCGAGCCCACCGCGGGCGAGAAGCACCGCCACCGCCGTTCCCCAGCTTCCGGCTCCGATCACCGCCGCGCGGCGCATCGGGGGCAGCCCGCCGATGTCCTCCCACTGAAGTTCGACGTTCGGCCAGATCCTCGATGTGACCGATGCCGCCAGGGCCGGTGACGGGTTCTCGGAGTACGGGAAGTTCATCGGCCGGCCTATTCGGATTCTGACCTTGCGTGGCCGGATCTTCCAGCCGCGGCGCACGTTCTCGGTTCCGCTGACAGCAACCGGGAGCACCGCGGCCCCGCTTCGCATCGCCAATCTGCCTACCCCCCGTTTCGGACTGCCGAGCGAGCCCTGCCGGATGCGGGTGCCTTCCGGGAAGATGCAGATCGCACCGCCACGCTCAAGCGCCAGTTCTGCGGTTTCTATCGCGAGCTCGTCGGCCTCGCCGCGGCGGATAGGGAAGGCGCCGAGCCGGTTCAGGAAGTAGCCCTGCCACTTCTTCTCGAACAACTCGACCTTCGCCACGTAGTTCATCGGCCTGCTCCAGGGCAGGCAGGCCCCGATCACGAACGGGTCGAGGAAGCTGCGGTGGTTGGCGGCGACGATGATGCCGCCCTTGATCCGGTGGGAGTTCTGCCGACCCTGCCTTGAGAGGGCGAAATAGACGAGGAAGAACGGCTGCAGCAGGATCCTGGCCAGCAGGTAGATACCCCGGTTTACACCGTGGCGCCGCGTGAACTCGTGATAGGAGGCGAGCCTCTCATCGGTCACAGGTCTGCTTACACGCTCCGGGTCACGGTGTTACAGGCTACCCGGCGGCAGCCCCGTTCAGCCTGATTCTTCGACCGGCAAGCCGGTCCCTCCCGGAGCGATCGGGCCGGGTATCGTTTGCCAACCGCTAAACCGAGCATCTGACTGGAGAGGATGACGAAGCGATTCAACTTGAAACGGGCTGTGGCAAGACGGATCCGCCGCATCCGCCGCCGCCAGGGCATCAGCCTGCTGCTGCTCGCGCGACTCCTGCCGGAGCGGACCGCCGCCCCTGAGGTACCCCCACCCTGGCCGGATATTGAGCCTGAGATCCCGGCGGACCTGCTTACCTACCCTGGGGAGATCCGCGACCACGAAGAGGAGGACCGGTGCGCCGAGGCGGCGCCGCTCAGCGACTTCTTCTCGGTCCACCCCGAGGCCAGCGAGTTCATCGTCAGTCACGGCAAGGGCTTCCTGTTGCCGACCTTTCCCCGGGTTGCCAGGGCTGTCCAGCGGATACGTCGGGCGTCGAAAATGGAGCCCGCGCCCCGGACGAAGACCGTTCATCCGGACGAGCTGACCCGGCTGCTGCGTACCGAGGCGCGGCGGATCGGACTCAGCCGGATCGGCATCGCCGCCAACGACTCGAGCTACACCTTCGAGACGACCGACGCCGAACAGTTTGCGACCGTCGTCGTGTGCCTGCTCGAGCAGGACTGGGAGCTGACCCAGAAGATCCCGAGCGACGAAGCCGAGCAGGCCGCTTTCTTCGGCTACGCCGAGGGTATGAGCCGCACCGCGGCGCTCACCGAATTCCTCAAGGGACTCGGGTACCGGGCCGCGCCCCAGGGACTGACCGGCGACGGAATCGTGATTCATTACGCGATCGAGGCGGGCCTCGGCCAGCTCGGGATCAACGGGCAGCTGCTGACCCCGGAGGCCGGCTCGAGGTGCCGGATACTGATGTTGACCACCGATGCGGTCCTGACCCTTGATGAGCCGGTCGACTACGGCCTGCACAAAGTCTGCGACGAATGCCAGGCATGCGTCAGGAACTGTCCGGTGGGCGCCATCCCGAAAGCGCGCAAGCCCTTCCGCGGGGTGATCAAGTCCAAGCTCAACACCGCCCGTTGCCTGCCGGTAGTGGCCCAGGCGGCAGGTTGTGCGATCTGCATGAAGGTCTGCCCGGTCCAGCGTTACGGCCTCGACGCGATTCTCGAGCACCGGGAGCAGACCGGGGAGATCCTCGGTCTCGGCAGCGACGAGCTTGAGGGCTACGACTGGCCGCTGGACGGCCTCCACTACGGCCCGGGAGAAACCCCAACGGTCGGTGAGGACATCGTCAAGAACCCCGACCTCACTTTCGACATCACCCGGACCAGGCCGTTCGAAGGAACCGAACCGATCCGATTCGTCGGGCCCAGAGTAAGCCCTCGGTGAGTCGCCCCGAGAAGGTGGAGTTCTGCGTCGTCGGCGCCGGATTCTCCGGGCTCCGGGTGGCTGAGGCTTTGCGGCAACAGGGGTCGGATTACGTGGTCCTCGACAAAGGGCGCTCGCCCGGGGGAAGGGCGGCGACGCGCCGGATCTCGGAGGCGCGGGTCGATCACGGAATCCCGTGGCTGACCCGGACCAGCGGCCTCAGCGACGAGCTGATCGACCGGCTGCGAGAAGCGGACCTGATCGAGCGCATCTTCGTCGGCGGTACCGTCGGCGACGCCTGGTCCTGCCCCGACGGGATCAACAGCGTCACCAAGCATCTGGCATCGAGCCTGAACGTTCGCTTCAGCGAACGGGTGGAGTGGGTGGAGCCGCCGAGCGGCCGCGGTGGCCGCGCAACGCTGCGCATCAGCGATGCCGACGGCCGGACCTCGACCCTCGAGGCGCGCCACACGATCATCACCGCGCCTGTCCCCCAGGCGATCGAGATGGCCCCGTTCCTTGGCGGCCAGCTCGGTGGCGTAGAGCCCGGCGAGATCTACGAAAAGGCCGTGCTCGGGCTCGCGCGCCTCCAGCACAGCGGCGAGATCCCCGACCAGGCCCTGTTCGAGAACCCTGCCGACGGGATCGAGAGCGTGATCGTCGAGAGCGTCAAGTTCCCCGACCGGCCGCCGTCGGTCACGATCAGATGTGACCCGGAAACCAGCGACCGGCTGTTCGACGAAGACGACGAGGTCGCCTGGCAGTGGATGGCCGAGCGCGTTGCTGGCCTGCCTTTCCTCACCACCGAGCCCGAGGAGCGTCAGGTCAAGCGGTGGCGCTACTCGAAGCCGGCCAGGCCCATCAAAGCACCCTTTGTCACGCTCGGCTTCCCTGACAAGTCCGGCACGGCCACGATCTCGGCCTGCGGCGACAGCTTCGAAACCGGAGCCGAGACCGGCCTCGAAGCCGCCCTCGGCTCGGCCCAGGCCCTGCTCGACCGCGATCCCTGGTCGTAGCGGCCAGACCAGCCTGAGCCAAGCCAGGGTGCCCGGGGACTCAGCGCAGAGGGGACAGCCAGGCCGGAGGGCTGGCAGCGAGCGCTCAGGCGGGCAGCCAGGCCGGAGGGAAGGCACCCGCCGGCACGTCGCCGGTGTAGTCGCTCGGGAAGTAGTGCCGGGCCAGCCGCTCGGCGGCGGTGCCTTCGAACAGCGGGCGGAGGTCGCCGATCGTCAGCAGCAGACTGGCCGAGGACGCGATCTGGAGGTCGGCCGCAGTCGGGGAGTCGCCGTCGATCACGCCTTCGGCCGCGTAGCCTTCGATCCGCTCGATCTCATCCGGCAGCCCCGCCAGCAACTCGCTGACGCTGAGCGCGGTCATCTCGAGCGTCTTCCAGGCAGCGCGCACGTAGGCCATCGCAAAGTCGGTCCCGGCCGGGTCAAGCTCACCACCACCGGCGAAAGTCCCCATCGAGCCGGGCCGGAAGTGCAGCGCGGCGAACGGCAGGTGACGGGCGGTCTCCTGGAAGACCTCGTCGCCCCAGATCTCGGCTTCGCGGACGGCATCGGCGATCGCTTCGGGATAAAGCGGGTTCTCCGGGACCAGCTCTTCGAGGCGCCCGAGGATCTGCACCGATCCGTGGACTACATCGTCGCCGACGGTCAGCACGGGTACTTTGCGGTGACCCTCGCCGAAGAGTCTCTCGGCTTCGTCGCCGTGGCCGCGGTGGCCGGTCGACTGGACCGTCTCCTCCTCGAACTCGATGCCTTTGATCTCCAACCCGGACCGCACGGTCATGCAGGGGTGGGACAGCGGGACGACGTAAAGGGTGACCTGCTCGGATATCGACATACCGGGACCCTATGGGCCGAAGCCGAGGGCGACGCTGAGGGCCGCGCAATGGCCGGCGATGTCGCCGTCGAGCCAGACATCCGCCTCCGAACCCCAGGAGGTCGGCTCATTGTTGATCACGGCCAGGCCGGCGTCGGAAGACCGGTATCCGGGAAGGCCGGCGGCCGGATGGACGACCATCGAAGAACCGATCAGCAACAACAGGTCACAGTCGGCGATCGCCGCGGTGCTGCGCTCGACCTGGATCTCCGGAAGCATCTCCTCGAACAGCACCACCGCAGGCTTCAGCACGGCCCCACAGGGGCAGACAGGCAGCGCGTCGACGGTCAGCTCCTCAAGTTGAGCGCGGGGAAAGCGCTCGCCGCAGTCAAGACACTCCAGCTCGCGGACCGAGCCGTGGACCTCATGGACCAGGGACGGATCGACCCCGCCTGCCTGATGAAGCCCATCGATGTTCTGAGTCACCACGGCGCTCAGCTTGCCGAGCGCGCCGAGGTGCGCGAGGAAGGTGTGACCGGGGTTCGGCTCGAAGCGATCGGCCACATCCAGCCGCTCCCGATAGAACGCCCAGAACCGCTCCGGGTAGTCGCGGAAGACGGTCAGGGTGGCAACCTCCATCGGGTTCTCATCACCCCAGACCCCACCCGCAGAGCGAAAATCCGGAATCCCCGAAGCAGTCGAGACCCCGGCTCCGGTCAGGGCGACCACCTTGCCGGCCCCCTCGATCAACTCGAGCAGCCTGGCCTCCTCCCCTCTCACTTTGACCTCGTCATCCACGGGACGATCTTGACTCACCGGGGCCTGTCACGGAGTCCCGCCGCCAGCTCTTCTTGGATGCCGGTTGCGGGCAAACCTCGAGTTCGGCGCCGACGCCGCCGACTTTCCACGAGACGTCGGCGCTGTCGGGCGGAATGGTGACCAGCGCCGGCTCGCCTGGTTTGAGGGTGCCGAGGGGAACCGACGGGGTATCCGCGAAACGGCCGATCAGAAGCTCGTCAAGGCCGTCCCTGCTTCTGATTACGGTTCGGCCTTCCGCAATGTCGACCGCAACCGATCCGGTTCGATCAGCCGTGGCCGGGGTGCAGATGCCCCGTACTGGTCCTTCAGCTGTGGTTCGCTTCACTCCGATCCCGGCTACAAGTCCGCTGTCGATCGCGCGACGTGACCTGTCGGGAACTTCAAGCATTTCTTCAGGTGTAGCGGCAAAGGTGCCGTATGGGATGTCCGCCATCAGGAAAATCACGGCGATGGGATCGTTCACTAAATCCGACTTTTCGATCTGCGGTACCGATCCGGCCCTTGGCACCAGCACCCCGGCCGCTATGGCTACAGCTCCAGCGTTGGCCTTGTAAACCCTGGCCTGCTCCCGGTAGTAGTCACCGTTCCTGGCAAGCAGCGCAGCGTTGTTGATCAGGCCGATCGCTCCGAGGAGGTAGAGCCCGATGATCGCTGACTTTCGCCATTCGAACCCCTGGCCGGCTGCTCCGAGGATCAGCAGGCAGAAAACGGCTCCCGGGTACATATAGCGGGCGTCATCGGGCAGTCGTCCCACGTCGTCGCTGACGAGGACCTGAAGCCCCCAGAAGGCCAGCCCGATAGAAAGAACAGCCCAAAGGACTCTGGTAGAGCGGCCCTTCGTAACGCACAAGACCACCGCGGCGATCGTCATCGTCGCAATCAAAGCGGCACGAAGGTCGATCAGATCGAGTGTGTCTCCCCTGGACCAGCCGAAGCTGAGCCCGCTGAGCCCGTACATGGCGGCCCCGCTCGCTTCGAACACCCACCTCGGGAAGTCGGCGGCCGCTGAAAGATCCGCCTGACCCCCTGATGCTCCAAAGTCCTGGCTCCTGCTCCAGATCACCCACGCGAGGTAGAGCGCCAGGGGAACCGCGGGGATCCAGAGGCGGCGCCATTGCCGGCTGAGCAATACAAGCACCGCGGCACCTGCGACGAACGGAAGAGCGACCGAGTAGGTGGCCACACCGACCACAAGGGCTACGCAGGCGATGACGTCGCCGCGGCGATCGTCTCGCTCGAGCATCAGTAACGAGAGCAGGCCCATGGCGAGCGAGAAGCAGATCGTGATGCCGTTGCCCTGGAGCATGTGCAGGTGATCGGTTCCGAAGAACAGGAGGATGAGACAAGGCACGAGAGCAACCCATTTCGGGACCCGCCGAATCAGCCAGGTGAACAGCAGGCCGACCGTCAGACAGGCGGCCAGCGCGGTGAGGATCCGGTACGGCAAATAGCTGAGACCGAACAGTTCGAGCAGCGACACATAGAGCACCCTCGGATTCAGAAGCAGGTGGCCGCCATGCGGCTGAAGTGCCGTTTGCCAGTCGAAGTCCGGGCTGGTCACGATCAGGACCATTCCGTCACCGGAGAAAGTGGTGCCTCTACTTACGTACAGCTTCACGGCGATCGAGATGACCATCGCGAACCCCAATACGACCCACGGCGACGCAGGCCGCGTGAAAATTTCCCCTGCCCGGCGAATCTGGTCAGGTTACCGGGCGCGCAACCTGGACCACGAAGCCCGCCTCCGGGTTCGAACCGGAGACCTCCTGTTTACAAGACAGGTGCTCTGCCAACTGAGCTAGGCGGGCGGATGCAGTTCGGCGGTGCCCATGTTTTCACGCCGGCGGGAGCCGGGTGCGGCGAGGTGCCCGACAGGAACCTCAGACGAGCGGTTCGCGGCCGTCAGCCTGCGGATTCAGGACTCTCTGCTGATTCAGGGATCTCAGACGGCCATTTCGCGGCTGTCGAGGTGACGGCCGACCTTGCGCTTGACCCGCTGCAGGGCGTTGTCGACCGCCTTGGTATCGGTTCCGAGCAGTTCGGCCACCTCTTCGTAGGAGCGGTCCTCGAGGTAGAAGCCGAGCACGCTGCTCTCGATGTCCGAGAGGGCGACACGCAGGTGAGCGACCAGGCTGGAGAGCTCCTCCGAGGAGATCGCCTGATTGACCGGGTCCGATGCGGTCGGGCCGGGGAGGATCTCCTCCATGGTGGTCTCGGACTCGCCGTTGGCGGCCGGAGACTGGCCGAAGGAGACGTACTGGTTCAGCGGGCTGTGTTTGTTCCGGGTGGCGGCCTTGACTGCGGTGATGATCTGCCGGGTGATGCAGAGCTCGGCGAAGTTCCGGAAGCTGGACTCGCGGTCCGTCCGGTAATCGCGGATCGCTTTGTAGAGACCGAGCAATCCCTCCTGGATCAGGTCGTCGGAGTCACCGCCGACGAGGAAGTATGAGGACGCCTTCATCCGGACAAAGCCGTGGTAACGACGGATCAGCCGGTCGGTCGCCTCGGCGCTTCCACGCTTTGACATGGCGACCAGATACAGATCATCAGGCTCCAGTCGAGGGTTAGGCTTTGAGGACGGGCCGTTGTTCTCAGGGTCAGAAATTGCTGCAAATACCGCATTTGAGGTCGGGGTAGCCACTGAACGTTCTCCTTTTGAAGACGGTCTGTGGCGCCACTTACCTCCCCTGGACGCCGTTACATGACAGGTGATCCTCAGACTCAAGTAGAGGTTCACCCTTTAACTACCCGTTAGTTTACGCATTCGCAGAGTTCTGTCAACCCCTGCTCCGGAATTCCTGCAATCGACGTTGCAGATCGGGCCGTCGAAACGGGCGCGAGCATGGGTGATTCGGGCGCGGCCGCGCGCCTTTTCGTGCGGCCTGGTGGCCTACTTCGAGGCGGCGGTGAGGCGCTGGCGCAGGGACTCGAAGAGCAGGACCGAGGCCGCGGCAGAGACGTTCAGGGAGTCGATCTTTCCCGGCTGGGGGATCGCGACAAGGCCGTCGCAGGCGGCGGCGACCCTCGGTCGCAGCCCTTTCTCTTCGGTGCCCATGACCAGCACGGTCGAACCGGTCAGGTCCACCTCCCACGGGGAGGCTTCGGCCTCGCCCGCTGCACCCCAGATCCAGAAGCCGGCGCCCCGGGCGTTTGCCAGCCAGTCGGCGATGTTACGTACCCGGGCAATCTCGAGGTGCTCAACCGCACCTGCCGAGGCCTTGCAGACCACGGCGGTGACACTGGCGGCGCGGCGCTCCGGAATGACCACGCCGGCGGCACCGGCTACCTCGGCCGAGCGGCAGACCGCCCCGAGGTTACGCGGGTCCTGGACCTGGTCGAGAACCATGATCAGGCCGCCGGTCCGGGCCAGCAGGCCGGAGCCGTCGGTGTAGCTATACGGGTCAACCTCGGCGACGACCCCCTGGTGGTCCGGACTGCCGACCATCTCGCTCAGGGCTTCGGCCGATGTGTCTGGAGCACGCCAGATCCGGTGAATCCGGCGCGGGCCGCGCTCGGCCTCGGCCACGGGACGATGGCCGTAAATCAGCTCGCCGGTCACCTCAGCCATCAGCGCGGGGAACCAGGGTGGCACCGTCGGCAGAATCGCGGACCTGCCAGCCAAGCCCGGCCAGTTCGTCGCGGATAGCGTCGGCGCGCTCGAAGTCCCGGTCGGCGCGGGCCTGCTCACGCTCGGCCAGCAGGCCGAGTGCGGCTTCGTCCGGTCCGGATCGGTCGGCTTCGGCGATTGATTCGAGGCCGACCAGTTCGAGCATCTCGAGCACGGCGTCGCCGGCGCCCACAAGGGGCTCGTGGTTGGCTGCTCGAACGAAGTCGAACAGCTCGCTCATCGCCCGCGGCGTATTGAAGTCGTCGGCGAGGGCATCCCGGAACCGGCTGACCGCCCCGGCCGCTTCGCCCGAGTCGGCCGCGTCGCCCGAGTCGGCCACGTCGCCCGAATCGGCCGCTTCGTCTGAGTCGGGACCGTCCCCTGGGGCGCCGGTTTCAGGGGGATCGCCCGGTCCAGCGGTTTCAGGAGGATCGCCCGGTCCAGCGGTGTCGGCGGTAGCAGCGGCGGCGGTCACAGCCGCTCCCGGAGGGTTCGAGCGGAAGAAGTTCCTCAGGCGGTCCACCCTTGCCACCGCTTCGCTCAGCTGCTCTTCTCCGAAGGCGAGCGGCTGGCGGTAGTGGCCGGAGATCAGGTAGGCGACAACCGCCTCGGAACCAAAGCGGTCGAGCGCCTCGGAGAGCTA
>Ga0105049_10004041_pt1 | contig 17274 bp, 11 predicted proteins | sample MAT06_FD_78087 | JGI IMG/M metagenome (GOLD analysis project Ga0105049, IMG submission 78087) | Freshwater microbial communities from Lake Fryxell liftoff mats and glacier meltwater in Antarctica - MAT-06 | ecosystem: Environmental > Aquatic > Freshwater > Ice > Liftoff microbial mat | place... | reverse complement strand
GGCGTGGGTGTCGTCGTGAGCGCAAACGTCGGCGCATCCTGAGTGCCCGTGGGCGTGCGACACGTATTGCGCACGATATTGTGCAGGTCCTGCAGCAACGTCTGGAAACTGTGCACCTTCTATCCATCATCAAGGGTGCGGCGGGCGACCTTCACACGAAGAGGTGTGCGCGCACCCGGCCCTCCAGCTGATGATGCATCGGGCGCACATGCAAGTCCATCGTCTTCATCGACAAAAACGCCCGCTCCACCTGCGCCAGAGACTTGTCGGTGCGGACGGAGGTCGCGTACTGCGCAGCGCGGTGACCCAGTCGATGTCGCGGTCGTGGCTCATCGCATCGACGGCCTTTTGCGAGATCATGCCGCGGTCTCCCACAACCACCATGCGCTGAATGCCGAACTGCTCGCGCAGGCGTGTGACCTCGGGCAGGAACGTCGTACTGTCCGCAGTGTTGCCGGGATGGACCGAGATTGCCACCGGGCATCCTCTCGCCAGGGTGCTGGTATGCCACCGCCGCGTGGCGGCCAGCGTGGTGTCGGCGCACAGAATGCGTGCGGCCACCATGGCCAGGTGCACGGCGTGCACGTGACCGTGCGCCAATGAGCGCGCGATCTCGAAGGCTTGCGTCAGCGGTACGAAGGTCTCGCCCTGCAACGCGCGGCGAATGATCTCCACCAAAGCCTCGGGCAGATGCGACAGATTCCCGAGCGGTTCGTTCTTGACCGTACCGCACTCGCGATAACTTCGGCGCAGCAGGTGGGTGCGATAGACCCGGTCCTTGTACGTCCGTGTCGTCGTGACGACGTGCGCGACTCCGGTTCGTACTGGCATGAAGGAAGGGACGACCGACACACAATTGTTTTCAGGAGCTTTTAGTGACTACAAATGGAGCCGAAATTGACCCGCCCCGTCTTCGTAACGTCTATCGCGAAGGGCACTCAGGCAGACTGCCGTGGCCAATTCGGCGCAGGAACTTCAGGCTAAAGCCAGCGCTTCGCAGCAAAACTCTGCTCGTTGCGCACGCAGTCAGCTTCTCATCGCACGACCGCCAGGGTGCGTGAGTGGTGAGTCTACCCGCGTTACCCGACGCTGCACCTGTGTGCGGACACGGGCGAGCCATCAGCAGTACACGCATCCGACGAAGTCGGGTCTGGTCACCGTTGCCGGCCAGCCCGGCGACGATCTCGCCGCGAGTACACTTCGATGTTGACGGACGACGTTGGCTTCCTCGCCGCCAACGACAAGCCCATCGTAGGCAAGGCCGCCGTACGCGCTTAAGTGGACGCCTATTACAAGGCGTTCCGTACGACGTGGGACAAGCCGGTTCAGGAGTTCGTCGTTAGCGGCGACCATGCCTTCGGACGATACAGCTACACAGCGACAGACACGCCACTCGGCGGCGGCAAGGCGATGGTCGACACCGGATGGGGCCTCATGGTGTACCACCGGGACACCGACGGCGTGGCAAGTGGAATCGACTGCTCACCGGCACGCGAGTATCATTACGGAGAGCCGCGGGCCGCGATGCGCGTTGCCGGCTCGGCCCTCGCGAACACATTCACTGCGTAGGCGGATGCTCTAGCTCCGGCCGCTAAACGGCCCGCCTTGAACATCTTGAGAATCTTGGCTCCGGTTTTCCGGAGTACGCTGGCACCGCCCCAGGAGACGTGATGAACACAACGCTGTTGCTTCTGTTGACGATGCCGCTGTTCGCGGCGAGCGCTGCGGCGCAGTCGGGCGCCGGTGGGACCCGTCCGGCTCCGACGCCGGAACAAGTGGCGGCTCGGCTAGCAGCCGCGAACATGCCCCGCACGATCGACGGCATCATCAACATCAAGCTGCTGCGCGAGATGATGGCCCGGAAGATGGGCAAGACACTGGTCGCGCCGCTCGTCACGCTCGAACCACGGAATGCCGGAGCCAATATTCAGGTTGGCCGAGCGGGCCCGATGATCACGCAGGCCACCTACGTGGCGCTGCTGTACGACATGGGCAACTTGCTGCGTAGCTCGGGGTTCACGCAGATCTATTACATGGGCGACAGCGGCGGGAACGGCCGCGGCATGCAGGCCGCTGCCGACTTGCTCACCAAGGTGTACGCCAGCAGTCCGGACAAGGTCTTCTTCAAGCACATCCCCGAGTTCTACAACCACACGAGCGTGGTTCAGCCCTACATCCAGCACGAGCTCAAGATCGCCGAAGGGATCAAGATCGGCGCCAGCTCGGGCACCAGCGGCCTGCATGAGGAACTGGGCATCGATGCCACGATGGCCCTCGCCGACCCGCAGTCGATCCGCTTTGAACAGCGCGTGAAGGCTGGCCAGGCGGAGATCAACGGGATCAAGTTCCAGTCGCTCGAGTGGCTGCAGAATCTCGGTCGTAAGGTCGCAGACTTACGCGTGACGACCACGATCAACGCGATCAACGCCTACCGGGCGACGCTGCCGAAACCGTAAACGATCACCGGTGCGTTCAGCCGCCTCGTCACGCTGACGCGCACCTCGCAACCGGAGCTGGTCGCGGCTGCGCGTGCGGCATCTGGCGTTGATGTCAGCGGTGAGTGCGGACGCGACGGCGTCCGCGGATGGATCGGGGGCGGCGGGATCGTTGCGCTACAACCGGGTGAAAGGCGAAGCCGAAGCGGCAGTGATGGCGAGCGGGCTACCCGTCGTGAGCAGATTCCGACCGTCCATTATTATCGGGTCGCCGCACACGCCGTGGTTGCTGGAGAAGGTCCTACCGATGTTCTCGTTGATGACGCCGGCGAAATTTCGGTCGATTTCCGTCGAACAGATCGCGACGGCGCGGCCGTAGGCGCGTGAAGGCGATAGAGGCCGATGGTGCGGGTGGCGCAGATTGCGAGGGAGAGGGCACTGCTCGTCTTTCCCGGCAAGGCGTTTACCTTTTCCTCCGACCCATTCTTCTCGCCTCCTCCGTTTCCGCGTGACTCTTCTCTCCTGCTCCAACATCGGGATTTCCTTCGGAGCGACCGAACTCCTCAAGAACATCACGTTCACCGTGGCCGAGGGCGAGCGGTGGGGCATCATCGGACGGAATGGCGCCGGCAAGACGTCGATTTTCGGTGCCATCACCGGCGACCTCAATCCCACGACGGGGGCCGTGGCCCGCAAGCCGGGGCTTCGGCACGCGCTGCTCGACCAGCACCGGGCCTTCGAAGGCGCCACCACCGTCTGGCAGGCGGGTGCCGCGGCCTGGCGTGAAGTGATGGCCCTCGAACAGCGCATCGCCGATCAAGCGATGGCGCTCGGCGACATGGGCGACAAGGTCACCGACGAGATGCTTGAACGGTTCGGGCACGACCAGGAGCGCTTCGCCGACCTCGGGGGCTACGTGTACCACGCCCGTGTCGATGCAGTACTGCAAGGGCTCGGTTTCGACGCTGAGGAGTCCAAATCACGGTTGGTGTCGACGTTGTCGGGCGGCGAGCGCGGACGTGTGGGCTTGGCGGCGCAACTCATCGCGCCGGCCGACCTCCTGCTACTCGACGAGCCTACGAATCACCTCGACCTCGACACCACGACCTGGCTCCAGGATTGGCTCACGGAGGCCGACGAAACGGTGATCGTCGTGTCGCACGATCGCGCCTTCCTCGACGCGATTTGCACGAACATCTTGCATGTGGAAGCGAAGTCGAGCGAGTCGTACAAAGGCAACTACAGCCAGTTCGTACCGCAGCGGGCGGAACGCCGTCTCACACGCGAGCGTGAAGTGGAAAAGCAGCGCGCGTACGTGAAGAAGGAATCGGATTACATCATGCGCAATCTTGCCGGGGCGAACTCGTTTCAGGCGAAGGGCAAGCGCAAGCGGTTGGAGCGCCTGCCGCGCCTCGCGCCGCCACCGGGCGATCCAGCGGCCATGTCGCTCGAATTCAAGGTGGCAGAGCGCGGCGGCGATCAGGTGGTGGCGATCAACGAGCTGCGCGTGGAAGTCCCGGGACGCGTGCTGGTGGAAGAGTTCACGGCTGTGCTGCGACGCAATGACTTTGTGGCGCTCGTCGGCCCCAACGGGGCGGGAAAATCGTCGTTCATCTCCACCATGCTCGGTGATCGCACACCGGCGAGTGGGCATGCGAAAGTAGGGAGTTCCATCACGGCCGCGTATTTTCGGCAGGATTTGGCAGACCTGCCGCTCCGCATGTCGTTGTCGGACGCGATCCAGGCCCAGCGGCCTCTCTGGAATCGAGGCAACGTGCAGAATCATCTTGGCGCGTTCGGGTTCACCGGCGATGAGGTGTTCCGCGAGATCGGCACGCTCAGTGGTGGTGAGCGTGCCCGGGTGGCGCTGGCACTCATCACGTTGTCGGGCGCTAATCTGCTGGTGCTCGACGAGCCCACGAATCATCTCGACGTGGAGAACATCGAGGTGCTCGAAGACGCGCTGGACGAGTACGAAGGCACCGTATTGCTGGTGAGCCACGACCGCGCCTTTTTGCGCGAGGTCGCCACGCGCGTGTGGTGGTTCGACGGAGCACGCTTGATGGACTTCGATGGCCCCTTTACGGAGTGGGAGGCTGACCGGAAGCGCGCTCGTCCCACGCAGATTTAGCGACAAGGCTGCGGTCCCGTACCGTGCCCTTCCGGAGCGTCGACTTTCGCGCCAAGCTTCTCGGCTTTTTGCTGCCAACGTCGAGATCCAAGAGGCCACAATGACGCGTAAGTGCACGTTGTTAATTGTCTTTTTGGTGCTCGTGATCCCTCTCAGCCTGGCTGGACTCTTAAGCCCGCTTGGCTGATGCTGCTATCGGGCCAACTCGGGCGAGCGGGCATGTTGGTGGTTCAGAATGTCATGTTCACTGTGGAAATGGCGCTGCTCATGGTCATCGCCATGTCCTTCACCCTTATCAGCTACGTGCCAGGGTACCGCATCGAAGGGCCGGAAACGGTCTCGCGGTTTGGCGAGGCCGTGCAAACGAGTTCATTGATCGGGAGTGTGATCGGACTGCTGTTCTTTCGGACCGCGCCAAGGACCTCACCCGACTCGTCGCCTCGATCGGTCGCGCGCCTGCCTTTGGTCTGGGTCTCACGATCTTTGCCGCGTTGCTCTGGATGGCATGGAAAGCGGAACCAACCAAGCGGATGAAGCGTGGTCTGCTCACGGATCCCGGCGGCACCTGAGCGGTCAGCGCTCATCAAGCGAGGACGCTAGCCCTCGGTGGGCGCGATGGCGTCACACAATGCATCGCAAGCGAGAAGGCGGAGATCGCCCGCCTGGACCACCGATAAAGCCAACGGCATCGTCCTCAATCGACTTGCTCAGCGTTGCAGGAACGCGCGCGCCGCGGCGGTCACCGGGTGTGTTGGTCCGTAGCCATTCGTCAACGCGATCACCGCCTGCCGCGCCGTGCGCGTCGCGCCGGTCCTGTCGCCTCGGGCGAACTGCACGCGCGCATGCAGAAAGTCTGCGTGCCCGACCAGTGCACTTCGCGTGGCGGTCATCGAGTCCACCAGCGCCAGCGTGCGTACGCGCGATGCCACCGAATCCGCACTCTGCACGTCCCCGGCGGCGAGACGCCAATCGCCGAGCGTGATGAGCGGAAAAAAGAAGAACGCTCGTGGGATTGACGAGTCAAGCCACAATGAGTCGATCGCAAAGGCAAGGCGCTGCACGGGGACCATGGAGTCACCGGCGTCACGCGCAATTCGCACTCTCACGTATTCGCGGGTGAGCCAGTGCCACGGATACAGGACACCGGCGCGTGCGGTGAGGACGGTGGCCTCCGTGAGTCGTCCGGTCTCCAAGGCGGCCCACGCAGCGTTGATGTCATTGGTGATTTTCGCGTTCTCCCCAAGGGCACCCTGCGCTGCGACCGCGATCCACTTTCTCGCCGAGTCGGCCAGGCCCGCCCGCAGGAGCAACTGCCCATAGACGTGCGCGAGATACGGCGCCACAGTGCCGGCGCGGCTCTGCCGTTCGGCGCGCTGCACGAGCATGCGAAATGTCGACACGGCCTCCTGCATCTCTCCGAGGTCGAAGAACATGCGTGACATGGGCGCCGCGGCGTTCGGCAAAATGGGAGTGCCCTGATACCCCATCGCAGCGACGTCGGCAACAATGGTGCGCTGGATGGCGAGTGCTTCACGCGGCCGTCCGGCCTGCTGCACGATGAGCCCGAGACTGTTCAGGATGGCGAGTCGATTGAGTGATCGCCCCGACGCCCCATCACGGCGCTCCGCCTCGTCGAACACCGTCAGGGCCTTTTTCAGCAGCGTGATCGCTCGTTCGCTGTCGGTGTCTAACGCCGCGAGGTTGCCGGCGGCCTGGAGACACAAATAGGCCTCCGCGTTCGGCCCGATCCGCGCCAGCGCCGCCCGCCCTTCCGCGACCGCCGCTCGCGCCGAATCGACCGCCCGAGTTCGAAGGAAATTCTCGGCGCGCGTGCAAGAGATCGATGCCGCCGTCTCGGACTCCCCCGCGCCTTGCGCGATATCGCGTGACCGCGCAAGCAACGCGAGTGAGCCAACGACGTCGCCGTTCTCGAACAGTTGTCCACCCAGATCCGTTATCACCAGCGCGACGGTGCGGGGATCGTCGGCAAATTGCTGCTCGATCACCTCGACCGCGTGAAGGAGCCTACCGCCCGCATCGAGTGGTTTGCCGTCCGGGCCGGGCGTATCGCTGGCGAGTACCTGCGCCGCCGCCAGAAAGCCTTCCTGCGTGCGAAAGTTGCGCTCGGCCACACTCCGTTGCCGCTCGGCCTCCACCTTTTGGCGATAGGACATGACCGCAGAAGCCAGCAGCGCAGCGCCAACGAGACCAGCGATGGTGACACCCGTGCGGTATCGCCGCACGAATTTGACGGCACGGTATCCCCAGCCATCGGGATGGGCCGACACTGGTTCGTGGTTGAGCCAGTGGCGCAAATCATCGGCCATGGCCGCGGCCGTCTCGTAACGTTCACCGGGAAGCGTGCGGAGCGCCTTCCGGAGCACCGCATCGAGATCTCCGAGCCCAGTGGGCGCGGGTTCACGCTGCAGCGCCCCCTGCGCGTACTCCGCGCTCGTACGCGCGCCCGCAGCAGTGGGATGATGATCGGTGAGCAGCAGGTACAACATCACACCCGCGCTATAGATATCCGATGCCGGGCCAATCGGATCGCCACGGAACTGCTCGGGAGACGCGAAGGCCGGAGTTAGTGCCTGATCACCCGGATCGGTCACGTCCGCTGCGGCCGTTTCACTCGCGAGGAGGCGAGCGATGCCGAAGTCGAGCAGCTTCACGGTGCCGTCGCGCGTGACCAGCACATTCGACGGCTTGAGGTCGCGATGCACGATCAGGTTCGCATGCGCATGCCCGACCGCGGCAAGCACCTGGAGCATGAGCTGTACGCGCTGTTCGGCTTTCGCGGATACGAGCGTCGCGTACGTATCGATCGGGTCACCGTCGATGAACTCGAGCACGAGAAATGGCTGCCGATGTTCGCTGACGCCCGCGTCGAGGAGACGCGCGACGTTGACGTGCGCGAGCCGAGCGAGCGCAGTCCCCTCTCGACGGAAACGCTCGAGTCCCGCGCGTCCGATCAGCGAAAGGTTCAAAAGCTTGATGGCTGCTGATCCCTCAAAGCGCCCGTCGGCCCGAGTGGCAAGCCATACACTGCCCATACCACCGTGCCCGATCGGTCGTTCAAGTGTCCACGAACCAATGCGAACACCGGCCAGCGACGGTTCACGCTCGAGAAGCGATGCCAACGGCGGTAGTGATCCGAGTGGGTCTGAACCACACCCTGTCCACGTCGCGCCCGACTGAAGTATATCGCCGAGTGCCTGTACAACGCTCACACTTTCGCGTTGCAAATCAGTAAGCCACTGTGTTCGCTCCTCAAGAGGAAGGTCCAGAGCTTGATCGAGCAGCGGGCTGAGTCTTGCGTACAGTGATTCGGATAGCGACGACATGATTGCGTGGTTGAGGAAACCGTTCGCTCGACACCTTGTACCACGTCAGGCCTCCAGCTCTGCCGAGTATGCTGCGCTGACACCACTTTGCGCCCACACGGACCGTCCACAGTCGCCTGCTGGGTGCAGGCTGGAAGGCTTTCTCTCGATATGCCTGTACCCGCTGCCTTTCCAACCGCCGCTCCCCGCAGCCGTGGTGCCCGCGCTCCCCCGCAACGCCACCGCTCAGCCACGTACCGGTAATAGCACCACCGCCCCGATTACGGAACAGGACCGTCGCTCACGGCTGTTCCGCATTGCCGACGACTCCGCCATGGGGCGCGAATCAGGGAGTGCCGGAGCGTCCGCAGCCACCGCGTACGTCGCCGCCGCATTTGCGCAATTGGGCCTGCTGCCGGCGAGCGACCGCGGGAGCTGGTTCCAAGAGGCACCGCTGTGGACCGTCGCGGCTGATCCGTCATCTCTGCTGCGATCGGGGAGCGTGTCGTTCACACCTTTTCGCGACTTCTTGTTTGCCGTGAGCGCAGCGCCCTCTGTCTCACTCGCCAACAGCCCCGTGGTGTAAGCCAACTCGGCGGCCGACACGGTGCATTGCCTGCCTCCGGCTGATGCACGCGGCAAGGTTGTACTCGTGAGCGTCGGCGCGTTGGAAGAGCCGGAGGCGGAGACGGTCGCGCGTTTCCGTGAGGGCCGCGCCGTGCGGATACTACGCGACACGCGCTCGGCCGGCGCTTTAGGGTAGCCGGTGTCCGCCGCAATCGACTTCTCACGCACGCCGGTACCGTTTGCCGCGCACAACGATCACGTGGGCTATGACCGTGCACCGGTCGATCACGATTCACGGCGCGCGATCAATACGGGGGTGGTCGACTGATCATCCGACAGTGCCCATCGACTCGAACGTGGCCGAGATCGACTTGGACATGGTGGGTCGTGGCACGGTGAATGACTGCCCGCGGAGCGGCACAGGTGCCGGTAGCGCCACGTATCTCGAAGTCGTTGGTGCGAGGCGTATCTCGCGCAAGTTTGGCGAGCCGATGGAGCGCGCCAACGCCAGCCAGCCCACGCCGTGCGTGTTCGACTATACCTTCGACGACAACGGTCATCCGCTGCAATACTACTGCCGGGCCGACCACTACAACTACGCCCGGGTCGCCGGCCGAGAATGTGAGACATCCGACCAAGTCAATGCGCGCCGTTTACTGACGAGCCCATAGCGCTTGGAGGAGCTACGCTTCACCTTCACTGCTCTGCGTTGAGTGATGCCGCTGGCGCAGCGCCTTGCATGCCCCGTGTCCGAGCACACACATCGTGCGCTTCTCGCTGTCCAGTCTTCGCGCCCGTTTGCTGCTGTTGGTCGTCGCCGCGTACATCCCGGCGGCCGTCTTTACCGTGTGGACCATTCAACGCGACCGCACCGAGGCCCTCGATGCCGTCGGTCAGCGCTTCCGTCTACTGCTCGAGGAGGCCAATAGTGACAACGACTTGGCCATCGCCACCGGTCGGCGCATTGTGGCCACGTGGGCTGAAATACCGGAAATCGCCTCCGGGACACCCGAGCAGTGTGAAGCGGCACTTGTGCGATTGCTTCAGTTCGCGCCGAGTGTCGCCTCTCCGACTCGGATCAATGCGCAGGGATACATCGATTGCGGCGGTACGTCCCGGTCGATGGTTGGTGTGTTCGTCGGGAACAATCCGCTCTTCGCGAAGACGGTGGCCAGCGACACCATCGTCCTCGGTCCATACCTGCCGAGCACCGCCACTCGCCCTGCGCTCGTCCCGCTCAACTTGCCTTTGCAAGACGCGACGGGGCGCGCCACGGGCGCACTGTCCGTGGGGATCCGCCTTGACTGGCTCGATCGCGTGGCACGCCAAGCTGGGCTACCAGGTGGCACGTTGGTCAGCATTGCTGATTCCACCGGCCTTCTCATTGCCCATCTGCCGCATTCGCCGAATATCGGAAAGGTGCGCCCCGGCATCAGTGCGCGCTTCGAGGAGGACCGACGGAACGGCGTGGCGCGCGAAGGCATCGCCACTCGCAGCACCCTCGACGGCGTGGTACGACTGATCACGCACCGGCAGTTGCAGTCTGCGCCAGGCACCTTTGTACGCCTCGGCGTCGCCATGCCACCCGACGTGGCCTACGCCGCACCGAACGCCCGCGCCCGCGCCCGAGTCGCCCTTTTGCTCGGCACGGCGCTCGGCGCCTTGCTGCTGGCCTGGATCGGCGCGAACGTGCTCGTGCTGCACGATGTGGACGCTATTCTCTCTGCTACGCGCCGCCTCGGCACCGGTGATCTGAGTGCCCGGACCGGTCTGGGTGATCGCTCCGGTGAAATTGGCCAGCTGGCCACGTCGTTCGACACCATGGCCGCTCAACTCGAGACGCGTCAGGAACGGATGCGACACGCCGAGCGACTCGAATCTCTCGGTCGCCTCGCTGGCGGCGTCGCGCACGACTTCAACAACCTGCTGACCGCGATTGTCGGGAGTGCCGACTTCGCGATCGATACGCTCCCGCCCGATCATCCCGCGCACCACGATTTGCTCAGCATCAAGTCGTCGGCGAGTCGCTCCAGCACACTGACGAAACAGCTGCTCGATTTTTCTCGCCGCAGCCCGTTGGTCACCACATCGCAGCGGCTCGACTTCGTGGTACAGCAGGCAGGCGCGCTGTTGGGACGTCTTATGCCCGCCACGATGTCGATCGATGTACAAACCAACAGCCAACGGCTGGTGCGAGTCGATGCCGGGCGCCTCGAGCAGGCACTGATGAACCTTGCCGTCAACGCCCGCGATGCCATGCCCAACGGAGGCACGATCGGTATTGCGCTCGACGATCACGACGTCACGCCGCTGATGTCCGCCGAGGCGCACGTACCGGCCGGTCCGTGGGTACGCCTGCGCGTCACCGACGGCGGGAGTGGCATGCCTCCGGCTGTACTCCGACGGATTTTCGAGCCCTTCTTCACGACGAAATCGGTGGGGGAAGGTACAGGACTCGGGCTGTCGATGGTGTACGGCACGGTGCAACATCACGAAGGCCACATCCATGTGGACAGCATCGTGGGGCGCGGCACGTGTGTGACTATTTGGCTGCCGCAGGCGCCGGAAGCCACCGTTGAAGCCCCAAGCCAGACGTCATCGGCCACACCGCTGGGGGCTGTGGGTCGGGTACTCATTGCGGAGGATCAGCCCCAAGTCCAGCTACTGCTGCAACGCGTGCTCACCAAGGCCGGCTTTGCGGTTGAGGTGGCCAGCACCGGCAGCGAGGCGCTGGCCCGCGGCGTCGCCATCGGCCCATCGCTCAGCGTGCTCATCACCGACTACGACATGCCTGGCTTGCGCGGGGACGCCGTCGCGCTAGCGCTCCGCGAGCGGAACCCGCGGCTGCCGGTGGTGCTCATGTCTGGGTTCACCAGCGACGGTTGGCCTGCCGCGCTCGCCGAGTCGCCCCACACGGCCATCGTGGAAAAGCCGTTTACCGCACAGCGCCTCCTCGACGCGATCGCTTCCGCACGTGGCGCGCTTTCGGTTGAGTTCCAGACGCACGAATGACCGCGTAGCTTGACCCTCCTCGCGGATTTCTTTCACGGCACCGCATCGCCGGACGGTCATATGCACGCAGGTCCCTCATGAGCGGCGACTTCGACGACCGCATCATTGCCAGCTGGCATACGAACGCTGCGCCGTGGGTGCGAGCGGTTCGCTACCACGAGATCGCCAGTCGCGTCGGTGTCACCAACGAAGCGATCGTTTCGACGCTACGTTTACTGCGCCCGACTCATCTGCTCGACATCGGGTGTGGGGAGGGATGGTTGTGCCACGCGATGGCCGGCGACGGCGTGTCCTGCGTCGGGGTCGACGTAGTGCCGGCCTTGATCGACGAGGCACAGGCCGGCCATCCGGCCGATGGGGGGCCGGGCGCCTACGCCGTCCATTCGTACGAAGCCATTGCCGAGGGCGCGCTGTATGAGCGCTACGCCGGCGCGTTCAACGTGGTGGTGAGCAATTTTGCGTTGATCGGTGAGGCGCCGGTGGCAGCCATGCTGTCCGCGGTGCCCGCGTTGATGGCTCCCGGCGGTCATCTCGTGATCCAGACGCTGCATCCGCTCATGGCGAGCCTCGACGTACCGTACGTGGATGGCTGGCGAGAAGGCTCGTGGGCTGGCTTCTCCCGCGACTTCGCCGAAGCCCCACCCTGGTACTTCCGCACGATCTCGAGTTGGGTGACGCTTCTCGCGTCGTCGGGGTTGGCATTGCGCGCTCTCGATGAGCCGATTTCCCCGGACACGGGGCGCCCCGCGTCCCTTATACTGGTTGCGGCTCGGGCGGGCTGACATTTTCGCAGTTGAAAGCGGGCCCTGCCGCGTTTAGCATCCGCTTTATCACTCGTCCCCCCTCCCTCCTGACGAGTCCTCCCCCCCGGAGTGTGTGCATGAATGTTCGATCGTTTCCCGGCAGGTTCGCGTTGCGCGCGATCCTGCTCTCCGTGCCGTTGTCCGGCGTCCCGACCTTGGCGCAGGCACAGGGCGGTGCGCAGGCCGCGGCCGCCACCGGCACCGTGCGTGGTCGCATCACCGCCAGTGGAACAGGGGCTGGGCTGCCCGATGCCCAGTTGCTGGTGGTCGGCACGCGCGTTGGCACCAGCACCAACGCCACCGGCGAGTACACCTTGGTGAATGTGCCGGCCGGTCCCCGCTCCATCAGCATCAAACGTCTCGGGTATCAGCCCGTGACGCGGGCCATCACCGTGTCCGTCGGTGCCACCACCTCGCTCGACGCGTCACTCATCGTCAGCGCGGTGAACCTGAGCGAGGTCGTGGTGACCGGCTCGGCGGCGCCCACGGAAAAGCGCAAGATCGGCACGAGCATCGCGTCGCTCGACTCGACGATGATCGGTCGGGCCTCGGCCGTCACGATCGATCAGGCGCTGCAGGGTAAAGTGGCCGGCGCTCAGATCTCGCAGAACTCCGGCGGGCCGGGCGGCGGTGGCATCTCGGTGCGCCTGCGCGGTACGAACTCCTTTATCTCGGGTTCTGATCCGCTGTACATCATCGACGGCGTGATCGTGGACAACGGCTCGAGCCAGCTCGCCGACCTCGGGGGGCGTTCGAATCCGCAGAACCGCCTGGCCGACATCAATCCGGCAGACATCGAGCGGGTGGAGATCATTCGCGGTGCGGCCGCGGCCGCCCTGTATGGCTCGCGCGCCAACAACGGCGTGGTGCAGATCTTCACCAAGCGCGGCAGCATCGGCAAGCCGCGCTTCTCGCTCACCACCCGCTACGGCATGAACGAACTGCGCGAACAGCAGCCGTTCAACCTGTATCCGTTCGATATCAACGGCCTGCCAACCGCGCGGTTCAACTACCAGGATGACATCTTCCGCCGCTCGTCGACCACCGACCAGAACGTCACCGTGGAAGGGGGCAACGATCAGACGCGCTACTTCCTGAGCGGAAACTTCGCCGACGATCAAGGCATCATGCGGTCGACCAGCTCGCGGCGCACGGGTGCCCGCATCAATCTGCAGCAGCAGCTGGCCAGCAATCTCGTGGCGAACGTGACGTCGAACTTCGTCACCACCAGCAACCAATTCCAGGCGTTCGGCGAGCAGAACGACTACGGCATCATGGGGTCGCTCTTCTTCGCCCCCACCAACGTCGATTTCCGCCCGGTGAACGGTTTGTATCCGTTGCCGCCGGCGCTGGGTACGAACCCCCTGCTGGCCATCGACCGCATTCGTAACCCGCAGACGATCAATCGGTTCATCGGCTCCACCAAGCTCACGTGGACGCCGAAAGCGAACCTGCTGCTCGACTACACCGTGGGCATCGACAACACCGGCTTCGAGCAGCGCCAGTTCGTGCCGCGCAATGCGGTGCTGGGCACTGGTCCGCTGTCGACCGGGCGCTCGCAGTCGGTGTTCCAGGACACCCGCGTGGTGAACCAGGATGGTGTGGGCTCGTACTCCTGGCGTGTGGGCGATGCGTTGGCCATGCGCACGACGGGCGGTTTCAACTACACGTCGCAGCGTCTTCGCACCACCAACGCCGTGGCCAACGGCTTGGCGCCGGTGGGCGACCTCGTGAGCGCGGGGTCGGTGTTCTCAGCCGGACAGACCGACGTGGATCTCCGCACGCTGGGCTTCTACGCCCAGCAGGAAGTGGACTTCAAGAATCGGCTGTTCCTGACCGGAGCCGTGCGCTACGACGCATCCAGCACGTTCGCGCCCTCGGAGCGCTGGCAGGCCTTTCCGAAGCTGGCGCTGTCGTACGTGGCCATCGAGAACCGCGCCGGTGCCCTGAACAGCCTGCGTCTGCGTACAGCGCTGGGTTGGGCCGGCTCGCAGCCGGGTATCGTGAACGCGTACTCGCAGTACATCACGTTTGCCCAGCTCCCGTTCGCGGGCCGTCCCGGCTTCGCGAACGACGTCACGTTCGGTAACCCGTCGCTCCGGAACGAACGCGCGCGTGAGGCCGAGGTGGGTGCAGAGGTCGGCTTATTCAACGGCAAGGTGGGCGTGGAGGCGACGTACTACGATCGCATCGTGAACGACCTGCTCTTCTTCCGTCCGCTCGCTACCAGCACCGGCTTCTCGCGCCAATTTGCGCCGATCGGCTCGATGTCGAACAAGGGATTGGAGTTGCTCGTGCGCACGGTCAACGCCGATACCAAGAACTTCAAGTGGGAATCGACGGTGACGTACACCCGCAACCGCAACCTGGTCGAATCGCTCAGCATCCTCGACTTTCAATCGGCGGGCGGCTACCCCAACCGCATTCGCGTGGGAGAGCCGGCGGGTGTGTTCTACGGTTCGTATGCGGCTCGTGATTGCCGCACAGGCGCGTTGCTGACCGACTCGCTGGGGCGCTATCGCCGCAGCAACCAAGCGGTCGACATGGGCACCCCCGCACAGCGTCGAGCCATCAGCGGCGGCACCTGCAACGACTCACTGAACGCCGTGATTGGCGACCCGAATCCGGACTGGATGGGATCGCTGCTGAACGAGTTCACGATCGGCAAGAAACTGCGCGTACGTATGCTGCTCGACGGCGTGTTCGGCAACGACATCATGAACCTGTCGACTCGCGCCCAGAACGCGGGCGTTGCCAGCAACTCGAAGACGTTCGAGGCCGAGCTGCTGCCCTATGGCGATCCGCGCAAGACCTCGCCGAACTTCAACGCCCGCACGCAGGGCATCTTCGAACACTGGGTGGAGGACGGCAGCTTCGTGAAGCTGCGCGAGATCTCCGCCAGCTACTCGGTGGATTGGGCCCCGTTGCGTCGCGTGTTCAAGGAGGGTGTCGAACTCACCGTCTCCGGCCGCAACCTGGCCGTGTGGACCTCCTACAGTGGCTACGATCCGGAGATCAACCTGTTCGGCACGAACGCCGGGGGGTTGGGAGCAGGGCAGACCACCGCTGCCGATCGCGGGTTCGATTTCGGCGGCTACCCGATTCCGCGGACGTTGTCGTTCAGCGCTCGCTTCACCTACTGATTTCCGGAGACACCACTTCATGCGCATGAACATCCAATGCGCGGTGATCTCCACCGCGCTCGCCTCCCTCGCTCTCGGCGGCTGCAGTCTCGACTTGCAGAACCCGAATGCGCCAACGGAGGCGCAAGTCACGACCAGCCCGGACGGCGTCATTGCGCTGGCCACTGGGTTGCAAGGCCGCTTCTCCACCTCGTACGGGAACTTCGCGTACATGGCCGGCTTGGTGACCGATGAATTCGCGGCCACCAGTGCGGCGCTCATTTCGATCAGCGATGCTGAACAAGGGGCCGTGGCCCCGACGACGGGTATTGCCGACAACGTGTTCAACTCGGCCTATCGCACCGTGCGTTCGGCCGACGATCTGCTGGCCGGGGCGAACGCACTGGCGACCCAACTCGAGCCGGGCACGCGCAGCGGTTTGATCGCGCTGGCGCAGGCGCTCAAGGCCGAAGCGATCGGTGAGGCGCTGCAGTCGTATCAGCGTGTGCCGATTACCACGTTCGGTCTAACGGCGCCGCTGTACGTGACGCGGGCGGAAGCGTTGCCTTACGTACGTGCGCTCCTGGATTCGGCGGCGCAGCAGCTCACCACGACGGCGCCGAGCACGTTCTTCACGGCGAATATCCTGACGCCGGGCGTGAACCTGAACGCCATGATCCAGCTGTTCCGGGCGCGGTATGCACGCTTGGCGAACGACCATGTGAACGCGGTGGCGTACGCGAACCTCGTGCCGCGTAGCGGGCCCGCCGCGTTCTCGGCGTTCCAGTTCCCCCCACCCACGGTGAACTTCTACGCCAACGTCACCGGCGGTATCAACGGCATTGCGCCGCGTCGCCAGTGGCGCACGAGCATGGCGGCGGGCGACCAGCGCTTTGTGTGGTTCGTGCTCCCGTCCACCACGCTCAGCGGTCGTATCGGTGCCCTGCTCGATCCGTGGAACCGGTACGCCGGTCCACAGTCGTCACTGCCGGTGTACTTCCCCGACGAGGCGCTGCTGATCAAGGCCGAGGGACTCGCGCGGCAGAATCAGCTGGTCGCGGCGCAGGCGGTAGTGGACTCGGTGCGTACCGACTGCACCGGTGGTCGTGGCCTCGACGATCCCAAGGCGTGCCTTGCGGCGCTGAGCGCGGCGTTGACGCAGCCACAGCTGCTCGATGAGATCTATACGCAGCGCCGGTATGAGCTGTTCGGCACCGGCCAGCGCTGGGAAGACTCGCGGCGTCGGACGGCCGTGCGTGGTCCGGTGAATGCGCCTGGCGTGCCGGTCGACGCGCAGCGCTGCTGGCTCCCGTACGCGATCGGCGATCGCAATGCGAATCCCAACGTGCCCGCCGATCCGGCGGAGCCGGCCACCTTCCCCGCGGCCTGTCAGCCGTGAGGCATTCATCCATGACCATGATTTCGACCATGCTGGTTTCCCGTCGCCGACGCGCTCGCGTGGCGAGCGTGCTGCTGCTGGCCGCTGCCGCGCTGAGCACGGCGTGCGGCACCAGGGACGCAGCGTCTCCATTCGAGCCGACGGGACCTACGGGACGCGTGCGCTTCGTGAACGTCATCACCGACACCACGCGCGGCCGCGTGAACGCGATCCTGGAGAGCGTGCCGTTCGGGGTGAATCTCATTTACACAGCGACCACACCGCTCTCCCTCCCTGCGCCGAACACGGCAAACTATTCGCCGATCTACACAGGTAACCGGACGCTCGTGCTGAAGCGGACCACCGACACCAACACCGTCGTGGCCACGATCGCTTTTGCCGTTACCGCGTCGCAGGACCAGACCATCTACGCCACCGGCGGGACTGCGGCGTCGGCGATCACGAGCTTCGTGACCACCGACGACAACACGCTGTCGGCCACG
>Ga0105049_10004035_pt1 | contig 17291 bp, 12 predicted proteins | sample MAT06_FD_78087 | JGI IMG/M metagenome (GOLD analysis project Ga0105049, IMG submission 78087) | Freshwater microbial communities from Lake Fryxell liftoff mats and glacier meltwater in Antarctica - MAT-06 | ecosystem: Environmental > Aquatic > Freshwater > Ice > Liftoff microbial mat | place... | reverse complement strand
ACTGGCCATTACCATTCCTCCACGAAAACTAAGTTTACCAACATCCAGTATCGTGTGTACATGTAAACCGAAAATACTTTGCGGCGCAGGATTTTCTAGAACGCCTTCCTTAATAAGCAAACTGGCTCCGCCCGGATTTTTTTCTTCACCCGGTTGAAAAATTAGTTTAACGGTACCTTCCCATTCCTCTTTTAACTCGCATAAAATTTTGGCAGCACCGAGTAAACAACTCGTATGCACATCGTGCCCACAGGCATGCATAACGCCGGGTATGGTTGATTTATAAGGAAGGTCATTTGCTTCAATAATGGGGAGCGCATCCATATCAGCCCTTAAGGCCACAACTCTTTTACCGGGATTTTTACCTTCAATTAAACCAACAACTCCGGTAGTAGCTTTTATTTCAAATGGAATATGTAGTTCGCTTAATTTTTGCTGAACAAATTTGGAGGTTTCAAATTCCAGGTAGCTCAACTCCGGATTGGCATGCAGGTGGCGTCGAACACCAATCATTTCTTCGGAGTATTTTTTTGCCAGCGTTTTTATCTTCGTTTCTATTGTTTCGCTCACGGGTTCAGTTTAAAAGTGAAAAGTGAAAGGTGAATGGTGACCCGATAGCTATCGGGTGGTGAAATTTGTAGAGTACTCCAATAGTCCTTGATCATTAATTGATAATTATTGTTTGCTTGTTGCCTCGTTAGCTACGAAATCTAATTATACCAAAAATCAGTATTCAAATTTTGGTCTTCAATTTTTTGATCCCTCGAAAAATGGTCTTCAGGAGCCTTCCCAAATAACTTTAAAAGACGAAGGTCTTGCAATCTGAAAGCCATCTGCAAATTTTATTCACCACCCGATAGCTATCGGGTTACTATTCGCCACCCTTCACGTTATAAAATATCCTTCTCTTTATTTTTATCTGGTTTTACCTCAATTATTTCAGGCACTAAATAGATATTGGTGGTTACCAGTTTATTGTTGATGATATCGTTTTTGTATTGATCTGCTTCTTCCTTTTCTAAAAAATTACCAAACTTCAGTTTAATATAAGGAGGCTGAAAACTCATGTAAACCTTTTGTTCCGGGAAACGTTGCAATAGTCTTGCCCTTAAATTCATTGCCTTCGCACGATCGTTGGTACTCAGCACCATCAGGCGGTATCCTTTCGCAGATTTTGGGCCTAGCGCAAGCGTTTCATTAAATTCAGCTTCCTTTTTAGCCAGAATATCCAGGCGGCTGTCTTTAAAAACAGTCACTTTTCCAGTAGGCGCAGTCGTGTCTTTTGGTGGAACAATTTGTGCCCGTATTGCGCCTGCTTTTAAAAAAAGTATAGCAATAATAATTAATTTTTTCATGGTATTTTGTTGGCAAAAACTGTTCCATTTAATTTTCGGGAACCGCTTCATTTACAATCGCAATACTGCTGCTGCAACCTATCCTGTTAGCACCTGCGTCAATTAATTGTTTGGCAAAAGTATAGTTTTTTATACCACCACTGGCTTTAATACGGATGCTATCTGCCAGGTGTTTCCGCATCAGTTGTACCGCTTCAAGCGTAGCACCCTTCTCCGCATAGCCGGTAGATGTTTTCATGAAATCAACACCAGCAGCACCATATAAATCGCAGCATTTTATAATCTCCTCATTGGTCAATATTCCTGACTCAATAATAATTTTAATCAGCTTGCTTTTGCTTTTTACAATGGGTAAAATAGCATTGATTTCATTGGCTAAAAATTGCCAGTCATTATTTTTGATGGCACTTATATTAATTACAACATCCAGTTCATCTGCCCCATCAATGATAGCCAAAACTACCTCTGCCACTTTTGCTTCAATGGCGGAATAACCGAAAGGGAATCCAATAACGGTCGCCACTTTTACCGTTGAAGTACCTACCAATTCTTTTGCTTTTTTTACAAACAGCGGCGGCACGCATACTGCTGCAAATTGGTATTGTAAGGCTTCGCTGCAAAGTTTTTCAACATCTGCAATGGTAGTGGTCGGTTTTAAAACAGTATGATCAATATACTCTGCAATATTCATATGTATTTTTTAAAAGAACAAAATTACAGTTTAGCGATCGTAAAAATGCAGGTAGCTTTTCAAATAAATAGTGCTTCTTCTAAATGGGGAGATATTTATTTTAAATACATGTAACGTAAAAGAGGAATAGCAGTTGAGGGTTGGTTTTAAAAATCATTCTGACCGGCAAAAAATCCGTTTGTTCTTGAGCTAATTTAAATTATAGCCGGTAATTGATGTAATGATGGATTGATTATATTTATCGTTTCCAAATATTTAACCAAAACAATTAATTGATGAGAAAACCATCCATTCTGCTGGTGAGTTTTGTATTGCTTTTAACATCCTTACAACTGCATGCACAAGCCACTTTTCCTGTTAACGATGTAGCTACGCCGAGAGAAGGCTGTTACGCATTTATTAATGCCACCATTACTAAAGATGCACAAACTACTTTACAAAATGCATCCCTGGTCATTCGCCAGGGAAAAATTGTAAGTGTTGGCATTGTTGTTTCCATTCCAAAAGATGCGGTGGTGGTAGATTGTAAAGGGAAATATATTTACCCCTCGTTCATCGATATTTATTCAGACTATGGCACACAGGCTGTAAAGAGCGAGGCGGGTGGTTTTGGCCGTTCCTCTCAAATGTTGTCCAATACAAAAGGTGCTTATGGCTGGAACCAGGCCATCAAATCTGAAACCGATATTTCAAAATTATTTGTTGTAAACGAATCCAAAGCAAAGGAACTGCGAGGTATTGGAATGGGCACTGTGCTTACGCACCAGATGGATGGTATTTCAAGAGGTACCGGAGCCGTTGTAACCCTTGCCAATGAAAAGGAGAATCAAGTAATTTTAAAGGCGAAAGCCTCTGCCAATTATTCTTTTGATAAAGGTAGCAGCACACAGGACTATCCAACCTCGCTAATGGGGGCTATCACATTGTTACGCCAGAATTACCTGGATGCCCAATGGTATAAAACCAAGCCGGCCGATGAAGGATTGAATCTTTCATTACAAGCTTTTCTGGATAACCAATCGTTGCCCCAAATATTTGAAAGCAGCGATAAATGGAGTGATTTAAGGGCTGATAAAATTGGGGACGAGTTTGGCGTGCAATTCATCATTAAAGGCAGTGGCAACGAATACCAGCGAATAGCTGAAATAAAGGCAACCAATGCTACGTATATTCTTCCCATCAATTTTCCGCAGGCGATGGATGTGGAAGATCCAACGGATGCAAGATTTATTTCGCTCGCCGATTTAAAACATTGGGAAATGGCTGCTATCAACCCTTCTGCATTTGAAAAAGCAAATATTCCCTTTGCCATCACAACCAATGGCTTAAAAGAAAGCAGTGCTTTTTTAGCCAATCTGCGCAAAGCAATACAGGCGGGCCTGAGCGAGGAAAAAGCGATGGATGCGTTGACAAAAATACCAGCTACACTATTGAATATGTACAACGAGGTAGGTAGTCTGGAAGCAGGAAAGATTGCTAATTTTTTAATCAGTTCGGGACCTGTTTTCGCAGAGAAAACAGTGATCTATCAAAACTGGGTTCAGGGAAATAAATATGTAGTGAAGGAGGATGGCTGGAAAGATAGCCGTGGTACTTATAACCTGGTGATCAACAATGAAACCTATCAGTTGGAACTAAAAGGTGATGCCGCTAAACCCACTGCTTCATTGATTGCAAAGGATACTGTAAAAGCAGATTTGGTGATGAATGACAGGTTGGTAAAATTAAATTATAGTTGGAAAAAAGATGCCAATTCGGTGGTAAGATTGAGTGGCGTAATGACGGGAGATCAATGGAGTGGAACCGGGCAGATGGCCGATGGGAAATGGGTAAGCTGGACGGTTACAAAGTCAGGCGAAATGAAGGTGGCCGCTGATACCATGAAAAGAAAAGGAGGCGAAGCCGTTGCAAAAATTGAAGGCGTGGTTACTTATCCCTTCAATGGATACGGTTACAAGGAATTACCAAAACAGGAAAATGTTTTAATAAAAAATGCCACCGTATGGACCAGTGAAAAAGAAGGCAAATTGATAAACACGGATGTGTTGGTAAAGAATGGTAAAATATCAGCGGTTGGTAAAAATTTATCTGATGCATCGGCTAAAATAATCGATGGCACCGGCAAACATTTGTCTGCTGGTATTATAGATGAACACTCACATATTGCAGGCTCGGGCGGTATCAACGAATGTTCTCAAAGCGTAACCGCCGAAACAAGAATTGCTGACATCATTGATCCGGAAGACGTGGACATCTACCGCCAGTTAAGTGGCGGTGTTACCAGCAGTCATATTTTGCACGGCAGTTGTAATACCATTGGTGGACAAACGCAGTTATTAAAACTCCGCTGGGGGTCAAATGCAGAAGCATTGAAATTTGCGAACTGGGATCCGTTTATAAAATTTGCATTAGGTGAAAATGTAAAGCGCTCTTCTTCACAAAGCAACACCCGTTTTCCCGATACAAGAATGGGCGTGGAAGAAGTATTGACCGATGCATTTACAAGGGCCGTTGAATATCAAAAACTTGGTGCCGGTAAAAGAAAGGATATTGAACTGGAAACCTTATCAGAAATTCTGAATAAGAAGCGCTTCATCACTTGTCACTCCTATGTTCAAAGCGAGATCAATGCACTGATTAAAGTGGCGGATAAATTTAAGTTTACGGTAAATACTTTCACGCATATTTTGGAAGGCTATAAAGTAGCCGATAAAATGAAGGCACATGGAGCGAGTGCTTCTACATTCAGTGATTGGTGGGGTTATAAAGTAGAAGTAATTGACGCCATTCCGCAGAATCCTTACATCATGCAACAGGTAGGCGTAAACGTTGCGATTAATAGTGATGATGCTGAAATGGCCCGTCGCTTAAACCAGGAAGCAGCCAAGAGTGTAAAATATGGCAATATGGATGAGCAGGAAGCATTGAAGATGGTAACCATCAATCCTGCTACCATGTTGCACGTAGCAAACAGAACCGGAAGCATAAAAGTAGGAAAGGATGCAGACCTGGTTTTATGGAGCGATCATCCATTGAGCATTTATGCAAAGGCTGAAAAAACAATCGTGGATGGCATCGTATATTTTGACAGAGAAAAAGACAAACTGTTAAGAGAAGACATTACAAAAGAAAGAACCCGCCTGATTCAAAAAATGATTGGTGCTAAAAAAGGCGGCGATAAAACCAGCCCGGCCATTCCTTCTTTCCGTGAAAGAAATTATTGCGAAGATGATCACCATGATGGCAATAGTTTATGGGATAGAATTGAAGACAGACTGGTTTCAATTGGCAGCCAGTATTAATGGTTGAAGGTTGAGGGTTGAAGGTTGAAAGTTTGATGCATTATCGCCAATTGCTTTTTTCCGATTGTTCATGTTCTACAAAAAATAAATAATTATGAAAAAAATATTTTTAAATAGTATGGTGTTGTTTTCGCTGCTGGCCAATGCACAGGAAAATATGCATCCTTCACCTGCACAAAGCAATGCGATTGCACTTACAAATGGGGTGATACATATAGGCAACGGACAGGTAATTGAAAACGGAATGGTCGTTTTTAGCAACGGTAAAATCGTAGATGTAAGACCTTCTGCAGCCATTGCGGATATAAAGGTGATCGACCTTAAAGGCAAACATGTTTATCCTGGTATTATTGCACCAGCCACCAATTTAGGTTTGGTGGAGGTGAGTACCGTACGTGCTTCTTCGGATTATGCAGAAGTAGGTGATATGAACCCAAATATTCACGCTCTTTTTGCTTACAATACCGATAGCAAGGTGATCAATACGTTGCGCAGCAATGGCATATTGCTGGCCAATATTGTACCGGCTGGCGGCACCATCAGCGGCACCTCTTCGGTGGTGCAGTTGGATGCCTGGAACTGGGAAGATGCCGCTTACAAAACAGATAACGGTGTTCATTTTAACATGCCCTTGTTGGTAAACAGGCCCAATCAGTTTAGACGCAGATCTGCGGAGCAGGTAGACCGGGTAAAACTTGGTCTGGATAAAATTGAAGAAACCAGGAACTTTTTCAGAGAAGCGAAAGCATATAACAATGAAGCCAGTCATACTGCGGTCAATTTGAAATTTGAAGCAGTAAAAGGATTATTCAGTCAATCACAATCATTTTATGTGCATTGCGACCTGGTGAAAGAAATGATGATGGCGGTCGACCTTGCGAAGGAGTTCGGATTTAAACTGGTAATTGTAGGTGGTAGTGATAGCTGGATTATTGCAGATATTTTGAAAGAAAATAATACAGCCGTTATTTTATCGCAACCACATAGTTTACCGGCAACCGACGATGATGATGTAGACCAACCTTACAAGACAGGTGCGGCCTTGCAAAAGGCTGGCGTGTTATTCACCATTTGCCAGGATGAAGGCAGCGGATACTGGCAACAGCGTAACCTGCCATTCCAGGCTGGAACTATGGCAGCGTATGGCTTAAGCAAAGAGCAGGCACTAACAGCTATCACGTTGAGTGCAGCAAAAATTTTGGGCATTGATGGCCTTACCGGATCATTGGAAAAAGGAAAGGATGCCAACATCGTAATCAGCGAAGGCGACTTATTGGATATGAAAAGCAGTAAAGTAACACAGGCATTTATACAAGGCCGTGATATCAACCTGGATAATAAGCAAACACAGTTGTTTGAAAAATATAAGTACAAGTATTCTATTAAATAATTATTCAGAAGAATAACATCTATGTCAACCCTCATTTTTAATTAAATGTTTTTTTTGTTTTGAACATTGGATGTGGATGTGTAACTTTTTGAATCATTGCTGAAAATAATGCAGATTTTTCTTTCGTATGGATAACTGTAAAATGCGCATATTCTCCATAGCTTAAATGTTTAAATGGCCATAGCTTGATTGGCCAACCAAACGGCAACGTGGCAATGATCCACAATATCAAATCAATCGCCTGACAAAATATGGGTTAAACAAAAAAGGCTAACCTTCACAGTTAGCCTTTTTATAAAATGCTTCAATTTATTTACGCATCCTTCCCATGGCAATTCTTAAACTTTTTACCGCTACCACATGGGCAGGCATCGTTTCTTCCAATCTTCGGTTCTACCCTGATTGGTTCCTGCTTAATGGCTGGTGAAGGATCGTTATAATCATTTTCGTCACTGATATATTCCGGACCGCCAGTACCTGAAGCTGCACCTGCAAATTCTTCTTTACGCTGGCGCATTTTGCTCATGTCCGTTTTTTGTTCACGGCCTTCTTTTATTTTACCTGCATTGGTTTCTTCCATTGGGATGGCACAATGACAAAGGAAACTTACGATGTCCTTGTTTACCTGGTCGTCCATTTGTTTGAAGGCACCAAAGGCTTCAATCTTATAAATTACCAATGGATCTTTTTGCTCATAGCCTGCAGTTTGTACACTGTGGCGCAAATCATCCATTGCTCTTAAATGTTCTTTCCAGGCATCATCAATCAACGCCAGTGTAATACTGCGTTCGAGAGCATTTGGTAATTCAGCCCCTTCACTTGCAATGGTTTTATCCAGGTTGGCAAGGGCCTGGATTATTTTTCGTCCATCCGTAAACGGTACCGCCACGTTTTCAATGTGATTGCCCTGCTCTTTACGAATATTTTTTATAATCGGGAATGTTTGTTCGGCTACAGCAACCACCTTGCGGTTGTAATTTCCTTTGGCTTCATCATAAAGCTTTTCGGCTGTTACATTGATGGCACCTTTTTCCAATTCTTCCGGAGTGATAACGGTATCAATTCCAAAGTTCATGATCACCGCCAGCTTAAAGCCTTCGTGGTCATTGCTTTCTTTAAATGAATTTACCAACCCTTCAGCCACAGAGTAGAAGGCATTGTCAAGATCCAGTGCAAGTCGTTCTCCAAACAATGCATGGTTACGTTTGCTGTAAACCACATTCCGTTGCTTGTTCATTACATCATCATATTCGAGCAAACGCTTACGAATACCAAAGTTGTTTTCTTCCACTTTTTTCTGAGCTCTTTCAATTGATTTAGAGATCATGCTGTGTTGAATCACTTCTCCTTCCTTGTAACCCATCCTGTCCATCAGCGATGCAATACGTTCGCTGCCAAACATGCGCATCAAATCATCTTCAAGGCTTACAAAAAACTGGGTGCTTCCGGGATCTCCCTGCCGACCAGAACGTCCACGCAACTGTCTGTCTACACGACGACTCTCATGCCTTTCTGTTCCAACAATTGCCAAACCACCCGCATCTTTAACACCGGGCCCAAGTTTAATATCTGTACCACGACCAGCCATGTTGGTAGCAATGGTAACGGCGCCGGCGAAACCTGCTTCGGCTACCACCTGTGCTTCCCTGGCATGTTGTTTCGCATTCAATACATTGTGTGGAATATTTTTTTGCTTCAGCATCCTGCTTAGCAATTCACTGATTTCTACCGAAGTGGTACCCACCAATGAAGGTCGCCCGGCAAGGCGTAAACGCTCAATTTCATCAATAACTGCTTTGTATTTTTCCCGCTTGGTTTTGTACACCAAATCCTGTTCATCTATACGTACAGCCGGTAAGTTTGTAGGAATGGTTACCACATCCAATTTGTAAATATCCCACAACTCCGCTGCTTCTGTTTCTGCAGTTCCGGTCATGCCACATAGTTTGTGATACATACGGAAATAATTCTGCAAAGTAACGGTTGCATAGGTCTGTGTACTGGCTTCAATCTTTACATTTTCCTTCGCTTCTATTGCCTGGTGCAATCCATCAGAATATCTTCTTCCATCCAGTATACGACCAGTTTGTTCATCTACAATTTTTACCGATTCGTCCATCACCACGTATTCGGTATCCTTGTCAAATAACGTGTAGGCTTTCAATAATTGTTGCACGGTGTGTATGCGGTCTGCCTTCAGTGAGTATTCGCTTAACAGGGCTTCTTTGCTTTGTAATTTTTCTTCGGCCGATAAAGCGCCTTTTTCAATGTCAGACAATTTTGTAGCAATATCAGGAAGGATAAAGAATTCAGTGTCTTCACCTGACTTGGTAATCAGGTTAATTCCTTTATCCGTAAGGTCAACCTGGTTGTTTTTTTCATCAATGTGAAAAAACAATTCGGCGTCTACTTTCGGCATTTCTTTTTGCTGATCGGCCAGGTAATAGTTTTCTGTCTTTTGCAATTTTACCCTGATGCCCGGCTCACTTAAAAATTTAATCAACGCACTGCTTTTGGGTAAACCTCTGTGTGCAATCATCAATGAAAGACCACCATCTTTGGGATCATCATTGCCATCTGCAATTTTCTTCTTGGCATCAATTAAGTGCTGACTCACTGCTTTCTTTTGGGCATCCACCAATTTTTCAATCCTTGGTTTCAAATCAAAAAATTGTTGGGTATTGTCACTGTGCCCAACAGGCCCACTGATTATCAACGGTGTTCTGGCATCATCAATCAATACACTATCCACTTCATCCACCATTGCAAAATGATGCTTGCGCTGTACCATTTCGTCCGGACTATGCACCATATTATCTCTCAGGTAATCAAACCCAAATTCGTTGTTGGTGCCATAGGTGATGTCTGCATTGTAGGCAGCTCTTCTTGCATCTCCGTTCGGTTCATGCTTATCGATACAATCGACTGTTAATCCCAAAAATTCAAATAGCGGGCCATTCCATTCACTATCTCTTCTTGCCAGGTAGTCATTTACGGTTACAATATGTACGCCTTCGCCTGCCAATGCATTCAGGTAGGCGGGCAATGTACTCACCAACGTTTTACCTTCACCGGTAGCCATTTCCGCAATTTTGCCGGAGTGCAATACCGCACCGCCAATCAACTGCACATCATAATGAACCATATTCCACAATACGTCGCCGCCAGCGGCCTTCCAGGTGTTGGTGAAAATTACCTGATCGCCTTGTATAGTAATGTGATCTTTTTTTACAGAGAGGGTTCTGTCCAGTTCAGTTGCAGTGCTTTCCAATGTTGCATTGTCCTTGAACCGGCGGGCTGTTTCTTTTACGGTGGCAAACGCCTCGGGTAAAATTTCCTGAAGTATAACTTCTATTTGTTTGTCCCGCTCTTTTTTAAGCACATCAATTTCCTGATAGATGACATCTTTTTCGTTGATGTTGGTAACCGGCAGGTTTTCTGCATTTTCCTTTTTAGCATTGATATCCTGATCAATTGCACTAAGATGCTGTTGAATACGCTGTTTAAATTCAGCCGTATTATTCCTTAATTGGTCGTTGCTGAGGGATTGGTATTGTGTAAAAAAACTATTGATCTTAGCAACCTGTGGTGTTATCTTTTTTACATCCTTTTCACTTTTGTTGCCGCCAAATATTTTCGATAAGAAGCCTATCATAAAATTCCGTGTTATTGGGTATTGTTTATAATTAATTAATTCCGGTGATTTGCATTGTCAAATATGGTGCTTAAATATTTTGAGAGCCAAAATGACAGCGCGGCAAAGGTAACAATTACTTGTTAGTTTAAAAGGGTTAGTTAGGGGTTTGCGGGATAGCCGCTTTTTGGAATGGATAACTGTGTGCCACCTTGTAAATGAGTTGTTTAGAAAATGTTTTTTTATTGGCGGGGCAAGTATTAAGTTTTTCTTAACTAACTTTTTTTTGTTTTCAGCATTAACTCAAAAATTAACTATATGAAATCATTTCGATTATTCCCGATTGTATTTTTTTGTTGTACTTTTTTGATATCCGGCTGCACCAGCAATGAGATTGGCGAAAGCAAGGATGTATCTCAGGAAACCATTTACCAGCAATACAATATCAGCTATAGTGAGGGTGATGAAAATGCTACTGTGTACAGCCAGTTTCGTTTTGCAGGAGACAATGGCACTACACTGGTATTAACAAGGCCTGCCGGGATTCAGTTTGATGGGGTTTCGCTGACTATGGATAGCAGCGAGTATGAAGGGGCATTTTATAAAAAAAGTACACCTGCGAATACTTTTTATGGAGATCATCTTTTTACTTATACCGATATAAATAAAAGGAAATTTGAGAACAGGTTTTCTATTGCAGCATTTAAACTGATTAATATTCCTGAAGTTAGTGCGAGGACGGTCGCACTTCAAATCCCTTTTGAATCCTCTCCTTTAGGAGCGGATGACCACATAGAAATGAACGCTGTGGATACAGATTCATCTTTTAGCGTAAGTCGTACTCCTAATGAAAACAAGTCCTTTATTTTGATACCGGTGGAGGAACTGCAACGCCAGAAGGGCAATCAGTTGAAGTTGGTCGCAATCTTACACCGAAAGATAGCTTTACAACAAAATACAACAGAAGGTGGAAGACTTGAAGTGGAGCATACTTTAAAACCAATTATTATAAAATTAGAAAAGTAAACTTTACGCCGCAATAGCTGTTGCAATAGAAATTCTGTTTATGAAGCATATCTTGGTTCTATTGGCTCTTGCCATTTCTCCGGTGGTCGTTTTTTGTCAAATGAATGAGCTGATTTCGTTTGAGCAAAAGCGGATAGATTTGAATAAGAAGGCAATGGTAGTTTTGGGAAGCTGGAGTACCGCCAATATAATAGCTGGTGCAATTGCTACAAATACCAACAATAGAGAGGCTCGTTATTTTAACCAGATGAACGTAATTTGGAACAGCGTTAATTTAGTAATAGCAGGTGCAGGCTATTATGGTGCTTCCAAAGAGAAACTAAAGGACCTTACTTTTTCAAAAGTATTGATGCACCAAAATAAAACTGAAAAAGCATTTTTGTTCAATACCGGACTGGACCTTGCGTATGTTACAACAGGTTTATATTTAACAGAGAGAAGCAAACGCAATGTTGATCCGGCTAAATTAAAAGGATATGGCAACTCAGTCATGGTGCAGGGTGGGTTTCTGTTTTTGCTGGATGCCGTAATGTACAAACTGCAACAGCATCACGGAAAGCAGCTAAATTCCTTTGCAGAAAAGCTAACGGTTGTAGCCGGACCCGGTGGATTCACCGTTTCTTATACACTTTAAAATTTCAATTTTGTATGGTTGTTTTGATGTTATACGGCTTCTGCTGAAATAGATCTTCAGGTATAGCATGCGTAATCGAAAAACTTAGGCTATTTACAATCAGGGAAATGATAAACGCTTTTTTCCAGTTGCAGGGCAATAGGAAATGAAATGCAATCGCCTCACCAATCGCCAAAACAACTGCCACATAGTACATGTTGATATCAAATGTAAAAAAAATAATGTGCGTGACTGACCATGAAATGATGTTTATTAGTAATGCCATCCCAAGTGCCGCCTGTCTTTTTTTTCTCTTGAAAAATAGCGCAATAATGGGGAGCTCAATTAAAATTATGATTAGGAAATTGAAGGCAAGTACCATTTTATCGCTGCTTTTTTTTACTAAAACTTGTGGTTTTATTGATTGTGTTACTAGTGTTAAGTTAAGTGTGAATAGTGATCCGAAATCTATCAGGTCACAAAGCAAACCGTCATTTTATTCTTAATTTAGTATTAGAATGACTTCTTGCTTATCACAAATAGAGGTAACTAATTTGTATAGCGAAGATGTGCAATTCTGGGTACAATTCGTTGACTTTAGTTTGTAAACTATAATTATTATGAATTAATCTTTTAAAAATAGGGTGATTTGCACACTTTTACAGGTTGACAGGACAGTTGTTCAAATTTGATCGTCCGTTTTTGAAATAAAATGAAAGATTAGGTACTGTTAATTAATAGTATTGTAATTGCAAAAAAAAATCTATAATTTGTATTCAATTTTGAACACAACGCCAGCCGATATTAAGGAATTTAACTACATGCAAAAAGACTATTTGGCATGGCTGAATGAACTTGCAACTGCTTTGGGCAGTGTAGTAAAAGAGAATGTGTTGTCGCTTTCACCAGAAATAGGAGCGGGGTATTCTGCATCCTTTTTTATAGAGGAAGGCTGCACAGCATGTGTAAATAATTTTCAGTTAAAGGAAGACTATCATTTCAACCGTACACCTTCTGATAATTTTGGCGTTATTATCTACCTGTATCATTTCCAAACATTGGCCCCCGTGTATTTTAAATTGGACGACCATTCCAGTCTTCTTGATATTGGCAGTCATTTCGAACTTCGTGTTACTAATTCGCAAACTTCACAGCAATTGAAATTTGGAAAAACGACTCATGTTAAGGGGATTAGTATATTTCTTGAAAATGAATGGATTTCAAAAAATCTTAGCCATCGGCTGACGGAAGTGTTTAATTACCTGGAGAAGGTTAATTATTTTAAGCAGTTTGTAAATGCCAAACAGCAAAGACTAATGAGTGAAATCCTGAATTTGCCTACAAATCACCCTTATCCAAACATATTTGTACGTAGCAGAATTTTAAGGCTGTTGGATAAGCTACTTGAAACTTTTCTACAGCGTGATATTTCGGAATCTCCTGAAAATATAAATGATGATGATTTTGTTACACTGCAAAAAATTGAAGTGATGCTAACGAAAAGCTGCCATGAGGCTTTTCCGGGTATTGAGAAATTGTCGAAACTTTCGCTCATGAGCGAGAGTAAACTGAAGAAGCTATTTAAACAGTTTTTTGGAATGGGATTATATGAGTATTACCAAAAAAACAGGATGCATATGGCAAAGGAGTATATTTTATCCCGTAAATATTCCATTTCGGAGGTAGGAACTAAATTGGGATACCAAAACCTAAGTAACTTTTCAACCGCCTTTCGCAAAGAATTCAATTGCCTCCCAAGTGAGTTGAATATTATGTCTTAATTTAATATGCCTACGCCGTAATATGCAGATGCGTCTTTTGACAAAGCGTACCTCAAATAATTTGCAAATTATCGAATTCGCAAATTCGCAAATTTCCCTACCTTTGCCCCCCGAAAAGTAACCATTCAATTTATAATTAACCTTGATATGTCAGGAGCGTTAAAAGAAGTTCGTAACAGAATTAAGAGTGTGCAAAGTACTCAGCAAATAACCAAAGCAATGAAAATGGTGAGTGCTGCCAAGCTTCGCCGTGCCCAGGATGCCATTACCCAAATGCGTCCTTATGCAAAAAAATTACAGGAAGTGCTGAGTAATATTGTAAGCAACAGCGATGGTGATGTAAACCTGGCATTGGCAACCGAAAGGAATGTAGAAAGGGCCTTGATTATAGTAGTAACCAGCGACCGGGGTTTGTGCGGTGGATACAATAGTAACCTGATTAAATTGGCAAGACAGGTGATTCAGGACAAATACAGTACGCAGCATGCAAAAGGCAATGTGCAAATTTTACCCATTGGAAAAAAAGGATTTGAACATTTTACAAAAAGTGGTTTTAACGTAGTAGACCAATATTGGGATATTTTTACCGGACTTAGCTTTGACAGAGTTCAGGCGGCTGCAAAATTTGCAATGGAAGCATTTGCAAAAAAAGAAATTGATGCGGTAGAGCTTATATATAGCGAGTTTAAAAATGCAGGCACACAGGTTTTTGTTGCAGAACAGTTTTTGCCTGTAAAAAAATTAGAGAAGCAGGCAGGCGATAAAAAGGCAGATTTTATTTTTGAACCAAGTAAAGAAGTGCTGATTCAGGAACTGATGCCCAAAATTTTAAACACGCAGTTATTTAAGTCGGTTTTAGATGCTCATGCAAGTGAGCATGGTGCCCGTATGACGGCGATGGATAAGGCAACTGATAACGCAAATGAACTATTGAAATCACTCAAAATAAGTTACAACCGGGCAAGACAGGCTGCTATTACTACCGAATTAACGGAAATAGTAAGTGGAGCTGCTGCGTTGAACGGATAAAAAAGCCCCCAACCCCTAAAGGGGAGCAAGGATAAAAAGCATCTAACAATCTAAATACTAATATTCCCCTTTAGGGGTTAGGGGCATGGAACTTTCTCAAATAATACCACATATAGAGGCCTTGATATTTGCCAGTGATAAGCCATTGACCAATTTGGATCTGGTAGAATTGCTGAATAATGCGATGGGCTTTATTGAAGACAGGGCTACACTTGACCAGGTAGAATCGGCCGTGGAGGGTATTCATGAAAAATATAATTCGGAGTTTTATGCTTTTGAATTAAAGCAAAGTGGCGGCGGCTGGCAGTTTCTTACAAAAAAAGAATACCATAAAACTGTTGCACAATTGAATGGCGATAAATTTCTTAAACGTCTTTCCAATGCTGCATTGGAAACACTCGCAATTATAGCTTACAAGCAGCCCATTACCAAAAGTGAAATTGAAGCCATTCGTGGTGTAAACTGCGATTATGCGGTACAAAAACTTTTAGAGAAAGACCTTGTTATAATTTCCGGAAGAAATGAGGATGCAGTCGGGAAGCCTTTGATTTATGCTACTTCAAAATCTTTTATGGACTATTTTGGGATCAATAGTACCGAAGATTTGCCTAAAATAAGCGAAGTATTGATGGAGGAATTGGTGCAGGCAACTATCGTAAATCAGGCAATTCAACCTGAAGAAGATAACAGTAATTTAGACGAATCAGCAGAAACAATTTTGGCCGTAACCGAAGATGGGGAAATAATTGAAAATAGTGCCGGGTTAAGCGATGATAGCGAAGTGCAATTGATAGCTACTGAATTGACTGAAGTGGAAATTGCTGACGCTGTTGAATCAATAATTGAAGATGACCAGGATGAGTTTGTAGTTACAATTGAGGAGGAAGTATTGGTGGCCGACATTGAGGTTGAATCAATGGATATTGAAGAAAAGAAGAGCGAAAGTGAAGGGCAACCAGTTGATAACCCGGCATCCGATTCGGAAGAAAAGGAAGTAGCAGCGGATAAACAGGTGAAGGACAAAGAAGGCCAGGCTGAATCATAAACTTTAAATTGAATTATTTTTAAAAGGTATGATGAAGCGTTTTTCTCATACCTTTTTTTATTAATAAAATCCGGATTTTAAAATCGCATCAATAACCAACATTTATATTTTATCATGCAAAAAAATTTAACCCACCAGCAGTTGATTGAGATCGCTGATGAATTTGGTACACCCGTTTATGTGTACCACGCAGAACGCATTGCAGCGCAATATAAAAAATTGCAAAAGGCTTTTGCAGGTAGCAACGCACGCTTTTTTTATGCCTGTAAATCGCTCACCAATATCAATGTTTTAAAATACATGCAGTCCATCGGTGTATCATTGGACTGTGTAAGTGTGAATGAGGTGAAGCTAGGATTGATGGCAGGTTTTGATAAGAAGGATATTTTGTACACACCAAATTGTGTTGATTTTGCTGAAATAGTGGAAGCCAAAGAATTGGGTGTAAATATCAATATTGACAATATTTCCATACTGGAACAATTTGGTCATAAGTATGGCGATAGTTATCCTGTTTGTATCCGGTTGAACCCGCATATTATGGCAGGCGGAAATTACAAGATTTCTACCGGCCACATTGATAGCAAGTTTGGCATTTCCATTCACCAGATGCGTCACATTGAAAGGATTGTAAAAAGCACGAACCTGAATGTTACCGGTATTCACATGCATACCGGTAGCGAGATCAAAGACATCAAGGTGTTTCTATTGGGACTTGAAGTAATGTTTAATACAGCCGAACATTTTCCTAATCTGGAGTTTATTGATTTGGGCAGTGGTTTTAAAGTGCCTTATCAGCCTGGTGATGCGGAAACCGATGTTGCAGATTTAGGTAAAAAAGTAGCCGAGGCGTTTGTTGATTTTGAAAAAGAAACCGGAAGGAAATTGCAGGTATGGTTTGAGCCTGGAAAATACCTGGTAAGCCAGTGTGGTTATTTTGTTGTAAAAACAAATGTGATCAAACAAACGCCTGCAGCCGTTTTTGCAGGTGTCAACAGCGGTTTCAACCATCTGATTCGTCCTATGATGTATGATGCCTATCACTATATTGAAAACATCAGCAATCCAAAAGGAGCCGAAAGAATCTACAATGTGGTAGGAAATATTTGCGAAACCGACACCTTTGCATGGGATCGTACTTTGCATGAAGTAAGAGAAGGCGATTACCTGGTTTTTAATAATGCCGGTGCCTATGGTTTCGAAATGTCGTCTAATTTCAACTCCAGGTTAAAACCTGCTGAAGTAATGGTAATAGATGGCAAGGCGAAACTGATTCGTAAAAGAGATGTTTTTGAAGACCTGTTAAGAAACCAGGTGATTTAATAAAAAAGATCAATTGATTTGAATGCAATGCCGCCACTTTAAAATGGCGGCATTGTATTTTTTTAAAAAGAAAACTATGCTAATCAATATTCGACAAGTAGT
>Ga0105049_10004032_pt1 | contig 17295 bp, 10 predicted proteins | sample MAT06_FD_78087 | JGI IMG/M metagenome (GOLD analysis project Ga0105049, IMG submission 78087) | Freshwater microbial communities from Lake Fryxell liftoff mats and glacier meltwater in Antarctica - MAT-06 | ecosystem: Environmental > Aquatic > Freshwater > Ice > Liftoff microbial mat | place... | reverse complement strand
GGGAGAACAGGCTGAAAAGGTTATTCAGAAAATAATCGCACAGTTACGCACACTGATACAGGATCAGGAAAGTTTGCAAAAATACTGTAAACAGTTGGAAATATTATCCAATATCCGTAACTTGCAGCCTGAAACAATAAAACAGTTAAGTGCTATGCCAATAATGTATGATTTAAAAACTGATATGCGCTATCAACAGGGCCATGAAGAGGGCCTGATGGACGGTATCGAAAAAGGTATTGAGCAAGGTATCGAAAAGGGTATTGAGCAAGGTATCGAAAAGGGTATTGAGCAAGGTATCGAAAAGGGTATTGAGCAAGGTATCGAAAAAGGTATTGAGCAAGGTATCGAAAAAGGTATTGAGCAAGGTATCGAAAAAGGCCGTGAAGAAGCCTTGACAGCAGCTATAGAAAGGGTAATACTTAAATTCCCGCACTTTTCAGATCAGGAGATTGCTGATATCTTTGAGCTGTTAGTGGAGCGTATCGCGCAAGTACGCACTTCCTTATCGGAGCGCACAGGAAGTGCCGATTAATTGATTTAGTAAGGAAAAGGTGTCCCGGCTACTGTTGGTAAGTAGGTACGTTGAAATACTCGCGGTTTTGAATTTCATTAATTGCTTTCCAATAACCAAACAGCCACAATTAACCAATAACTACTGAGTTGTGCATTAATTGATGTACCCTTTTCAGATCATCCAGATCATCGAAAAATTTGTATAATTATAAAAAATGTTATGCATTTTTATCTGTAAATGAATTAGTTGATAATGCTTGTATAGTTTTTTTGCAAAAAAAATTATACAAGCATTATCAACTAATTCATTCCCGTGCCACTACTTATGACTTTTTCCGAATTAGGGTTATCCAATCCATTTGCTGCATCCGCTAAGAAAAACGGATACGAATTACCCTTCCCTATCCAAATAGCCGCTATCCCGGCGATACTGTTGGGTAAAGATATATTAGGCATCGCTCAAACGGGTTCTGGTAAAACCGCGAGTTTTGTATTGCCGATATTACAGCAATTTCAACAAAAAAAGCCTGCCAAAAACCGGCACATTAAAGCTTTAGTTTTGGTGCCTACCCGCGAATTAGCGGTACAAGTAGGGGAGGTTTTTCAATTATTTAGCCATGATTTGCCCCGTGCGATCAAAACCCTAACGGTATTTGGGGGAGTGTCCATCAATCCACAAATGATGCAGATGCAGGGTGTGGAGATATTAATCGCAACACCTGGCCGATTATTGGATCTGATAGAAAATAATGCCATGAGTTTGTCGGAAATAGACACCCTCGTGTTAGATGAAGCCGATAAAATGCTCAATATGGGCTTTAAAGATGAAATGAACCGCATTTTTGCTTTATTGCCCGCCAAACGCCAAAACCTGTTATTTTCTGCTACGTTGGGCAAAGACATCAAAGACATCACGGAAATGCTACTGCATGACCCGATAATGATCGAAATAGCCGCAGAAAGCGAAAATTTAGACCTTATTACGCAGGAGGCTTACGGCGTATCGGAAGAGCGAAAAGGCCCTTTGTTGCGCTACCTGATCAAGGATAGAAACCTGAAACAGGTATTGGTGTTCACCTCGTCCATCCATAAAGCGGATAGTGTGGTCAACAAACTCAAGGCCAATGGTTTCAAAGCCTTGACCTTACATGGCCAAAAATCGCAAGGTGCGCGCACAGATGCTTTACGGTATTTTAAATCGGGCGAAATTGACGTATTGGTGGCCACTGATTTGGCTTCCCGTGGCATTGATGTACCGTCGCTACGGGTGGTAATCAACTACGAATTGCCCCGCTCACCCAAGGATTTTATCCACCGGATTGGCCGTACTGGCCGCGCTGGTGAAGCCGGGGAGGCTATTTCTTTTGTTACGCCCGACGATGAGCATCATTTTAAAGTCATCCAAAAGAAAATGGGTAAGCACGTAGCGCTGACTGAAACGGCAAATTTGGATCTGTTACACGCATTTCCAACGGTTCCTGTTAAATCCAAGTTTATTAGAAATTCCTAAACCAGCAACCGATGAACCCTCATTACCTGAGGTATCAATAATTGTGCCCCGTCATTGACAATGATATGGTCCGCATATCGCAGTTTTTCGGATTCTGACAATTGATTACTCATGCGGGCGCGTACTTCCTGTTCTGTCAGACCATCTCGTTGCATCACTCGCTGAATGCGGAGGGCTTCGGGCGCAGTAACGACTATCAGGGCATCTAAATACCGATGGCTGCCACTTTCTACCATCAAGGCTGCCTCTTTTAGCGAATAAGGTGCTCCTTTTTGGGCCATTTCATCGTGCCATATCCGGCTGTGGCGTTCTACGGCAGGGTGCACCAGAGCGTTAAGCCCCTGAAGTTTTGCCGGGTCTTGAAACACTATTTTAGCCACATACACCCGATTATAAGTACCATCAGGCAAGTAGGCTTCCGCTCCGAGCAGGGTGCGAATACCCTGCACCAATGCTTCATCATGGGTGGTCAGCCATTTGGCCCAGGTGTCGGCGTAATACACCGGAATACCCAGTGCCTCAAAAATGCGACATACGGTGCTTTTTCCGCTCCCGATGCCTCCGGTAATGCCAATGCGTTTCATGAGTATTGAGTCACCATTTATTTAGTCAGCGTTATATCGCCCCGAATTAATTGCAAACGCCCGTCAATGTACGATACTTCCACCTGATAAATATAGACAGCCGGAGGTAAATTGCGGCCGTTAAATTGCCCGTTCCAACGAAGGGCAGCATCATTGGGAAGGGCATTGTGACATTCAAAAACCATGTTCCCCCAGCGGTCAAAAATGGCAAAACGCCGTATTTCAGCGACTGAAGGGCCACAGGACACCCAAATATCATTATTTTGGCCATTATTGACGGGGGTGAACACATTCGCTATATAAACATCATCCGGTTTTTCCACGGCTACTGTAATGGAATTGGTGACCGAACAACCCACGCTGTCGAAGGCAGTAACCGCAAAAATAGCGGTACTCAACGGGCGAATGACCGGCTCCAAACAGGTAGTGCAACTTAGGGCTGCATGGGGTTGCCAGATGACTTTTGCCGGCTCGAAATTTCGAATAGATTGCAATTTTAAACTGTCGCCTAACGGTATGCTGGCCGTAGCGCCCGGATCAAAAATGCGTTGCGGTGGCGCAGGAAGCAGCAATGTATCATCAAAAATACACAATTCGGCATCTTCAACGTAAACATGATGCGGCCCGGCGGCTAATCCGGGCCACTCGAAAGGAGCCTGAATGGCAATGGGGGCAAAACCATCTATCCGAATGGTGTATGGTCTTATCCCGTTTCGAATGGTATCTATCAAAATGCTTCCGTCACGACCCTGATAGCACGTGGGGCCATACCAGGAAAGTTTTAAATCAAGAAAACTGTATAAAAGCTGTACATTGACGATGGAATCGCAACCATTTGATGCAGCATTATGTAAAACTTCCCGGCCATTGCGGTTTTTAACGTCATAGCGATGGCCATTAATCACCATAAATGTGCCATTGCAGAGATTAAGTTTAAAAATACTTTCCGGATTCGGTATCTGTCGGACATCCAAAATAATGACAGAATCACAACCCTTTCGATTGGTCAAATGGCGGATGAAACGCCCAACCGCTGCTATATTGCAAGTGGAATCCTTCTGGTAAGTGGTATCGGGCGACGAATAGGCGGTTGAAATAATCAGTAAAGAATCGCAGCCGCGTGCATCGGTAATTTTATCTATTTTTACCCCAACTTCACGGAGGTCACAGGATAGCCTGTCTATATAAGTGGAAGGTGTAGGCAACAAATCAACGGCGGTAATTACAATGGAATCGCACCCGCTGCTGCCGACCAACCCCTTTATCTGAATGCCTGACAAGAGCGGATCGCAGGTGATAGTATGAAGAAAAATGGAATCTGCGGCGATAAAATTGCGCTGAATATTAACCATAGAATCGCAACCTCCCCAATTGACTAATTTTTTTGAAAATATACCCGCTGAGTCCATGCGGCAGGTGGATTCTTCTAAAAAAGTAGCAACAGGTGGCACATAAACGGTAGTAGTAGTGACAATGGAGTCGCAACCCTGAACGCTTTTAAATGGCCGAACTCCACTGCCCGCTAAAGACGGATCGCAGGTATAACGACGTACAAAAAAGGAATCCGGAGCCTGTAGTGCAGTAATAGTGAGTATAACAGAATCACATCCCGAATAATTGGTCAAATACCGGGTAGTGCGGCCAATGAATGCCGGGTTGCAAGTAGTAGTATATTGAATGAGTGTATCGGAAGGCAGCAGGGTAGTGATGGTGACGACCAACGAATCGCAGCCGTATTGGTTGCTGAAACGCTGTTCACGGATACCTGTCATCAAGGGATCGCAATGAGTTTTATTACTATAAACGGTATCAGAAGGCAGCAGGGTAGTGGTGATGACGACCAACGAATCGCAGCCGTATTGGTTGCTGAAATATTGCTCTTTGATGCCCGTCAGCAAAGGGTCGCAAGTAGTTTTGCTGATATACACCGTATCAGAAGGCAGGAGCGTAGTGGTGGTGACGACCAACGAATCGCAGCCGTATTGGTTGCTGAAATATTGCTCTTTGATGCCCGTCAGCAAAGGGTCGCAAGTAGTTTTACTGCTATAAACGGTATCGGAAGGTAGTAGGGTAGTGGTGGTGACGACCAACGAATCGCAGCCGTATTGATTGCTGAAATATTGCTCTTTGATGCCCATCAGCAAAGGGTCGCAAGTAGTTTTGCTGATATACACCGTATCAGAAGGCAGGAGCATAGTGATGGTGACGACCAACGAATCGCAGCCGTATTGGTTGCTGAAATATTGCTCTTTGATGCCCGTCAGCAAAGGGTCGCAAGTAGTTTTGCTGATATACACCGTATCAGAAGGCAGAAGCGTAGTGGTGGTGACGACCAACGAATCGCAGCCGTATTGGTTGCTGAAACGCTGTTCACGAATACCTGTCATCAAGGGATCGCAATGGGTTTTACTGCTATAAACGGTATCGGAAGGTAGTAGGGTAGTGGTGGTGACGACCAACGAATCGCAGCCGTATTGGTTGCTGAAACGCTGTTCACGAATACCTGTCATCAAGGGATCGCAAGTAGTTTTACTGCTATAAACGGTATCGGAAGGTAGTAGGGTAGTGGTGGTGACGACCAACGAATCGCAGCCGTATTGGTTGCTAAAATGCTGCTCGCTGATACCAATCATCAAGGGATCGCAATGTGTTTTATTGATATAGATAGTATCGGAAGGCAAGAGGGCAGTTTTGATGATGACCAACGAATCGCAGCCATTTTGAGCCGCAAATTTTTTTACTGCGGTGCCGGCTAAAAGCGGGTTGCAGGTAGTTAAATTCTGCCAGGTTACCGGTGTTGATAATACACGAACATGCGTGATCAGCAGGGAGTCGCAGCCATTGAGTTTTTTGAATCGCTGGATGCGGGTACCCGTTACCGTAGGGTCGCAGGTGGTTTCTTCTGCTATTACAGTATCGGGCAGCAGGGGTAGCAACGTTACAATTTGACTGCTTGAACAATAGTTGCTGTCAACTACCGCCACCAAATAATTGCCCGACAGTAACCCAATCCGGTCAGGGGTGTTTGTGGTGCCGGGCAGGTCATCCCAGTCAAAATACCAAGGCGGAGTCCCCTGTACTGGTGTCAATGTTATAGCATGAGTACAGTTGGTTACTGCAATATTTACGGTGACTTTCGGTGATCGGCGCACATACACCATTACATTGGCTTTTGACAGGGGATTGCACGGAGCAGTATAGGTAAAGGCGTAATTTCCGGTACTTAAATTATTGAAACTAAGTGTAGCATCGGCGCGATTGAACAGGTTGCCGGGGTCATTGCCATCTCCCGGACGTGCCGACCAGGTACCGCCAAAAGTTGCTCCGCGTGAGGTTTCATACAAGGAAAAAACCGACGTCACATCGTTTGCGCAAAGGAGTGTATCTTGCGATGTGCCCGCTACACCTGCTGGTTGTATGGAAAAATGAACGGGAAAAGTGTCGCGGCAGCCAGTGGGTGTCAGCGCCTGCCCGTAATAGGTGATAGCATTATTGACGGTGACACTTGGATTGGGCAGAATATTGGTTCCATTAGGATTTGGGGCGGTATGAAACGTGTAGGAAATATCAGGACGGGGTTCTACTAAGCTGAGTAGATCAATTTTTGCACCGGCACAAACTAAGGTGTCTTTATCCTGAATCACCGGGCGGTTTTCTGTCACCACAGCGGCATTTCCACCATAAGTAAAAGGTACCGGACAGCCGTTGCCTGCTGTGACGGAAACGATAGAATAATTGGTGTTCGAGAAGGATGTTACACTAAAGGCTAAACCGTCGAAGGCATTGTTAATCACCCGATTAGTGGTACCGTCCGTGTACGTCAGGGTAAAAGGTCCCCAAGAGATGGGCACTAAAAGATTTAGCCTCAAAGAAGAGGTTAGCGGCACACACCCTTTGCAATTGCTGATGCAATCCAAACGGGCTACCGTTTTTACCAAAAAAATGGAATCGGGGGGGCGTACAAATGCAGTACAATCCGTAAAATTAGCCCAATTGGCGGCATTTCGGAATCGGGCTGTCCAGACGGGTTGTGTAGTAGCCGTTTGCGGTATTTTATAACTGATAAAATCGCCGGGTACAGAGGGCGCAAAACACGTAGAAATATCGGGGTGCAGCCTGGAGCGTTGCGCCAAATCCACCGTGCCAGGCGGTAGAGAAAGCCATCCTACATTGGTAAAAGCACAAATAACCCGACCTCCGGTGTAGGTTGCATCCTGCTGACAACCGCCGGGGCACCCGGCGCCGTTGTCCCAGTTGCCATCCTGCAATAAATACAATTGATCTCCATTTCCGGAATTGAAATTTAGGATACCCGTCTGAATAAACGTCCATCCATTATCCGGCCCAATACCCAATGGAGCAGACCCGGCGCTGGTCGGTAACTCGATCGTAATGGTCATACCTGCCGGAATCGTCGGTCCCGTGCGCACCATCCTCAAAAACCCTTCGGAATTGCCCCACTTTCCCGTTGTGCGACGCTCCCAACCATTGTCCGTCAGGTCAATAGCGGTATTAGGGGTAATGTCTTTAAAGCACAAAAAGCTAATTCGGTCGCGTTCGCTGCCTGCGCCATTTTCACAAGGGGAAGTCAAATCGTCATCGCCTATGTTGGCTGCAATTCCCACAAATGCGGCATCCCCTGGGGCTAAAATAGTTTGGGCATTGCACCAAACCGTCAGCAACCAGCACAAAAATAAACAGCCATTCCGCGCAACATATCGCATTATAAAAATTAATAGCGGTCAAAATACAATTTACGATATTTCAGCGGATAAAGCCATATAATCGTGCACGTATTTGTTCTTTAGTCGTTCCTTAGCGCAAAGATACACCAAAAATGATGCAATATTTGCGATATGTTGTAAAATACCTAAAATAGGGAATACCATCGCTTCCGAAGTTGACCGTCAAAACCGTCAACAGTTTACAAGACAGTTATCTCTCCTCTCTCCTCTCTCCTCTCTCTCCTCTCTCCTCTCTCTTATCTCCGGTCTGCCCGCAAATTCAAAAACAATTTGAACCCCGCCGTTAATCCAATCGCTTTTGCCTGCGTAAAATAATCGGCACTCATGGTTATCTCATAGTTTTTAAATACATCCCGTATGTAAAAATAGCCAAATTCGGCACCAACGGTGTAATCTATGCCGTAGGAAGGGTCGTCGATGATGCGTACATCGCGGGTATCAAACCGATACCGCGTTCCGGCTTTGGCCATCAGGGTATAAGCAGCCCGGTTGGTTTTGGCACATTTATTACCATTGGAGCGATAAACACCGATACCTGCTTCTGCCAGGCCATAAGGCGTTATCAGAAAGGAACTTCCAATATCATTGGATTGGGGGTCAAGCGTAAAGGTAGCGCCGCCGCCAGCCCGCAGGACTCCCCAGTGGGTACCAACATTGAATGCGGCACCGGCACCGGCACCCAGCACGTTGCCCATGTTTTCCACATCGGGCGATACAAAATAAATGTGCGGAATGTCAAGAAAAAGACGTGGGCCGCCATTTTGAGCCTGCACAAAATGGGCGCTACAAGCGCAAATCAGGAAGCAATAAATGCATTTTTTCATATTACAAATAGGTTGTTTTGGGGCAAAGATACATTATCGGGCGATTTCGCTGGCTGTGTCTAAAATATATTATTGTTTTGAGCCATCAAACAGGAACTTTTTCTGCAGTGGTCTTGTTTTTTACTTTTCCTGCCTATTTGATAATTCAATTTTTTACAGCATGAAACAACGGATACGCGTCGCTGGCATTGTTCGCCACGGTGACAAAATTTTATTGATTGAACAGGAAAATACCAATGGCCTGCGGCGGTGGAGCCTGCCGGGTGGTCGTTTGGAGCCCACTGATACTGACCTGTATGCTGGTGCCGAACGCGAGGTGTTTGAAGAAACCGGGCTGCGGGTGGCTGCGGGTCGCCTCCGTTTCATCACCGAATATGCGGGGGTACACCTTGACCTTTTTGCCATCAGTATGCTGGTTGAATGTCAATTGTCAGAAGGAGAAAGCATGGACAACATCAACCTCAACAATACGATGCCGGATGACAATATCCACAGTGTGCGCTGGTGGACTCGGGAAGAGTTGAAACAGGAGATAAGCACAGGATTTACCCTGAGCTGCGATCTGTTTTGGGATAATTTAGATGCGAAAGTGGACGTGATTCACCTGGGGCGGCAAACGGAACTGGGTATACAATCGTAGACTGTATTGACTTCCAAATGGATTGACTTCCAAATGGATTGACTTCCAAATGGATTGGCTTCCAAATGTATTGGCTTCCAAATGGATTGGCTTCCGACTGTATTGACTTCCAAATGGATTGACTTCCAAATGGATTGACTTCCGACTGTATTGACTTCCAAATGGATTGACTTCCAAATGGATTGACTTCCAAATGGATTGACTTCCGACTGGATTGACTTCCGACTGTATTGACTTCCGACTGTTACTGCCGCTTCAACCGATACAACACTTTTCCCACTTTTGCCGTACCCTTCTCTGCCGGGTTGGTTGCTATCAATTCACTGAGCGTTAAAGCCGTACCATTGGGGTCAAATTTGAAACCTAAGTATTGAGCGGGTGCTGTTGTCTTGCTGTCAGACAGCAGGATGACGTCTGTTTCCTGAGCGGCAATAAAACAATCGCCGCCCGTACACAGTTCGTAGCGGTCATATCCTTCTAAGCCGGTTATCTGGCCAGTGGGTAAAAATTCTACGGTTCCGCTGCTTTTTCCAACGGAGGCAAATTTTCCGCCCATCAGCTGGTGGTTGAGGGCCGTCTGGAACGCTTGATAACCTGTTTTTTCGTACCCGGTGGCTTTGATCAGCCGATTGGTGGATGCTCTGGCTAAGGTGCCGTCAAAAAGCGTCATATCCTGATTGCCCGACGGGTTATAACTGAGAAATACTGATTTTCCGTTGCGGGCGTTCAAGACTTCCACTAAGGTATCTGCCTCAAAACGAATAGGCAGTTTCCAGGTTTCAGCACCGCTGTAACAAGTGATACTGTCCCGGTTTGAGTCGGTAAAGGTAAATGCATAAGCGTATGGTAAGTGCGTATTGTTCATGGCTGTCAAAATAGAGCCATATTGATTAGCATAGCTACAAAAATCAATTGCAATCCAGTTGCCATAGAGGGGCGTATAGCGGTCGTTGACTGGCGTGACAATTCTGGCACCGGTGGCGCTTTTAGTGTCCTGTTTGCAGGCAGACAATAAACAGCAGGCAAAGAAAATAAGGGTAAAACGGACTGGCATAAGTAAATGGATGATCGAATTGTTGATGTGACGGGATGTTGAACTATTGATTTGACGCGTTGCCAACCATTCAGTTGATTAGAGGTTGATTTGATGCTTATTTTGTTTGATTCGTTGGTTTAGGAACGGCAAAGATACATCAAGTTTAGATAACTAAATTCACCCGGTTTGAAAGTTTGACATTAACCCAAGTTACAATCGTAGCCCCCGCCATTTGAAATAAATTGCATAAAAGCGGGCATCGCGGTACGCGCTACGGTTCCTCTATAGAAGAGAAGAGCGGGGGAGCACGTCGAATTAAAACACGTAATTAGTTAATTATCAAATTTTTACAAAAAAAATAATTAAGTATGTGTTATTTGTGCCGAACATTAAAATAATTTTAGGTTAAGATTTGGATAATTAAGTCCGATTTTTTTTATACTTTTGCGCCAATTATTATACAACACACTCAAACTGATATTAAAACAGTTACATGGAAAAGAAGCGTATGCTGATTATTGCCTCCGAGATTGAACCTTACACGGAAGGCACCTTGATTTCGGAAATTTTTGCAAAAATTCCAAAAATATTTCACGATGACGGCTATGAATTGCGGATTTTAATGCCTCGTTATGGCGTAGTAAATGAAAGACGACACCGATTGCATGAAGTAGTTCGACTTTCTGGTATGAATATTATTGTGGACGATGACGATTATCCCCTTTTGATAAAAGTAGCTTCTCTTCCCAATTCCAGGTTACAAGTCTATTTTCTCGATAACGAAGACTTTTTTAAACGGAAATTTGTATTTGACGATGAAAATGGCGTCCCATTTGAAGACAATCCCGATCGTGCCGTATTTTTCTGCAAAGGCGCTATTGAAACGGTTAAAAAATTTGGCTGGTCGCCCGATTTTATTATCTGCCAGGGGTGGCTCTCCAGTTTGATTCCCCTTTATTTGCGTACAGCTTACAGAACCGAACCTATTTTTGCCAACGCCTCCATCGTTTATCTGGCTTACGATACTCCCCATGAGCGTATCCCCGGTGATCGCTTTTTCCAAAAATCCGCTATCAATAATTTAGCATTAGAAGACCTTGCGGCTTTTCGCGATGAGGACGGTGCTTCTATGCACAAAGGTGCTGCTGCTTACGCTGATGCTATTATTCTGGGCAGCGAAACCTTCGATCCAAACGTTGAATACTTGTCTGTTGCTCAGGAAAAACCGGTACTGTCATGGAAAGCACCGGATGAGATGCAGTCTGCTTACTTAGATTTCTTTCGCAGCCTTAAGGAGGTGCCGGAAACTGTGTAAGTAATCCTGAATGATAAATGATGGGTGATGAATCCTGCAACTTGCTCATAATCAAGTAATAAGAAACATTAAAACAACATTTATTTTCACACGGATGTGTACTTCAACGAATTCAAAAAATATTGCAAAAACTACTTATGCGCTATTATAGTACTTCCGCCACCCTGATACTGGTGTCGCTGTTATGGCTTTGCTGTACCAAAATATCCCCTTTTGGTTCCGAATTATTAGATGACCAATTGGGCGACTATGCGTTTACGGATACCCTCACCTTGCGCTGTACCATTGAGCAGGAAGACGAAGTTTTTACTTCCGACCGCTCTAATGGTTCTCCGTATCTGTTGTGCGGCGAACTAAATGACCCGGAGTTTGGCAAAACAACGGCTGATATTTACAGTTTAGTGGGTCTGCCCGGTGCAGCAGTGCGGTTTGATACCTCCAAACTACAAGTGGATTCTATTGTCATGTACCTCCGTTACGATATTACCGGCGTGTACGGTGATACCACAACCGAACAAACCCTGAAGGTGTTTCAATTGGACGAAGAACTCATTTATACCAGAGAGTACCAGTCAAGCGCCTCCCTGCGCACCTTGAGAGAGTTGGGATCCGTCAGGTTCGTGCCACGTCCCAGCAAAAAAGACAGCCTTTCCATTGCTGCCAAAGCACCATTTTTGCGCGTAAAATTGGATAATAATTTTGGTAAGTTGCTTACTCGGTTGGATAGTGCCTCTTTAGTGAATGATACCATATTGTATGACAAAATCAAAGGTTTTAAAATCACCTGCGCCCCAAGTAATAGCAGTGACCCCGGCGCTATACTGGCCTTCAATCTCAACGATCCCAATTTCAGCCTCGTTCGTTTATATTTCAAAGAAGATACCACAAAACGCCGTTTCGACTTGAGATTTTTAGAAGGCCGATTGACAGAAACCAATAAATTTAACCATTTTTCGCACGATTATGGCAATTCAGTAGCCGGGAAAAGTATTGGTCAACCCGGCAATGAGTTGATGTATGTGCAGGGCGCAAAGGGCATTCGCATTAAAATAGAAATACCATACGTGGCCAATTTAGATAATATTGCCATCAATAAAGCCGAATTAATAATCACCGCCAAATCACCCGCCTCCAATGCCTTTCCGCTGCCCAGCCAATTGTCTCTTACCGAAACAATAGCCCGCAACCTCACTCGACTCGATTCTACTATCCTGAAAAGTTTGGTCGGCAACTACCAGCAGGACTTAGTCGGAGATATGTATGTGTCGCTTGGCCCCTCTTTGACCGGCGGCCTCGGCCTGTTTGGCGGTAAACCCGTCAGCGCTACCGTGGGCGGTAATGCCGTCAAACAATACCGTATGATCCTGACCGACCGTTTTCAGGCCATGGTGGACGATACCAAAAATAATACACGGTTAAAAACGATTTATCTGAAAGTATACCCCAACCGCAGTTTTGCCTCCCGAAGCATCCTTTATGGCCCTAAAAGTACCGAGTTTCCCGCAAAATTGGCATTAAAATATACGAAGTTGCGGTAGGGGGTGTTTTGGTGTTTTAGCGTACGCGTGAATACATCAACAATCATGTATCAAAAGGTCTATTGGTTGAGAAGTTTGTGGGTTGAGGGGGTTTAGGTGCCGCGATACATCAACAATCACAAATCATGTAATCATCAATCGTCAATCAAGAGGTTGAGAAATTGAGTATTTGAAGAATTGAGCGGTGCACACAGATACATCAAAAATCATAAATCATGTAATCATGTAATCATCAATCAAGCACATCACGGTACACATCACGATACATCAACAATCATATATCATGTAATCATCAATCGTCAATCAAGAGGTTGAGGAATTGAGCGGTGCATACAGATACATCAAAAATCATAAATCAAACAAGGTTTAGAAGTTTAGGGGGGGTTTAGGTGCCGCGATACATCAACAATCATGTATCATGTAATCATCAATCGTCAATCAAGAGGTCTGGTGTTTTGGTGTAATCTACGGTCATCTCCTCTCTCCTCTCTCTCTCTCTCTCCTCTCTCATGTGTGGAATAGTCGCCTACATCGGCACCAAAGAAGCATATCCCATGCTCATAAAAGGCCTCCAACGTTTGGAGTACCGGGGATATGACAGTGCCGGCATTGCTTTGCAAAACGGTACCCTGAATATTTACAAAAAAAAAGGGAAAGTCGCGGAATTGGAGGCTTTCACGCAGGATAAAAACACCCAGGGAACGGTTGGTATAGGCCATACCCGTTGGGCTACCCACGGCAAACCCGATGACATCAATGCCCATCCACATACCAGTGGCAATGGTCGGTTGGCACTTATCCACAATGGTATCATTGAAAACTATGCGGTACTTAAAAATGCCCTGATCAACCTCGGCCATATCTTCATCAGCGAGACCGATACAGAAGTATTAGTACACCTGATAGAAGAAGTACAGCAAGCCGAAAACCTGCCATTGGAAGAAGCCGTACGTCAGGCACTTACACAAGTACATGGGGCGTACGCTATTGTGGTCATGGATCGGGAAGATCCCGGCAAATTGGTTGCCGCACGCAAATCCAGTCCATTGGTCATTGGTGTTGGCAAAAACGAGTTGTTCGTAGCCTCCGATGCCACACCCATTGTAGAGTATACCAAAAAAGTCATTTACCTCAACGATGAGGAAGTGGCTACCCTTACCTTAGATGGTGGTTTGGTGATAAAAACGCTGCGCAATGAGGTAATGACCCCCACCATACACCAGATTGAATTAAAAATAGAAGCTTTAGAAAAAAGTGGCTACGACCATTTTATGCTCAAAGAAATTTTTGAGCAACCCGTTACCATTGCCGAGTGTATGCGCGGGCGCATGAATGCGGAGGCCGGGTGGGTAAAATTGGGTGGTATGGAAGACCACCTGAAACGCATGATCCATGCACAGCGGATGATCATTCTTGGCTGCGGCACCTCTTGGCATGCCGGCATGATCGCTGAATACCTATTTGAAGACTTGGCGCGGCTGCCGGTAGAAGTAGAATACGCCTCCGAATTTCGTTACCGCAATCCCGTAGTGCGAGAGCAGGATGTCGTACTGGCCATTTCGCAGTCGGGTGAAACAGCCGATACCTTGGCTGCCCTCGAACTCTCAAAAGAACGCGGTGCTTTGACGTATGGTATTGTCAATGTAGTGGGTTCTTCCATTGCCCGCATGACGCACAGCGGTTCCTACATCCACGTAGGGCCGGAAATCGGTGTTGCTTCCACCAAAGCCTTTACCGGCCAGGTGACTATGCTGACCATGATGGCCTTAATATTGGGGTATGAACGCGGATTTTTACCTAAATCGCGTTATCAGGAATTGGTGCAAGAATTAGCCCTCATACCCGGCAAGGCAGCGCGCCTCTTAGAACAATGTCAGGAACAGATCAAATACATCGCCAGCGAATTTAAAGACGCAGAAAATGCCTTGTACCTCGGTCGTGGCTACAATTTCCCGGTAGCTTTAGAAGGTGCTTTAAAATTGAAGGAAATCTCTTATATTCACGCAGAAGGGTATCCGGCTGCCGAAATGAAACACGGCCCGATTGCGCTGATTGATGAAAATATGCCCGTCATTGTCATTGCCACCAACCTGAGCGCTTACGATAAAGTAGTATCCAACATACAGGAAGTAAAAGCCCGCAAAGGGATAGTGGTAGCGGTGGTAATGGAAGGCGATCAAATCATCAAGCAATTGGCCGATCATACCATTGAAATACCGGGTACCGAAGAGCCTTTCACGCCGCTGCTGTCGGTGATTCCGCTTCAATTGCTCTCTTATCACATCGCCTTGCTTCGGGGTTGCCACGTGGATCAGCCGCGCAACTTAGCGAAGTCGGTGACGGTGGAGTGAGGTGAAAGAGATTGTTCATAGTTATCTAAGTAGTTACGTTATTAGTTACTCGTTCCTAATATTTGTCTCCAAAAATAAAATAAAGGGGCATTATAAAAAACGCGTATCTTTGTACCATGAAACGGGCAAAACAACCGCCACTACTCATCTATGCCGGACCACCAACGCGACATTAATCTTCTTTCCGACGAACACCCCGACCCTGCCCGGTTGAAGGGACATCAATACCTGCTGGCCATTGGCATTGACCAATATCAGCATTGCCCGCCCTTAAACAATGCCGTGCGCGATGCCCGCGATTTTGTGGCGCTGCTGCGGGAGAAATACGGGTTTTCCGGCGAAAAGGCCACCGTGGTAGAATTGTACAACAAGGATGCTACGCGCCGCAGGATACAGAACCAATTGCAGGACTTGGCCGAAAGGGTCACGCAAGATGACCACTGTATCTTTTATTTTTCCGGCCACGGGGCCTACAATAAAGCACTTGACGAGGGCTATTGGGTACCTTTTAACGCCGAGCAGGGCCAATACGACGATTATTTGGCCAATGCCACCGTGCAAAGAAGCCTGAACGCCATCAAAAGTCGCCACACCTTCCTCATCGCCGATTCCTGCTTTTCGGGTTCCATGTTCACGGGTACCCCCGTGCGCGATGTGGCAGCCAGTCTTGAGCGGGAGCCATCCCGCTGGGGCCTCACCTCCGGCCGCAATGAGATAGTGGCCGACGGCCAACCCGGCGAAAACAGCCCCTTTTCCCGTACCCTCTTAGACCTCCTGCGCCGCAGCGAGCAGCCCCTCGGCGTGGCCACGCTCTGCGCCAACATGATGGAGATCGTGACCGCCAATGCCGGACAAACGCCGCGCGGCGAACCCTTGGCTATCCGCGGACACCTGGGCGGGCAGTACTATTTCCGGCCCACCGATGCCGAAGCGGCGGCGTGGAAGGCCGCAACGGAGCGGAATACCGGGAAAGGGTACGAGGCTTTTTTGCAAAAATACCCCGGCAGTACACACAAGGCCAACGCAAATACCCGCCTGTCGGTGCTGCGGGCCGATGCGGACTGGCAAGCGGCAGAGGAGCACCCTACGGAATCTGCTTACGACCATTTTGCCGAACAGCACCCCAACGACCCTCGCGCTGCCTTGGCCGAGCAACGCATGGATGCGCTGGCGGACGACCGAAAATGGACAACCGCTCACGGACGGGGCGGATTGATTGATTATCGAAATTACCTGCGCGGGTACCCCGAGGGCCGCCACGCGGCGGCGGCGCAAAAACACATACAGGCTTTGCACGACCAGGAAAAGCGGCCACCCGCTGCGGTACCTAATCCCGCGCTGCCCGTGATAGCAAAGCCTGTTTCGCCACCACTCGTGCCCAAAGGATTTCTCTTCGTGGAAGGCGGCACCTTCCCGATGGGCAGTGAAAAGGGCAGGGCGGATGAAAAACCCGTCCATCCGGTCACTTTAAGCGACTTTTATGTGGCCAAATACGCCGTCACGGTGGCGGAATTTAAAACCTTTGCGGAGGCATCGGGGTATAAAACCGACGCGGAAAAAGGCAACGGCAGCAATATATGGGACGGGAAAACGTGGGAAGAAACAAAAGGCATCAACTGGCGACACGATACAGGGGGAAGACTGCGCCCCGAAAGCGAATACCACCACCCGGTCATCCACGTCAGTTGGAACGACGCGACGGAGTACTGCAAATGGCTCACCCAGACTAAAAAAGACGGAAAGGGTTACCGCCTGCCCACCGAGGCGGAGTGGGAATACGCCGCACGGGGCGGCCAGCCGGGGTTGAAAGACAATTTTGAGTACGCCGGCTCCAATAATATAGACGAGGTGGCTTGGCACTTCGGCAATTCTAGCTCGAAAACGCACCCCGTGGGCGGTAAAAAACCCAACCAACTCGGCCTGTATGACCTGAGCGGCAACGTATGGGAATGGTGCAGCGACTGGTACGGTGACTATCCGGCTACCGCTCAAACCAATCCGACCGGGCCTAAAAACGGCATCTCCCGCGTGCTGCGCGGCGGCGGCTGGGGCCTCGACTCGCGGTACTGCCGCACTGCGTACCGCTACGGCAACGGGCCGGACAACCGCTACCCCCCTATCGGCTTCCGCCTCGCCCTCCAGTGAGGTTGGTTAGCCCTTCCGTGCCTTCCTGTGAGCAAGGGGGGCGGAGCGCGCTCAGTACAGGAGCCATACTGCCAGCAAGGTGGTGGGAGGG
>Ga0105049_10004031_pt1 | contig 17297 bp, 14 predicted proteins | sample MAT06_FD_78087 | JGI IMG/M metagenome (GOLD analysis project Ga0105049, IMG submission 78087) | Freshwater microbial communities from Lake Fryxell liftoff mats and glacier meltwater in Antarctica - MAT-06 | ecosystem: Environmental > Aquatic > Freshwater > Ice > Liftoff microbial mat | place... | reverse complement strand
TACTAAATGCGAAGGTATTATTACAGGGAGCTTATAACACTATCACTGCAAGAATGAATGATAGATTACGGAATAGTGGGGCTTATGTCCCGGGAGTTTTACCGGCATCAAATTTAATTCCTGCTACTGACCCCTATCGTAATGCGCCTTATAATTTCTCGCATATCAATAACACTGTACCAGAATCTGCGATTTCAGGCTCTTTCCCAAATCCATTTGTAGACCAGGCAAATGCTGACAATAATATAGTTGATTGGGTATTTCTTGAACTACGAAATAATGTTACTCCGGGGAATACTATTTCGCAAACTCGATCTGCTTTAGTCCAACGAGATGGAGATATTGTAGATATTGATGGGGTAAGCTCCATATATTTTAAAAATCTTATCGGTGCAGATTATACCGTGGTGGTCAGGCACAGAAATCATTTAGCAATGAGTACAAACCCTGCTTTATTTAATAAGACTTTATCATTGTCTGCAAATTCTACAACACTTGATTTTTCGAATTCACCAAGCGGTAATTTAATGGGGGTTGCAGGAACAAATTACTTAAATGCCAGTGGTGTAAATCAGCTATATGCAGGGAATGCGAATTTTAATACGAATTTAAGATGGAGTCCGCCTTCTTCAGATAAAGATTATATTCTAAATATAGTTCTGCTTGGTAATGCCGCTTCAGTTTTGTCTAATAGTTACAGTGCAGGTGATTTAGACCTAAACAGAGGCGTTAGATGGAGTCCGCCAAACTCAGATAAAGATTATTTTTTGAATACGCCTTTATCAAGCGCTGCCACAACTGTAAAATCTCAGGTTCTTCCAAATTAATTTTATATAAAAATCAAATATGAAAAAATATTTAGTTGCCAATATATTAGCTCTTATTTCTAGCGGAATAATTGCTCAAACGACTTTTCAAGCTACACTTCAACCGGTGGCTTCATCTCCAGCAGTTTCCGTTTTCGTAAAAACATCCTCTACTAAGTTAGGGAAGCCATCGGGTATTACACTTACTATAGCAATACCCGTTTCGGTAGGAGCGAGACCACCTCTTAGTGTTACTTTTGCCAATCCTAATATTTCTCTTATTGCGCCAGTTTACAATGCAATAAACCAAGATATAGGAGGGGTTCTACATTATATTTACAATATTTTGGGTGAGGGAATTGTTACCGCAGCCGCTCCTAATGTAAATTATGTAGCCGGAATAGATGTGCTTATGGCGACAATAACATTTTCAGGAGATCCATCGTTATCATCCCAAATAAAATTGGCAAATTTACCTGAGGGTGGTATTGACCCAAATCCAAACTCCTTCTTTGGTTTTAGTATTGATGGAGCCGATGTAGTGAATGTAGTTGCCCAGTTTTATGCAATTCCGGGTATTTCAACCGTGGTAAATGATGGTTTTGGTTATTCTGGGACATCCTATGCTCTCACTACCGGATTAGTTCCCCTTCCGGTTAAATTCACTGGCTTCAATGTTGTTAAAAAAAGTAATGATGGTTTAGTTACCTGGCAAGTTGAAAGTGAAACTTCTGTTACCGATCGTTACGAAGTGGAAAGAAGTTTAAATGGCGTTGATTTCCAAAAAGTTTATACCGTTGCTCCCAAAAACAATGGCAGCTCATCAAACAGTTATGAATTGACTGATATTAATTTATCAACTGTTCGTTCTAGCGGAATCATTTACTACCGTATTAAACAGACTGACAAAGATGGCAAATTTGTGTACACCGGTATTAAAAGCCTTCGACTGAATGCAAAATCAATGGCCGTAGGCGTTTATCCAAATCCAATCAGAAATTTTGCCAACTTATCAATTGATCTTGAACAGGATTCCAATGCAACCATTACCATTAACGATGCTTCCGGCAAACAGGTACAAAACATACAGATGCCGCTCTTTAAAGGTCCAAACATAAAAAAGATCAACATGGGAGCACTTGCATCCGGCAGTTATATTTTAAAGATTCAAACAGCTACTGAAACAGAAACTATTTCGGTTGTTAAGACAAACTAATACTTCAAAAATATTATAAAACAACAGCCTTGCCAATCAAATGGCGGGGCTGTTGTTTTATACTGATCGGCTATCTTTCTAATAAATTCATTCAAAAAAAGGCAGGCTGTATTTTCCAGTTTCAATCTTTCCAAACTGAATTTCAGCAAATTACGCAACCGGGATATTATACATCCTTCATTTCGCAAATGCTTTTGAACACAAAAATGCCGGCTAATAACCGGCATTTTTTATATCGCAGATTGTTCTAAAGTGATTAAATGGAGAATGCCTTATCAATAATTTCTGCCTGTTCCTTTGCGTGAATTTTTGAATAGCCTGTTGCAGTAGAAGCGCTAGGTGTGCGACTGGTGATAAAGAAATTGATGTTTTTTAAATTCATACGTAAAAAAGTGGCTGCCCCCATATTCAGTGGTTCTTCCTGCACCCAATGCCAGATGGCTTTGCTATATCTTTGATACAGTTCATCCAGTTTTGTTTGTGGCAATGGATGAATCTGTTCAAGCCGTATCAATGCTACATCCGTTCTGTTATCTTTTGCCTGTCTTTCAGCCAGATCGAAATACATTTTGCCACTGCACATGATTACTTTTGTTACTGCCGCCGAATCTTTCACAAACACATCATCTATCACTTCTTTAAAACCTCCGGTTGTAAACTCACTGGCTAAACTAAAGCTACCCGGATGACGAAGATTTGCCTTTGGTGAAAAATTGATCAGCGGCTTTCTAAACGCCCATGCCAATTGCCTGCGCAACACATGAAAGAAATTAGCAGCAGTTGTAACATTCGTTATCACCATATTTGATTCGGCACACATTTGTAAAAAACGCTCCATCCTTGCACTACTATGTTCCGGCCCTTGCCCTTCGTATCCATGCGGTAACAACATTACCAGCCCATTCATGCGCTGCCATTTGGTTTCAGCAGCCGCAATAAACTGGTCAATCATTGTTTGAGCACCGTTGCAGAAGTCTCCAAATTGTGCTTCCCACACTACCAGCGCATTTGGATTTGCCATGGAATATCCATACTCAAAACCCACCACTGCATATTCACTCAACAATGAATTGTAAATCCTGAAGGGCGCCTGCATCTCTGTAAAATGATTGAGTCGATTATATTCAGCATTGGTATTCTCATCATATAAAACTGAATGACGGTGACTAAAAGTACCTCTCTTTACATCCTGGCCGCTCATCCTAACATCCTTTCCATCTATCAGTAAACTTCCATAAGCCATTAACTCGCCGGTAGCCCAATCAACTTTTTGTTCGTCAGCATATAACCTAAGTTTATCCTGCAACAATTTTTCCACCTTTCGCAATGGTTTAAAGTCTGCCGGCCATTTCATTAATCCGTTGAACAACAACGTAAAATCCTGTTCGCTAATGGCTGTAATGGGTGAATTTTCAAAATCGTTCGTAACGGCACGTCTTAAACTTTTCCACCATAGCTCTGGTTTTTGAAAAGTATAAGGCAGTGGATTTTGTTTTACTTCATCTAACCTTTCCTGTAAGTCGGCCAGGAATTGCCTTTCCATTTCTTTTGCCAATTCCCTGGCTTCGGGCTCCCCATTTTCAATCAGGTATTGCGTGTAAACTTCCCTTGGGTTGAGATGCTTATCAATCAGGGCATATAACTGCGGCTGTGTAAACTTAGGCTCATCGCCTTCATTGTGGCCATGCTTGCGATAGCATACCATATCAATAAAGATATCGTGGTTAAATTCCTGACGATATTGAGTAGCAATTTCTACGGCTTTCACCACTGCTTCCGGATCATCACCGTTTACATGCAAAACAGGTGCCTTTACCATTGCTGCTACTGAAGTACAATAATCGGCACTGCGGGCATCGTCAAAATCGGTGGTAAATCCAATTTGGTTATTGATTACAAAATGGATGGTGCCGCCGGTATAATACCCTTTTAAATTTGACATTTGTAATACCTCGTACACTACTCCCTGGCCTGCCACCGAGGCATCTCCATGAATTAGTATGGGTAATATTTTATCGAAATCGCTATCGTACATTACATCCGCCTTACAGCGGGCAAAGCCTACCACTACCGGATCTACCGCCTCCAGATGTGAGGGATTAGGACAAAGTTTTAAATTGATTTTATTGCCCGAACTGGTTTCAATATCACTGCTAAAGCCGAGGTGGTATTTAACATCACCAGATCCCATAGTGGTATCCGGGGTTGCAGTTCCTTCAAATTCACTAAATATCTGTTCGTAGGTTTTACCTAGAATATTTGCCAGTATATTCAATCTTCCCCTGTGAGCCATCCCAATTACTACTTCCTGAACACCACTTAATGACGCTGTGTTGATGATAGCATCCAATGCTGCAATGGTAGTTTCACCACCTTCGAGAGAAAATCTTTTTTGCCCAATGTATTTTGTGTGAAGGAATTTCTCGAACATCACTCCTTCATTCAATTTTTGTAAGATTCTTTTCTTCTGATTGATGGGTACCGGCTTTAGCATCGTTTGCTCTACTGCATTGATCAGCCAGTCTCTTTTTTTTCTGCTGTTTACAGAACTAAATTCTATCCCAAGATGAGTCGTATAACATTTTTGTAAATGGTCAACTATATTTTGAAGGGTTGTTTTACCGAGCCCTACAAATTTACCGGCTTCAAAATTTACGGATAAATCAGCATCTGTAAATCCAAAATTTACCAGATCAAGATTAGCCTGGCGATCCTTTCTTTCCCTGATTGGATTTGTTTTAGCCACCAAATGCCCTTTTCTGCGATAGGCCAATATCAACTGATACACACTGAATTCCTTATCCAACTGTGCCGTATTCAAAGTTGCGTTGCCGGTTGGCACAACCGTTTTATTGCTTCCATTCAAATTGTTGGTTGCAAAATCAAATCCTTCAAAAAACTTACGCAACTCTGCATCAATGCTGGAAGGATCTTTTACAAAATCGTTGTACAGGCTTTCGATATAGGCCGGATGGGCGTTGGTGATGTATTGGAAATCCTTCATTTTAGAATAGAAAATTTGTTTATGATGGTGCCTCAATTGAGGATTGCAAATATCGGTCATTTAACCATTAGATGGAAGAGCGATTTTGGCCTTATTCGTTAAAAAACCAACAATTATCGCACTCAGCAGAACATACCCCGTAAAATAATAAAATCCCGGTTCAAGTGAAGCCGTGGTATTTTTCATCGCTTTTGCACCCAGAAAAGCAATAAAAATACTGATGGCAAACACATCCGCCATCGCCCACTTACTGATTAACCTTATATATTTCTGCCATTTTGGGGCAACATCTTTAGCCAACAAAATATAAAAAACGATGCCTGATTTCATCAAGGGAATCATGATACCAAAAAATAAAATGAGCAAAAAAGGGAGGTAATTGGCGCTTTCCCACAAAGATTGCAAGGTTCCCAATACACTTCTTTTTTCATTAAAAAGATTGATGTCAATAAAAAAATTAGCGGTAATATCTATTTTAAGCACATCGCTTAGCAAACCAAAACCTAACAATAGCAATGAAAGGAGGTGCAATATCAAAAGAATAATCTTCTTCATCCGGCAGTTTTATAGCTGAATCAATTTTTTAAAGGTTAAATATGGCGTAATTTTAAAATTCCTTTTTCGATATTGTTTTTTTCTTATTTCAAATCCCTATCTTCGCAGCCCAAAAATAAGATTTAAATGGCAAACCATTCAGCAACTAAGAAAGATGTGCGTCAGAGCAGCAAGCGTAATGAACGTAACCGTTATTATGGTAAAACAACCCGTAATGCAATCCGTGATATTAAAGCAATAGATGAAAAAGCAGGTGCTACCGAAAAGCAACCACTTGTTGCCTCTATGATTGATAAATTAGCTAAGCGTGGAACTATCCACAAGAACAAAGCTTCTAATTTAAAAAGCAAGCTGGCTAAGAAAATTAATGCGCTGACTAAGTAATCCATCATTACTTCTCAAAAATATTATCACAACCCGTTAGGTTAAACTAATGGGTTTTTTGTTATAGGGTACATATTCGTGCTCGCCAGGCTTTAATTGCCTGAACCCCAGAACGCATTACTACTTCGTTTAAATTAATACGTTGATTTTTCCGTTGGCTTTTCGTTGCCATTTTGATACAGACGGAAAAGACGGTGCAAAAAAATAATGTAGCTTGTGAAAAATTTTTTATTCAGATGAAGCTTCCCGTTATATCCTGCTACTTTGTATTTCTTTTTTCAATTTCAACTGTTCATTCGCAGCAATGCCGGTTTGAAAAAACAGATGGTAAAGAAACCGCTACTTATTTTGAGGCCATCGAATGGTACAAACAATTGGATAAAATGTCGCCGATGGTTTCCCTAAAACAAATGGGTAATACGGATGCGGGATACCCGCTACACCTGGCACTGGTTAGTAACGATCAGCAATTTGACCCGGTGAAATGGCACCAGCAAAAGAAAGCTGTTATCCTCATCAACAATGGCATTCATCCTGGCGAGCCGGATGGTATTGATGCAAGCATGATGCTGGTGAGAGATATTGTGGCAAAAAAAATAAAATTGCCTTCAAACGTAATATTGGCATTTATACCGGTTTACAATATTGGAGGAAGTTTAAACCGGACTTCTTTTTCGAGGGTAAATCAAAATGGTCCATTGGAATATGGATTCAGGGGTAATTCTCAAAACCTTGATCTAAACAGGGATTTCACAAAGAATGACTCCAAAGAAGCGAAATCATTTGCTGCAATTTTTCATTTGCTGGATCCCGATATTTTGATGGACAACCATGTAAGTGATGGCGCCGATTATCAGCACACCATGACCTTACTTACTACCCAATATGATAAACTGGGCTATGGCTTAGGCGATTGGCTAAAGCAAAAATTTGAACCACAACTGTATAGCGGAATGCAGAAAAAAGGTTGGGAGATGGTGCCTTACGTGAACTTTGAAACTGCCAATCCTGATAGCGGTATGGAAATGTTTTATGATCCTCCCAGGTATTCTTCAGGTTATGCTGCCTTGTTTCAAACGATTGCTTTTGTGCCCGAAACGCATATGCTGAAGCCTTACAAAGACAGAGTGCGATCGACCTATGCGCTGATGCAGACAATGATGGAACAAACCAGTATGTATGCCAGTGAATTAATTGAACATCGTAAAAATGCAAGGATTGCTGTAACTGGCGCAACTGATTTTAACTTGAGCTGGCGGGTGGATATTACCCAATATTCAACCGCCCGGTTTATGGGGTACGAACAAGCTTTTAAAACAAGTGATGCGACCGGGCTAAAAAGAATGTATTACGACCGAAGTAAGCCTTTTACCAAAGACGTAAAATACTTCAACGTGTTTGCGTCCTCCAACTTAGTTAAAAAACCAACCGCCTATATTATTCAACAGGGATGGTATGCTGTTATTGACTTGCTTAAATTGAATGGTGTAAAAATGAGTGCTTTTACAAAGGATTCAATTATGGAAGTAGAAGTGTATCATATTGATGATTATAAATCTGCTGCACGGCCTTATGAGAAACATCATAAGAATAACAGCGTAAAGGTTTCGGTTGAAAAAAAGCAATTGAAATTTTTAAAAGGCGATTTGTTTATTCCAATGAACCAGGCAGCTAACCGGTATATAACCGAGATGCTGGAGCCTACCGGTGATGACAGTTTTTTTGCCTGGAATTTTTTTGATGCCATTCTGCAACAAAAAGAAGGATACAGTGATTACCGCTGGGAAGACGTGGCAGCAGCAGTTTTGAAAAATAATCCCGCCCTGCAAAAAAGTTTGCAGGATAAAAAAGAGGCCGATCCAACATTTGCTTCCAATGCTTCGGCCCAACTCGATTTTATTTATAAAAATTCTCCCTATTATGAACCGGAGCACCTGCGCTACCCGGTTTTTCGTTTTGTACAATAGTATATATTTACTTACCTAAAATTAATTGGCATGAGTAAGGAAGTGTATGCGATACCACTCAGGTATCGCAGAATGGAGAATTTGCATATTGTATTCTGGTTATTTAAAGACATCGCCTGGTGTATGATTTGGCGCCCGTTGGGGATAGCAATGATTATTCCGACTTTGGCAATTGCCATTATGATTTCGATTAGAACACGACAATACATGAGTGAATTGTGCCACAACCTTGCCATCGTAGTTTGGATTTCCGCAAACAGTTATTGGATGATCAGCGAATTTTTGCACTTTGATACCTGGGTTTTATTTGGCGATTTCACATTCAAACATTTGGCCATCATCCCATTTGTATTGGGCATTTTAATACTTGGCTATTATTACTTGTGGTGGCACCCAAGGAATAAAGAAGCTTTGGAAGGGATGTAATGTTATTTGAAAGATTTTTAAAAGAAGCCTTTCTATCTGATGCTGACTGGTGTTTTCGATTGGTTCGTCATTTTATATGAAGCATGACAAATCTTTCGAAGTTTTCAACGGTAATCAATTAAAGTTCAATAGCGATTCACTGTTGAACGGAGCGTCGCCAATGAAGCTAAATCAAAGTTCATCCGCTTGTTCAATAAAATAAACGAAGTTTTTCGCTCAATCAACTATGTTCATTTCATATATCAGTTGAATGTTTTTCACTGCTGTATCTGCTCACTGTGCAGAGTATCTTGCTTTTTTATCCTCCATATAAAACCATCAATAATGTAGTGAGTTATCTGAGGTAATGCAAGCAGCGGAACAAGGATGGCGAGCAATGTATTATTCGGTTTGGTATTTGTAAAATGAAAAATACCAAATACGCCGGCGTGCTCTTTCCATACGGTAAGGTCCCACAAACCTTCTTCCAGATAGGCCAGAAAAAAGATGGCTCCAAGGAAAATAAGAATGCCATATTTACTAAACACCGCTTTGATAAATTTGCCAGCCTGTTCATCTTTAACGGTTTTTCTTTTTCCGTAAATCCAGATCAATGCCATATAAGGTATGCCGTGACTTACAACGTTCAACAAAGTAAATGCCATGTCGCCATTGAAATATACAATACCAAAATACCAGGATGCAATGGTACCTGCCACCACCGCATTGCGTGGAATATTAAAGCTGCCCTTTTGAATTGTAAACCACACTTCTTTCACCAGGTATAGCAAAAGTATCAACAGGTAACAATAAGTGATGACTGACAATAAAATTTTGGAACCGTTTATTTGTAAAAAATCTCCCTCAACAAACCAGTTAAAATTTCGATCGCCTGATAAATGCCAATACAGCAGCGGGTAAATAGTAGCTGTGTAAATAGTAATGGCATCAATGCGCCTGCTGGTAACAGTACTATCTTCCTTTCTTGCATAGATGCGCATAAATCCATACTGTTGCCGGATAAAATGAAACACCGCCAGGTAGGCCAATATACTCCAGAAAAAATGGGGACTGGATGAATACAATAATACACCGGTTACAAACGATAGAAACGGAATAATAATGAGCCTGCTTTTTTGTTCTGCAAAAATGTGCCGGTCAAAATAAGTGCGGTATAGCGTGCTGTAAACGTGGGCTACATCTATGAGCAATATCAAAGCTACCCACCAATAATCGGACATGCCGGTATCGTTTGTAAAAAATGCGGGGAATAAAAAAATAAACAGCAGCGAAAAAAATGGCGGCAACAAAATAAAGTTGGTGTCGATCCATTTATTGCCGATCCATGGTTGCGTTTGCCTCATACCTTTTTTGTTTGAAGTAAATTTTTTGCTGCGTTGATACCCTGGTAAAATGCCTCTTCAAAAATGGAGATGCCGCTTAAATCGGTATGCGCAAAGAAGACGATCTCATTGATGGGCTGTTGCATCTCTTTCTTTTCAGTACCATGAATAAAGCCCGGCTGCGGACTAATCATGGCATGGCCCCACACCCATACATCGATGTTTATAATTTGCCCGCTGGCATCCATGTGCGCCGGGGCAAGGTCGGCCATTACTATTGCTACCCAATCCTGATAACTGCGCTTGTATGCCAGTTTTCTTTCCTCCGCCGCTGTCTTTTCTGTAAGCGGATAATAGTAGGTAAGCACGCTTTTGGGCATCAACTGCTGCAACTGTTGGTGAGTTGCTTCTACATAACCAAGTGCCTTACTGTTGTACAACACATTGTCCCAACTAAGTGGAGCTCCATTTCGTTCATCCAGTTTTTTGGTTGTAATATTAGCCACCATCCAGGGTTGATAGGCAAATTTTTCTGAGAGCATTTTTCTTCTTCCACCAGCTTCATCCAATAATCGATTTGCCACAAACTGCGGTGTAGCCACAATACATTTTTTTGCATGAATGATCTTCACCTGCTTTGTATTTACATCCAGCATGCACACTTGCACTCCATCGTTGGTCAACCTGATTTTGGTGGCCAATGTATTGGTATATATTTTATTGCTGAAGCTTTTTTTCAATTGTGCAACCAGCCACGAATTACCTTCTGGCCATGTAATAACAGATTGAGGCGGAGCATTGGCTGCAATGCCTTTTCGTGCTGCAAAATAGTGAATGCCTGCCCAGGCAGAAGCTCTTCTATAATCTGTACCAAAATCATCGCGGCAACAATAATTTACATACCAGTACAAATAGGGCGATGTGTATCCGTTATTCAGCAGCCATTGCTGCATGGTAATTTTATCCAGTTGCCGGTAAGTTTCATCTTCACTGGAAACATCCACCGGAATCGCAAAAGCATCTTTTCCATCTGCTCCTCTGGCATTCCTAAAATCCTGCATTTGCTTCATGAAACTTTTTATCTGCGCTCGTTCATTTTCAGGCACACCAAAATCCGGAATCAACCCTTCCTGCCAATAGCCATTGATATACAAACGTTCCTGTGGTTCGAAGCATAAAAAATATTCATTGATAAAAGGGAGCCCTTTTTCATTGTAACCTGTTATTACATTGGCTTCATCCAAAAAGGTAAGATACTCTTTCAAATCATTGTTGGGTAGGGGCACATAATGGGCACCCCAGGGATAGGCACTGGTTTCATTTTTTCCACCTACTGAATTACCGCCAGCTTTTTTATCCAGTTCCAGCACAATGAAATCATCCATGCCTTCCTGTTGCAGCCATCTTGCTGCAGACAAGCCACTGACGCCGCCACCGATAATGATGGTATCGGTATTTATGATGGTGGATGAGTCCTCCCATTTAGCATCTCTTAGTAAGTGTCCGGTTGTTGAATTGGCCCCCAAAATACTTCCGCTCACCCGCTGCCCGTTGGCCATTGTACATTGTTGCAACAGCGAACCTGCGCTGATGATGGCTGCACTGTTTTTGATGAAGTTTCTGCGGTTCATACAGTGTGAAATTATTGTTGCAGGTAAGCGTTCCACTCGGCTTCAAAATACTGAACCAATTCCTGGTTATTTAATTTATTCACTACCAGGCTTGCGGTTGTGGTCATATCCTGCGGAAATACCAACATCTGTTGCATGGTAGCATCATTTAAAAAACGAAGGCCTTTTACAAATTGTGTAGGCGAGTTGTAGATACTGTCTTTCATCGCCATCGTGTACCCCCATTCACCAAAGGAAGGAACATAGTTATGATAGGGTATTGTTTTAAATCCTACAGACTCCAGCGTTTTATTGATACACCAATAACTTTTAGGAGCTACATAGGGCGAGGTAGATTGTATCACTGCAATGCCATGTTGGGCCAATGCCTTGTACACCAGTTTATAAAATGTGTTGCTGTACAGTTTTCCAACAGAAAAACTGGAAGGGTCCGGAAAATCTATGATGATGGCATCAAACTGTTGTTGGTTATCCCGCATCCATTGAAAAGCATCTGCGTTAAACACGGTAACTCTCCCATCCTGCAAAGCGCCTTTGTTGATGGCAGTTAGCATTGGGTTGGTGGTAAATAATTTTGTCATAGCGGCATCAAGGTCAACCAGCGTTATTTTTTTAACTGAATTATATTTCAGCAGTTCCCTTACCGCCAATCCATCGCCACCACCTAACACAAGTATGTTTTCCGGTTGATGCAGTGCAGCCATTACCGGATGCACGAGGGCCTCGTGATACCGATATTCATCAGAAGAAGCAAATTGCAGGTTACCATTTAAAAACAATCTTAATTCCTTTTTATTTCTGGTAACTACAATGCGTTGATAGGGTGAAGAAGTAGAATAAATTACATGGTCATTGTAGGTAAGTGTTTCGCTAAAATTCATGATCCGGTCGGACAAAACAAATGCAACCAGTTGTGATAGTATAATGGCAACTGCGGTGATCTTTAAAAACATTGGTCTCCTGATTTCCTGTTCAAATTTAAAACAAAGTAGAAAACCTACAGCCGCATTTAGGATACCAAAAAAAAGTGAGGTTCTTATTAAACCTAGATAAGGCACCAACACCAACGGGAATATGATGGATGCCAGCAATGCGCCAATATAGTCGAATGTAAAAACCTGTGATACAAGTTCCTTAAACTCTACTTTATCTTTCAAAATCCGCATGAGTATTGGAATTTCGAGGCCAACCAATGTGCCCGTTAAAAAAACGAGGAAATACAACACGATCCGGAAAGAAGATGCCAATGGAAACAACACGAATAAAATAGCGGCGCTAAAGCCCCCGATTAGCGCTACCAAAAATTCAATTTTTACAAACCAGGTGAGCAGATTTTTATTAAAATATTTAGACAGGAAAGAACCAATGCCCATTGCAAATAAATAAACACCGATGATGGTGGAAAATTGCATGATCGAATCGCCGAGTAAATAACTGGCCAGCGTACCTGCAACCAATTCATAAATCAATCCGCAGGTGGCAATTACAAAAACAGCCAGTAAAAGCAATAAGGGCATACCGTAGCATTTAAAATATTAATGGATAGCTGAGGCAATGATGATAGACATTGCCAACATAAAAAACCCAACCACCACTGCGAGTGCAACGTTTTTATTTTCTACAATCTCCTTCCAAAGGTTGTGCTTTGGAGTAGCCTTTTCAACAATTACGAATACCAAAACCAAAATACCAATTCCTACCAGGGAATAAAGTATGGAGTTTAATAAATAATGTGTTTGCATGTTGTTGCTGTTAAATGATAAAAATGATGTTATTTATGATACCCCGGTCCGCTGCTGCTCCATGGTTGTTTGGTGCCATCGGTGTTGAATAAACGCCAACCGGTACTGCCGGCATATAAAAACCAACAAAGCAGGATACCGGCAAAAACGCTGAATCCTATTACCTGTGTTTTATCGGATTGATTTATTTTCATTCGCTGTCTTTTTGATATGGGTTATAGGCACTGTTGTTCCAACGCTTTTTTTCGAATGTTTGGGTACGCCACCAAACCACCAACGGGTAAAGGGCAACCATCAATAAAATGATGAAAAAATTACGCCACATCGGTACATCGCTTACCACAGTTACCGAAAACTGGATCTCTGCAAGACCTGATTGTGTAGAGGGGAAAATATTCAGGTGATACATCCCGGCCGGTAATGAAGATAATACGACTTCTGCATCTCTTTCTCCCTCGGTCCAATTTTCTCCCTCGGTATAGCCATGATAATATTCTACCCCTTTTTCGAAATTATACTCCGCTCCGGTGCGGTCGTTTACCAGGCTTGCAGACAATTGCAGCCAGTTGTTATCAACGGGCGCACTCATTAAAAATTGCAGATTGGAGGATGCCTGTTTTATTTCAAATGATAGAGTGGTTAGACCCCTGGATAACAATGAATCCGGAATATTAAAAGTATTTTGGTATAAAATCTCCTGCTTTGCGTTGAATTCAAAAAATACCTGCATACCAAGAAATACCAGGCCGATGATGCCACACATCCTAAATAGCAAAGCCAGGTTGATGTGAAATTTCATGAGTTGCAACGGGCCGACTCCGTGTTGGGTTGGCATCGTTTTATCAATGAGTCCCATCCCTTCAAATACAGTATTATTGTTGATATGTGAAGCTTTGTACCAGGTAATGTCTTTCCCTCCGGCATTTTCTGCCACATACATTTCAGGTGGCGAAACATATTCTCTTGCAATAATATCGGCGGTATTTAAGGAAGTGAAAAATTCACCTGCCGCTGACGTTATTTTAGATGAATAATTGTTAAAAAGAACATAGTGTTCGTTATCAAAATAGATTTCCTCTTTATGTGCAGGCCAGGGGCAATTCAGTTTTACTTCTTTCAAAAAACTCCAATGCCCGTTGTATTCTGCTAAAAAAGCATATCCTGTCAAAACATCATACAAGGTGTATTCACGCCAAAAAACATCGGCGGACCCTACCTCATTTTTTACCACAGCCCCTGTTACCTGGTATTCAATGCCATTGATGGTACCTTTTGTTCCAACCGGAATATCGAAATTGTAATCAGCAAAATTCTTTTTATTGGATTTCAATTCTTTTCCCTGTATAATTTCATTCCAACTGTTGCAGTTGCTGCAAACACAATGCTGCGATTGCTGAGGTAATAGTATGGTGATACGCTTTCCGCATTTTGCGCAAAGCAACGCTTTCTTATTGTTGTCTATTTTATGAAGATTGGTGAGGGAAAGTTCGAATAAACCCACATAGGTGAGTTGATACAATTCGTAAAACGATTTATCCAATTCCACCAATTCAAGCCTGTCCCCATTTAGTTGCCCCAACTCAATGGTAGAAAAAGCGCCATCTGTATCCAATGAAAAAACTTCGCCCTCCAGAAAAACCTTATTGCATCTACTTTTATCAAACACCGTGAATTGTTTTCCAAGTAAAATCTCTATCAATTCGGTTCCTACAGGTACATTTTTTACAGTTGGCAACCTGCTGGGAAAGTCGCTGGTGATTTTTTCGTACATGCTGTAAAAACCCAATGTTTCCACCAATAGACCAGTTGTGGCATCTGGCCACAAAATCGTGTATCTGTTGCTGAAATAATCATCAAAATCGCAATGCAGGCAGCCGATTATTTCAAATGAACGCTTGCTAAAAACCCCTTGGGTTCCGATTTGCAATATTCCAAACGGAGCTTCACTTTTAAAGACTTGTAGCGCCAGAATTTTGGCAAGTCCTCCGCCTTCCAGCCTTTCCATTGCTGTATTACAAATACCACAAACTTTCAGATTGGCTGAAGTAGAACGAAATTGTGTACTGCTTTTGCAAACAGGACAATCAACGCTGTTGGTATTGAACTGGTAAACGGCCATTAGCGTAGCAAGGTTTGCTGGTTAATAATGGTGGCATCAAAAAACTCAACCAACGTATTAAATATCTGCCTGGTAACCGAATCATTGTTCTTTAAAAAATTACTGAGGTAAACATCTAAATGCAGGCGTTGGTGCTCGGGCCATGAATGCAACGACAGATGCGATTCGCTTAAACAAACAATGGCGGTAAAACCATGCGGCGTAAAATTGTGATAAACATCACCGAGGTTTTGAAGACCGGTATCGGCTATAATGCCGTCAATACAGGCTTTCACCGGTTGATAGGTATTTAACAGCTTGCTACTGTTAACAGAAAGTTCAGCAATGATATGGAGTCCTGGTTGATAGGGCATAAACAATATCAACAAATATATCTAAAAATCACAAACGGTAAAATTTAATGCCTTTAAACGAAGAATAAAAATAAACGGTAAAGTTCTTTTGCCAGTCCTCTTCATTCATCTGGGATAGAAGGAAGAGTAATTTAATTTATAGTTGCTATGTGTTTGAATTTGTTGGCACTGATTGAAACATTAAGAAAGATGTGCTTCATAATTATCAATTAAAAAAGCAATCATTCCCCTACAGTTTCTATTTGTATATTTGCAGCCGCTTTAATAAAGCTAAATAGTAGTACTGCCTTTGAATGGAGCGTCGCAACGATTTTCAATCAAGGTACTTCTGCTGGTTAAAAAAGTATTATCAATTGCCTTTTCTTTTTTGTAGAAAAGGGTAAACATTTTTCCATGTATCGTTCTCATACTTGTGGCGAATTAAGAATCGCTGATATTAAAAAAGAAGCAACCTTGAGTGGATGGGTTCAAACCATTCGTAAGTTTGGCAGCATCACTTTTGTGGATATTCGTGACCGCTATGGCATCACGCAACTATTGTTTTCCGAAAACCTGAATGGACAGTTGGATGCGAATCCGTTGGGACGTGAATTTGTATTGCAGGTAAAAGGAACGGTGAATGAGCGCAGTAATAAAAACGCAAATATCCCGACCGGAGAAATTGAAATTGCGGTGTCAGAATTTACTATCTTAAATAAATCGGCCGTACCTCCATTTTCAATACAAGATGATACCGATGGCGGTGATGAACTACGGATGAAATTTCGCTTTCTGGATTTACGCAGAAACATTGTAAAAAAGAATCTGGAGCTGAGATATGCAGTTGGCCGCAGCACCCGCAACTATCTGCATGAAAATAATTTCATGGATATTGAAACGCCTTTCCTTATAAAATCTACACCGGAAGGTGCAAGGGATTTTGTGGTGCCATCCAGGATGAACCCCGGCCAATTTTACGCATTGCCCCAAAGTCCGCAAACATTTAAGCAATTGTTGATGGTGAGTGGTTACGACCGTTACTACCAGATTGTGAAATGTTTTAGGGATGAAGATTTGCGTGCTGACCGGCAGCCGGAATTTACACAGATAGATTGTGAGATGAGTTTTGTAGAGCAGGAAGATATTCTGAATATGTTTGAAGGGCTGGTAAAACGTATTTTTAAAGATGTAAAAAATATTGACTACACTGACATCGTTGAACGCATGACCTGGGAAGATGCGATGTGGACTTACGGAAATGATAAGCCGGACATCCGCTTTGATATTAAAATTGCGAACCTGAAATTTCCGCAGCACACGTTTCCAAAACAGGCTTCTCATTCGGATTTAATTGATGGCGCTTCTTTTGGCGTTTTTGATGATGCGGAAACCGTTTTGGCAATTGCGATTCCTGGTTGCAGCGAATACACCCGCAAGCAAACCGATGAACTAACGGAATGGGTGAAACGTCCGCAGATTGGCATGAAGGGATTGGTATTTATAAAATGCAATGCAGATGGTACTTACAAGAGCAGTGTTGATAAATTTTACAGTCCTGAAAAGCTGAAAGCCATTGCGGATGCAGCCAATGCAAAAGCCGGTGATCTTGTTTTAATATTAGCTGGCGCAGAAGAAAAGACAAGAAAAGCAACCAGCGATTTGCGCATGTATATGGGCGAGCGTTTAGGTTTGCGCAGGGCAGGTGATTTTAAATTATTATGGGTATTGGATTTCCCATTGTTTGAATATGCAGCAGATGACAACCGCTGGGTAGCAAGACATCATCCGTTTAC
>Ga0105049_10004030_pt1 | contig 17298 bp, 13 predicted proteins | sample MAT06_FD_78087 | JGI IMG/M metagenome (GOLD analysis project Ga0105049, IMG submission 78087) | Freshwater microbial communities from Lake Fryxell liftoff mats and glacier meltwater in Antarctica - MAT-06 | ecosystem: Environmental > Aquatic > Freshwater > Ice > Liftoff microbial mat | place... | reverse complement strand
CATAGGGCTGTCCTGCAAGGGTGGCCCTTTTGGCGTCTTTGAAGCTATACGCTTCGGTTGATGTCGCCTTGCGGATTTACATCAGCAGGGCAGGCCAAAACGGTTCCAAAGGGACCGCAAGGCCGACCGGCCGCCCGCAGCGACGCGACCTTTAGGTCGCACGAGCGAGGACAGCCAAACAAGTTCGGTATCGCGGGATGGAGCAGCCCGGTAGCTCGTCAGGCTCATAACCTGAAGGTCGTTGGTTCAAATCCAACTCCCGCAACCAACCGATAAAAACCCAACACATGATGATCACACCACGCCCGCAGCCTCGCTGTTGGGCGCTCTAGGCGTGTCATGGTGTGATGTTGGGGTCCGGCAAACCAAGCTCAGCCTTCATTGCGGCAAATCGCTCCTTCGACAGCGGCACAATGATCACTTCCGGGTTCGCGCCCCAGCCGCTCCGCTCATCGGCGATCCGGCGGAAGTAAAAATAATCCTCCGGCTTGTACAGCACAACAAAGTGCGCATTAGCCCCCGCCGCCAGCAATGGCGGACCAGGAAGATTATCAATCGCACAGGTAAACCTGGAAGCATCAGCGCAGCGAAAAAGTGCTGGAGCGTCATGATCTTCGAGATGCCAAAGGTAGAACGGATCCGACACCTCCACCGGGCCGCGATCGCACGCAGGTCAGGCAAGGACTGCAAGGACCGTGCCGCAGCGTGCGAGTTTCATGCCAAGCTCGCCGCTCACGCTTACCCTTTCAAGCGCCGCCCGATTGCCTCGCCCATCCTCACCGGGTCGCCTGCTTTCAAGCTATCGAGCCAGGCCACCTGCTCTGGTTCGAACAACAACACCACGGTCGACCCCAGATAGAAGCGACCCATTTCTTCGCCCGCCGACAAATGGCGCGCGTCGGCGGCGTGATCCTCGTGCACCACCGCGCCGGCATGGCCAGCAAAGCGATGCGGCCACACGGTATCGATCCCGGCGACAATCAGCGCGCCGACCATCACGCTGGCGAAGGCGCCGTCTGGCCCATCGAAAAGGCAAGCGAGCCGTTCGTTGCGGGCGAACAGGCGGTCAACGCCCTCGGCGGTCTGCGCATTTACCGAGAACAGTTCGCCGGGCACATAGGCGGTCGATTGCAACGCGCCCGATGTTGGCATGTGCACGCGGTGATAATCGCGCGGGCTGAGGTAGATTGTGATGAACGCCCCGCCTTCGAACCGTGCGGCGACTTCAGCGCCTTGGCCGAGGACCTCGGTGGCGGTGAAATCGCGGCCCTTGGCTTGAAAAATCCGTCCGCCCGTAATCGTGCCCAACTGGCTCACCGCGCCATCAGCGGGGCTGAGGATGAACTCCTCCGCATCCGCCAACGGCCGCGCGCCGTCGCGCAATTCGCGGGTGAAGAAGTCGTTGAAGCTGGCGAACTGCCCGATCCCGCGTGCAGCGTCTGCCATGTCGACATCATAGGCGTCGATGAAGCGGCGGATCAGGCGCTCGCGCAGCCACGGCTGCTTGCTCGACGCCAGCGCGCCCGCCAACCGCGAAAGTGCGTGTTGCGGGGCAATGTGCTGGAGCAGGATGAAGGGTGAAGGCATGCGCCAACCCCTAGCCGCCAAGCTGTGCAGTGCCTAGCCTGCGCGCACCCGCCCAAGGAACCCGCGCACCTGATCGCTGAGATGCGCTGCCTGCGCTTCCAGTTCGTTGGCGCTTGAAAGCACCTGGCTCGCCGCCGCACCGGTTGACAGCGACAGTTGGCGCACATCGTCGATATGCACCGCGACCTTTTCGGTCCCGCGTGCGGCAAGATCGATGCTTTGCGCCAGATCGCGGCCCGCAACGGATTGCTGATCGACCGCAGTGGCAATCGAGACGGCGGTGGATTCGAGCTCCTTGACCTGCCCGGCAATCGATCGCAGCGCTTTGACGCTGGCGCCGGTGGAGGTTTGCATCGCTCGGATCTGATCGGCGACCTTTTCGGTTGCGCGGGTGGTCTGCATCGCCAGTTCCTTGACCTCACTGGCGACCACCGCGAAACCGCGTCCAGCCTCACCGCCGCGGGCGGCTTCGATCGAAGCGTTCAGCGCGAGCAGGTTGGTACGCTGCGCGATCGTCTGGATCAGTTCGACGATCTGGCCGACTTCTTCGGCCGATGCGGCGAGCGCCGAGATGGTTTCGTCTGCTTCGCCTGTTGCGACGGTGGCGAGCCGGGCGAGTTCGCTGGAGGATGCTGCCTGCCTGCTGATCTCGCTGATTGAAAGCGCGAATTCATCGCTGGCGGCAGCGGCGGCGGTGGCGCCTGCATTGGCTTCATCCATCGAGGCGGCGACTTCGCCGGTGCGGCGGCTGGCTTCCTCGGCGCTGGTGGCCATGCGGGTGGCGGTGGTGTGGAGCTGGCTGGAGGCCGCCGCGACCCCGCCGACCACTTCGCCCACGGTGCGTTCGAACTGGCGCGCCACTTCATCGAGCAGCGTGGCTTTCTTGGCCTCGGCCTCATTCCGCTCGCGCTCGCGCTCGTGCTGCAATTGCAATTCCTGCTCGGCCCGTTCCGAGCGTTCGCGCGCCCAAGATTCGAGCCGCTTGCTGGCCCGTTTGAACAGGTCGAGCGCGCGGATCATCGCCCCGATTTCGTCCTGCCGCTCGTGCCCGGCGATGTCGAAATTGCGGTCGCCATCGGCCAATCGGGTCATCCCGCCAGTGATTTCGACCACCTTGCGTGAGAAGTCGCGCGACAGATAGGCAAGGCCGAGCAGCAACACGATGCCGCCCAGCAACGCGAGCACGCCGATGACCAGAATCAGGTTGAAGAAAAATGCGATCCCGGTGGTTTCCACCCGCTTGTCGCGCGCGGTGATGTCGCTGGCAAGGTTGACGATGCTGGCGATCAGCCGGTCGCCTTGCCCCGCAACATCCTGCGCAAATTTAGTGGCGCTGCCGCCGCTGCGCACGGCATCATCCGCCTGATCGAAGGTAGTGCGATAGGCGGCGAGTTCGTCGCGCAGCGCTGCCATGCGCGGCTGCAATTCGGCTGCATTACTGTTTACCATGGTTTCGAGCCCGGCAATCTGCGCGACCACTGCTGCCTCGCTGCTGCGCTGCTGCTGGCGCCGCGCGGGCGTGCGATCATAAAGGGAAATGACCGAATGGTAGCGCAGTTCGCCGGCCTCGGACTGGAGATCGCTGGCCGCGACCACCGCTTCCTGCATCCAGGCGGAGGACTGATAGCGACTCCACAAATCGGACAGGCCAAACCCGAGCACCAGCGACATCAGCAGACCGACGCCAAAGAAGGTGCCGAAAATCGCATTGATCTTGTTCGCGATCGATAGGTTGCGGAACCAGGTCAGCCGTTCGAGCAGAGTGGTGCGTTCGGGTGCGGCAGGGGCGGGATCGGCCATATCCCAATCATCGCCAACGGCTTCGGATCGAAGCTGGTCGACGAAACTGGGAACGGCCTGTTCCTCGCTACGCTCTTGCAGGCTCATCATGTTCATGCCGCAATTCCCCCGGGGCTGAGTGCCAAGCAATTGTGAAGGAAAATCCTTTCCAAATGCTTGATTCGCACCTGCTGAATGAGGGATAATGCGGGTTAGCCGGCGCGCACCCTGTTAAGGAAGCCCTGCACCTGCTGGCGCAACGTGGCCGCTTGCGATTCCAGACTGGTGGCGCTCGACAGCACCTGCGTTGCTGCCGCACCGGTCGATAGCGCCATTTCGCGCACGCCGTCGATATGTCCCGCGACCTTCTCGGTGCTGCGGGCGGCCAGATCGATGCTGCGCGCCAGATCATGCCCGGCAACCGATTGCTGATCGACTGCGGTAGCAATCGAGACTGCGGTGGTTTCCAGCTGTTCGATCTGGCCCGCGATGGCACGCAGCGCGCTGACGCTGGCGCCGGTGGTGGATTGCATCGCGCGGATCTGCTCGGCGATCAAGTCGGTGGCGCGGCTGGTCTGGTTGGCGAGTTCTTTGACCTCGCTCGCCACCACCGCGAACCCGCGTCCGGCCTCGCCCCCGCGCGCGGCTTCGATGCTGGCGTTGAGGGCGAGCAAGTTAGTGCGCCGCGCAATCGACTGGATCAGCTCGACAATCTGGCCGACTTCCTGCGCCGATAATGCCAAAGCGCCAATGGTGCTATCGGCTTGCCGCGCAGACACGCTGGCCTCGCGCGCCAGTTCGGCTGACGACGCTGCCTGCCGGCTGATTTCGCCGATCGACATCGCGAATTCGTCGCTCGCTGCGGCGGCGGCTGTGGCGCCGAGATTGGCTTCCTCCATCGATACCGCAACCTCGCCTGAGCGGCGACTGGTGTCTTCAGCGGTCGTGGCCATCAAAGCTGCGGTGGATTGCAGCTGGCTGGAGGCGGCGACCACGCCGGTGACGACTTCGCCGACGGTGCGTTCAAACTGGTCGGCAATGTCGCGCAGCACGCGCTCGCGTTCAATCCGCGCGTCTTCCTGTTGCATCTGCGCGGCGGTTTGTGCGTCAAGCTCTGCGCGCGCATGCTCGGCCTGTTCGCGGCTGAGGCGTTCAAGCCGGAGGCCCGCATGGTGGAACACCTCGGTCGCGCGCGCCATTTCGCCGATTTCATCCTTGCGGTGCTTGCCGCTGATGATGACGTTTTTGGCGCCAACTGCGATCTGCGACATTTGCGCCGCCATCGCCGTCAGCGTCGCGCCCACGGTGCGGTTGAAATAGCGTTGTGCGGCCAGCGTCACCAGCGTCAGTGCGGTTGCCAGCGCGATCCACATCACCAGCAGACCGGAGATCAGCGCAGCGCCGCGATCGGATTTGGCGGCCGCATCCTGGCCCAAAAGCACGGTAACATCGTTGCCCGCCGTCAGCATCGCAGCGCCGGTGGCGGCAATTTCGCCAACCTGACGCTCACGCCGTGCGGAATCGGCGGAATCGAACGATGCGAGCTGTCGGTTGAGGTCGGCCACAACCTCACCAACCAAAGCCAACCGATCATAGGCTGCGACATTGCTGGAGCGCGTCACTTGCGAAAGCACCGCAAGGTTTTCGGTCGCCCGGCCGAGCGCAGTGCGCGCAGCGTCTGCGCGGTCATCGTCGCCGGTTTCCACCAGCATTTCAGTGTGCCGTTGCGCTTCACTCAATTGCACCAGCAGGCGTTCCGCCTTGAGCGCGTGGTCGTGGGAGGTGCGAATGCCTTCGGCCCGCGCGCCCAGTTCGATGTAGCCGCCCACCACGAACAATCCCGCCAGCAATGCAAAGGCGAGGTTGCAGCTGAAAAACAGCGTGATCTTACCGCCGATGGAGAGGGTATCGAACCAGCCTCGCACTCTCGCAAACCGGCTGGGAGCGGCAATGGTGGGGACTGGCGCCGCTGCGCCCGCGCGTTCTGCTGCGAGATCCATGGCAAGGTCTTGCAGCGCGCTCATGCGGCCTGCTCGCTTTCATTTTCCGGCGCGGCATCAGGGGTTGGAGCGACGTTCTGGGCCGCGATCAGCCGGTCGATTTCGCTGGCGGGCATGGCCCGGTGATAGAGCCAGCCCTGAATCTGGTCACATCCGGCCAGCCGCACGAGTTCAGCCTGCTCTTCGGTTTCGACCCCTTCGGCGGTGACGCCCATATTGAGCGCGCGGGCGAGCGCGATCGAGGACAGCATCATCGCCCGGCTGGCATCATCCACCACCGCGAGCTCGACGAGGCTGCGATCAAGCTTCAATTTCTCAAACCGGAACCGCCGCAGAAACCCGATTGAAGCATAGCCGGTGCCGAAATCATCAAGCGCAATCCCCACCCCAAAGCTGCGGATCACATCGAGCGTGCGTTCGGCCACCACCGGATCGAGCACGAGGCAGGTTTCGGTTACTTCGAGCTCAAGCTGGTGCGCGGGAAAGCCGGTTTCTTCCAGCACTTCGCCCAGTTTGATCGGGAATTCAGGGTTGCGCAGCTGGGCTGCGGAAATGTTGACTGACAGCGCAATATCGCCCCAGCGCAGGCCATCGCAAACGGCGCGGCGCAGCACCCATTGGCCAAGCGGATTGATCAGCCCCGATTCTTCGGCCACCGGAATGAAGACATTGGGGCCGAGCGGAGCGCGTGTGCCCCGATCCCAGCGCAGCAGGGCTTCGACCGCGACGATCCGCCGCGTTTCGGCATCGACCAGCGGCTGGTAGGCGAGGTGAAATTCACCGCCCGCGATACCGGTGCGGATCTCGTCCTCAATCTCGCGCATGCGTTCGCGGCGGCGATCAAAGCTTTCGTTGAACCAGGTGCAGCGCATCTTGCCGCCGCGTTTTGACATATACATTGCGACATCGCTGCGGCGGAGCATTTCGGAAGAGGGCAGGCGTTCTGCGGCGGTGCTGCGGGTCAGGCCGATACTGGCGCCAACAGCGATTTGGCGATGTTCGACTTCGACCGGGACCGCCATACGCTCCAGCAGCGTGCGGCAGATCCCTTCAAGGATGGTGCCAGCGACTTTGCCGGTCATCACCACGGCAAATTCATCCCCGCCAAGCCGGTAGCTGCGCGCTTCACCGGCGCACACGTCGCGAATTAGCAGTGCGCAGCGGTCGATCAGCTGATCGCCGACCGTGTGGCCATAGTGATCATTGACCTGCTTGAAGCTGTCGAGATCGATCACTGCCAGCGCGACTTCTTCGCTGCCAGCTGAGTGGTATTGGATATCCTCGTGCAGCGCGTGGCGATTGGGCAGGCGGGTCAGCGGATCGATAATAGCCCGCGCTTCCATGGCGCGCAGGTTGGCAATGCCGCTGCGCCCGAGGAAAAACACCGTAGCGGCATAGACCAGCAGCGCCGAAATCAGCAATGCACCGGGGGAGACAATCGCGATCCGATCACTGAATCCCACTGCAAGGACGATCAGTCCGGTCATCAGGCTCACCACGCCAAGCGGGATGACCACCAGACCGGTGGATGTCAGTCGCAAGGGATGCTGCGCCGCTAACACGATTATTGGTTTCCCGAAGAGCGCGGTCTCAGCGCCGCCGCTTACCCCATCGTGCTAAACACAAGCGGCTAAGGAAGAGTAAAGGCGCAGCTTAGGCGATTTTACGCAAAGTGCTGTTTTGCGTGACGGAAAGCGGCTCGAAAAAGCTGGCGCGTTTGGCTGCGGGGATGAACCGATCGGTCTGGCCGATAACCGTCTCGCCCGCGCCGAGCATCAGGAATCCGTCCGGCAGCACCGCGCTTGCCAACCGGGTGAAGGCTTCGCTGCGGGTGTCACGGTCGAAATAAAGCAGCACGTTGCGGCACAAGACCAGATCGAACGGCACGCGACCCGGATGGGCTCCGAGGATATTGTGCTGGCGGAACCGCACGATCCGGCGGGCGTCTTCGCGGATCTGCCAACCGCTCGGCGTCTCGTCAAAATGGCGCAGCATCTGGGTGACGCCCAGCCCGCGCTGCACTTCGAACTGGCTATAAAGCCCGCTGCGCGCGGCGTTGATCGCGCGGTGCGAGACATCGGTGCCGAGGATGTCGATCGTCCACCCGCGCCACTGTTCGGCCTGATCGGCGAACAGCATCCCGAGCGAATAGACCTCCTGGCCGGTGGAGCACCCCGCCGACCAGATCGACAGCCGTTTGCTGCTTTGCCGCCGCCGCGCCAGTTCGGGCAGGATTTCGGCGGGCAGTTGATCAAAGGTGGGTTTGTCGCGGTAGAAATAGGTTTCGTTGTTGAGCAGTGCCTCGACCACTTCCTGCGACAGGTCAGGGCTTTCCGGCCCGCGCGGCGGCGCGGCGAGCAGGCAGACGAGTTGATCGACATTGCTGATGCCGTGTTCGCGGAAAATGCCCCCCAACGCCGAATTGACCCGCCAGCGGCGGCTTTCGGTGAGGTGCTGGCCGGTGCGCGTGGCAAGCAGTTCTGCGATGATCTGGTGGGAGGCTTCGCTCGCTTCCATGCTCGCGTCCTATCGCAGCAGCGCGGCGCTGGACGCGGCGGCCTGCGCCATCACCGCTTCGCCCAACCGTTCGGGCGAGGCGATCATGCTCGCAAGGCCCGCACGCGCGACCGCGCCGGGCATACCCCACACCGCGCTGGTATCGGCATCCTGCGCGTAGATTGTGCCGCCTGCATCGACCAAGGCTTGCGCGCCGATCACGCCGTCGCGGCCCATGCCCGACAGGATCACACCAAGCGCGCGGCCCTCGCATGCTTCGGCGAGGCTGGCGAGCATCGGGTCGACCGAGGGCGTGCAACCGCTGGCAACCGGGTCAGACGAGATGCGGGTGGTCAGCCGCTCTCCGCAGCGCCGCACCACGATATGCCCATGCCCCGGCGCAATCAGGATTTGGCCGGGGCGAATGTCCACCCCATCCGCGGCGATTTCGGCAGGTCGTCCGCAGGCCGTTTCGACCTGCCGCGCAAACACCGGGATGAAGGACGATGGCAAATGCTGGGTGATCAGGATCGGTACATCGAACAGCGGGCTCATCCGCCGCAGCATCAGCCCGAGCGCGTGGATACCCCCCGTCGATGCGCCAATGGCGATCACTTCGGGCCGCCAACTGCGCCGTGCAGGGCCGGGGCGCACGAATGACGGCTGGATAAGCCGCGCAGGCTCTCCCGCAGGTTCCGCCCCGCGCGAACCCAGCGCACGGATTTTGCCGAGCAATTGCGTTCGGTAATCTTCGGTAAACCCGCCGGGCCGCGGTTTGAGCAACGTATCGGCAGCACCCATCGACAAGGCGGCAAGCGTGTGTTCGGCCCCGTCCATCGTCAGCGATGACACCACCAGCACCTGCGGCGCGGCAGGAGTGGCCAAGATCGCGGGCAGTGCGCCCAATCCGCCCATGCCAGGCATTTCCAGATCAAGCAGCACCACATCGGCCGGCGCATCGGCAAGCTGTGCCAGAGCCCCTTCTGCGCTGCTGGCGGTGCCGGCAATCATCATCGCCGGATCGCTTTCGACCATCCGTTTGAAAATCGTGCGGACGGTCAGCGAATCGTCAACAATCATCACCCGGATCGCGGCCGATGCGCCGGGCCGCGCGAAAGGGCGGCGCAGGTTGCCATCGGCACTGGCCGACCACTGCGAAAGGGGCGTGGATCGGGTCACGCAAACCCGACAAGTTGCAATTTGATCTGCAAGGTTTCGTGATCGAACGGCTTCATCACATATTCGTCCGCGCCCGCGCTGATCGCCTCACGGATGTGGGCGACGTCGTTTTCGGTGGTGCAGAACACCACCTTGGGCGCATCGCCGCCGGGACGTGCACGCAGGTGGACGAGGAATTCGATCCCGGTCATCACCGGCATGTTCCAGTCGAGCAGCACGACATCGGGCATCGCGTTCGCGCAGATATCGAGCGCGAGCTTGCCGTTTTCGGCCTCTTCCACAGTGAACCCAAGGGTTTCCAGGATATGCCGCGAAACCTTGCGGATCACCCGAGAATCATCGACGATGAGGCATGTTTTCATGAGTGATTCCTGTGTTGGATCCGCTCAGCCTAGGAACACTTGGTAAGCATTGGATTAAAGCGCGGCTTCACTTTCGTGCCGCATCGCGTCCGGACCGGCCAGCAAGGCGGGCAAATCGATCAGCAAAGCCGGGCCGATCATCGTCTCGATCATGCCGGTTGCCACGCGTGACCATTCCGCCCCAAACCCGCCGGGTACCTGTCCCGGCTCGCCAACGGCGGTGGTAATATCCTCGATTGCGTCAACCATCAGCGCATAGGAATGGCCGCTGTCTGCGACCACGGCGGCGCGATGATCGGTCGGCCAATTGTGATGCGTAAGGCCCAACGCCAGCCGGCAATCGATCACGGTCAGCGCCTGCGATCGCAGCGCGGTGATTCCGGCAATATGGTCGGGCGTGCGCGGGATCGGTGTGATCGCTCCCAACTCGATCACCGATTTGACGTCGAGTGCGCTCATCGCACAGCGGCGTCCGGCAATCTGCGCAATCACCAGCAGGTGGTTGGTCATGCGCGCTCCCCTACGGTTCCGGCGCTGCGGGCAGCGGTGCCCAGCGCAGCGAGCAGGCCTTCGCGGTCATAACGGTAAATGGTGGCGCAGCCCTTGGGCGCTTCGGGATGATCGCGCAGGCGAATTGACGGGCCGGTCGGCGCGCGGCCTAACGCTTCGGCCACTTCGAACACTTCGTCAAAGATGATGGCGATGGTAGCGGGATCGGCGTCGTCGTTATGGACGATCTCGTATCCCGCCGATGCGACCAGCGGGCCAAGGATGGTGCGCGCCCAATCATCGGCTGGTATGGTGCATTTCGGGCGGTTGGCAGCGATCGGCGGTTCGCCAAAGCGGGCGAACAATTCATGCGCATCGATCAGGGTGACCGGCGCGCCATCGATCAGGGTGACCGCTTCGGCGAGCGGGTCTTCGGGCACGGGCCGGAGCGCGCCGTCGATGACCACCGCATCCTCGACCTCGCGCACCGCATACAGCAGTTCGCACGTGCCATCCGACAGGCGGAGCAGGCGCACGCGCGGGCGTGAGAGCGGCTCATCAGGCAGGCCGACCAGCGGCAGGATCATCCCTTCGATCACCGCGCGTGGGCGCGGGCCGGACCGGTCGATTGCGCTGACCGGGGCGGTTTCGATCCGCTGCACCAGTTCCAGTCGCACGGCGGAGCGGCGTCCAGCAAAATCGGTGAAAAGCATTGCACGATCGGCGTCTTGTACGACCTGCACCGTGGCATCTTCGGCTGGCCTCAGCACGCGGATGCGGGTCTCGGACACCAGTTCATGCGCGGCGGCGATATTGGCCACGTCGAGCAGCAGCACAGGCTGACCATCATCAAGCAACGTCGACCCGGCATAAAGCCCGCAGCGCATCACCGCGGGGGCCAGCGGCTTGACCACCAGATCGCCGTGATTGTGAATGCCCTCGACCGCCAGCGCGAACAGATCGCCGCTGGCGAGGCGCAACATCACCAGGGTGGGATCGCGTGTGGCAGCTGCATCCGGCGCAAGGCCTAGCACCTCGGCCAGCATCAGGCACGGCACGCGGTTGCCGCGGAAGGTGACCAGCGCAGCCTCGCCCATATGGGTGAGGTCGAGCGCGCGCGACGAGCCTTGGACGATTTCCTCGACATAGGATTGCGGGATCGCGAAGCGTTGCCCGCCGGCCTCAACCGTCAGGCCTGCGATGATGCTGAGCGTCAGCGGAATCTGCATGGTGAACAGCGTGCCGTGGCCCGGCGCGCTTGCCACTTTGATGCTGCCGCCAACCCGCTCAAGGTTCTGGCGTACCACATCCAGCCCTACGCCCCGGCCCGAGACATTGCTGACCACCTCGGCAGTGGAGAAGCCGGGTTCGAAAATCAGGTTGAGTATCTTGTCACGGCTCATGTGCCCGCGCTCGGCGGCGGTGATCATGGCGGTGGCGATCGCCTTGGCGGCGATGCGTTCCTCGTCAAGCCCGCGTCCGTCATCGCTGATCACGATCGCAATGGTGTTGCCCGATTGGCGCGCGGCGATGGTCAGCAGCCCGGTTTCGCGCTTGCTGGTTGCGCGGCGGGCGGCAGGCGTTTCGATCCCGTGGTCGATGGCGTTGCGGATAATGTGGGTGAGCGGATCGCGGATCGTCTCGATCATCTCGCGATCAAGTTCGACATCGCCGCCGTCCAGATCGACCATCACCTGCTTGCCAAGCTCTGCCGACAGATCGCGCACCAGCCGGGGAAGAGCGCTGAACAGCGTTTCGATCCGCTGCATCCGCATCCGGGTGATCGCATCGCGCACATCGGTGAGGATCGTGGTGAGCCGTTCGAACGGGCCATCGATGGTCGGCTGATTGCCCGCCTGCCGCAGCCGGTGGGCGAGATCATTGCGCGCCAGCACCATGTCGGACACGCCGCTCATGACCCGGTCGAGCAGCTCGACCGGCAAGCGGATGGTGCGCTGGGCGGCAGCGGGGTCGGCGCGGCGGCCGGATACGGCGCGATCGGTTGCGAAATCATCGGCGGGGCTGGGGTGTGCGATTCCAGGCTCGTCTTGATGGCGGTTAGACCCCTGCTTGCCCGCTCTTGACCCGTCATCGACCAATGTTTCACGTGTGTCAGACAGGGCGTTGATCAGCAGTTCGTCGCCGCCTTCAGGGCCAAAGACAGTCAGGTCCTCGCCTGCTTCGATGGCGTCGATCATAACCGCGATGCGATCAATGATGGCAAGCACCGCCGACACCATTTGCGGGTCAGGATCGCGCCGCCCCGCACGGCAATCGGCCAGCGCATCTTCGGCAGAATGGCTAAGGTCAGCAAGGCGCGGGAAGTCGAAAAATCCGCAATTGCCCTTCACCGTGTGGACGAAGCGGAAGATTGTATCGATCCGAGCGCGATCGGTTGGATCAGCCTCCCAAGCGACGATCTCGCCGCTGGAGGCTTCCAACATTTCACGGGTCTCGGCGATGAATTCCGCCAGCAGATCGTCCATGGAAGCGCGCGCCCTTTTGTCTTGCCGGGCACACTATGCGGCAGGGTTGGTTAAGATTGAGCTAGCAGCAGCTAGCTGGCACTCCACGCCGGGGCGCGCTGCACAAAGATGTGGCGCACCAGCACGATGGCGGTCACCGCGCCGAACAGATTGGCCGCCAATTCAGCGGTATAGATCGCCGCGCTGCCCATGCCGGGTTGCAGCAGCAGTGCTGTCGGCAGCATCACCAGAAACACCCGCGCGACCGATTGCAGCAGCGCAAAGCTCGCCTTGTCGACCGCATTCATGATGCCATTGCCGACGATCAGCAGCCCGAATCCGGCATAGCCCCAAGCGGCGATTTCGAGATATCGCGCAAATTCTGCAATGACCTCAGGGTCTTCGGTAAACAGCCGCGCAAATTGCTCGCCCGCGACCATCATCGCGATGGCGACCGTCAGGCCCCAGACGACGCAGAATCCGGCGGCATAAAGCGTCGCCTCACGCGCTCGGCCAAATTCGCGCGCGCCCCAGTTCTGCCCGACAATACCGCCAATCGCCCCCGATAACGCCAGCAATGGGACAATCACAAAGCTTTGCAACCGCCCTGCCGCGCCGAACCCAGCGACCGCCGCCTCACCCTCTAGTGCTACCAATGCGGTCAGGATCGACAGGCCCAAGGGGTTGATCGCATTGGAGAACGCGGCAGGCACGCCAACCTTGATGATCGCCCTCGCCGGGTCGATCAGGCTGCAGTTGCGCAGCAACGCAGGGTTGAACGGCAACGCCGTGCTGCGGATCAAAACCACAGCTACTGCCACCCCGACCCCCCAGCCGATGACCGACGCATAGGCCGCGCCCGCCATGCCAAAGCCTTCAAACCCGAAACCGCCGGTGATCAGCAGCGGATCGAGCACCCAATTGGCCGCCGCATAGGAAATGCTGATGGTGCTGGTCCGCCGCGCCTCCCCCTGTCCGCGCAGCACTCCGTTGAACCCCATGATGATCAGGATCAGCGGAAAACCAATGGCATAGGGTTCCATATAGGCGCGGATCAGCGGCATCAGCCTGGCGGGCGCATTCATCGCGGCAAAGATCGGATCGACCAGCATCCACAGCATCAGGCCCATCAATGTGCCGCAGGTCGCCGCAAACACGATACCGAAATTGGCGCGCCGCGCCGCCCGTTCGTGATCGCCTTCGCCCAGTGCGCGGGCGACCACTGAATTGATCCCGACCATCACGCCGACACCGAGTGATGTCATCGCCACGGCGATCGGAAAAATGAACGAGATTGCGGCGAGCGCGTCGCTGCCCAATTGGCCGATGAAATAGGCGTCGACGATCCCGATCGACATCACCGCCGCCACCCCGATCACCGCGGGCAAGGTCTGGTTGACGAGGTGCCGGGGGATGCTGCCGCTGACCAGTTTCGCAGCGGTTGGGGTGGGCGCGTTCATGACCTGCAGGCGTAGCGGCGGCGCAGGCGGCTTGCAAAGCATTCCCTGCGCATGCGATAGCAAATCCAACGACAGACGTGAGAGGAATGGCGCATGGCGACCCAGCTGAAACCCACGATTGAATGCAGCAAGGAAGAATGGCAGGCCCGGCTGGATCTCGCCGCATGTTACCGTATCTTCGATCACCTCGGCTGGTCGGAATCGATCTACAATCACATCTCGTTGAAGGTGCCGGGGGAGGAAGATACCTTCCTGATCAACCCGTTCGGCCTGCTGTACAGCGAAGTGACCGCCAGCAACCTCGTGAAGATCGATGTCGAAGGCAACAACGTCGGCGGGTCGCCTTACATGGTGAACAAGGCGGGATTCACCCAGCACGCCTATTTTCACAAGCATCTGGGCATCCGCGCCGACGCAATCTGCCACGTCCACACCACCGCGACGATGGCGGTTGCCAGCCACAAGGACGGGCTGCTGCCGACCAATTTCTACGCCTGCAATTTTCAGGGTCAGATCGGCTACCACGATTTCGAAGGCGTGACCGTTCGGGCCGAAGAAGGTGAGCGGCTGGTGCAGAACCTCGGCAACCACACCATCCTGATGCTGCGCAACCACGGCCCTGTGGTGATGGATCGCACGATCCAGGGCATGTTCGTCAAGATGTGGGCGCTGCAACGCGCGTGCGAAATTCAGGTGGCGACGCTAAGCATGGGCAATCCCAATCTCGTCCCGCAACCGGTGGTCGATGTGCACCAGCGCGATCTGTCGGTGATGAGCGGTCAGGGCGGGGCCGGCATGTTCGATTTCGAAGCGTGGAAGCGGCGGGTCGACAAGATCGACGATAGCTGGCGGCAGTAATTTTTTAGGTACAGATCATGTCGCGCATGACCGTCAACGAACGGCCGGTCGAGTTCGATCTCGATCCCCGGATGCCGCTGCTCTACGCGCTGCGGGAGGCGATGAACCTCACCGGCACCAAGGCATGCGGCGGCGGGGATTGCGGCGGCGCGTGCATGGTGCTGGTTGACGGCGTGGCGCTCCGATCCTGCAAGATCACCTTGGCCGAGGCCGAGGGGCGGATCATCACCACTATCGAAGGCCTCAGCCGCGACCGGGCGCATCCGGTGCAGCAGGCGATGGTGGCGCAGCAGGCGATCCAGTGCGGTTATTGCACGCCGGGAATCGTGATTGCGGCCGCCGCGCTGATCCAGCGCAACCCCGCTCCTACGCTTGAGGAAATCGAAAGTGCGATCCCCAATATCTGCCGCTGCGGGGTTTACCCACGCCTGATCCGTGCGGTGGAACAGGCCGGCCGGGTGGCGCAACGACAGGAGCGCATCAGCGCTGCGCCGGCCCCCGGCATCAGCGCAGAGGATGCGGCCAAGGCCGTCCCCGCGCTGCGTGTGGTAGAGCCGGAGTAGCCGTCAGAACCGCCCGGTCACCGTGAACCGCGCGTTGATCGGCGCGCCAACAGTGAACTCGTCGGCGGAGTGCGCGGTGGGGAAATACAGCTCGTCCAGCAGGTTTTCGACATTGAGCTGTAAACGGACATTATCGTTCACGGTGTAGAACACCGCCATGTCGACGCGGGCATAGGCAGGCAAGGTGGCGCGCTGATTGGCCGGCTGGGCTACGCTGCCATTATCGGCGAAGCTTTCGTCCTGCGCGGTAAGGCCAAGCCCGAAACCAAGTTGCTCGGTCGCCTGAAAATTGTTCCAGATCGAAAACTTGTGCTCCGGCAATTCGCGCACCTGGCGGCCCGTCGGTCCAGTGCGGCTTTGCTGTTCACCGTCAAGATAGGAATAGCCGGTGGTCACGAACCATCCTTCGGTGACCTGTCCCTGCAATTGCGCTTCGAACCCGCGGATCCGCGAATCAATCACGTCGAGGGTATCGGGGTTGGTGTCGGAGGTCTGCGGCGATCTTTGTTCGATCTGAAACACCGCGCCAGTCAACGCGAGGCCGGGACGGATGTCCCACTTTACCCCGGCTTCGAGGTTTGAGAATGTATCCGGATCAAGCGCGTCGTTGGGCGGGTTGATATCGGCGAACTGATCGCCCGATCGCGGGAGGAAGGTTTCCGAATAGCTCCCGTAAATTGATAGGTTTTCCTGCGGCTTGACGATCAGCCCGAGGCGCGGGCTGATCTTGTCATCCTTGCGGGTACGCACAGCGCCGTTGCGATTATCGAGCACGGTGATCTCGAAAGAATCGAACCGCGCGCCGACTACTACCCGTAGCCAATCGGTGAGCCGCACCTCGTCCTGAATGTAGGCCGACAAGACCGTGAGATCAGCTTCGGTATCGTCATTGAGCGAAGTGAAACCGACCCGCGTGGTGCGCCCATCGGCCAGCGTGCCCACGCCGCCACGTAGTAGGAAGGGCCGGGTGGCGGAAAAGAACTCTACGTCAGCGCGACGTCCATCGGCCATAGCGGTATCGAACACTGCATTCAGCCGGTCATTGTTGTTGGTGGTGTCGATAAACTCTCCCCCGACGATCATGGTATGGCTGATTCCGCCAGTCTCGAACTCGCCGATCAGATTGCCGGACAGCACCAGGTTCTGGCGTTGGTTGGTGTCGATATAGCCATCAATCGCCACCTCGTTGGTCGCAGGGATGTAGCCGACCGGGAAGAAGTTCGAATAGACCTTGTCGTAATCGCCGTAAGAGGCGGTGAAATTGGCCTTCACGCTGTCCGAGAATGTGTGCTGCACAGCGGCGCGCAACACGTGCGCTTCGAACGTGGCGAAGTTGTTGTCCGGATCGCCAAAGGTGATGTTGCGCAGGAAGCGCACCGGATTGCCATTGTCGTCGCCCGGCACGCCGCGATCGATAAAGCGTTCGTGGTTGAGGTATTCGTACGACAGATCAATAGTGGTCGTGGTGCCCAATTCAGCACGGAAGGTTGGATTGATGCTGACCTGTTCGCCATCGTAAAAATCACGGTGGTTGTTGAGGCTTTCAAAGGCGGCATTGATCCGCAGCGCCGAATTTTCGCCGGTGGCCAAATTCACATCGGCCCAGACGTCAAACGCGCCAAAGGTATCGACCGACGCGCGGTATCCGGTGAAGGTTTCGCCCACGACCCCTTTTTTGGTCACGCGGTTGAGGATGCCGCCGGTGCCGCCGCGTCCAAACAATAGCGCATTGGGGCCACGCAGGATTTCGACTTGTTCGAGATTATAGAGGCCGCGGTAGTACTCAACGTCATCGCGCACGCCATCGACGAAGAAATCGGCGGTGGAGCGAACCCCGCGGAACACCACGGCATCACGGTGGCCCTCGCCCTGCGAATTGGTGACCCCGGGAGTGTAGTTGACGATATCGCTAATGCTATCGAAGCCCTGCCGCACAATCTGATCAGCAGTCGTAATCGACAGCGATTGCGGCACGTCGATGATCGGAGTTGGGGTTTTGAGCGCGGTGAACTGGTTCGAATAGAGCACATCGCCCGTGACGATGATGTTGGGCCCGCTTT
>Ga0105049_10004029_pt1 | contig 17301 bp, 14 predicted proteins | sample MAT06_FD_78087 | JGI IMG/M metagenome (GOLD analysis project Ga0105049, IMG submission 78087) | Freshwater microbial communities from Lake Fryxell liftoff mats and glacier meltwater in Antarctica - MAT-06 | ecosystem: Environmental > Aquatic > Freshwater > Ice > Liftoff microbial mat | place... | reverse complement strand
CATTATCCACGGCGGCAATCGTGCCGTTTGTCGTGCGAAATAAACAGATCGGTTGACCGGCGAGTTTCACTTCCACCGGCTTGCGGCGCAGGCTGTGGCTCGGGTAAATCGGGTGCCAATGATCGAGCATTCCCATCCGAATCGATCCCCCCAAAAGATTCGTTCCGCGAAAAACTTTCGCCACTAATACCGCGATCCGTTACGTTTGTCGAGTCGGGCCGTATAAAATTCCTGCATGTTCACCGGACTCATTCAATCACTCGGTCGCATTACCGCCATTGCAGACGATGGCCACGGCGGTCGCGTACTCCGAATTGCGGAGCCAGGATTCGCCCCAAACCTCGTGCTTGGCGAGAGTATCGCCATCAATGGCGTCTGTCTTACCGTCGTGGAACACAACGACGAATCGTTTCGGTTTCAGGCCGGCCCGGAGACGCTTCAGAAAACGAATCTCGGCGAGTTAGTCATAGACAACCGCGTGAATTTGGAGCGGGCTTTACGCGTCGGCGACTCGTTGGGCGGGCATTTCGTCAGCGGGCACGTCGATGCCGTGGGCACGATTGCCGAACGTACGCAGAACGGCGAATGGGAAACGATTGCCTTCGATTGCCCGAAGTCGCTCGACGAATTGATGGTGACGAAAGGCTCGATTGCGATCGACGGAATCAGCCTCACGCTCGTCGATGTCGCACGCGGTCGATGCACGGTGATGCTCATCCCTCACACGCTTGCGCATACAACTTTGGGCTTCAAACCGGTCGGGGCTACGGTCAATCTGGAAGCCGATCTCTTGGCGAAACACGTGCAAAAACTGTTCAAGAGTCTCAGTATCACTATCTAAATCGGATATGAGAAAAGACGAGCCGGAAGAAATCGAATCGAACGTCCCCTCGCCACGGCAGACGTTGTCGTACCTGAACCGCCTGTTTTCCGCACACGGCCTCGAAGCGAAGAGCAAGCTCGGTCAGAACTTCCTGATCGACATCAACCTCGTCGATCTCATCGTTCGCGAAGGCGACCTCGGGCCGGAAGATGCCGTCCTCGAAGTCGGCACGGGTACCGGATCGCTGACCGCAAAGCTCGCCGAACGTTCTGGTGCGGTCGTCAGTATCGAGATCGATTCGAGCCTCGCCCCCGTCGCCAGGCAGATCGTCGGTATTAGGCCGAACGTCACGTTTATTCACGGCGATTGCCTCGCAAGAAAGAGCTTACTCAACCCCGACATGCTCGCCGCCTGGGAAGCCGCGATGGCGAAGCAAGGTTGCACGAGCCGCAAGCTGATCGCCAACTTGCCGTACGTGATCGCCACCCCACTGATTAGCAACCTGCTCGTCGATGGGCCGAACATCGAGCGTATGGTCGTTATGGTGCAATGGGAGATCGCCGAGCGGCTGAAAGCCTCGGTGAGTACGAAAGATTACAACGCGCTCAGCGTGCTGGTGCAAAGCATCGCCGACGTGGAAACGATCCGCAAAGTGCTGCCGGGGAACTTCTATCCGAGGCCAAAAGTCGACTCGGCCATCGTGCGAATCATCCCGAATGCCGCGAAGCGAAAGCTCGTTGGCGACGTACCCAAGTTCCGGGCGTTCTTGCGCGATTTGTACATCCACCGGCGCAAGAACCTACGTTCCGCACTCGCCGGTTCGCCCCGGGGTCGCCGCGAAAAACCCGACGTCGACGCGAAGCTCAAGGCACTCGACATCGACGGCACCCTGCGTGCCGAATCGCTCGACATCCCGCAACACCTGCGGCTGGCCGAAGTGTTCGGGTAACATTTCGATGGGCCGACAGGAGACTGTAAATGGCTATCCAGATCCCGCGCGGGAATTCCGATGGTATCAGATCTGCAAAACGACATCAGCACCGTGTTACTACTCACCCCAGATGAGACAAAGGCATCGTTTGCAAACCTGGAATTCGACGAGCCGATCCCGTCTAAACTTTAGTAGTCGGAGCGCTTCATAGACAGTTCGGCACAGCGAAGCAGGTACGGGATTTGCGGCCTCATTTCTTGCAAATTGTGCGAGTCACCGGTTCGCGATGTGGCAATTTTCGGTGAGCGCCCTTACAATCGCAGCAGTGGGTACTCTTTCTCCGTTTTACCCAGTTCCCCAAAACGCATTCGCAATCCTCCTGAGATCGCATCCGTGAATCGATATCGCAAACTTGGCGGCGTGGGCATTCTCGCAATGCTGTTTGGCCTAGCGGTGGCGTTGCCCGTTCGTTCGGATCAAAAACAAGACATCGAGACAATCGAAAAGCAGATCGCCGACCTGCAAAAGAAGCTCGCGGAGGCGAAAACCAAGCCTGCGACACCAGTGACGCCCGCGATTCCGGAGCCGCCCGCAGGTACGCTACCCGAGTCGATTCTGAAGAAAATGGCGTGGCGTTGCATCGGCCCCGCGAACATGGGCGGGCGCATCACGGCTCTCGCGGTATACGATGCGGACCCGACGACTTACTACGTCGCGACGGCATCGGGCGGGTTGCTGAAGACCGTGAACAACGGCACCACGTTCGACCATCAGTTCGACACGCAAACGACGGTCTCGATTGGCGATGTGGCGGTGTGCCAGACCAACCCGGACCTCGTTTGGGTGGGCACCGGCGAAGCGAACCCGCGCAACTCGGTTTCGTACGGCGATGGCGTTTACAAGAGCATCGACGGCGGCAAAACCTGGGCGAACATGGGGCTGAAGAAATCGTTCCAGATTGGGAAGATACTCATTCACCCGAAGAACCCAGAGATCGTTTACGTCGGAGCACTCGGCCGCCTGTACGGCGTCGGTGGCGAACGTGGCGTCTGGAAAACCGAGGATGGCGGCAAGACGTGGAAGAACGTGTTGGTCGTCGACGACAAGACCGGCGTCATCGATATGCGGCTCGATCCGAACGCCCCCGAAACGCTCATTGCCGCACTCTGGGAACGCAAGCGAGACGAGTTCGATGGCTTCTTCGGTGAGGCTCCCGTGCCGGACATGTACGGTCCGATCGTTACTCACGGCCCCGGGGGCGGTATCTGGAAAACGGTCGACGGTGGCAAAGCCTGGAAGAAGATTAACGATCCGATGACTAACGCGGGCAACGGCCTGCCGACCGTCAAGACAGGGCGAATCGGCCTCGATTACTCGACCAAAACGAAGGGCCTATTGTACGCGATCGTCGATACCGAAAAGGTCGGCACCGGCGATCCGCCGAAGCAAGTGTACATGGGCATTACCGGCGAATCGGTCGAAGGCGGTGGCGCGAAGATGACGGAAATCACCGTCGATGGCGCAGCCGCGAAAGCGGGCCTCAAGGCAAACGAAATCGTCATCGCCGCCGATGGCAAGAAGCTCGAGAACTACGAAGCGCTCATTCAAATCATTCAGACGAAGAAAGAGGGCGACAAACTCGCACTGACCGTCAAGCGCGACGGCAAAGATGTCGTACTCGTAGTCGTGCTTGCGATTCGCCCCATTGGCGCTGGCATCAATCCGCGTACGGGTCCGAGTCGCGGGCCGCGCGTCAGCGCGGGTTATCGGCTTGCGGCGGGCGAGAAAGGGGCGAAGATCGGCACGCTGATCGAAGGCGGGGCCGCCGATAAAGCCGGTTTGAAAGAAGGCGATGAAATCGTTGCCGTCGAAGGAAAGCCGGTGAAGTCCCCCGAAGAATATCTCGAAGCCGTGGGCAACGAACGCAAGCCCGGCGACAAATTGAAACTGAGCGTACTTCGCGGTACCGAAAAGAAAGAATTTGAAATCGTCCTCGGTACACCCGCCACGCGCGGCCCGTCGGCGACCAAGCCCTACGCGCTCGGGTTGGGTGGCCAACAACCGAACGCAATTGAGCAACAGGGCAAGGACGGTTTCCAGACCGGCGGCATTTACGTTTCGGCCGATAGTGGCGACACCTGGAAACGCATCAACAGCCTGAACCCGAGGCCGATGTATTTCAGCGTGATCCGCGTCGATCCGACCGACGACAAAATCCTATATGTCACCAGCGATACTGGCCTGTGGAAATCGACCGACAGCGGCAAGACTTTCCGTCCGGGGCCAGCGAAGGGCGTTCACGTCGACCACCATGCGCTCTGGATTAACCCGAAGAACGGCAAGCACCTGATTATCGGTTGCGATGGCGGCTACTACGTCACGTACGATGCGGGCCTGCATTGGGACCACTTGAACAACGTCGCGCTCGGCCAGTTTTACCACGTTGCGGTCGATAATAAACGCCCGTATCGCGTCTACGGTGGCTTGCAAGATAACGGCAGTTGGGGCGGCCCGTCGAACTCGCTTCGCAGCTACGGCGCAGTCAACGAGGACTGGGTTTACGTTAACGGCGGCGATGGGTTCGTCTGCCGCGTCGATCCGACCGACTCGGATTTGATCTACACCGAAAGCCAAGGTGGCATGATTAATCGACGCAACTTCCGCACTGGCGAGCGCGCTTTCATTCGCCCGCCTCAGAAGCAGAACGAGCCAATCCAGCGTTTCAACTGGAACACGCCATACATCCTCAGCAGCCACAATCCGAGTATCTTTTACTCGGCGGGCGAATACGTCTGGCGATCGGTCAAGAAGGGTGCGGACCTTCGCAAAATCTCACCGGAAATTACTCGTACGAAAGCGGGAAGTGCGACGGCACTCAGCGAGTCGCCGGTCAATCAAGACGTCGTCTGGGCGGGCACCGACGATGGTTTCGTATGGGTGACGAAAGATGGTGGCACCACCTGGACGAACATCACCGAAGCGATCAAAACCGCCGGGTTGCCGAACTTCCGTTGCGTGGCGACGCTCGAAGCATCGAAGGACAAAGAAGGCCGCTGTTACGCCTGCTTCGATGCTCACCGTTCGGACGACGACAAGCCATACATTTTCGTGACTGAAGACCTCGGCAAAACCTGGAAGCCGATCGTAGCGAACCTGCCCGCGTTCGGCAGCACGCGCTGTTTGCGCGAAGACATCGTCAACACTGACATGCTGTATTGCGGCACAGAATTCGGCGCGTTCGTCAGTGCGAACCGCGGGCAGAGTTGGACCAAGCTCGGCGGGAATCTGCCCACCGTGGCAGTGCATGAATTCGCGCAACCGACGGTGGCGAGCGAACTCGTCGTGGCCACGCACGGCCGCAGCGTGTGGGTGATCGACATTGCCAGCCTGCGCCAGATGAAGCCCGATGCGATGAAGGCGAAAGCAACGCTGTTCGCACCTGCAACCGCCGTCCGCTGGAGGACGGGGAGCGGCGGGGAATCGCCGTACAGTAGCAGCGATCGAAAGTTCGTCGGCCAGAATCCACGTAGCGGCGCGACGATCGAATACATGCTGACGAAACCGGCAGAGAAGTTGACGATCAAGGTCGTCGATGTGAATGGCAAGAGCATCATCGACTTCCCGAAGGCCGAAAAGACCGCCGACTATCACCGCGTTCTGTGGCCCGTCGGGCCGGGCAGCCGCGGGGCGATTGGCACGTACCGCGTCGTGCTGAACGTCGATGGCCAAGAATATACGCAGCCGCTCCAGGTCGAACTCGACCCGAACGCCTCGAAGGACTTGATCACGATCGAAGCCGAAGACGATACGCCCGCCCCGCTGAACCCGAACAAGCCGACGAAGATCCCCGCAGTGATCGACGACTGAGCGAAAATGCCGTTTGCTGAGCGGGGTCGTTCGGCACGTAGGCTCCGCTGGTCGCTGTTCACGTACAATAAAAGTAACTGAAGGTAACACCGCGGACGAAAATAGGAGGAGCAATCGATGATCGATACAATGACTAACGATCGATTACATGTGTCAATCGACGGAACCGCTGGCCCGTACATCATGGTGCCGGTCAGCCAACTTGGCGAACTTCGCGAGCTTCTCAAAAAGCGTGGTGTACGTTACGACGTTGAAGAAAACGCGATTTCGTTTGATGGCAAACCGGAGGTTGCTGTCGTCGATCTCGGTCGTGGGGCGGACGGCTCGGCCGTGCAGGCGATCCTCGATAGCGTACGATGATCGGAGTCGAACTATGGCTTTGTCCGACGATATCAAAACCCTTCGCGATCAAATTCTTGAGGATCTCGCGGCGGCTCACGATTATTACACGGACACGAAGATCGCTTGGCAGATGGTACTTAAGGCCATTTCGGCCGGTCACAAAATTACTGTCCGAAATATGACAACAAATACAGTGACGACCCAAGCTGAGCTTGCCTCCAAGGCTCGTGGCTATATTACCGGGCAGCTCACCGATGCTACCTTTCAGCAGTTCATTTCAATATTTGAAACATACTACTTCGATTTGCTCCGCCTCTGGCTGACTGCTTACCCGCAGTTTTTGGGTAAGAAGACGGTGGATTTCAAGACGATTTTAGAGTTACCAGACAAGGACGCCATCACTGGTCTTGTAGTCAGGAAAGAATTGAACGAAGTTCTATACGAACGACCAACAGAATGGTTTGCCTATCTCGAAGATAAGGCAAAGCTCGGATGTCCCACTGCGAATGAGATTGATCGCATCGCGGAGGCCAAGGCTTCGCGTGACGTGTTTGTTCACAATAAGGGTGTTGCGAACAAGATCTATGAATCGAAGGCAGGAAATCTCGCTCGGTTCCAAGAGGGTGATCGGATGAATATCCCCGAACATTACCATCGGGAGACCTGGGAACTGATCCGCAAAATTGTTACGGATGTCTCAAACGCTGCTATCGCGAAAGCATCGTAATGCGTGTGGTTTCTTCCACGGCAACAGGGAGTCGCCTGTTACAATCTGTTGTAACCGCTTCGTCGATAATGCGTATGGCCTCATGCCATGGTTTACACTGCGGACTACGTTAGCGATCCGTTTAGCACCTAAGAACTGGCAGCACCTCAGCCCTGAAATCGCTGCTCTTTCAGGGCTGAGGTGCGGAAAACAATTTCACCTATGCGATACGCATTTCTCATAATATTTTTTGGCTCCTCACCCGCGTTTGCGCAATCGCCGTTGCCGCCGATTGACGAACCGCGTGGCTCGCTCGTGATCGTCGGAGGCGGGACGTTGCCCGATGCAATTCGCGAGAAGTTCGTTGCGCTCGCGGGTGGCGAGAAAGCGAAAATCGTCGTGATTCCGACCGCGAGTGCCGATGCGGATGATGCGACGAAGCGGGACTCATTCACCGCATCGTGGACGAAACTCAAGCCCGCATCAGTGACGATCCTGCATACGCGGGATCGCAAGCAAGCCGACGATAGCGCGTTCGTAAAACCGCTGACCGAAGCGACGGCGGTCTGGTTCAGCGGTGGCGATCAGAACCGGATTCTCACAGCGTATCGTGGCACGCGCGTCGAGAAGGAACTGCACAAACTCCTCGAACGGCGCGGCGTGATCGGTGGCACTTCGGCCGGGGCGGCGATCATGGGCGATCCGATGATTGCGGGCGGCAAAGACAAAGCCACGACCGCGACCGGGTTCGGCTTTCTGCCCGGGTTTATCGTCGATCAGCACTTTGTGGCACGCAACCGCAAGGAACGCCTGATTGGCGTGATCGATGGCTTGCCCGGCTACGTCGGCCTCGGTATCGACGAAGGCACGGCCGCGATCGTTACGCGGCGCGACATCGAAGTGCTCGGCGAATCGACTGTCACGGTGATCCTTTCGCCCGGAGCGGGGAAGCCGCGGCTGGAAACGGTGCTGAAAGCGAAGGAATCTGCGGACCTGTTTCAACTGCGTCGTGCCGCTGCGAATCGTGCTGCGAAAGTCGCGTTCCCGCCGGCGAAACCGGCCGAGGCGAATGTCGCGAATGGCACGCTCGTCATCATCGGTGGCGGTGGCACGACGGTGGAAATCATGGATCGATTCTTCGCAGCCGCCGGTGGAAAAGACGCCCTGATACTCGCGATCCCGACGGCCAACGAATTCAACGTCGTCGTCGGGGAAACGGGCGACGAGAAGTTCCTGAAAAAGTACGGTGCCACGAACGTAAAACGGCTGCACACGCGAAGTCGTACACAGGCGGACGACCCGAAATTCTCCGAAATCCTGACCGAAGCCAAGGGAGTCTGGTTCGGCGGCGGGCGTCAGTGGCGGTTCGTCGATGCCTACGAAAATACGCTGATTGAGAAGCGTTTTCACGAGGTTCTTGCCCGTGGCGGCGTCATCGGTGGCAGTTCCGCCGGGGCTTCGATCCAGAGCGAATATATGCCGCGCGGCCACCCGCTCGGCAACGAAGTCATGGCCGCCGAAGGCTACGAAAAAGGCTTCGGCTTCCTGCCGGGCTGTGCCGTCGATCAGCACTTCTTCGCACGGAAACGCTTCGCCGATATGACGGGCCTCATGAAACTTTACCCGCAATATCTCGGCATCGGCATCGACGAGTCGACCGCCATCGTGATCGCAAAACAGATTGCCGAAGTCGTCGGCAACAGCAAAGTTGCTTTCTACGACGCGAACGCGAAACCGGTGGATGGCAAAGACTACGTCGAAGTATCCGCAGGCAGGAAATACGACCTCAAAACGCGGAAGGTGGTCGAGTAACGCCCGAATCGCATCGACAATTCGCCTCCGATACCGAAGATGACAGCCCACGAACCCGGAGGCATTGCGATGAACCTGACCGACCGCCGCGTAGCGGTGCTGCTCGAACAACAGTACCAGGAACTGGAAGTTTGGTACCCCGTGTACCGCCTGAAAGAGGCGGGTGCGAAGGTGACACTCGTCGCACCGGAATCGGGGAAAACCTACGCCAGCAAGCTCGGATACCCAGCGAAATCCGATGTGGCTGCGAAAGATGTGGCGGCCTCGGACTTCGACGCGATCCTGATTCCGGGCGGGTTCTGTCCCGACTACATTCGCCGCAGTGAAGCGATGTTGACACTCGTTCGCGACATGGACGCGGCGAAGAAACCGACGGCCGCGATCTGCCACGGGCCGTGGGTGCTCTGCTCGACGAACGCATTGCGTGGCCGCAACGCAACCAGTTTTTACGCGATCAAAGACGATGTCGCGAACGCTGGCGCGACGTGGACCGATGCCGAAGTCGTGGTCGATGGCCACATCATTACGAGCCGAAAACCCGAAGACCTTCCCGCATTTACCGTCGCCTTCATGAAGGCGATTCTTGGGACGACACACGCATGACAGTTCCCCGTAAAGGCCATTCGAAAATCGCGGACATTCCAGAGGACTTGCTCGAAGATCTCAACGCCGGGACGGTCCCGAGTGCGTCGCTGTCCGAAGGTCTTGCGGTCGATTTTTCGCAACTTCTGCGATCGACATTCCCCGAACTGCCACCGGAGGCATTCGAGGCGGGCGATGGCGCGATGAGCCTCGGCGTGACGCGGCGGATGGAGGCGTTCGGCGAGATTTTGCTTTTGCATCGCGGCATCGAAAGCTTGCCAAGCCTGATAGCACACCCGTCGGACACCGTACGCGGCTGGGCGTGCTACATGATCGGATTGACACCGAAGTTGCGGCTGAAAGAGCGTCTCGATCTGCTGAGGCCATTGGCCGATGACGCGCATTTCGGCGTTCGCGAATGGGCATGGATACCGATGCGGCGACACATCTCGATGAACGTGCGAAACGCGGTGGCGGCGCTGAAACCGTGGACGAAGGAAAAGTCGGTGAACTTGCGGCGTTACGCAGTCGAAGCGACTCGACCGCGCGGCGTATGGGCGACCCACATCGAGCAGTTGAAGCACAACCCCGAGATGGGGCTACCGTTGCTCGAGCCGCTCAAAGCCGACCCGGAAAAGTACGTCCAGGACTCCGTCGGTAACTGGCTCAACGATGCCGCCAAGTCCCAATCCGAGTGGGTGTCCAGCATCTGTTCGCGGTGGCGTCAGGAATCGAGCCACCCGGCCACCGAGCGGATCTGCGATCGCGCCATGCGAAGTGTCTCGCGTCGGCGACGATAGTTACGGCTGCGGCGCAAACGAATCCTCGCCGGTTGCGGCACGCAAATCGGCGAGCGCTCGCTGGTACTCGGCGAGTGTATCGACGACTTTCGCACGCGCACCGGCTGCGAACAGTTCGCGTAAATTCACCTCGAGAAACGTGATGGTGCCCAGGTCGAAGCGTTTGCGTTCGAGCATCGCCACCTGATCCGCCACCGCGACTTCTTCCCTGGCTTTAAGCAACCGCTGATAGGTACGATCGAGGTTCGATACGACATCCTGCACCTCGGCCACAATGACATCGCGTGCGTATCGTTCCTGCGCGAGAACCTGCATCAGTTGCGCCTGTGCGACTTGTGTTCGGCCGAACGCATCGCGGCGTTGCACCGGCAGATCGAGCGCGAGAAAGACTTCCGCAGTCGTACGATCCGATGCAAAAATGCCTTGGCCCGTGAACGATTTCTTGCCGCCGCCGGCATCCTGCGAGGCGGCGATTCCTGCGTTCAACCCCGGCAGTTGCTGGTTGCGTGCGAGTTGCAGATCGACGGACAGACGCTCTTTTTGCAATTGAAATCGCAGCAATTCCGGGCGTCGTGCGACGGCATTGATCAAGTCTTGTGCCAACCGATTCGGGTCGAACGGTGCAGGTACGGTGTCGACGAAATTCGTCGGCAGTTGGCTCGCGTTCGGCACCACGGGGTTGCCGCTCGCGTCGCGCAACAACAGCGACAGGTCGAACGCAGTTTGTTGCAATCGCCGTTCGGCAGCGATCAGCGTTCCTTCCCGTTCGGCCACGGTTCGGCGTCCCTCGATGACGTTGAACTCGGGATCGGCCCCGAGTTTCGTACGCTTCTCGAACAACTCCTGGCGGTCCTTGGCGAGTTTCAAAAGCCCCGCGGAAATCCGGTACTGTTCCCCGGAGGCGGCCCACGCCCAGTAGGCACGTGCCCCCATACGGAACGCACTCAGGCGGGCGGTTTGCACGGCCGCGAGTGCCAGCGGTTCGCCGATCTGTGCCTGGCGAAGGATCGACCGGCGTCGGTCGATCGAACGATCGCGTAGCAGCGGGATTTGCACACCAGTACGGAACTCCCCGCCATCGGCGGTTTTGCGGTCGCCGTAGTAAACGGGAAAGTCGCCGTAGCCGAAACGGTAGCCGGAGAAGGCGGTCATGCCCCAATGCGGTATCGGTTGTTCGAGCGAAAAATCGAACCGGCTGTTGCCGAACGACCCTTCCTGATTCACGCCGCGCGAACGCAGGTTGAGGTCGAATTGGCCCTCGGCCGCGATTCGTTGGCCGAGCGCGATGTCGCGCTCGCGTTCGGCGGCGAACAATAGCGGGAAATGCTGGTTCACACTCTGGGTCACATCGTCGAGCACGAGCGGCGTGCTCGAAATATTGACGGGCGAAGGCGGCGCGGGAAGTTCAGCAACGGCAGGAAGCGCAGCGAGCGTCGGTATAGCCAACACCGTTTTCAAACCGGCTGCGGGTGGCATCGGCGATTGCACACTCGCGCAACCGACCGAGATGGCCATCGCCCCGATAATCCACACTTGCATCCGTGCCATATTGAACAATCCTAACGAACGGGGCCGAGCACGGATGGCTTTTTCAAGGTATCCAGCGGACGGACCGGCGGGAAACCGTTGAGCACACGCCAAAGTTCCCAGCCGAGTGTTACCTTTTGCAATATTACCCATCCCTGAGCGCGAACGCCTTGTCGCAGGAGATCGATGTTCGGCCACGGTCGCTCCGCCGGATCGGGCTCGACGAGAATCCGAAACTGCCCGCGTTCATTGGCCGTCGGATCGACGAGGTACACGCGCCCGCCGAAAGTACCGGCCGCAGCGTCCGGGTAGGCGACGAACTGCACCGCCGGCCATCCCTCGAACTGGAGCCGAACCAGATCGCCATTGATTATCAGAGGAAGATCGTTCCCGTCGATCATCAGTTCGGCGACAATACCGGGGCGACTGTCGGGCGTCAACGTGGAATATTGCCAGCCGATCGCACCGCCCACCGCAGCGGTAACGGGTACGTTGGAGGTCACATCGGACGGTTTTATATCGGGAACGATCGTCGCGAGTGGCGTACCATTGGAGACGAAAATACCGCCCTGTTCGGCATTGGCCAGAACGCGAAAGATTGTGCCATCGCACGGTGAATCGACGTACTGCGCGCGTTGCCGAGCGATTTGCACTTGCATGTTCAAGAGATCGCGATCCGCCGCAGCCACTTCTGCATCGGCCATCCTCCGCACGGCACTCTCAGAGTTGATCGACGCATCAGTGTCGGCCTGCACCCGCTTGGTGGTATCTTGCGCGGCCTTTACTTCCTGCTCGCCGAGGCTCACGCGTGCGATGCTCGCTTTCACGTTCGCCTTCGCCGCGACGAAATTCCGGTTCGCGATCTCGAGTTCCGCCCGCGAGCCGACTTTCTCCTTGAACAATTCCTCCGCTCGTGTGGCGGCAAACTCGGATTGCTCGAGGGTGGCATTCTGCGAAATGAGTTCTTGCCGGAAAGCCTGAAGCCGCTCTTGTTGAATGGTGATGAATGTTTTCGCGATGTCGAGCGACACTTTTTGCGAGATTCTCAAGTTCTCGATACGCGAATCGATCTCGCGAACGCGCCCTGCGGCGGCGGCCACGCGGTTGACGACGGCGGCTTCCATTTCGAGTAATCGCAGCTCGAGATTCGGGTCGTTATCGACGAGCTCGAGAATGCGCTGCCCGGTTTTCACGTGATCACCTTCGGAAACGAGGACGCGATTGACGCGGCCCGCTATCGGCGAAGAGACGAACTGCAAGCGATAGATTGGGTTGAATGCGATGGCACGCCCGGTGCCGTTGACGGTCTGTACCCACGGCGTAAAGATCAGGATTAACGGCAACACGAGAATGAAGGCGAAGACGACCCGCGACAGCCACAGAATGTACCGGGGCGTGACCGCCGCACGCATCGATTTTGTTTTGGTAGCTGGTGGTACCACTGGCGGCACCACTGGCGTGACCGCCGCACGCATCGATTTTGTTTTGGTAGGGAGTTCCAGACGATTCATGACAGCTCCTGCGATGTTGTTTGTGGGCGTTCGAGCCGAATCTGACGGTCCATTCGCTGTTCGACATCGTCGTTGTGCGTGACGACGAGCAACGTCCACGGTGCCCCCGTAATCACCGACCAGACCTTGTCGCGAATTTCGCGATCCATGTTGTCCAGTGTTTCATCGAGAACGAGTAATCGCGGGTGTCCCGCAATCGCGCGTGCCAGCACGACTCGCTCGGTGGCACCCTGCGATAGCGGTTGACCACCGGCCGTAAGGTGCGTGTGAATACCTTTCGGCAATTCGAGAATCGTCTCGAGGACATCGACCGAGGCCAGTGCATTTCGCGCGTCGGCCAACGAGACATCGGGGCGACCCACACAGATATTTTCGAGGATCGTCCCCTCGAAAATTTCGATGCCTTTCACGATGGCGATCTGCTTCCGTACCGCATCGAGTTTCAGATCGCGAACGTCGATGCCATCGATCTGCACCCACCCCGATTGTGGCGTTCGCAGTCCGAACAATAAGTCGACGAGAGTACTTTTGCCCGCTCCATTAGGCCCGACGATGGCAACCCGTTCGCCCGGTGCGATCGCGAACGACAAATCGTGAATGACCGCATCATGCGCGTCGGTGTGCGCGAAAGTCAGGTCGCGGACTTCCAGTCTCGCGCCTTCCGTATCGCCCTCGTGTAGACTTATGCCATCGTGTTCGACGGGCAGGTCGAGCATATGGCCGACTTTATCGATCGCGGCAAGCATGTCGTAATAACTTTCGAGGTGTTTGCCGAACTTCGAGAACGATGCAACGACGAGCGTGACGACCATCTCTGCCGCAACGAGTTGCCCGAGGGTGAGTTGCCCCTGAATGACCATGTAGCCACCGAGCGCGAGTAGTGCTGTACTGGCAAACACCTGCAGAAACAGTGCAAAACTGATCTGCCGTAATAGTAGGTAAAAGTGCGAGGCCCGTGCGGCGAGGTAATCTTGCGTGAGTTCATCCGCACGTGCTTTCGCGAATTCCGGCCCACCGCTGAGCTTGAACGCGATCGGATTGCGAGCGACTTCTTCCATCCATCCGGAGACGGCATATTTCGAACGCGATTCGCGTATCGCCCGCCCGACCGCCCCGCGCCCGAGGACGAACGTCATGAACAGCAGTCCCGCGATCAGTACCGCATCGAATGCGAGCAACAGCGGGTGATAGAACGCGAGCAATAACAGGCCGATCATCACTTGCAGGAATAACGAGACCCCATCCATCAGCAACGTGGCCGCCGCTTTCTGGATGGTCAGGATGTCGAAAAACCGGTTGACCAGTTCGGGGCCGTACTGTTTGTCGAATGCCTTGAGTTCCGCACGCGGCAATCGCTCTGCGAGTGTCGCTACGACCCGAACGAACACGCGCCGCTGGATGTACTCGACGACGATTTGCTGGAGCAGTTGCAAGAAAGCGGCTATTACGAGGCAAATGAGTAGAGCCACGCAAAGAGCGAGAAGTTGCTGAACGAGGTTCGAGAGTGCCGCCGTGTTGACGACGGCCATCGCGGTGATCGGCACCGCCAGATTTAGTACGCCAACACCGATGGCATAAACGAGCACCATCCATAACTCGCGCCGTTCAGGCATCAGATAGCCGAACAGTCGCGAGAATGGCGACGGATGATTTGTAGTTGCACTCACGTTGAGAAGCACCTCGGGTCAGAGACATTTTACACTCTTATCGATACGAAGCGGCGATACGATTGGCAGATTTTGTTAATTCGCTGTGCAGGCGGAGGATGTGAAGTGGGAACTGCGACTGCGGATTTGAGACGAAACGGAAATTCGGCACTTGCAATCGCGCGCGATTTGGGTTGTGATTTGATCACTGCCATAAACGTTCGGTGTGCCACCGACACCCGGCAGAGGTTCGTTCACCGCCGGAGGCGGGTCATGACTCTCGCACCCAATTTTTTCGATGCCCAAACCCGAAACTGGCAGGGCCGTTTGGCTATCAGCGTCGATGTAATGCGCGAACTCAGCCGCTACTCCGACCCGCAAGACATGCACCGGATCTTCACGCATCGCCTCGGTCAGTTGTTCCCGACCACAAGGCAATTGACGTTATCGCGGCGCGGCGTCGAGAAGCCACAAGCCCGCATTACACGGTTCAATTTGTGGTCGGATACAACGAACCCGTACACCCATTGGGACCGCTTCCCGATCGTCTCTGGCGGATTGCTTTCATCGTTGCTGTACTCGGACGAACCGCGTCTGATCGACGACCTGAACCTGTTCCCGAACGACCCCGCACATGAGTATCTCGAAGGCCAACGCTCGCTGCTTTCGATACCGATTTTCGAACATGGCGTCGCGCAGAATACGGTTGTGGTCACCCGCGAAGAGAGCAGTGCGTTCCCGCCAGAACAGGTGCCAGAACTCGTCTGGATGACGAACCTGTTCGGCAGGGCCACGCAAACGCTGGTGCTATCGCAAGCCTTGCAAAAAGCAAACGAAACCGCCGATGCGGAACTCCGCGATATTGCCGAACTGCAACAGTCGCTGTTACCCGCCAAGCCGCCGACGATGCCCGGCCTCGATGTTGCGGTCTATTATCGTGCCGCATGCCTTGCGGGTGGCGATTACTACGACTTCTTTCCGCTGCCCGATGGCTCGTTGGGCATACTGGTCGCCGATGTCAGCGGGCACGGTAGCCACGCTGCGGTGCTGATGGCGATCACGCACAGCATCGCACACGCTGCGGCCGCAAACCCCGCGAAACCGGGGCCGTTTCTGACGCACCTAAACGCAAACCTCGCCGGGCGTTACAACCGACACTCCGGCGTGTTCGTGACGGCGTTTTATGCGGTGTTCGACCCGAACAAAAACACGATCACGTACGCCAGTGCCGGGCACGTGCCGCCGCGATTGAGCCGCTGTTCCGATGGCTCGCGCGTGACGCTGAACCGCGTCCAACGACTCCCGCTCGGCGTCAGCCCGCCGGGTTTGATTTATCCGGAATTCGTCGTCGATTGGCGACGCGGCGATCAAGTCGTGGTCTTCACCGATGGCGTGACGGAAGCCGTCGATAGCAATGGCGATGTCTTCGGAACCGAGCGCATCGACGAACGATTGGCATCGTGCCCAGCGACTGCGGATGCGCTACGGTCGGCGATTCTCGGCGAACTCGATCAGTTCACAAATCGCTGCCCCCCAACCGACGATCGTACGCTCGTCGTGGTGCGACGAACGTAAGTTTCTCTCTCCCTCTTGAATCGGAGTTTCTGATGAATCGGCGTTGTTTTTGGGCGATGTTACTTTTGTCGGCGTTTGCACTACCCACGCTTGCGGAGGATAAGCCGAAGCGGGTGCTGTTGGTGACGCACAGTGGCGGTTTCATTCACGATTCGATCGGTTTCGCCGAGAAGACATTGAAAGAGATCGGGCCGAAGCACGATCTCGACGTGAGCTGTTTCCGATTCACTGGCGACCCAGACGCCAAGGTGAAGTACAAACCGAAGAAAGACGGCCCCGAAGTCGAAACGACTGCGCTCGCGAAATACAGCGAAGACTATCGCGTCCGCACCGGCACGACCGTCGAGTTGAAACACTGCGGCCGCATCAATGCGGAAACTCTCAAAAACGTCGATTGCGTGCTGTTCTTCACGACGGGAAACCCGATGACGAAGGACGAATTCAAAGACCTGAGCGCGTGGGTGAAAGCGGGCGGCGCGTTCGCCGGTACGCACTGTGCGACCGACACAATGTACGGCGAACCCGCTTACGGCGATCTCATCGGCGCGTACTTCCGTAGCCACCCACCGGGTTTCCAGAAACTTAAAATAAACGTGGAAGACGCCAAACACCCCGCCTCCGCTGGATTCGAGCAAGGCACGCCATACGAAGACGAAATTTACATTTTCAAAGATGCCCCATACAGCCGTAACCGCTTGCACATCATCCTCAGCGCGGAAAAAGGCACGTTCGATCCGGCGAAAGTCGTGCGGGAAGATGGCGACTACGCGATTTCGTGGTGCCGTGAGGAAGGCAAAGGCAAAGTCTTTTACACGTCGTTCGGGCACAAGAAAGAAGTCTGGAAAGACGAACGGTTCCAGAAACACCTCGTCGGCGGGCTGAAGTGGGCAATGGGACTCGTCCCCGGCGATGCGACACCGACGGGCAAAATCACAAAATAAATTTTACGGGGATAACTGTCGAACTCATGCCAGGATACCTTGCGCTATGTCAAACGAAGGACCTTCCTCTATGTGGTACGATTTGGTAATCCAATCTACTTTTCACCATAACCGCTGCACGCCATAGGCATCGATCGCCGAATCGGTGCTGATCAGCGGTATCCCTTCGGCTAACGCCTGCGCGATCAGCAAGCGGTCGAATGGATCTTTGTGGTGGAACGGCAGCGTCGCCACGATT
>Ga0105049_10004028_pt1 | contig 17302 bp, 11 predicted proteins | sample MAT06_FD_78087 | JGI IMG/M metagenome (GOLD analysis project Ga0105049, IMG submission 78087) | Freshwater microbial communities from Lake Fryxell liftoff mats and glacier meltwater in Antarctica - MAT-06 | ecosystem: Environmental > Aquatic > Freshwater > Ice > Liftoff microbial mat | place... | reverse complement strand
GCCATCTACATCACCATCAGCATCGCCCTCACCGGCGGTCTCGCAGCCCTCGTCATGACTGTGCCCGAGGCTCAGCGCTGGTGGCTCCTGCTCATCAACGCCACGCTCATCGAATCCGCCGGCGTCGCCGTCGTGGTCCTCTCCGCCAAGGCCCGCAGTTCCGGTCGCTTCGACCTCATCTTCGACGCCTCCCGCCGCACCGTCTCCATCCCCGAAAACGCCAAACCCGCCGAGGCCCGTAGTCAGATGATCGAAACCGCCAATATCCGCGAGTTCACTATGAAGGCCGTTGAAGCCAAAGGTAAGAACGGCGTCAGCACCAACGTTTTCTCCGCCGAATACTCCGCCCAGGTCAACGCCGCGCTCGATGGCGGCATCCGCGTCCTCTCCGTCTCCGGTGTGCACTCCGTCGCGCCCTGTGCCGAGATCCTCGACGAACTCAACGCCGCCCTCGTCGCCACCACCGAAGGCGTCACGCCCCCCGTTCCAACATTTTGAGCCCATCCACGTTCGACGCCAGCCCCGGGCCACCCATCCTTTTCGTACGTCTCCCGTCAGCCTACCGCACAGTGCCCTATCGTTGCCCATGCTGGCACGGGTTCAGTCTTATCTCCTTCACGGTATCGACGCTCTCGCCTGCGAAGTCGAGGTCTATACCGAACTGGTAAACCCCGAATCCGGACGCGACACCGTCGTTGGCCTCCCCGATGCCGCCGTCAAAGAATCCATGCAGCGCGTCCACGCCGCGCTCAAAAACTCCGGCTACGGCACCGTTGATAATCGCAACACCATCAACCTCGCCCCCGCCGACATTCGCAAGGAAGGCCCCCTTTACGACCTCCCCATCGCCACCGCGCTCCTCATGTGCGCCGGTGTCATCCGTGGCCATGCCTCACCACCGCCCCGCACCAGCAAACAAAAACGCCCCGACTTCGCCGCGCTGCTCGAAGCCTCCAAAGCCGCCGCCGCGCCCGCCGATGCCGACGGCGGCCTCGAAGTCCCCGACTTTGACTCCCGCGCCGGCGGCACCACCGCCGAAGCAGTCGAGCCCATCAACCCCGCCGAGTATCTCATCGCCGGCGAACTCGCCCTCGACGGCCGCGTCCGCCCCGTCCGTGGCGTCATCGCCATGGCCGCCCTCGCCAAATCACTCGGCCTCCGTGGCGTCATCGTCCCTCAGGCCAACGCGCCCGAAGCCGCCGTCGTCCCCGGTGTCGAAGCCATCGGCATTGGCACCCTCACCGAACTCGTCGGCCTCCTCAACGGCCAACTCGAAGCCGTCCCCCACCCACCGCTCGACGTCCTCGGCATGCTCCACAGCGCCGCCGCTGAGGTCGACTTCGCCGATGTGAAGGGTCAAGAAGGCGTCAAGCGCGCCATCATGCTCGCCGCCGCGGGCTCGCACAACCTCCTCATGCTCGGCCCCGCTGGCACCGGCAAAACCATGATGGCCAAGGCCCTCCCCGGCGTCCTGCCCCCGCTCACGCCCGACGAAGCCATCGAAATCACCCGCATCTATTCCGCCGCCGGCGAGCTTCCCGCCGGCCGCGGCCTCGTCACCGTTCGGCCCGTCCGCTCGCCGCATCACACCGCCTCATCGGCCGCCATCATCGGCGGCGGCCAGGTGCCGCGCCCCGGCGAAGTCTCACTCGCCCACCGCGGCGTGCTCTTTCTCGATGAACTCGCCGAGTTCCCCCGTCAAGTTCTCGAGACACTCCGCCAACCCCTCGAAGACCACGTTGTCACCATCGCCCGCTCGCACTCGGCCGTGCGCTTCCCCGCCAGCGTCATGCTCGTCGCCGCCATGAACCCCACGCCCAAGGGCGATGTGCCCAAAGACCAAGTCGGCCATCAGGCCATGGAACGCTACCTCTCCAAACTCTCCGGCCCGCTCATTGATCGCATCGATATCCACGTCGAGGCCCCCGCCGTCCCTTGGAAACAACTCAGCGCACCCCGCGATAGCGGCCCCCGTGGCACTGGCACCGCCGAAATGCGCGAAAAAGTTCTCGCCGCACGCGAGCGCCAGATCAAGCGTCAAGGTGCCGCACTTCCCAACTCACGCCTCTCGGGCCGCAAACTCGACACCCTCGCCGCCCTCAGCGAGCCCTGCAAAGCCCTGCTCGGCCAGGCCATGAGCGAACTCGGCCTCTCGGCCCGCGCCTACGACAAAATCCGCCGCATCGCCCGCACCATCGCCGATCTTGAAGGCCATGAAAACGTCGCCGACCACCATGTGACCGAGGCCGTGTCGTATCGCCTCCTCGATCGCAAAACCTGAATCATCGCGCCACCATCCAGCCCGATGCACCCGCCTTCGCCCCCAGCCGCCATAAACTCCTTCCCGTGCCCGGGTAGCTCAGTTGGATAGAGCAGCGCTTTCCTAAAGCGCAGGTCGGTGGTTCGAGCCCACTCCCGGGCGTTTGGCGCTAAGCCCATCGCTTCTGCCGGAGTCTTCCTGATGTTCAACCGCTCAGCCCCGTCCGCCTCGCGCTGGGTCTTCGCCTCCGCGCTCATCCTCGCCCTCTCAGCGACACCGCGCCTCGCGGCCGCCCAAGCCACCACCAACCCCGCCGCCACCAAACCCGCTCAGCAGGTCGCCCCCAAACCTCTCGCCAAACCCGCCATTGCCCCCACCGGCTGGTGGAACGATGCCATCTTCTACGAAGTCTTCGTCCGCTCCTTCTCCGACTCGCGCCAAGGCCCCCTCGCCGGCGACGGCATCGGCGATCTCCAGGGCCTCATCGAAAAGCTCGACTACCTCAACGACGGTAACCCCGCCACCACCACCGATCTCGGCATCACCGCCCTCTGGCTCATGCCCGTCTTCGAGTCCCCTTCCTACCACGGCTACGACACCACCGACTACCTCAAGATCGAGCCCGACTACGGCACCAACGCCGACTTTGCTCGCCTCATGACCGAGGCCCACCGCCGCGGCATCAAAGTCATCGTCGATCTCGTGCTCAATCACCATTCAGACAAGCACCCCTGGTTCATCGAAGCCCAGAACCCCGCCTCGCCGCGCCATGATTGGTATCTCTGGAAAGACGCCAAACCCGACTACAAAGGCCCGTGGAACCAGGAAATCTGGCACCGCCCCCGTTCCACAGACAACGGCGCGCAAGGTTTCTACTACGGCCTCTTCAATCGCGACATGCCCGATCTCAACTACCACAACCCCGCCGTCACGGCCGAGATGCTCAAAGTCTGCCGGTTCTGGCTGCAAGACATGAAGGCCGACGGATTCCGCCTCGACGCCATCCGCCACCTCATCGAAGACGGCCCCCAGCAAGACAACACCCCCGCCACCCACGCCTGGCTCACCGCCTTTCAAAAAGACCTCAAGGCCATCAACCCGCAGGTCTTCACCGTCGGTGAGGTCTGGGCCCCCAGCGAGCAAACCAGCCAATACGTCAACCAGGAACTCGATACCGTCTTCGAGTTCGATCTCGCCACCGCCATCATCGATTCAGTCAACCGCAAGCACGATGAACGCCTTCGCACCGTCCTCACCGCCGTCCTCGATCTCTACCCGCAGAACCAGTACTGCACCTTTCTCACCAACCACGACCAGCCCCGCGTCATGACCATGTTCGAGAAAGCCGTCCGCGACGAACTCCGCGCCACCTCCAAACGCCCACCCGAGCCTGAAGTTGTGACCCAGGAAGCCACCCAGCGCGCCACGCTCGCCGCCTGCCTCCTCATGACCCTCCCCGGCGTTCCCTTCCTCTACTACGGCGAAGAACTCGGCATGACCGGCGACAAGCCCGACCCGCTCATCCGCACCCCCATGCAGTGGACCAGCGACCCCGGCGCCGGCTTTTCCACCGCCGCGCCATGGTCCAAGCTCAGCCCCAGCGCGCCCGCCATCAGCGTCCAAACCCAGACCGCCAGCGCCTCCTCCCTTCTCTCAACCTACCGCCAGCTCATTGCCCTCCGAAACAACACCCCGGCATTGCTCAAGGGAACCACCACCCTCCTCCCAGCCACCCATCCCGGCATCTTCGCCTTCACCCGCGCCTTCACCAGCGACAATAAGCCCGAGCGCTTCATCGTCGTCGCCAATCTCGCCCAGCAGCAACAAACCCTCACCGCCGACGAGCTCGCCACCCTCGGCCTCGATTCCAAGTCGCCACCACCGCTCATCCTTTGCAGCAACGGCACGCACGCCTTCTCTGCCCCCACACCCCCCACACCCACTATCCCCGCCGCCGCTCCGCTTGTGCTTCCAGCCCAATCCATCCTCCTCTTCCGCATCAGCCCCCGCGGCCCCCAACTCCCGCCCCCGTTCGAGCGCCAGGAATAACCCGCCGAAAATCGCTCGCGCCGCGCCCGCCACTTCACAAACCCCCGCTTTCCTCCCGCGTACCATTGCGACCTTGCCGGCTTAGCTCAGTTGGTAGAGCAGCGCTTTTGTAAAGCGCAGGTCACCGGTTCGAGTCCGGTCGCCGGCTTTCGTTCGTCCACAAATAGTGACGGTTCCGCGCCTTCGAGGCCGTCGTGAAGACCGCCGCGAAGACCAACCGATCGCCGTATCCAAGGAGCGTTTATGCGTCTGAGCTCTTCGCGTCTTCCCGCCCTCACCTTCTCGCTCACTATCGCCTCGCTCACACTGGCCTCACTCTGCCCCGGTGCCGCCTTCGCTCAGTCCTCATCAAGCGCCAAATCGTTCCCCGACGAGTGGTACTACCTCAACAACGGTAAACGCTACGACACGCTCAGCGCGCTCGAAGGCAAACCCGCCGCGCCACTCTCAATCGCCTCCTGGATCGGTACCGAAACCACCATCGCTGGCAGCAAGGGCAAAGTCATCGTCGTCGATTTCTGGGCCACCTGGTGCGGCCCCTGCATGGCCGCCATTCCCCACAACGTCGAAATGGTCAAGAAGTACGGCGACCAGGGCCTCGTCTTCATCGGCGTGCACGATTCAAACGCCGGCTGGGACAAGGCCGACTCCGTCGTCAAAGACAAGGGCATCAACTACCCCGTCGGCGTCGATAAGTCCGGCGGGGCATCGACCAAAGACTACGGCCTGCAGTTCTGGCCCACCTACATCGCCATCGACCGCAGCGGCATCGTCCGCGCCGCCGGCCTCACGCCCGACAAGGTCGAGAACGTCGTGAAGGTCCTCCTCGCCGAGCAAGGCGGCGCCTCCGCTGCCGCCTCGTCCGGCTCTGCTGAGTTCGGCCCCGAGTTCTACCTCGGCAGCGCGTCCCGCCCCAAGGGCCTGCGCGACATGGAAGGCAAACCAGCCCCCGCCCTGAGCGCCCTCGCGTGGAACGGTGCCGAGCCCGCCGGTGGCAAATCCCTCGCCGGCCGCGTCACCGTGCTCTCCTTCATCTCCCCCTCGCTCACCGTCTCCCTCAAAGAACTCGACAAACTCGCGCCTGTTGAAAAAGAGTTCGCAACCCAGGGCGTCTCGTTCGTCGGCGTTTGCGATAACCGCGCAGCCGACGCATGGACCAAACTCGAGGCCTACACCAAGTCCAAAAAAATCGCCTTCCCGATCATGCAGGACACCGTCGAAACCAGGCCCGCAGCGGGCGGGGGGGGACAGGCCGCCGCCACCGCCCCGCCCGTTCCCACCAGCGTCACCGCCACTGCCTATGGCGTTGACTTCTACCCCGCCATCATCGTCATCGACCGCGCCGGCAAAGTCCGCGCCGCCGGCGTCCGCGCCGACAAACTCAAGCCCGTGCTCGAAAAACTCCTCAGCGAGTCCGCCAGCGAAAAGCCCGCCGGTTCGTGAAGCCCGCCGCTCAACACATCACCCGATCCCCTGCGCGAACGCCCGCGCGAAAGGCCCCGACGTGACGACCGCTTCTTCCAACCGTGTTGGACCCGCCACCGCAGCCGCCGAACCCCGCCGCAAGCCCGCCTGGACCCCCGGCAAGTGCGCCTTCGCTGACATCGTCCGCACCCAGGTCGCGCAGACCGTCGTCGGCCAGGAAGTCGTCGTCGAGCGCGTCCTCATCGCCCTCCTCACCGGCGGCCACCTCCTCCTCGAAGGCGTGCCCGGCATCGCCAAAACCCTCCTCGTTCAGGCCGTCGCCAAAGCCATCGACCTCCAGTTCCACCGCGTCCAGTTCACCATCGACCTTCTCCCCTCAGACATCGTCGGTGCAGAAATCCTCGAGCACCGCACCAGCGAGTTCCGCGTCCACAAGGGCCCCATCTTCACCAACCTGCTCCTCGCCGACGAAATCAACCGCGCTTCCCCCAAGGTCCAGTCCGCCCTCCTCGAAGCCATGCAGGAGCGGCGCGTCTCGATCGGCGACACCACCCACGACCTCCCCGCCCCCTTCCTCGTCATCGCCACCCAGAACCCCATCGAGCAGGCCGGCACCTTCGAACTTCCCGAAGCCCAGCTCGACCGCTTCATGCTCCGTCACCGCCTCACCTACCCCTCGCCCTCCGAGGAGGCTGAAGTTGTCACCCGCTCACTCAAACTCCGCCTCAAGCGCCAGGGCGACGGCGCCATCCCCATGTCCGCCTTCGACGCCATCGACGGCAGCCAGCGCATGAGCGTCAAGCAACTCACCGAGGCCATGGCCGCCGTGCAAAGCGTCCACGTCAGCGACGTCTTCGTGCGCGACTGCGTCGAACTCGTTAACCTCACCCGCAAGCACGAACACCTTGAGCTCGGCTGCAGCCCCCGCGCCGCCCTCGCGCTCGTCCACGCCTCCCGCGCCCGCGCCCACATCCACGGCCGCGAATACGTCATCCCCGAAGACCTCTTCGCTCTCGCCGAAGACGTCATCCTCCACCGCGTCCGCCTCACCTACGAGGCCCTCGCCGAAGGCCGCAAAGCCACCGATGTCCTCGCCTCAATCCTTCAGTCGCTCACCTGATCGTTGACCCGCGCAAAACGAGCCCTCCTCCCTCCCCGTGGCGACCACCGCAAAGAAACCCGGCCTGAACAAAAAGCCCGACGAACTCGCCCGCGGCGATTTCGAACTCGTCGTGCGCCGACTCGCCGAAGAACTCGCCTTCGGCGCCGACAACTCCCTCTTCGTCGGCGGCGGTCTCGAATACTCCGGCTCGCGCCCCTACGAACCCGGCGATTCGATCCGCATGCTCAACTGGCGCCTCACCGCCCGCACCGGCAAGCCCTTCGTCAAGCAATATGAAGCCCTCAAACGCACCTGCATCTACGTCGTTGTAGACACGTCCGGATCCATGTCCGTCTCGTCAACCCCGCTCAGCAAGCATGATCTCGCCGTCTGGATCGCTTCGGCCGTCGGCATGATCGGCCAGCGCCGCATGAGCCCCGTTGCCATCGTCGGTGGCGGCGACCGCGAAACCCGCGTCGAGCCCAGCCTCGCCCGCAACGACCTCTGGCGCGTAATCGAACCTCTCCGCGCCGGCCAGCTCGGCGAGCCCACCCGCCTCGGTGAACGCCTCCGCGCCCTCGTCGCCCGCCTCGAGCTCGCCAGCGTCGTCGTCGTCATCAGCGATATGCACGACCCCGCCGCCCTCCCCGCCCTTCGCCGCGCCGCCCAGGCCCATGACTGCATCGCCATCCACCTGCAAGACCCCGCCGAAGAAGGCAACCTCCGCGCCGGCTTCATCCGCGCCCGCGAGGCCGAAACCGGTGCCCACACCCTCATCCATTCCGCCACCCGCTGGACCGCCGCCGACACGCTCCGCTCCGAACTCATCCGCGCCGGCGTCGATTATCTCCGCCTCCGCACCGACCGCCCCTTCGTCCCACCCCTCCGCCACTTCCTCTCCAGCCGTGGCGGCCTCGCCCGAGGTCGCGGATGAACCCCCTCCTCCTCTCCATCCCCGCCCTCGTCTGCTCGCTCCCCGCCCAGCCCACCACCGCCGTCCGCGGCCTCGCCGCCCACCTCGAAGTCGACTACGCCCCCCGCCTCCGCGCCCGCGCTGATCAAACACCCAACTCCCCCATCCTCGTTCGTGTCTCGCCAACTAACGCCGCCAATCGCCAGCGCATCGAGTTCATCGGCGCCGTCGCCGGCACCTTCGACCTTCGCACCCACCTCGAACGCGAAGATGGCCAGCCCATCACTGACCTCTCTCCCCTCCCAGTCACCATCGTCTCGCGCCTCCCCGCCGATCACGGCGTCGATCTCTACGCCACCACCGGTTCGTGGATGAACTGGCGCGAAAACTACCGCGAGATCATGTGGGCCGCTGTCGCCCTCTGGGTCGCCGTCCCCGTCGCCGTTCTCCTCATTCGTGCCGCCCGCCGCCCCCGGCCCGCGCCCGCCCTTCCGCCACCACCCCCTCTACCCACAGTCGCCCACCAACTCCGCGCCCTCCTCGACATCGCCCGCGCCCGCTCGCTCACTGTCCAGGAATCCGGACAACTCGAACTCCTCCTCTTCCGCTTCCTCGATGGCGACAAATCGACCTCAAGCCCCCCCTCCACAGCCAATATCGCCGCCACCCTCCGCGACCTCCGCGCTGGCCACACCTCCGGCCCCCTCGTCCTCGCCATCGAGCGCTGGCTCCACGCCGAAGACGGCGGCGAAGACGCCCGCGCCAGCGCCGCCTTGGCCCTCGACCAACTCCGCCGCGGCCGCCTTCAACCTACTCACCCTGCGGAGGCCGCCCTATGACGTTCCTCTACCCCTGGGTGCTCCTCCTCATCGCGATCCCCGTGCTCCTCTTCTGGGCCGTCCTCGGCCGCTCGGCCGGCGCCGTGCTCCCCTTTGACCACCACGTCACCGCCTCGCGATCGCAGCGCTGGCTCCGCCTCGCCCTCGGCTGTTTCGAAGTCGTGCCCCTCCTCCTCCTCGCCGTCGCCATCGTCATGATGGCCGGCCCGCAGATGCTCAAGAAACCTCGCGCCGAGCGACTCCTCACCAACATCCAAATTGCGCTCGATGTCTCCGGCAGCATGTCCGGCCCGCGCTACCGCATGGCCTCCAAGGCCATCACCGACTTCACCAACGCCCGCGAGGGCGACGCCGTCGGTCTCACCATGTTCGGCTCTCACCAAATCCGCTGGATCCCCCTCACCAAAGACCTTGCCGCCATCCGCAACGCCATGCCCTTCGCCGACCCCGAGCACCAGCCCATCCACATGAGCGGCACCTCCATCGCCGCCGCGCTCCGCTTTTGCAAGGCCAACATGGAAGCCGAGGCCCTCGAAGGCGACCGCCTCATCCTTATGGTCTCCGACGGTGCCAGTTCCGACCTCGACGGCGGCGAAAACGAAAAAGTCGCCGAGGAACTCAAATCCGCCGGCATCACGCTCTACCACATCCATGTCGCCGAAGAAGGCATCCCCTCCGAAGTCGTCGACATGGCCACCGCCACCGGCGGCGGTGCCTTTGCCGCCACCGATGCCGACAGCATCAAACAGGTCTTCCGCCACATCGACAAAATGAAGCCCGCCAAGTTCACCACCACCGGCACGATCCCCATGGATCACTTCCAGCCCTTCGCCATCGCCGCCCTCGCCCTCGCCGGCCTGCACGCCCTCGGCCTCCTCGGCGCGAGGTACACCCCATGGTGACCAGCCCCATCCTTCCCTGGCTCATCGCGCTCCTTGCCGCCGCCATCGTCGCCTGTGGCGAATGGCTCCACCACCGCCGCACCGCGCGAATCGCCCGCCTCGCCTTCGGCCCCGGTGCCCAACCCTCGCGCTGGGCCGCCGCCGCCCCCGCCATCCGCGTCATCGCTATCGCCGCCGCCGCCTGGGGCGCAGCCGTGCTCATCACCTTCGATCCCGTCGGCACCGACCAGACCCCCGCGCCCCGCGCGTCCAAACAACTCCTCATTGCCCTCGACGTTTCCCCCAGCATGCTCATCAAAGATGCCGGCCCCGACACCGAGAAAGTCTCCCGCAGCCAGTGGGCCGGCAAGGTCGTCCAAGGCGTCCTCGACCGCCTCGACATGAAGCAAACCCGTATCACGCTCGTCGCCTTCTACACCAAGTCGATGACCGTCCTGCAAGACACCACCGACAAAAACGTCATCGCCAACATGTTCGACGGCCTCCAGCTCCACGTCGCCTTCGACCCCGGCTCCACCGACCTCGCCTCCGGCGTCAACTCCGCCCTGCAGATCGCCCGCCCCTGGGCCCGCCGCTCCACCACCCTCATCGTGATCAGCGATGGCGATGCCAAATCCGAACTCGGCCAGGTCACCCTCCCACCCGCCATCGCCGACACCATCGTCATCGGTGTCGGCGACCCCAGCAAGGCCACCATCGTCTCCGGCCACAGTTCCAAGCAGGAATCGCTCTCACTCAAAACCCTCGCCGCCCGCCTTAGCGGTCGATACCACGAAGGCAACCGACTTCACCTCCCCAGCGAAGTCCTCGCCAAACTCGCCATGATCACCCCCAGCGTCGGCGGCGATATCGGCATCCGTGATGCCGCCCTCATCGCCCTCGGCATCGGCTGCTCACTCACCGCCCTCATCGGCCCCGCCCTCATGCTCTTGGGTCTCACCCGCTCCCACGCCCGCCAGCGCCGCTCGTTCATTCCTCCCTCGTCCCTCACCCCCGCCAAAGCCTGAGGCGCCATCCCATGATCCTCAAAAACATTGCATGGTCAGCATGGGCCCTCATCCCCGTAGCCGCGCTCGCCTACCACTTCGGCCCCGGCCAGCGCTCCTACCTCGAAGACCGCGCCGGCGACCTCCTCTCCCAGGCCCGCACCCTCGACACCCAGGCCGAAGCCGCTCAAGACTCCGCCTACCAAGCCCACCTCGCCGCCCTCGCAGCACGCAAATCCAGCCTCGATCTTCCCTCCCCTGAATCAACCGCCGCCGCCAAAGCCGCCGCCGATGCCGAAGACACCGCCTACACCAGCGCCGCCACCGCCTGGGCTGCCGCCGCCGACAAACTCCGCGAAGCTCAGGAGATGCTCACCACCGCCGGCTCCGAAAAAGCCCAAACCGTCCGCGTCGCCCGCAACCGTGCCCTCGTCCGCGCCGGCAACATCGCCGAGGGCGTCGGCGATCTTGAACTCATGCTCGACACGCTGACCGATGCCGGCCAAGGCACCACGCCCCTCGCCGATCAAGCCCGCGAAGAGGCCGCCACCGGCTACTACTACGGTGCCCGCCTCCTCCGCGCCAGCGGCAAGCCCACCAGCGAATGGCGCGAAGTCTCCGGCTGGTCACGCCAAAACTTCCGCTACCTTGCCGAAAAATCCGGCGACTCCGCCAACCCCGATCCCCAGTCCGCCGAGCGGCAAAAAAACCTCGAGCTCGTCCTCAACCTCGAACAAACCGCCTCCGAAGACCTGCAGGCCAAACCCCTCCCCAAATACAGCCCCCGGGGCGGAGCCGACGGCCTTCGCGACGGCAAGAACCCCGGAAAAACTAAGCGCCCCCCGCGCCGCAAGTCCGATGCCCGCGGCGCCGGCGGCACCGGCGAAATCGAAGGCGGCTGGTAATGAACACGCGCGACTCTCAGACAGCAACCAAGGACCAACTCATGTCATCCACTCAAAACACCCTTCACGCCGCCCGCGCTCTCATGGCCGCCTCCGGCTGCCGCCTCGCGATTGCCACATGCTGCGCGCTCATCACCACAATCGCCGCCGCGCAATCAATCGCGCCCGCCGTCCTCATCCGCCCGGCCAAAGCCATTCCCGCCACCCCCCTCACCGCGCCCACCGAAGCGCCCCCTTCAGACCAACCCGACGCGCCCGCCGCCCAACCCGGTGACCCCGCCGCTCCACCCCCGCCCGGAGCCCCCTTCTCGCCTCAAGAACTCGCCGACCTCAAGGCCCAGTTCGAGGCCCTCACCAAAGACCGCCAAGACGAAATGAAGGCCTACTACAAGGACCTTGGCTTTGATCTCGACGCGCTCCTCGGCTACGCCAGCGCCGCCACCGCCGAAGCCACCCGCACCCGCGAAACCGTCGCCGCCCTCCGCGAAATGGACTTCGCCCGCACCCCCCAAAACGTCCTGAGCGCCCGCTCCAAACTCGGCTTCGGGCAAGTCCCCATGCCCAACATCGCCACCGCCAAAGGCCCCGACATCGCCCGCTGGCTGCACCTGCAAGTCATGGCCGGCGAGTGGGGCGTCCTCAACACCTTCCTCGCCGAACGCTCCAAACCCGAAGCCCAGCAGGTCTATTCCCAAATCCTCCAGTCCCTCAACCGCGGCAATGCCGGCCTCCTCCCCGAAGAAGTTCTCGCCTTCGCCGACGCCTGCCCCGAAGACCCCAAGCCCTGGCAGCTCACCGCCTTCGGCGGCATGCTCCGCGCCGCCGCCGAGAAAAACAGCCCAAGCCCCATGCTCGCCCAGATCAAAGCCGGCACCGCCCTCTTTGGCACCGGTGATGCCGACAAGCGCCGCCGCACCGTCGATCTCCTCGCCGGCGCCGGCCTCGTGCAGCAGGCGTACGAATATCTCCCCTCCCTTGCCGACGCCCGCGCCGCCAGCGACGGCGAACTCATCCTCGTCCACGGCCGCTACCGCGCCGATCTCGCCTCCAAACTCGGCCCCGGCCCCGAGGGCGACGCCCACCGCGCCGGCGCCTGGGACCTCTTCACCGAAGTCTCCCTCATAGACCGCGCCTCGCAAGCCTCGCGCCAAGACGCCATCAAGCAGGCCGTCGCCCTCATGAACCGCATGCCCCGCGCCCAGGTCACCCCCTGGCTCCGCTCCGTCTTCGCTAACGACACCCTCGGCCCCGCCGCCCTCCAGGCCATCGCCCTCAGCGCCGCCAACATCGGCGACGCCAAGCAAGACGAGGAACAACGCGCCCAGTCCGTCCTCTCCCTCAAAGAGGCCGTCGACACCCTCCTCGAGCGTAAAGACCTCGACCAGTCCGTCCTCCGCGTGCCCATGCGCATGCTTACCACCGCCCTCGTCACCGAGATGGAAACCGCCGTCGCCCAAAAGGGCAAACAGCGCACCGTCGCCCGCGAAGCCCAACTCCTCCTCCGCGCCATTCCCAGCAAAGAGTGGTTCCTCGCCCTTGAGCCCAGCCTCGCCGTTCGCGCCGGCAAAGCCTGCATCGGCATCGCCACCATCGCCGACGAAACCGACCTCGCCCTCACCCTCCTCGCCGACGCCGTCGCCCGCACCCCAGACCAGGCCGTCGCCATCGCCGACACCTTCCTCAAAACCTGGGAAGCCCGCCTCTCCCCCCGCAGCGATATCGACCCCGACATGATGATGTACTACTTCTGGCGCGAGGCCATCGCCCAGGCCCCCCTCACCCGCGGCCGCCAGCGCCGCAATCTCGAGCGCCTCGGCCGACTCATCGAAACTCTCCGCACCGCCGGCGTCGATGCCCGCACCCTCCCCGCCCTCGCTCCCGCCTTCAAATCCTGCCACGGCATTACCGAGGTCTACGACCCCGCCGACATCGAGCGCGTCTTCGGCCCTCTCCCGCAAATCCCCGCCTCCACCAGCGCCGCCCTCGCCTCCACCATGGCCGCCAGCCTCAACGGCGACTGGCGCAACCGCGCCACCCAGTCGCAGCAGGGCGTCAAACGCACCGATACCGAAATCGCCCAGCTCGTAGACAAGGGCTACGGCATCGCCCTCGACCTCATCGACAGCGCCCTCACCAGCCAGCCCGATTCCTGGCGCTTCGCCGTCATCAAAGCCGGCCTCGCCTACGACCGCATGCAGTTCCGCATCGCCCAGAAAAAAGGCGGCGACTCCGCCAAGCAGGCCGAGCTCAAGTCCCAGGCCTTCTCCGCCTTTGAGCAGGCCGCCGCCCGCTACGCCAAATCCATCGCCGCCGGTGAAGAGCGCGAAGATATCGGCGTCTACGAGCGCTGGTTCGGTGCCGCCATGGGCACCTCGCAGCTCAACTTCATCAGTGTTGACGATCTCCCCACCGAATCCGGCCCCTCCGAATCCAGCCCAGCCAGCAAAGAAGACCAGGTCGACCGCATCAAGCGCGCCATCGCTTCTCTCCCGCAAGACTCCGCCTTCCGCCACACCAGCGACTTCGCCCGCGTCATGGGCGCCGCCGTCTCCCGCGCTGAGCCCGAAGTCAAACCCCGCCTCGTCAAGCAGGCCCTCCGCGTCATTGGCGACCACCCCGCCGGCGCCTCCCTCCGCTCCCTCGAAGAGCTCTACCGCGACCTCGTCAAAGACGAAATCAAACTCCGTATGCTCATCGATGGCGACGACCGCGTCGGCACCGGCCGCCAGTTCGGCGTCCTCTTCTCCCTCCGCTTCACCAACTCCGTCGACCGCGAAACCGGCGGCTTCTCCAAGTACCTCCAGACCAACGCCTACGTCCGCGTCGGCCGCCAATACCAGGAAGTAAACTTCCGCGACAAACTCCAAAAGAACATCGAATCCTCCCTCGGTAAAGGCTTCACCGTCGAGTCCATCGGCTTCTTCGACGCCTTCATGCCTCCCCGCGGCGTCACCGAATCCGGCCAGGGCGGCTGGCTCGAAAAGCCCATGGCCTACGCCGTCGTCACCCGCAAAGACCCCGCCGCCGATCGCCTCCCGCAGGTCACCATGGACATGCAGTTCGAAGATCAAACCGGCCCCGTCACCCTCGTCCTGCCCAGCAACACGCCCCCCATCGCCGTCGGCACCGCCGCCGCCGCCGACACCACCGCCCTCCGCCCCGTCTCCGATCTCAAAGTCACCATGATCGTCGACCCCCGCGACGCCCGCGACGGCGAAAAAGACCGCACCGTCAAGCTCGAAGTCGTCTGCCGCGGCAAGGGCGCAGTCCCCGACCTCCGCGAAGTCCTCACCGGCCTTGAGTCCGCCATCGACGGCTACACCATCGAAGAAAAAGGCATCGAGCCCAAGCCCGCCGTCGTCCTCCAGGAAGGCGAGGCCTCCAACACCCGCTTCTTCTTCGGTCCCCCCAAGGCCCCCGAAGGCGGCTACCCAGAGCCCGACGAACACGGCGTCTACCGCCTCAGCGTCGAGCGAAGCTGGCTCATCACCTACACCCCAACCTCCGGTGCCTCGCGCGGCTCCGTCTTCACGCTCCCCACACTCAAAGACGGCGTGAAGGCCACCCTCGACGCCCGCTACTTCTCCGACCTCGACCTCGTCCCCGTTCAGGCCGGCCTCGTCCACATCGACGGCCGCAACCTCTACGCCACCGCCGCCTACATCGCCATCCCCCTCATCCTCCTCGGTGCCGGCGCCATCGCCTACCGCCGCATCCGCGCCGCCCGCAACACCGCCCCCGCCTCCTCCGGCTTCGCGATTCCCTCCCGCATCACCCCCCTCAACGCCGTCACCACCCTCCGCCGCCTCCACGACCTCCACGCCCAGTCCCTCGCCGCCCCCCGCCGCGCCGACCTCGAACGCGACATCGCCGCCCTCGAAGCCAAATACTTCGGCCCCGCACCTTCCACCAACCCCACCACCAGCCCCGCCCCCACCACCACCCCCGCCCCGACCGACCTCCGCGACCTCCTCAGCCGCTGGGCCAGCGCCGTCCCCAGCTAACCCCGCTCCTCCACCCCGAAATCCCCGCCACCGCCACCCAATTCCCGCCCTCACCCACCGCGCCAGCCCCGCCCCCCTCGTCTTCACGCCCACCAAGGGTGGAAAAACCGCCCCAGCCCGCTAAACTCTGCATCCACGCCCCGTCAAGGCCCGAAACACTCGGGCCAACCACGAAGGCTTGGCATGCGCCTCCGTAGCTCAGTTGGTAGAGCAGCTGACTCTTAATCAGCGGGTCAAAGGTTCGAGTCCTTTCGGGGGCATTGTTCGTTTTTCGACAGCATCGCACGCGGCACCAACCCCCACTCACTCCCGTGAGCCTTGGGGGTTTTGTGTTTTTGGTTCGTGGCGCCTCGTGTCGTCGGGGTTCGCTTCTGTTGCCAGGTTCGCTGCCGCCCAATCGCCTCCCCGCATTTCCCGAATGAATCGGCGACTGTTCGAGTCCAAAACCCTACCTCGCTTCAATCTCATCCGCTCACTTCAGCTCCCCCGTCGCGGCAGCCAGATCCGAAACGTCGAGCCCTCTCCTTCTTTGCTCTCGACCGCCACCTTCCCATCATGCGCTTCAACGAACGTCTTGACGATCGCAAGACCCAGACCCATTCCCCCCTCGTTCACTTGGTCAGTCTCACCCTTGTCAAAGACTCTTTCGATCATCGATGCAGGAATTCCTGCCCCGTTGTCGCGCACCCAGATCTCAACGGTCCCCTCATCGCCAAGTTCTCGAGCGCCAATTTCAATCGCTCCACCCGAAGTGTATTTGATCGCATTGCCAATCAGGTTCTGAAAAACCCGCTTCACCAGCCCCGCGTCGGCATAAATCACCAGGTCATCGGGAACTTGATTTCGCAGCGCCGTCTTGGAGTCGCCCGCGACTGGATAAAGATCGTGCACAACGGCTTGAACAAACGGCCACAGATCAAACTCTCGCCGTTCCAGTTTGGTCCCCGACTCAACTTGCAGGTTCGCGTTCTCTTCGAGCACCTTGCTCACCAGCGTCTGCAAATGCTGCACGCTCCTCCGCAGTGCCTTGATCATCTGGGCCGCCTCATCACCCGTTCCCCGATCCGCCATCGTGTTTTCCAGCACCTTCCCCGCCAGCGAAATAACACTCAGCGGCGTTCGCAGGTCGTGCACCAAAAACGCCAGATACTCCTCCCGGCGACGCTGCACTTCCAGCGCCCTCTGCGTCGCGTACGTCTCAAGCGCCAATCCAATCGCCGCATCGAAGACTCGGTTGATCGTGTGAAACGGTTTGCCCTGAAGCTCCAGACCATTTTCGTCGGCAAGATCATGCAGACATCCACGCAGGACGTTGTACTCCGCCACCACCTCCTGAATGTCAAAGGCAACCCGCAGCCGCTGAAGCCCATGCGCCGTAGCGCTCCGTTCGGCGACCGACTTGGTGATCGCCTGCTCACTCTTTCCCCGAAGCGCCATGGCCAGCTCTTCAAGCAACCCGGGGATATGGTCGTTGAGGGTCTCGACGTCAAGCTCTCGCGCCGAAGGCAGTTCCCGCACCAGTCGCCGCCACCGCGAAAGAATCCCCGCCCGTTCCTTCTCCACCAATGCTGCCAGTTTTTCCAGATGGTCCATGACTGCGCCGCCTCCAAGCTTCTTCCATCGCTCTATTTGGCAAGCCAGCTAGCACTCTTGAGAATGGTTTCGGTATTCTCGATTCGAGCCCGCTGCCCCAGCATCACCAAACAGGATACGCCACACATCGAACCGTCCGAGCCCAGCCGGCCTCTGTAATGCTACCTTGAAGTCCCCCCTTCATCCCGCTTCCGCGGCCCACCCACCCGCCCAACCAACCGCCCAACCGCCCAACCGCCCAACCGCCCAACCTAGCAGTTTACCCGCCGTGGCGGACCGCAGATCCGCCGTGTCGTAGACTCGCCGTCTCGTAGATCCGCCGTG
>Ga0105049_10004027_pt1 | contig 17305 bp, 15 predicted proteins | sample MAT06_FD_78087 | JGI IMG/M metagenome (GOLD analysis project Ga0105049, IMG submission 78087) | Freshwater microbial communities from Lake Fryxell liftoff mats and glacier meltwater in Antarctica - MAT-06 | ecosystem: Environmental > Aquatic > Freshwater > Ice > Liftoff microbial mat | place... | reverse complement strand
CACGGGGAGCTCGCCAAAAAACTTCCCACAGGTGTGCTAAGTAGAGCATCCGACTTTTGAACATTCCATTTGAGACTGAGATTAGGTGTGGAGAGTGCCAAATCGTCGTTCAAATCCATGCTCCCTTCCACTTTTCCAGACAGGTGATCTGAGATGAATGAAATATCTGAGATAGTCAATTTTCCTGCCGACGAAGTGGCTTTGATCGTCGCTTTAGAAAACGGCAAGTCTTTGAGCCCTATGAGATTCAGCGTCGACTGTTGAGGGAGCTTGAAATTCTTAATAGTGATATCGATAGATCCGGGTTTCGTGGCAAGTGACTGCAGAGGGATTTCGAAGTTTCCCTGCAAGCTACCCTCGATTTTGAGATCTCTAATGGCAGGACTCACGCGTGAAATCAGCGAGGAAATAAGCGGCGAAAGATTCTTGAGTGCAACATCGTTCATCGTGCCTTCGACAAATGAGGGGGCCGAGCGAATTCCTGCATTGGATTTAATGAGAAAGCTTCCGCCTTCGAGCACTCCCGAAACTTTCTGATATCCAGGGAGCAGAGTGGCCGATGTCTTGCCTAGATTAACAAGGACGTTGCCAAAAGTATCTGAGCAGCTGAGGTGCTCCCACTCCACTCCTAAGGGAAAATGGAAGTCAAAGCTCTGGATGCTGCACGTGGTGCGGCCACCGGTAAATGAGCTGAAGAGCGATTCAAGGCCCGAAGAGATCTTGGGGCCGAGACGCTGGAATGGAAACGTCAAAAACAAGAAGATACTAAAGAGCGCAAATCCTGCTCCCGCATACTTCAATAGAACTTTGACTTTCTGCCACATCAGATCTCTTTCTTTGCCGCAATGGTTGCAGTTACTTCGAGTTTTGTAGGATCGGTGAACTGAGGTTTAATAGCCAGTTCCACAACTCGAAGGCCCAGCGGCTCCTCGACTCCTTGAAAAAATTTAAGAACGGAGTCCAGATTTGAATTACTTCCAAGCTTCAGTTCAACCCAGTCCTCCGAGGGATCTTTTTCTGTGGTGCGGGCCTTCGTGGGATTCATTTTATCGATGACCACGCTAAATTTCTGAGCTTCGGACTCTAGAAAAGTTGTAAGTTTAAAATCTTTGTCTCTTCTGTTTCGGAGGCGTTCGTAGCGAACAAGATCACTTCTTTGCTTTGAAAGTTCGGAGGCCAGGGCTTGAATTTCGCCGATATTAATAAGACTTTCAGAAACCTGATTCTCGTGATGAGAAAAAAATGTAAATGCTTCTTTAATGATGAGAATCGACAAAAGCAGAACCATCGTACTGGCCAGAACAGAAACGATTAATCGCTCGCGAGGCGCCAAAGTGAGCCACTGCTGCCGAGCACGTTCTTGTAATTCTTCAAAGGGTTCCAGAATCTTTTCGCGCCAAATTTGTGAGAGCTTTGTCATTCGATCTCCCTCTCGATTTCAAAAGTGACGGATTTACAATCGGCCTTACTACCGCAAGCAGTGAGAGCTCCCATCTTAATTGAAGGGTAAAGTTCCTTAAGAGATTTCACGATCGCATCGGCTGCTTCAGCAGATGTTGTTTCGGCAGTCACAGAAATGAGCGACGTGCTGACTTTAAAGTCCTTCACGTCAATTTTCAAATTAGTGGAGATGCGATTTGAGATATCTGTAAGAACTACGAGAGGTGAATTTTGATCTTCAGCGAGCTGGTCAATTTTTTGTCGATTGGCGGCGCGTTCTTTCTTTAGTCGTTTGACGATCTCGTCTGTGGAACTAATTTCACCCACCTTAAGACCTGTTTTCCCTAGGGTTTCTGTGAGGCTCGCGATGATGACCCTGCTTTCCTTCTCTTGAAAGTAGAACTGAAAGAGTGAATAGAGAAACGGGGCGATCAACAGAAGAGCGACTTTTCTGAGAATGCTAAAGGAACTCGACTTAAGCTTCTTCAGATTCTGTTGGAACTGAAATCCAGATTCAGAAAATGCTGGAATCTTTCCTCGATGCTGCCGAAGTTGAGACAGAGCAATCGACAAAACGGTAATCGCTTTTTCGGGATCAGCAAGTCTATTGGCTCCGTGAATTCCACGGGCGAGGAGACTGTCCAGTGGGAAAGGTCGAACCGAAGCGGGCAAGTCTGCGCCGAGTCCCTTTTCAATTTTTTGAAGGAAGTCAGGAGTTTTTGAAAGACCTCCCACCACAAAAACCGGAAGAGGTTTAGGTAGCTCAATATGCTGAGCGCTGAGGCCCTTCAGAGTTTGTCGCAGCTCAAGAACGAACTGATGGATCGATTGATCCAGTGAGTCCCCGATCTTCAGAGGGTCACTGCTAGGCTGATACTGCCAGAACGCCTCCTCAGCTTTTGCAAAATCGAGCGAATGCTCAGAGGCAATATTCTGAATAATCCTTTCACCGCCCCACAAGAAAGTTCGGCTGGCGAGTATGCCCCCTGCGCGCTGCAATAAAAGAAGCTGAGACTTCGAGTGCCCGCATTCGAGCAGCGCGAAGACGGGCTCCGTGGTGATGGCCTGGCGCAAAGAAGAAAGCGCGAGGATTTCGGCCGTGAGCGGCGGCATTGAGATTTGGAATTTTCGCAGCTCTGTCTCGAATGTTTTAATTTGATCGCGTTTATATGAAAAACAGAGAACGACAGTTTCTTTTTTTCCCGCTTGAAGACCTTCACCTTCCAGTACTCGATGGCGCAGGAGTAAATCTTCAATATCAAATGGAAGTTGAGCTTCGAGCTCGAACGTCAAAACTTTTTCGATTTTTTTTTCGTCTCGGAATGGAAACTTAAGATAGCGAGTTTCAAGATAGGCCGATGGTAGTGCCGCAGAAACATAAACTTCTTCTTCGGGATTGAGCCAATCCAACTCATTCAGTTGAATCGTCGCGGCAGACCAGGCTGTTGATTCTGGAAATCCTAGTCCTTTAAAATAATCTGGGCGGCTTGGCCAGTCAGCAAAATCCAAAATTTCCAAGCGATTGGCGTCCATCTCAACTTTGAGAGCCTTCGTTTCATGAGTACCAAAATCCAAAATGATCCACTTCATGGAGAAATCCTTTGGGTCGCAAAGGGATCACGTGGTTTCTTAAGACCTCGGCCCATAACTCCCTCAAATACAATTGAGACATTATTGACAGTGGCCTCGGTCTCAATCCTAAAGATATTGGAAGTACCTACAAGGGGAGGTGCTGGGCGAATCTTATCTTTGTCCAAACCAAAATTATCTTCGAGGATTTTCTGATAATTCTTAGTGGTATAGGCCCGCTCATTTTCCACACGGTCCTTGATAAAATTCTCAGCGATCTGCGCTGGATCGCTTGTATTTCGAAGGAGAGATTGAAAAACTTCTTTAGTCACAGTGTTTAAGTTAATTTTAGCTATGTTGCCAGCATGGGCAAGATAAACGCCGCTGATAAAGGGCGATAAATACTCATAAATTTCATCGTCGACGCCAGGCACCATTTTAAGTTCATCGAGATTTGTAAACGGCCTGTTCTTGGGACCGTATTCGAGCTGATCGGAGCGATAGGCCTCGTCTTCTTTGGCCTGTGTTTCGTCTTCGATGTCATTGGCGTCCATATAGTCTCGAATTTGGCGAGCGAGTTCTAAGGGCCTGATCCCCTTCGATGTGAGCGACTGCAGAAACTCAGGAGAGGCCTGCAAGAGCTCCACCAAACTCGCAAACACATGCTCATTTCCCAAATCGTTCAGATTAATTCTGCCTGAGAGTTCAGTCGCTTGACTGACTGCGTTACCCGGGAAGTCATTAAAGAAGTCCCCACATTTTTTTGCCAAGGCTTCGTCAATCGGTGGGGCTTCATCTTTATTGGCGTCATTCGAGGCTTTGCTGAGTCCCGCGCCTTCCGCCATTTGACTCGACATTAGTTGAAGCGCTTCAGATGGAACGGGAAATGGAATGGGGTTGGCCCATATATCGTTCGGGCCGTCGGTTGCTTCGGCCTTCAGGACCTGATTGTCGATCTGCAAATCATAAAGAAGAAAGAAGCGAGCGAGGCTTTGGGCGGATCGAGCAAGATAAATCGCCTGAGTCCGGTAGTAGTGGTATCGAACTCGATCTGCCTGAAGTCCGGTAATCACCAAAATTTCTTTCAGCCCCAGTGAAAGAATGACAAGTGAAGTGAGTAGAATGAAAAGCGCGATGCCGTTCCTTTGATTGGTCTTTTTCATCGATCCTCAATTTCGTTCAAAATCAGCACTTTGGTTTCAAATCTAAGAGATTTTCTTTTCCAATCGGCCTGTGGTGAATCTCGATCAACCGATTCTATAATGATTTTAACCGCCTTTGGAAAAAGCCCACTATGAGTAGCCGCTGCTGAATCCCATTCTTTAGTCCACTGGTCAGCTTGAGCGTTGTAGAACTCCATTTCGAAACGCAAGATTCCAGAAGCAATCGTCTGCCCCTTCATCACGTCGAGTCTTTCAAAATTGTTGAAAGGTGCTTCAGATCGAATAAGTGTAAGCGATCCATCATCTTCTTTTTCCAAATAATAGCGGATGGCCAAAATCCCTGGGCTCCGCCGCGCGATCAGCGTGCGTACAGGCGAATCGAAAGTTGTAAAGCTCAGTTCATATCCATTTGAAACTTCTTTGCCTTTAAAGAAGCTCTGACTTCGCTGCATCCTTTCGTTGTAGGCGAGGGCGAGATCCCGCTCCAAGCGAGCCATCGCAAGCACTCCACTAAATACCGAAGCTTGTCGTGTTTTTAACTTAAGGGTCAGTCGATTCATTTCTTGAAGGCTCGAAACCACTCCAAGAGTCATGACAGCGAAGAGGCCAATCGCAGCAATAATCTCGAGGAGCGTGAAGCCTCGAGCCTTGGCAAATTCAATTCTGCGGGAGATCTTGAAAGCGTACATAGAGTTGCGTCAGCTCCACAGATTTTGTTTTATTTCCATCGACCCACTCGACCGTGACTTTAATTTTTCGAACTGCATTTTCAAAAACTTTCTCAACAAGTGCAAAATAACCCTGCGCCGCCGAGGGAGCCTGCTCCTGTCCGGGCTCTGCGGCTGACCCCTCTGAAAGCTGTTTAGGAATAAAGCATCCGAGATCAACTTTTTCGAGTTTTCGACTCCACTTAAAGTCCTTGAGCTTCTCCTCTTTGTATTCGCCCTTCTCTTCTTCGGCTAAACCCACAAAGGTTTTAGTTCGGAGCTCAATCTCGATCTCAGTCATTTTTTCTTCTGCCAGAAAAAGTGCCTGTGCCATCGCTTCAGAACGAAGAGCCACATGAGTAGCCCCCGATTGACCCTGCAAGATCCCCATGATCCCAATGGCCAAAATTAAAAGCGAAAAAATAACTTCCATCAGGGTAAAACCCTGGCTGGATCGACGAAGATGTTGAGAATTCAATCGGCTAGCCACTGAGAGCTAGTTTACTCGGGTTGAGTCTCTTTTTTCCACTCTTGTTCAGTGACTTCAGATAAAATCAGATGGACCTTCCCCGTGAGTGGATTGGTTTTGAGAGAATAAATGAGACTTTCATCGACTTTGAGAATGATGAGTGCCTGATCCATCTCACCTGTTGGCATAAAAACAATAGAAGTGATTTTCTGAGCTCCCTCTTTGTCCTCCATTCGAGACGTCAAAACCTTTTCTATTTGAACAGGAGTAGGGAGTATCCTTTCTTTCATGGCCTTAAAAGTGCCGCGATCCATTCTCGTTCTTTTCTTTCGCTCGTCACCTGAAAGTGCATCGATCTCTCGCTGATAATCTTCCCATTTCTCCATCGCCTCCCGATCATCTTCCTTGGGCTTCTTCATGGGCGGTCGATATTCTTCGATCAGATACTTGTGACGTTCATCGCGATCGAATGAAAGTCTGTAAATTTTCGTCTGCTCAATGGATCGAATGTAAAGGCCTTGAATATCTTGGGTCAGTTGCTGAGAAGCTCGCTTGAGGCTCGCCTTTTTTCCCGAGAAAGCGCCGAATGCCACACCGAAGCCAATCGCGATGAGCAAGAGAACTGCTAAAATTTCAAGTAAGGTAAATGCCCGAGATCTGCTCTGTGCTCGCAAATTCTTTACTGCCAATTCGTGATATCGTCTTCGTTGCCAGAGGTTCCATCAGGACCTGCTGAAGAGAGATCATAGGATCCTGGATTGTTTTGCCCTGGCGATACATAGCCGAACTCCTTGTTCCAAGGATCAAGCGGAATGGATTTTTGTTTGAGATACCCAGACGTATCGTAATTCTTACACGAACGTCCAATCGTGGGCACACCTAAGAGAGCGGCCATTCCTTGTTCAGTCGTGGGAAAAAATCCGCAATCCATTTGGAATGAACTGAGTGATTGCTCAAGCCCATTGATCTGCACTTTGGCAGCATTGACCTTTCCTTTTTTGACCTGATTCCAGATCGCAGGCGCCGCAATTCCTACAACGATTGCCAAGATAGTTAGAACAGCCAAAAGTTCGATCAACGTAAAGCCCGAGGACTTATTCTTAAGTTTCATAGATTCATTACTACAAGGCGGCATTATTAATTTCAAGCATTGGTAAAATGACCGAAAGAACGATCACCAAGACCATCCCCGCTAATAGAAAGATCATGATGGGCTCTAAGAGTGAGGTGAGAGTTTGAACTTTGGAGTTGACCTGATACTCATAGTGCTCCGAAACCTTCTCGAGCATTTCTTCGAGTTCTCCCGTCCTTTCGCCAACGGCAATCATATGAGTGACGAGAGGCGGAAACTGACCGCTACGCTTCAGTGGATCCGAAATATTGGCGCCTTCTGTCAAATCCGTTGTGGCTTGGTCAATGGCCCGCTTGATGACGAAATTATCGACGACATTTTTGACAACACCCAAACTCGTTAACAATGGAATTCCTGAGCGAAGCATGGTTCCTAAAGTTTTTGTGAATCTCGAAACCGCAATCATTCGAACGAGGCCCCCAAAAACAGGCAGACGAAGTTTGAACTGATCCCACCATCGAGATCCAGACTGGGTTTTGAGATATCGGCGGATGGATTCAAAAACAACGGCGATCACAATCAAAACTGCCCACCACCAACTCACCAGAAAGTTCGAGATCGCCAGCATGATCTCGGTGAGAACGGGAAGGGTTTGCTTGTTCTCGGTAAACACACTCGCAATTTGTGGAATGACTTTTGTAAAAATAATCAGCATGGCCGCAAAGCCCACGACGATCATAAGAATGGGGTAGGCCAACGCAGATGCTATCTTTTTCTTTAGGCGATCTTGATACTCCAAAAAATCTGCGAGACGCTGAAGGACGATCTCCAAGGTTCCAGACGCTTCACCCGCGCTCACCATATTGACGTAGATATCGGTAAAGACATCTTCGAATCGTGAAAGGGCACGGTGAAAAGGCGCTCCTTCATTTACATCCGATTTAACTTGAGCCACAGCAGCTTTCAGTTTGGGATTCTCAATCTGATCGGTGAGCGCACTGAGTGCCTCGATCAGTGGAATATGTGCACCGATCAGCGTGGCTAGTTGTCTGGTCATGAGCGCCAAATCTTCGGTTGTGACCCGCTTGAAATAATTTGAAAAACCTAGGGAACTCTTGGACTGAACTCCCGCCACATCACTCATCTCACGCAAGGATGAAGGGTAAATACCGTCGCGACGAAGCTGAACTTTAGCTGCATTTACAGAATCAGTAATGACAGAGCCTTTAATAGATTTTCCGGTGGCGGTGATTCCCTGGTATTCGTACTGCGGCATGGATTTAGTTTAGCGAAGAAATTCGCGATAAGTCGAGACCGGAAGGCTTTTCAGGTTTCAATCCGAGAATCTTCTTGAGTAGTGGCAAGGACTTCTTCAATCGTCGTGACACCCAAGAGGATTTTTCGAAGCCCGTCGTATCGCATGGGCTTAAATCCCCGAGCAATAGCGGCATTTCGAAGACTCACAGCATCCGGAGCTTTTAAAATAACCGAACGAAGATCATCATCGATAGGAAGTAGCTCATAAATTCCCACTCGTCCCTTATAGCCCGTATGATAACAAGCTTCGCAACCCTTGGCCGAGTATACAGTGGCTTGAGATGGAATTTTGTCGAGTCCAAGTCGTGAAAGTTGATCTTGAGTTGCTTGATGGGGGGATCGACAAGTCGGGCATACCCTTCGAACAAGGCGCTGAGCGACGATTCCAATCAACGAAGTAGAAACCAGAAATGGCTCTACTCCCATATCCACAAGGCGAGTGACCGATGAACATGCATCGTTGGTATGGATGGACGAGAGCACGAGGTGGCCGGTGAGTGAAGCTTGAACCGCGATCTCCGCGGTTTCACGATCTCGAATTTCTCCGATGAGCACGACATCAGGATCTTGACGAAGAATGGAACGCAGGCCGTTTGCAAAAGTCAGGCCTACTTTGTCATTCACTTGAATCTGACCAATGCCAGCGAGCTGGTATTCGATAGGATCTTCAACCGTAATAATGTTGATATCTTCTTTGTTGATTCGAGTGAGAGCCGCATAGAGAGTCGTTGTTTTTCCGGAACCCGTTGGTCCTGTGATTAAAATAATTCCGAAAGGCTTTGTAATCAGCTCTTCCATTTTCTTGAGCATGGCCGCATCGAAGCCAAGACTCGTCAAATCAAGAACCACTGAGCTCTTATCAAGCAATCGAAGCACAATCCGCTCTCCATGCGCTGTTGGCACTGTTGAGAGTCGGAGGTCGACGTCTTTACCGGCAATTTTAATTCGGATGCGTCCGTCTTGAGGCAAACGTTTCTCAGCAATATTGAGTCCACCTAAGAGTTTGATTCGAGAGCTGACAGAATTTTGAAGCCTCTTTGGAATTTTCAAAATATCGTAAAGATTGCCATCAATTCGGAAGCGGACAGAAACTTCGCGCTCATAGGGCTCGACGTGAATATCACTCGCGCGTTCTTTAACCGCTCGAAACATGAGTGAGTTCACCAGCCGAATAATGGGCGCTTCATCTTCGGAATCCATAAGGTCAACAGGTTCCGTAAGTGCTGTGTCATCAATAACATTCGAATCAATATCTTCAATCGCCGAATCTGCTGTGGAGGCTCGATCATAGGAGCGGTTGATGGCCTCCATAATAGTCTGAGATGTAGACACCGCTATGGTGATGGGTCGCTCAAGAAGAATTCGAACGTCATCGAGGATCGTGGTATTCAGCGGATCCGACGTGACCACAACGACCGATTCGTCTTTAAAAGCGATAGGAAGGAGACTGAATTTTTTGGCGAATCGAGTGGGGACTTTTTTTATCAGCTCTTCGGGAATGTCCCGATCATTGATCGCTTTGACGAATGGCATTCCCAATTGCTTCGCCAAAATTTCAAGAAGTTGAGCTTCGGTGATAATTTTCTTATCAATGAGGATCTCGCCGAGCCTTCGAGCAAAGCCCGATTCCTCTTGCTCTTTCACAGCTTCAAGAAGACGGGGTTCTTCCACTAATCCAAGCTTTATGAGTAAGGCCCCGAGTTCCATCTCTTCGGGACTTTCGAACTTTAAATTCCTCTCTACAAAGGATTCGCGCAAGCGATCTCGTTCACCAGCACTCAAAACTTGAGTGATTTGACTTGTGTCTCTTGTGGTCGACATCAGCCCGCTTTCTTCTTTAGCTCGATCGAAGATTTAATCGGTGAGAGCTTTGGAACTTCCATTTCATCTGGAGGACTATCTTCAAGAGGTGAATCCTGTTTAGGGAGCTCTGGCACGGATTCAACCTTTGGCTCTGCCGGGGGAGCAATGATCGTAGGGTCAATCACTCGGGAATCCTCCGAAGGATTGGAGGGACTTGGAATCCCAATCTGTCCCTCGGGAATTGTCGAAGTGGCCGGTGTATTATCCAGAGGTCGAGGAGTAAATTTATTCAGCTTGAGGCTCTTTACATATTCTTTGTCCAAAAGCTTGAGCTGTTCATCCGTGAGACCCGAAATAGGAACTCCGTCCTGTTCTTTCATGCCAATGACTTTCAAGAACTTCTCACGCTCCTGAAGTTTTTTAAAGAATTGGTCATTCATATCAGCCGTATCTCGAATGATATGGGGAGTGAGAAAGAGCATGAGATTCACTTTATCCACTTTTGAATTTCGAGACTTAAAGAGCCAACCCAAAATCGGGATATCTCCCAGAAAGGGAACTTTGCTTTCCGTGACGGTGCGACGGTCTTCCATGAGTCCACCGATAACGATGGTTTGCTGGTCCTTCACGATCGCCGTGGTGGTGGCTTCACGATTAATCGTATTGTACTGACCATCCACACTCACAGTGCCCACGGAATTTACCTTCTGCTTAATTTTCAGCGTGAGGTAATCGTCGGCATTAATTTGCGGTGTAATGTTCAGTTCAGTCGCCACTCGCAGACGAGTAAAGCTTCGGGTGACCGCGCCACCTTCGGTGGTGGTTGAGTTGGTAATTTGCGGTACTTCCGCTCCGATGGAGATCGTCGCTTCTTCATTGGCAGTCGCCAAAACATGAGGTGTTGAAAGGACGTTTAAATTTTCCGACGTCGAAGCCAATTTGATGACAGCCGATAGGAGAGGGACCTTGCGTGAAATGGTTCCGCCCTTGCCGTCGTCAGTTGTGATATCAAATGTTCCCCCGGATCGAAAGCCAAGTGCAAGACCAGTGAGTTGATCTGGTCTGGAGAGGAGTCCGTCGATCGACTGCGCCAAATTTCCCAATGAGAATATTCCAGCCGATTCCACTTTCTTTGTGCCATCCGCAGCATTCGCATCTTGTCCCAAGACGCCCGTTCTGGAAAAAGGGCCAGCGGCTTGAGTACCAAATTCAGACTTGCGACCCACAGTTGCTTCCAGAATCACTGATTCGATGAATACCTGTCGTCTGCGAATGTCGAGTTTTTGAATAATAGACTTAAGAACATCGAAGTCTCGTGGAGATGCTTGAATCACCAGAGCATTGGTTGGTAGGTCCGCGGTAATTTTAACATCGCCGTTCAGGAGCGTAGCGGTCTGAACGGCGCTCGACGCAGATGGTGAAGGCGCGCCAGGAAAATTGGGAGGCACTGCGCCAGTCGATGAGCGGCCTGATTTTTGTCCATTTGCCAGAGCACTTAAAGTCTGCGAAATATCTTCGGCCTTTACGTTTTGCAAATGATAGACATGAATTTGTCCGCCACCACCCTCTACGGGAACATCCACTTGCTCAACGAATTTTCTAACTTGCTCGATGCCTCGCTCGGAACCCAAAATAATCAAGGAGTTCGTGCGCTCATCCGGCACGACTTTTTGAACAACACTTTGAGCATTGGATCCACCACCAACTCCTAGCGGTGCGGCAGGAACGCCCGTCGAACTTCGGCTGCGAATTCGGCTCATCGTTCCAGACTGACTATTCGACGGAAAGAATTCTGTGACCTTTCGAGCAACGTCAGCGGCCGACGCATTCTTTAGTGCAATGACAGCAATCTGCTCTTGGAATCCTTCGACGTCGAGAATATTGAGAATGCGAACAATGCGGCGAATATTATAGGCGTAGTCGCTGATAATGAGCGTATTCGTGGGGGCGTGTTCGATGACATCTCCAGCGGTTCGAGACAAAAGGTTTCGGACGGCTTGCCTGATATCATTCACCGATAAGAATTGTAGAGTGACAATTCGTGTAACGAATGAGTCGTCGTTTGGGGTGTCGCCGGTGATCACTGGAACCGCTGACTTTCGAGCATTTGCAGCTTTTTCGAGTTTCAAGAATTCTCCAGCGGGAAACACAATATACCCTCGCACTTCAAGCGCCGACAAAAACGCTCCCCAAGCTTCGCGAAGGGTCACTTCTGTAGGTGAAATAATTGTGATTTTTCCACTCAGCAAGGAGGGATCGTAAATGAAGCGTCTTTGCAGTCGTTCTGCAAAATACTTTACAACTTCTTCGATATCGACCTGAACGAAATCCATTCGAAGTTTTTCTTTTTCGTTGGGAAGTTTTCCCCCTCCAGGAAGTGGAGGCAAATTCTTACCAGTGCCGGGAGGAATGCTACGGGCAGATGGAAATTTTTCAGATCCGCCAGAGCCAGAAATTGTCGAGCCGCCTTTCATCCTCGGCGGCGCGCTAAGTTCGCGCTCTCGATCGCGCTCTCTTTCTCTTTCTCTTTCTCTTTCGCGCTCCAAATCGAATTCAGGATCAGCGCCAGGAATTTGAATTTGCCCACCCATATTGCCATGAGGATTCGCTAGTGGGTGACCAGGCGCTTGAGGTGATAGCTCGTCAAGCGGTTCAAGCTCATCATCAAAAAGTCCATCCGTTGGTGGTGGTGGAATATCTTGAATCATCTCTTCTTGTGCGAAGGAGTGAAAATTCGAAAGAATAACCATCAGACCAAAAGCTGCTAAGCCTCTGATTGGTCTCGAAAATTTAGCGAATCTCATAGGTGTAGTTTATCTTAGCTCCGTTTCGAACTATATCGATTGAAATTGTTTTTTCGTTGCGCAAAGTGCCAAAGAGGCCCGTCGCCTTTTCAAAGGAATCTAAATCTTGACCATTCACTCTTTTGATGACGTCCTGGTCGAGCATCCCCATCTTTTGAAAGAGACTTCCAGGCTTGATTTGAAAAACTCGAAAGCCATCTGTTCGGTTGTCGGGGGTCAAATTTGGCACCATTCGACTTTGTGTCAGGATTTGGCTGAAATTCGACATTGTTTCATCAATTAAACTAGAAGGTACGGCATATCGATTGGGTCCGATTTCTTCAAACGCCACAGAGTTTTCTCCTGCGGACACCGCAGGAGCTGAGAAGAGTCGAGGGGCTGTGGCTATTTTGCTTTCAGCCGCTTTGAGCTCCAGACTCTCTAGACGTCCTCCGTTTTCCAAAATGACTCGAAATCTCTCGATCGAACGGATGACGGCGGATTGGAGCATATTACCCGTAGCGTAGTAGGCATTTCGGTTTCCATTTCGGTCTTTGATGAGCGCAACCGAGAACTCTGGCTTGCTAAAGACGATCGTACCCAGGAGTTCAAAAGGCAGCGTTGATGGAGAGATGCTTCCTTGATTCCTGGGGAGGTCTCGACTTACTAGGCGTCTTTGAGCCTCAGAATCAAAAATATTTCGAGAGAGGATTTTTCGAATATCAGGCTGTGGGACGGCGCTGTCTGATCCGCTGGAGGGTCGAGAACTCGGACTTGCGACGTGCGAAAAATCGAGAGGCAAGAAATAATGTGCCACGAATAAGTTCACGGTCTTGGCCAAAAAGAAGCTGATCATCACCAAGAAGGCTAATTTCCAAAGAGAATCTTGCTTTCTGACAAGAAACTGGAGGACATTAGTAAAAAAATTCATAGATAATAAGTCGACTCTAACTAAACTTAGGACGATTGCACAGTAATGATATCACAGCACAAAATGAAATCAAAAATGGATCGCAAGGAATGGACTGCGCCTTCGACGCTTTTCTTCTTACTTTTTTCTGTCAGTGGATTTTTGATTCTCCTTTGGTCTGCGTCGGATTGGTTTCTGCTGATGGGCGGCCTGCGTCAAGAGTCCAGTTTCTGTTCGGTCAATTCCTATTGGAATTGTGATCGAGCGACTCTCTCTGAATTCGGATCTTTTTTAAGTTTGCCCGTTGGTTTTTTCGGCGCTCTTTGGTTTTTAGTTTTTGGGCTCGGAGTTTTGTGTACCAGCTCCAATCATGGTTGGGCCAAGATTCTGAGACGTTTTGGAATTCTCTTGGGTCTCGCAGCCATTTTGTTTTTGGGTTACTCCTTGATTTTCCGGCTTCAAACGGGCTGCACCATTTGTTTTGCGGGCTATATTTGTCTTGTTGGAGCCATCATTGCTTCTGAGAAGATGGCAAATTATAAAGGCGCCCTCATAAACGGATCAATACGATATGTCCTGTTCTCGATTTCTGTTTTAGCAATGCTTGCTTTTGGAATTTCGAATCGTCATCGATTGAATACGATGATTCCGGAGGGGGAGTTTAAGGCATTTTATCAGAGCCTTCCTCAAGCGGTCGTTCGACCCGTGTCCACAATGTTTCGAGGAAATCCCTCGGCCACCATCACTGTTGCTGAGTTTTCTGATTTCGGCTGTCCTTACTGTGCGATGGCATCAGAAACAATGCTGCCCTATTTGGAATTGCAAAAAGATGTGAAGGTTGTGTTTTATCCCTATCCACTCGATGGGTCTTGCAATCCCAATGTGCCGCGTACCGTTCATCCAAGATCATGCGAATGGTCGAAAGCCGTGATTTGTGCTGAAGCGCAGGGGATGGCATCCGAAGTTCATGATCGCGTATTCAAGATGAGCAAGGAACTCGGAGAGCTGCCAATCCTTTCCGAGACCATTGGTTCGTTCGGATTGGATTTAGGCGCCTTTAACCAATGCATGGTGGATTCCAAAACCGACGACCATCTTCGCGAATTGATAGAAGTTGCGACCGAGCTCAAAGTATCGAGTACTCCAACTTTTTTCGTCAATGGCAAGACGATCAAGGGCATTGTTCCAATCCAGCTCCTGTCTCGAATTCTTGATGAGGTTCGAAAAGAGGTTGGACGCTAGAATCCATGATTTCCACTTTTCTATTTGTCGCAATTCTAAGTGCTTCTCCAGCAAAGGGCAGTCCTCAAGTGAGTATTCGAGATCAGCATTTTCAGGTGGAGCTCGCTGTATCCCCTAGCGAATGGGCAAGAGGTCTGATGTTTCGAGAGAAATTGGGGCGTCGGGAAGGGATGCTTTTTGTGGGGAAGGTGGAGAGAACTCAATCCTTTTGGATGAAGAATACTTTGATTCCCCTCGATATCATTTATATATCTCGGTTGAAAAAGATTGTTTCGATTGTTCACCGGGCAATACCCCGGGATGAAAGTCCAAGGGCCAGCACTGGCCCCGCTCAATATGTCTTAGAAATTCCTGGTGGGGAGGCGCAGAAGATTGGAATGAGGCCGGGCGATCTCGTAATTTTTAAGAATTTGGCTATTGATAATCGTTCTCAATAGAGCTAGCCGTGGAAGCGAATGATCAAAGAATCACAGCCGCTTTCTTCGATGGCTACAGGCTTTGCTGGTGTGATTCAAAACCACCAAGGCGATGACTTCTATCAAGGCCGACTCATAGAATTGGGATTTACCTGCGGAGAACGCGTCGAAATTCTTCGCCGAACCCCCTTTGGGGACTTCATCGTCGATATTCGCTCGGCAATGATTGCACTGAGGAAAGAAGAGGCGTTTTGCCTTTTGGTTTCCCATGATTAAGCGAATTTCTCTGATCGGGGCGCCGAATTCTGGCAAGACGACGCTTTATAATTGGCTGACCGATTCAAAATTTAAGACCGTTAACTATCCGGGCGCGACGGTAGAAATGTCTGAGGGTTTTACAGCCGACCGTTACGGGGAACCTCTTTTTATTGCGGACACTCCGGGCGCCTACAGTCTCTTTCCGAAATCATATGATGAGCAGATCGCTGTCGAGTCACTCTATAAACATCCCAGTCATGGACCGACGGCAGTCGTTGTCGCCGTTGTGGATCTCACACAGCTTGCAAGGCACCTCTATATTGTTACTCAATTAAAAGAGGCCAATTTCAATATTGTATTGGCTCTTACAAACGGTGATTTGCTCGAGCGGCAGAATCGCAGCTGTGACATCGAAAAATTAAAGGATCTCCTGGATCTTCCCGCAGCTCGAGTGAATGGCCAGACGGGAGAGGGCGCCGTGAGTCTTATCGAAGCTGTGCGAAAAGCGCTGGGAGAACCAGAATCTTCTCCTCACAGACTCGAGAAATGGTCAAAAGAGAAATCTGAACTTAGCTTTCGGGAGCTTTCTCAAATTGCGAATTCTGTTCTTCAGGAGAATGCGAGCCCGAAGATGGGTTTAAGCGCCTATGAGCGGTCCAAAAAAATTGATCGAGTACTGATGCATCCTTTTTGGGGACTCGTGCTTTTTGTTTTATTCATGACTGGTTTATTCACGTCTATTTTTTGGGCGGCGGCGCCTCTCATGGATATAGTCAACGAGGCATTTGCATGGATGGGTGCACTGGCGAGCAGTTATTTTCCAGATTCTCTGTTGGGGGATTTTATTTCGAATGGAATTTTTGCGGGCGTTGGTTCGGTATTGGTCTTTTTGCCGCAGATTATAATTTTATTCCTGGGAATCTGCTACTTCGAGGATTCTGGCTATTTGGCGAGGGCGGCGAGTTTGATTGATCGGCCTCTTTCAAAAATTGGGCTCAACGGCCGCTCCTTTGTTCCCATTCTCTCAGCCTATGCTTGTGCGATACCGGCCATGATGGCAGCGCGCACAATTTCGAGTAAAAAAGAGCGGTTCATTACTCTTTTTATTCTTCCTCTCATGAGCTGCAGCGCTCGGCTTCCAGTCTATGCACTTTTTCTCTCCTTCCTTCTGGTTGATTATCCTGCATGGATGGGTGGTTTGGCCCTCACCGGGATTTACTTTTTAAGTCTCATCATCGGCGCAGTTGCTTCAGCGATTGCCAATCGAATGCTTGCAAGTTCCGAAAAATCTTTTTTCATGCTGGAACTCCCTGTCTACCGACGTCCTCATCTTCGTACGGTCCTTAAGCAAACTAGCTCGCGCGTTTGGGGATATGTTGTTAAAGCCGGCCCGATTATTTTTGTACTCTCCATGTTGATTTGGGTTGGCTGCACATTCCCCCGCTACGATGTGGAGGACCCTGCAGAACGACTTACTCATTCTTATTTTGCTAAAGCGGGGGAGTGGATTGAACCAGCGCTTGAGCCCATGGGTATCGACTGGCGAGTTGGAGTAGGGCTGATTTCTGCATTTGCCGCGCGGGAAGTTTTTGTTTCTTCGCTCGCAATTGTTTTTAATATCACAGAAGGAGATGAGGATCAGGTTCAAGTATCTCTTCTTGAGAAAATGCAGACCGCAATTGGACCTGACGGTGGGCCACTTTTTACGGTAGCCTCGAGTCTCGGATTGATTCTATTTTTCATGATCGCGCTTCAATGTATGGCCACTGTCGGAGTAGCTCGGAGAGAATTTGGGAATTGGAAATGGGCCATAACGCAGCTCGTTATATTTAATTTTGTCGCTTACATTCTATCGGTCGCTCTAGTTCAGGGTTTGCGCGCGTTCGGCATTTCTTGACGCACCACACTACTACTTTTGCAAATCTTCTTCATGCTGCAGCGCATACAGCGTAATCTGTCTTTTAAGGGGAGGGGACCGATTGAGATTAATGGGGATACTATTTTCATTTGTTCTATCAATAGGATCTGTTTATGCACAGGGAGACGAGCTGGAAGCTGGGAATGTTTCGTTTTCTAATCCCAGGAGCCACGGTGAATTTTATCCACGATTGTCCGGCAAATTAAATCAAATTCGCATTCAGCTCAGCCAGGGTGAT
>Ga0105049_10004026_pt1 | contig 17306 bp, 19 predicted proteins | sample MAT06_FD_78087 | JGI IMG/M metagenome (GOLD analysis project Ga0105049, IMG submission 78087) | Freshwater microbial communities from Lake Fryxell liftoff mats and glacier meltwater in Antarctica - MAT-06 | ecosystem: Environmental > Aquatic > Freshwater > Ice > Liftoff microbial mat | place... | reverse complement strand
GGCGCATCGTCCGGCAACAGCACCCCCAAAGGCCGCATGCCCATCTTCGCCGCCGGCGCATCGCTCGATCCCCGCAACAGCACATGCACCGGCTGATACAATTTCGGCTCGTCGCGGACACTCTTCAGTTCCGGCAGCGGCTCCGGCACCTGTTTTTCCTTCACGCCAATTATCTGCTCAATCGCCGCCTTATCCGCCGGCGCCGCTTCTTTCAGCCGCTTCTTCAGCGCCGCCAATTCTTTGTTCACCGCCGCCGTCCGCGCCTTCCAATCGGCTTTCTCCGCTTCCGTAGACATCGGAATATCATAGTGCTCGGTAGTAGCGAAGAAACTCTGCATACGGTAATAGTCGGTATGGCGGATCGGGTCGAACTTATGGTCATGGCAGCGCGCGCAGCCCAAAGTAACTCCCAGAAATGCAGACCCCACCACGTTCGTCATCTCCGTCAGAATCTCGTTCCGGATATAAGCCTTATCCTGATTGCCCGCATTCCGGCGATAAGGTCCCAGGCGATTGAAACTCGCCGCCACTAACATCTCGCGATTCTCCGGATCGATTTCATCGCCGGCCAATTGCTCGGTCACGAATCGATCGTAGGGCTTATCTTCGGCGAAGGAACGGATGACATAGTCCCGGTACTGCCAGGCCTCGCTGCGATGCGTATCATACTCAAAGCCATCGCTCTCGGCGAACCGGACCACATCGAGCCACTGCCGCGCCTGCCGCTCCGCATAAGCCGGAGCAGCGAGCAAGCGATCCACCAACTGCTCATAAGCCTGGGGCGATTTGTCAGCGACAAAGGCCCGCACCGCTTCGGGCGTGGGTGGCAAGCCGGTCAGGTCCAAATATACTCGCCGAATCAGGGTGTGACGCGAAGCCGGCGGGGCGGGAGTGAGACCTTGCTCCTTCAGTTTGTCGCGAACAAAGGCGTCGATCGGCTGCGCACCCCCGGGGGGAACTGCGGGGTTCGCGCGCGGCCGCAAGGACCAATGCTTCCGTTCCGCAGGCGAATACCCATCGGCCGCATACGCCAATGCGGCCAGCCCGAGCGCCGCCAAAAATAACCGAAAGGTCATATAAAATCGCCTGGTAGGGCCGAACGTCGACGGGGCTGGCGAAGCCAGAGTTGGCCGGTCCATCATCCAAATTATCACAGCCGGCGGTCAGCGTCGCTGGTACTTCAGGTTCACCTTCACCAGAATCGGTTCGCCGGCTTGGTCGGGCCGGCCCTGCCGAAGCCTGAAGAAGTTGGGAATGTCGATCAACTTACCGGCGCTCACTTGGTTGTCGCCATTGCGCGTCTGCGTGGGGAAGATCAGGTAGGGCTCGCCGCGCCCCCGTCCGCAGCCTCGCACTAAACGCCCTCGACTCGTTACAGGCCCACAATCTCGGTTTGTCCGACATACCAGGCGAACTTACCTTTTACTTTCACCCGAGCGTGTCGGGCGCAACCTCCAGCGCCCCGCTCGGCCCCGGCTTCACAACCTCTCAAGTCAAGTGCCCAGTCGAGCTACGCAAGTGGTCTGCCCGTTTTCACTATCACCCCAACGATCTCATTGACCTCTTCGCCCAGCTTGGTTACGCCTGTTTTAAGAACAACGCCACTCAACTGGCTCGCCTGGAAATGATGACTGACGACACGAGAGAAACGAACTTCTTCTTTCTACACCGCGAGACCCACATCCCCAAGGCGCAGGCTGCGAGACTAATCGTCGATTAGGGTGACTGAAAGACTCAGACCAGACTGAAAGACTCAGACCGACTCGATTGTAAGTTATTTATAATCAATCAGATATAAGGATCTAAGCGAAACGCCAAGGCGCATCCTATCCGATAACTTATTGAAAATATTACACTTAGACGAATGGCGCCCGTAACGCATTCTTTTTGATAGACATACCAACTCGTCTCCCACCGCCCACCGCCCTCATTTGACACAACCCGCCCCCGCTCCCTATACTTAGGTTTTGGGGACAGCCTTGTCCTTCTGGCCCTGTGCGGCCTCTCGTGGCGTCCGGATCTCCCTAAGGCAACATCAAGCCGGCGCGAAGGAAATTATTTAATGCCGAAAAGAACATTTCAGCCCAACAATCGCCGCCGGGCCAAGGTCCACGGATTTCGCAAGCGCATGGACACCAAAGATGGTCGCAACGTCATTGCCCGCCGCCGGGCTCGTGGCCGTTGGAAGTTGACGGTCAGCGATGAGCGCAACGTGCGCTGGGCCGGTCAAGTCCGCTAGGACCATTCTTGTGGTCCCAGACTTATGGGGCTTCCCAAAATCATGCCGCCTACTGCGGTCGGCTCAATTCAAACAAGTCTACGACAACGGTTTTCGACATCAGTCGACCTACTTCGCCGCCTTTTGTCTGGCGGCGGACCCGACCGGTGCGCAAATCGGCTTCACGACTCCGCGTGGACTGGGCAAAGCCGTCTTCCGCAACCGTCTTCGCCGTCGCATCCGCGAGCAGGTGCGCTTGCATTGGCCCCTCTTGGGCCCCCGGTGGCGCATCGTGATCAACCCTCGCCGCGCCGCCGACAACGCCACGCCCCAACAACTCAAGCAGGAAGTCGAACGCCTTTTCGTCCGCTTAGCGCGGCACTCCTCGCCCTCCTCCGAGGCTACAAGCTCGTGATCTCGCCGTTCCTACCCTCCGCCTGCCGTTTCTACCCCACCTGCTCCTGCTACATGCATGACGCGATTGCCGCCCACGGCCCCGCCCGCGGCATCTACTTAGGCGTGCGACGATTATTGAAGTGTCACCCGTGGCATCCGGGCGGTTTCGACCCCGTGCCCCTACAACCCAAAAGAACTGAGCTGCATGGCCGACAATAAGCAAGAATTCTCCATGGAGCGCAATCTGCTCCTGTTTTTCGTGATCGCGGGCGGCATCCTATACTTCTCGTCCACCTTCTTTCCACCGGCCGTCCCGCCCAAGCCCGCCATCGTTAAGAAGGAAGCCCCGGTCCAACACCCACCGGCCATGGCCCCCACCACCCCCACCCCCGCCAAACCCGGCACCCCGGCCGCCAAGGCCATAGCCACTGCCAGTACCGTCGCCGGCGCCAAGGAAGAGATCCTCGAGGTCGATACTGACGTTCATAAGGTCCGCTTCTCCACCCGCGGCGGCGTCGTGCTCTCCTGGCAGCTCAAAAAGTACAAGGACACCAACGGCAAGCCCCTCGAACTCGTCCAGCCCAACGGCGCATCCAGCCCCAGTCTGGGCTACCCCCTGCGCTTCGCCTTCACCGAAAAGTTCCCCGGCGTTGACCCGAACCAAGTCATCTACGCCCATCGCTTCCCCACCGAAGGCTTTCAGACCATCGAGTTCGAATATGCCGACGCCAACTTCCGCGGCAAAAAGAAGTTCGTCTTCCAGAAGAGCGACTACCGCGTGCAGGTCTCGAGCGAAGCCTTCGTCTCCGGGCAACCCGCGCCGCACAACCTCACCTGGCGCGGCGGCTTCGGCGACGCTACCGTCAACGCTCCCTCCAGCTACGTCCACTCCATCCACATGACCGGCCCCGACGCCACCCAAGGCGAGGGCATCCTCGGCGGTCTGCGCGATCCTCGCGGCCAATTGGTCATCCGCGATGGCAAAGCCGCCTCCGACGGCACCATGGTCGAACGCGGCCAATTCGCCTTCGCCGGCGTCGAGGACTCCTACTTCGCCGCCGTCTTCTTCCCCAAGCAAACCGGCCGCATCATCGAACTCCGCACCTACTCCGACCCCGTCAAGCAAATCAGCGATGGCACCACCGAGCCCCACGCCGGCGTCTCCGTCGGCGGCAACCCCACCAACGACTTCACCTTCTTCGTCGGCCCCAAAGACGTCGACATCCTCCGCGCCACCGACCCCACTCTCGAGCGCATCATCGACTGGGGCTCCTGGCTTGGCTGGCTCGCCAAGCCGCTCTTCTCCGGCCTCGTCATCGTACACAACTGGGTGAAAGGTATCTCCCCCAACTACTCCTACGGCTGGGCCATTGTCATCGTCACCGTCATCATCAACATGGCCATGCTGCCTTTGAAGATCACCAGTCTCAAATCGGCCAAGAAGATGCAAGCCATTCAGCCCGAGTTCCAGCGCATCAACAAGAAGTACGAGGGGCTCGGCATGAACGACCCCAAGATGACCCAGAAGAACGAAGAGGTGATGGCCCTCTACAAAAAGAACGGCGTCAACCCCGCCGGCGGCTGCATTCCGCTGCTCATCCAGATGCCGTTTCTCTTCGCCTTCCTCACCGTCTTGAACGTCGCCATTCAGATGCGCGGCGCCCAATTCCTGTGGATTACCGACCTCTCCCGCCCCGAGACGATTCCGGTCCGCCTGCTGCCCCTCATGATGGTCGGCACCCAGTTTCTGCTCCAAAAAATGACCCCCACCAGCCCCGGCATGGACCCCGCCCAAGCTAAGATGATGATGTTCATGCCCCTCATGTTCCTCTTCTTCTTCTACAGCGCGTCCAGCGGCTTGGTACTATATTGGCTTATCGGCAACATGATTGCGATCGCCCAGCAATGGTTCTTTAACCGCTTTCTGTAAAGCGCTCAACACTGAAAATTCGAGGTCCAATGTCCGAGAAAAAATATGCGAACGACACCGCCCGGGAACAGATCCTGGCGTTTCTTGATCAAACCGTTGACAACATGGGCCTCGACCTCGACGCCGACTTTGCCGACCCCGATCAGAGCATCCAGTACTTCGAGAATCCCGAACTCGTAGTCGACTTCATCGGCGACGATGCCGAAATGCTGCTCGAAAACAAGGCGGAGCTCCTGCTCGCTCTGGAGCACCTGACGATGGAAATGCTTCGGGTGCCGCCCGAGGATCACTCCCTCATCTGCTTTGACACTAATGATTACCGCCGCTTGCGCATCGAAGAGCTGCGCATGAGCGCCGCCAGCGCCGCCGAGCGTGTCAAGAAAAGCGGCCAGCCCTTCATCTTCTCCTCCATGAACAGCCGCGAGCGCCGGATCCTCCATCTCGCCCTCCGCGAAGAGACAGAACTCCGCAGCGAAAGCCTCGGCGTCGGTTCCCAGCGCCAAGTGGTGGTCCTCCCCAAAGAAGCCCCCCTGCCCGCCGCTCCCCCGGCTCCTGCTTTCCGGCCCCCGCCCATCCGTGGCTTCGCAGCGACAGCCACTCCCGGCTGGAAGCCCGAGCCTCCCGCCGAAGACCGTGGTGATCGCGGCGGCGCCCGCGGCGGGTTCCGTGGTGGCCGTGACGGCGATCGTCGCGGCGGCGGTGGTGGCGGTGGCTTCCGCGGCGGCAGCGGTGGCGGCGGTGGCGGCCGTCCCCCAGGCGGTGGCGGCGGACGTCCCGGAGGCGGCGGCGGTGGCCGCGGCGCCCCCCGCGGTCGTTAGGTTCCCTCCACCTCGACTTTCAACATTTGCCGCACTGGGGTAGCTGCTAGCCTAGGCTCATGGCCACGATTCCGAGAGTCCTCGCCTATCGAGATTGGCTCAACCTGCCCATCGTCGAAGGTGGCGCGGATGAAGTCGTCAATGGAGAGCAGCGCCTCATGCCGCCCGCCCGCTTTGCCATGCGGAAATCCTTCGCCGCCTGAATCGCCTCCTCGATCGTCAAGTCGACGAGGCAAAAGTCGCCGTTTACGATTCCAACTTCGGTCTCCTCATCAGCCAGGAACCCCTCATCTGCCGCTCGCCCGATCTGGCTGTCTACTGGACCAATCAAATCCAAGTTCTTGACGGCCTTTTCTGCTCTGCGCCCAGCCTGATTGCCGAAGTCCTCTCGCCTTCGGAGACTCATTCGCGCGAGGACGAAAAACTGCGCGACTACGCGAACCTGGGTGTCATGGAAGTCTGGATGATTTCCCCCGACACCCAAACCGTCGCGGTCTACCAGTTACGGAACGGTCAACTGGAGAGTATCGCCCTTATCACTAATGGCGATCTGAAACCAGTCCTCCTGTCGCCGCTCTCTGGCCAGCACCGCGTTAGCCCTCATGCTGTATTGCTCGACCAAGCCGATTTCGCACCGGTCCCCTGCAACTTGTCAGCTTCGCGCGCCCCGGAAAGTTGTTCACCGCCAGCACGGCCATAGTGATAGCCGACGTCGGCACACTCCAGCTCGATTCTCGCCTACGCAAAAGTCGCTGCCTCACCCCACCGTCACTAACTCCTCACTCGCCATCCGCTTCAACTGCCCGCAAGCCGCATAAATATCCCGTCCCCGCGGCTTCCGTAAGTAACAAGGCACCTGCTCCTTCACAATCCGCTGAAACGACTCCACCCGCTCCGGCGTCGGCGTCCCGTAAGGAATCCCCGGCCCCGGATTCAGCGCAATTAAATTCACCTTACAATTCAACTTACGAATTAACTGCACCACCCGCCGCGCATCTTCATCGGTATCATTCACGTCCTTGAGTAACACATACTCAAACGTCAACCGTTCGTCCTTCCGTAGCGGATATCGCCGGCACGCCTCCATCAAATCCGCCAGATGATACTTCTTCGTCAGCGGCATGATTTCCCGCCGTTGCGCCTCGTAACTCGCATTCAAGGATATTGCCAACCGCGGCCGCACGTCGGCCAATCCCAACTCCTCCATCTTCGGAATAATCCCCGAAGTCGATAGCGTAATTCGCTTCGGCGCAATCCCGATCGCCCCCGTCAACAACCGCGTCGCCTTCAGCACATTCGGCAGATTCAGCAGCGGCTCGCCCATCCCCATCAGCACCAGGTTCAAGCGCCGGTCCGTTGGCGACAGCCCGTTGTGCTCCATTACCAGCAGCACCTGCGCCACCATCTCGCCCGCCGTCAGATTCCGCTCCAAGCCCATCTTCGCTGTCAGGCAGAATTGACAATCCACCGCGCAGCCCACTTGCGACGATAGGCAAATCGTGTCGCGATTGTCCTCCGGCATCAGCACCGCCTCCACCGTGCGCCCATCGGACAAATTCAGCAGATACCGCCGCGTGCCGTCCGAAGAGTCGTACCGATGGCCCACCGTCGGCATCCCCACCGGCAACTCCGCCGCCAGCCGCGCGCGCAACGCCGCCGGCAGCGACGTCATCTTGTCCAGGTCCAAAATGCGCCGCGCGTAAACATAGTCGAAAACCTGCCGCGCCCGGTAAGCCGGGTCCGGCTTCAGCGCCCGCTCCAGCTCCGCCAATTCCATGCCGACAATCGCGTCCATCCTTCCAGTCTATGCGACCCTATAGAATTGCAGGACGAAAAACGAGCCTCCGCCTCCGCCCTCGCCGCGCTTTCGAGCGTCGTAGCCATGCTTGGCTGCTGCGTCCCCCTGCCCGCCATCCTTCTGGCCGGCTCGCTCGCCGGCGCCGGCGGCTTTCTCGCCGAAGCTCGCCCCTACCTGCTCGCCCTTTCGATGGCCCTCGTCGCCTACGCCTTCTACGCCCTCTACCGCAAGCCGACCTGCGCCGCACCAAGACCCTGGTGGGCCCAAGCCCTCGTCTGGCTCTCCCTCGCCTGCGTCGTCGCCCTGGCCGCCTTCCCCCAATGGGCCGCCAACAAACTGGCTGGTCCTACTGAAAACACAACCAAAACCACCCTCCCCGTCCGCACCCTAGCTGACCTCGCCCAACTCCGCACCGCGTTCAACGCCGCCGTCAACGAAACCCGCGTCATCGCCCTCCTCTCCCCCACTTGAAGCACCTGTCTGCAGGGGGCCTCTGCAGTCGAGTCCATCTTGAAGCAGTTGCCGCAGCGCGACGTGAAGGCCTTCCTCATCTGGGAGCCGGTGATGTCCACCGATACCGAAGGCCCTTCCGCAGAAACCCTGGCCCGCGCCAGCGACCCCAGAGTGCGCCACTTCTGGGACCCCCAACTCCGGCTCGCTTCTTACTGGCAGCCCATCTTGAAGGCCGAAAGGTCCCCAACTCTCGGCAAGCAAACCCTCGTCACCGGCAAAGTCCTCTGGGACTTCGTCGCCGTCTATCCACCCGGAGTCCAATGGGAAGCTCAGATACCCGCCCCCACCTTCAAAGCCGCCCCCGTCACCGCTCACCAGGCCCAATTGCTCACCCACCTCGAAACCCGCTAAAGCGCTTACTTCTTCCGGCGCAGCAGCCGTTTAATCTCCGGCGCAAACTCGCGCGCAATGTTCGATAGCCAACCCAGCGACACTTGCTCCACCATTCCCGGCACGAGTTCGCTTCTCCAGGTTTTCCCCGGAATCCAACTGGCCGCAATCATTTCGCTCCCAAACTGACCCGCCAAATGCGACACATGCAGCACCGGCCTTCCCTGCCGGTTGTAAGTCACAAAGTTGTAGACGAACGAGTGCTTTAAGCGTCCTAGCTTCGTCTGGCAGCTTCGGCAACTGATATAACGCGGGTCGTGCCCAAGAGCGGCGCTGCCCAAATGCTCAATTGAGCTCGAGATTCCGTACCTCGCGAACCGCGAACCCATCCGTTGCCCATAGGCGTCCCACCCTTGGCCCCACGCCGCCGGATTGTTCGCCGTATGCTCCGGAATGGTCACCAGCACCGAGCGCAAATAAACCCGCGGGTTCACAAAGTTCGAATTCACCCACAACTCCCGCCGCTCCTGGCCCGAAAGCGATTGGTAAGGTACATCGCCCGGTACGATGGCTCCCAGTCCCAGGTTGATGCTCGTTGGTTTGTAGGCGTTGCTCGTAGCCGGATCGGTGCTCGCCGGGTCGGGCGCTGGATTCGGGCTTTGGAAGGCTAGGAGACAATAGAGAGAAATAACCAGAATCATCGCTTCCACCGAAATTTCCGCTTGAGTTCCGGCCCAAACTCCCGCACCACATTAAACGCCGTCCCCAGCGAAATCTGCTGAATCGCCCCTTGATAGCCCTCCACATACCACTTTTGGCCGGGCAGCCACGCCGTCGAAACAGCCTCCCCGCCAAACGCGCCCAGCAGCCGGGAGCCATAAAATACCCGCTTGCCTTCCCGGTTGTAGGAGACTACCTGGTAGGCCAAGGCATGGCCGAACCGCGGAAAAAATCCTTCGCAACGGCACCGTATGTAACGCGGATCGTGCCCCAGCAGGTACGCCGTCGAGTGCTCAATCCCGCTGGAGACCGCGAACTTACCGAAACGCGAGCCAAAGCGCCGCGCATACCCACCCGCATTCTGCTCCCAGGCCTCCGGACGATCTTGCCGCTGGTCGATAATCGACGTGCCGATAACACGCGTGTACCCGCCCAGATTCTTAAACTCATCATTGACGAACATCCGCCACCGCTCATCCCCGCTCATCGGCCGATACGGAACGTCCTTCGGCAACACCCCCCCAAAGCCATAGTTGATGTTGGTTGGGTCGTAGGCGGCATTCTTGTCTTTTAGGCTCTGATTCCCAGAGCTCTGGGCCCAGCATAAGCTCAGGAAGGTGGCGAGAAGGTAGGTGGCCGCGTACTTCACCTTTATTGGATGCTTTGGATAGGAAAAAATAAACAAGAAACTTTTTTAATCTATATCGGGCAATTAAATCGTTGTAAACCAGACTTAGAAGTTCACCACCCCCGCAAACGACCCCGCTTCCAAACTCGCCCCACCCACCAATCCGCCATCGATCTCCGGTTGCGCCATCAACCCCTGAACATTGTCCGGCTTCACGCTACCGCCATAGAGAATCCGTACCGCCTGCGACGCCTCCCGCCCAAACCGCGCCTCGCAAGATCCCCGCAGCGCCCGGTGCGCGTCGGCCGCCATCTCAGGCGTCGCCACCTTGCCCGTCCCAATCGCCCACACCGGCTCATAGGCAATCACCATCCGCGAAAACTGATCCGGCGTCAGCCCCCCGATTCCGCCGTCAAATTGGGTCTTCAATACCTCGTTTGTCCGGTTCGCCTCCCGCTCCGCCAGCATCTCGCCCACGCAAACGATCGGCGTTAAACCCACTTCAAGCGCCGCCACCGTGCGTTTCAGCACCGTCTCATCCGTCTCGCCGAAAAACTGCCGGCGTTCGCTGTGCCCCACGATCACATACTGGCAGCCGATGGCCTTCAGCATCGGTCCCGAAATCTCCCCCGTAAAGGCGCCTTCCTTAGCCCAATGCAGGTTCTGGCCGCCAATCGCCACCGCGGAGCCTTGCGTCGCTCCAATCGCCGCCGCCAAGTCGATGAAGGGTGCGCATATCACCACCTCAGCGTGGTGGCTCGCTGCTACCAAAGGCAGGAACTTCTCGAAGAAAGTCGTCGTCTCCGCCGGACTCTTAAACATCTTCCAGTTGCCGGCCATGATGGGTTTTCGCATTTAGCTTTTAGTGTAAAACAAAGGCCTGTAGCCGGGAGCCGTTTCCCGTATCACGAATGTTGCGAAAACATCACCCTTTGTTTTCAATTCACTAAGTCCTCTAGCCCCCCAAAGCCCCTTGACGCCCCGCGACACTCATCATTGGGGGCCCCCTATGGCGCGGCCCCAAACTTTCACCCTGGAGAGAAGATTTTTCATGAACGCTGAAAATAATGTCCGCGAAACCATCCGCTCCTTGGATACCCTCATTCAGGGCCTCCTTCAGCAGATCGATACCGACCCACCCAAACCCTCCATCTCCGACTACGTCCGCCTCGTCCAGCTCCGCACTGACCTCGATAAGGAGCAGGATGAAGTGCGCAAAGGCCCCATCCATGTCCATTGGGTCAGCCACGAAACGACGCCGGAGCCAGACCCCGACCCCAACGTCCCCTGGGAAGGCGACGAGCCCTTGCCATAGTTCAATAGAATCAACAACTCCCGGGTTCGTTTCGTAAACCGCCCTAGCCCTACCCTAGCCCCCGCCGTAAGGCGGGGGGTGGCGGTCGCTCAGTAGCTCTCTCACTCCACCCGCCGCCGGCGCACCGCAATCGCCAGCGCCACGGCAATGCCCACCAAGCCCAACGTACCCGGCTCCGGCACCTCACCCCCCCCACTCGAACTGGATGAGCTGCTCGAAGAGATCAACCCGCCGGAGCCTGATGAACTCGACGAACCTGAACCGCCCGAACTCGACGAACTGCCCGAGGAAATCAGACCGCCTGAACTCGAACTCGAACTCGAAGATGACCCGCCCGAGCTAGAAGAGCTGGAACTCGAAGACGAGCTGGAGCTAATCGAAGACCCGCCCGAACTCGAAGAAGACGACGACGACGAAGATGACGATGACGAGGTACAACAGCCCCCACAAAGATAAGAAATAAAGGAAGTCGAGTGCATCGAGTAGTCCGCGTTGTAAAAGTTCTGCGTGCTCGTGGACGTCAATCCTTCCGTCGAAAAGAACTGCGTCACCTGATTGTTGTTCACGATCGTCGAATTCACCGGCGTCGGCGGCAGCACCGTGTTGTTCATCGTCCCCCAGTTCACCACGCCCAGTATCGGCACCGGCCAGTAGATGTAGCCCGATGGCACCTCGGCTGGCGCACCGGCACCGGGCGCACCAGGTGCACCGGGCGCTCCCGGAGTCCCCGTCCCTCCCCCGGTCGCCACCGCCTGATTCATCGCTGCCACCGGCGCCGGACCTATCACCGTCTCCGGCTCCCTTAGAATCGCAGTCACCGGAAACGGAATCGACAGGTAGTTGCCGTCGAGAGGCAACGCCTGGCTCACCGCGACGCCGGCAGGCTCCTGTGCCATGTCCACGGTTAACGGCTCGTCGAATACCGCCAAGGGAGGTTCCACCGCGGGCAACGTCGGATAGCGCGCGATCAGCGAAATGCGGTTGCCACAACGGCCCCTCACGAGTTCTTCGCCGTCGGTGAGTACCGTTTCGCCCTTCTTCACGGCCACCTTGCGCGACGTCCAAAAGACCTGATTGCCTACGCGGTAGGAAACGTAATAGCTGGAATCCTGGGCTTGCCGCACGGGCCGCATCCGGTCCGGGTTGAGCCCTTCGTAGTGGGCGCGCACCACCGGATCCGCTTTCATCTTCTGTTTCATTTCGTCGGCCGTGTCCACGCCGCCCGGCACGATCGAATGCCGGTAATGCGGTCGCTCCATGTTCAGTTCAGGCAAGGCGAGCCCCCGTTTTGCCCCCGGCTTGGCGGCAGCGGCCTTCGGTTTCTCGCTCCGGCATCCGGCCAGCGCTAGCAGCATCACGATTTGCAGAATTATGGCAAGTACTTTCATTACGTCTAGTCCCATAGTGCGTTCCAGAGCGCCGGATCGCCCATGGACCGGAGAGTCGGGGCGGTACAGGACTAGGCCCTACCTGGGTTTGCCCGTTTTTCCAGCCCAAATCTGGAAATTGGTTCCAGTACTCGGCCCGAGGACGTTCTAGGACCGTAAATCGCTCTAGAAAAACCACTTGGCCCTCGAACGGCGCAAATCCGCCCAAATGGCCAGCCCGAAAATCGTTGCTTCGGCCACCCGAACTTGATCCAATGAAAGAAGGAGGCCCCGGACGGACCCGCGTGTTCAAAAGAAGCTCATTTTCCCGCCAACTGACTCAAACTGTGCTAGTTTTATGGTTGGGCCCATCGCTTTCGGCCGGAGATTTGCTCCGGTTTGAGGCCAATTTGGACGCCATGGGAGGCACCTACTCCCTGGTACTTTATGGCCCGGATCGTTACCCGTTGGAAGCGGCGGCTGAAGCGGCCTTCGATGAAGTGCGGCGGTTAGATCAGTTGCTTTCAAACTACAAGTCGACCAGCGAGTGGAGCGAAATTAATCGCTTCGCCTCCGATCGGCCCGTGACCGTCTCCGAAGAGAGCCTTCAGCTTTTGTCCGCCTGCCTGGAATATAGTCGGCGCAGTGAAGGATCTTTCGACATTACCGTTGGCCCGCTCATGAAAGTTTGGGGTTTTTATAAAGGCACTGGACGTCTGCCGCATCGCGCGGAGATCCGGTCCTCGCTGGCCAGCGTCGGCTCCAGCTTCGTCGAGTTGAATTCAACGGCGCGAACCGTCAAGTTCGCCCGGCCCGGCATGTCGATTGACCCGGGCGGCATCGGAAAAGGCTATGCGGTGGATAGAATTGTGAAAATCTTGCGCGAGGCGGGCATCCAGTCCGCCTTTGTTTCCGCGTCCGCCAGTACCGTTTACGCCCTCGGCACCCCCCCGGGCGAGGCTGGTTGGAAGGTCACCATCAGCGACCCGAAAGACCGGAAGCGTGCCGTCGCCGAAATGCTCCTCAAGGACGAAAGCCTCTCGACTTCCGGAAATTACGAGAAATTCTTCCTGGCGGGTAAGCACCTCTACAGTCACATCATGAATCCGGCCACCGGCTATCCAGCCGAAGGCATGCTCTCGGTCAGCATCGTCGCGCCCCGCGCGATCGATAGCGAAGCCTGGGCCAAGCCGCTCTACATCAAAGGCCGCGCATGGTTCGCCCAAGCCCAGGCCCGCAATCAAGATCTAAGGAGTTTTCGCGCCTTTACGTGCGAAGACGGATGGGAACCCAAATGCGCGTGGCTCCAATGAGTAGCCGATTCCTCGATGCCTGCCGGCGTCGTCCGACCGATGTCCGTCCTGTATGGTTCATGCGGCAAGCCGGCCGGTACATGAAGCAGTACCGCGACTTACGGGCCAAAAACACGATTCTCGAGCTTTGCAAGAAGCCGGAGTTAGCCGCCCAGGTCACCCTCCAGCCCGTCGAAGTGCTCGACGTTGACGCCGCCATCATCTTTGCCGACCTCCTCCTGCCCGTCGAACCCATGGGCCTCAAGCTTGAGTTCCGTGCCGGCGAGGGCCCGCACATCGACAACCCGATTCGCACCTCCAACGACATTGACTCTCTGTCCATCTCGAACACCGACGACCTCGGCTACGTCGGCGAGTCCATCCAGTTGGTCACCCGCGCCCTCGCCGGCCGCGTCCCGGTCATTGGCTTTGTCGGCTGCCCCTTTACCCTGGCCAGCTACATGATCGAAGGCGGCCCGTCGCGCAATTTCATCGAAACCAAAAAGCTCATGTACGGCGACGAGACGCTCTGGCGTCGACTGATGGGCAAATTAGTCGACGTCCTCGGCCAGTTCGCCGTCATGCAGGTGGCCTCCGGCGCCCGCACCATCCAGGTCTTCGATAGCTGGGTGGGCGCGCTCGGGCCGGACGATTATGTCCGCTACGTCGCCCAATACTCGCGCGCCCTGATTGAGCGCATCCGCGCCACCGGCGTGCCCGTCATCCACTTCGGTACCGGCACCGGCGGCTTCTTCAAGGAACTGCACGCCGCCGGCGGCGACGTCCTGGGCGTCGATTGGCGCATCAACATCGACCAAGCCTGGAGCGAGATCAGCTACCGCTCGGCCATCCAAGGCAACCTCGACCCCGCGGTGCTCTTTGCCCCGCTACCCGAACTGCGCACCCGCATTCATGATCTGCTGCGCCGCACCGGTTCGCGCCCCGGCCATATCTTCAACCTGGGCCATGGCATCCTGCCCGAAACCCCCGTCGAAAACGTAAAGGCCGCCGTCGAGATCGTCCGTGAGTTCCGCCTGTAGGACAGGCCCCCGGCCTGTCTCTAGTAAAAACGATGCGCGAGACCATTATCATCGGCGGCGGCATCAGCGGCCTGACCGCGGCATATACGCTTGCCAAAGCCGGCCGCGCGGCCACGCTAGTCGAAAGCGCGCCCACCCTCGGCGGCCTGCTCCAGACTAAGCAACTCGGCGGCTGCGTCATTGAAGAGGGCCCAGATAGCTTCCTGGCCGCCAAGCCCGCCGCCACTGCGCTGGTTAAAGAAGTCGGCCTCGGTGCTGACCTGATCGATTCCAACGACCACCAGCGCATCACCTACATTCAGCGCCACGGCAAGATGGTCCCCATGCCCGATGGCCTGATGATGATGGTGCCCACCAAGCTCTGGCCCATGGTGACGACGCCCTTACTAAGTTGGTCCACCAAAATCCGCATGGGCCTTGAGTACTTCCGACGCCCACCGGACGAAGACCTGCCCGAGCGCTCCGTCGCCGACTTTGTCCGCGACCATTACGGCCAGGAAGCCGTCGACTATCTGGCCGAGCCCTTGCTCTCCGGCGTCTATGGCGGAGACCCGGCCGACCTCTCCGTCAACAGCACCCTCACCCGCTTCGTCGAGCTCGAGAAGGAATACGGCAGCCTCACCCGCGGCACCCTCATGAGCCGTAAGCAGGCGCCGGCCCCCGCGGGCAGTCTCTTCAAGACCCTGAAGGGTGGCCTGCACGACTTAGTCCGCGCCCTCGAAGCCCGCATGTCCGGCGTCGAGCGCTTAGCCGGTAAGGCCGAACAGCTTCGCTACACCGCTGACGGCTACGAAATCCTAGTAAATGGCGAATGGCTCGCCACGAAGCACTTAGTGATTGCCACGCCCGCCTGGGCCGCCGCTGACTTACTCGCTGACTTAGACCCGCAGTTACACAACTTACTCCGTCAAGTGGACTATAGCTCTTCGATGACCGTCGCCGTGGGCTATTACGACCGCGACCTGGCACAGCCCCTTACCGGCTTCGGCTTCCTGGTGCCCGCCAAGGAGCGTCAGACCCTGGTTGCCTGCACCTTCGTCGGACGCAAGTTCCCGCACCGCACGCCCGAAGGCGTCTCGCTGCTGCGCTGCTTCCTGGGTGGCGCCGGCCGCGCTGGAGTGTTGAACGAGAGCGACGAGCAGATCCTGGCCGCCACGCGAGCCGATCTCCAACGCCTGCTGGGCATCACCGCGACCCCGGCCTTCCACAGCATCTCCCGCTGGCCACGCTCGATGGCCCAATACACCGTGGGCCACGCCCAACGCATGCGCGAAGTGGACGCCCGCGTTGCGCGTCACGCCGGCTTGCACCTGATCGGCAACGCTTACCGCGGCATCGGCATTCCCGATTGCATTCAGTTGGCCCGCGAAGCCACCGGGAAGATCCTCGCCTGACGCGCCGCGACTTCATCGCCGCCGCGGGCGTAGGTCTCGCCGGTTGTAGCCGCACCGAGCCTGGCGTCAATAGCTACGCCTTCGTCGCCAACAGCGAAGGCCGCGCCATCGCCGTCATTGACCTGGCCGTCTTCACCCTGGCCGGCCGCATCCCCCTCGCCGCCGACCCCACCGAAGTGCTCGCCTCGCCCGGCCGCCGTATCATTTATGCTCTCTCGGCCGCCGATGGCTTCCTGCACGAAGTGAACGTGGCCAAGCGCCAAGTTACCCGGCGCGTCGCCGTGGGTGTGGGCGCCCGCGGACTGCGCATCTCCAGCGACCAGGTCACCCTCTGCCTGGTCGCCAAACAACAGATGGTGATCGTGGGCCGTAAAAACCTCGACGTCCTGGCCCGCGTCAATTTGCCGGCCCTGCCCACCGACTTCGACGTGTCGCCCGAAACCCAACACGCTGTCTGCAGCCTGGCCGGCACCAACGAGATCGCCATCATCGATCTCGATACTCGCCAACTCCTGCGCCGCGCCAAGCTCAGTTCCGCCGCCGGCACCTTGCGCTTTTTGAAAAGCGGCCAGTGGATCGTCGTCGGCTTACCCGCCGAGCGTATGCTGTCGGTGATCGACACCAAAACCGGCGGCCTCGTCGTTGACCTGCCGCTTGCCATTCGCCCCGACCGCTTCTGCTTCAGCGGCGATCTCGGCCAGCTCTTCGTCACCGGCGAAGGCGCCGACGCCGTGGCCATCGTCTACCCCTTCCAAAGCCAGGTCGCGGCCACCTTGCTCGCCGGCCATCGACCCGGTGCCATGGCCGCCAGCCGCAACCCTTCCTACCTCTTCGTCGCCAACCCCACCTCCAACTCGGTGACGGTGATCGACGTGCCGACGCAACGGATCGTAGGCGCGGTGCCCGTGGGGCAGGGGCCGGCAAATATCATCGTCACGCCCGACGATCAGTTCGCCCTCGTGCTCAACCGATCCTCGGGCGACATGGCCGTGCTCAGCACCAGCCGGTTTACGAAAGTCATCCGCCGCGACCGCTCCGCCCCCTTATTTCACTTGATCCCCGTGGGCTCGGCCCCGGTTAGCGCGGCGATCGGAATGAGTATCTAAAATGACCCTTTGCCCGCTTTGCCAACAGCGTCCCCCGCGACGAATTTGCCCGGCACTGAATAACCAGATCTGCGCCCGTTGCTGCGGTGAGGAGCGCGAGCGGACGATTCGGTGCCCCTGGGATTGCGAACACCTGATGGAGGCGCGAGCTCATGAAACGCGAAACCGTTTGCCCCAGGCACTTCCTAACCGGGAGTTCCGTGTGGATGAGTCGTTTATCCAAAAGAACTCTGGCTTGGTGCAAACGTTGGTGAGCACCGTCTACTTCTCCGCGGACGAAACCCAAGCCGTGGACCTGGATGTGCGGGAGGTGTTGCAGTCGATCATTGCCGAGCGCTTAGGAAGCGAGGCCCCCTTAGAAAGGGAAACGGCGAAGCCGGTGCTAAAGGCCGTCTCAGGCCGGATGGAGCGCTTCCAACTGGCCGCGAAGGCTGACGGGGT